>Ga0318515_10000685_pt1 | contig 10834 bp, 10 predicted proteins | sample GRESIP176b2f19_FD_202499 | JGI IMG/M metagenome (GOLD analysis project Ga0318515, IMG submission 202499) | Tropical soil microbial communities from Luquillo Experimental Forest, Puerto Rico - GRE.SIPMG.176b2f19 | ecosystem: Environmental > Terrestrial > Soil > Tropical forest > Bulk soil...
CGGCGAGCGTATCGCCCATCGCAGCCAGGTACAGAGCAGCAGCAACAAATATTACCGGCGCGCCAAACGGGATCACGGCGAGCAGACCGGTAAGCGCGGCTATCGAGATTGCGTGTGGGAGGCCGGCAGCGATGTACGCGACTCCGATCAGCGCGCCCTCGCCGAGCCCCACCAGCACCAATCCGTTAACGGTTGCCAGCACCGCCTGGACCATGTGCCGCCCGATCCGCTCGCCATCCTCACCCAGGAGACGGTCGCTCAAGCGCAGCAACTGTGCGCTGAATAGGGTGCCGTAGCGGAAAAGGAAAAAGAGCGTCAGAAGCGTAAAACCAAAGATGATCAACCGGTGCAAAATCTCCGCGCCATATAGCTTAGCCGACGCCGCTACGGATCGTGGGCTCACCCGCCCCAACAGTTCGCGAGCCGCCTCGGGATCGCTCAAATTGGCCTGCCACCACTCTTCAATCGGATGACCAACGAGCGGCAGTTGGGGAATCCATTCCGGCACGGGGACCCCGTTTTGTTGCGCTTCGGCGAGCAGGTGGACCGTGACCCGAATCTCGTGCGCACTCTCGATCGCGACGTAGACGAACGGGCCGGTGAAGATGATCGCGATCAGCAGTGTTGCCAGCGTAGGCGCGAGAACCCCTTCTTTATCTCCGGGAAGAATGCGTGCTAGGCGGCGATAGAGCGGCCAGAGGGCGATCGCCAACACCCCGCCCCAGGCGAGCGCAGCGAGAAAGCGATGCAATATCCACGCGCCGAGGCCCAGCAAGGCGATCGCCAGCGCAACTCGCGCAATGCGCTGAGAGAAAGCCGCGCGTTCGGTCTGGCTGTTCATCGGGAGCTGGGGCGGATCAGGATCGCGGTTCATCAAACTATGCCCTTCTGAAATCCCCAATCCGACCCGCAACGTACGTCATTTCAGCTGGTCGGCGACCCTGTCGATACCGGTTTTGGCGCACGCCTCGTCCTTTTCGCCGCCCGGCGCACCGGAGACCCCGACCGCGCCGATGACTTCGTCTCCGACCTTGATCGGAAGCGCCCCTTGTGCGGCGATGATTCCGGTAAGGTGTACCGCTCCGAGGGTCGGATTGTCCTTGACCCGCTGTGCGAATTCCCCGGAAGGGATGCGGAATGTTCGCGCGGTGTAGGCCTTGCGTTGGCTGTTCTCCATCGTGTGCGGCGGCGCGCCGTCGCCGCGTACCGCAACGAGGATCTCGCCGTTACGGCCGAGCACGTTCACCGAAACGTGATAGCCCTGGCGCGTGCAGGTCTCGAGCGCGGTTTGTGCGATGGTCATTGCCACAGCCGCCGACAAGCTCTTTTCTGTCAGCAATTGGGCGCTCGCAGGGGAAATCAGCGCGCAGGCAAGGCCGACAACGGCGAAGCACTTGGAAACCGGTCGCATGCTCTACCTCCCTTGATCCAATGATCTGTTGTGACGGATGCGGAGCGCGCTCGAAGTCTACCATATTTCGATCGTTGTAATGCGCGCGAGGAGATTAGCCGATGATTCCAAGGCGACGGATGCTCGAAATATTCGCCGGCGGCGCAGCTGGATATTCGTGGTGCGGTGCGCCGAAGGCAGCCATGCTGCCGCCGACCCCGTCGCAAACTGCAGGACCGTTTTATCCGCGCTCGTTCCCGGCGGATTCGGACAACGACCTGGTTTACATTGCCGGCCACAACGGTGCCGCAGACGGAATTGTCACCGACGTCAGCGGGCGGCTGCTCGAGGCGACTGGGTGGCCGATCCCCGGCGCGCGGGTCGAGATCTGGCAGTGCGACGCCAACGGCCGTTACCATTATGTGGATGACGGCCGCAGCGATCGGCCGATTGATGAGAATTTCCAGGGTTACGGCCAGACCATGACTGACGGGGCGGGCGGATACCGTTTCCGCACGATCCGGCCCGTGCTTTATCCCGGCCGCACCCCGCACATCCATTTCGCGGTCTCCGGCCCCGGCTTTCCGCGATTTGTGACGCAGATGTACGTCGCCGGCGAACCACTGAACGAGCGTGACGGTGTATTGCTGAGCGTGCGCGATCCCGCCGCCCACGCCCGCCTCATCGTGCCGCTGCGCCCAGCGGGGGAACCGGACACTCTCGCCGACACCTTCGACATCGTCCTCAGTTGAGTCTGAGGGAAGCGGCATTCGCCGCTTCCCTCAGCGCTTATCTGCTCAGGGGTTCTGTACCTTTGGCAACGTGGCGGGATTAGGGTTGTTGAGACATGTCGGGTGGCCGAAGCCGCTCGGGCTGTAACCGACCTTCCCCTCGGGGTTCAGCATGCCACCATTACCGGTCTGTGTAATGTCGAAGATAATGTTGTCGGGGCGCTGTGGATCGCCGGACACTCCACCTACGGTTCCCAAATGATCGAGCTGGAGGGTGTTGCGAACTCGCCAAGCGATCATGTGATCCGTGCAAGAAGTATCGCCGCTGACGCCAACACCTCCGAGTTTGACGCCGCCTGATTGGTAAAGGCCGAGACCGCCGCCAAACACGTTCACACCCCCGACACGGGCTCCAACTAGAGGATCACTAGCAGTGCCAAACAGGCTCGAATCCCCCTCGTAAGAAACTGCAGGGTCGACCGGGTTGCTGTGCTGCAATCCATATAGACTGCCGCCAGGCTGCACGGCCGAGTACAGATTGGCCGTCGACAGCGCGAAAGCGCCTTTTCTTCCATCGCTACCGATATTGAAATCGGTCGCCTTATTGGCCTTTTGCGCCGAGATGACGCGGCTGCCGAGCCATTGACTGGTCAAACTCGTGCTGGAATCTCGAGCAACGGCGCAGACCGTGCCATCGTTGGCAACGATGGTGGCCCACATGTTGAAGCCTAGGTCGCCATTATTCTGAGCGACCGCACTATCGAGGGCGGTCTGCAATGCTGCTTGACTCGGCAGGCCTGCACAGGCGGCTGGCGCTGCCAGAACCGAACCGCTCGCCAACGAAATGCCGAGGCCGATTGCGGCCGAAGTCACCCAATCTTGGATTTTCATGTCTCTCCCTCGTCGGTGCTGGAATAGGCCGCAAAACCCACGGCTCGCTCAGTATTGAGCCGCAAAAACGACCCCATGCGGGGCTAATTTCCTCGCGGCGGCGACAAGTTAGCAGAAATTATCGGAAGCGGAATCGCTGATCGCCGCTATTCCGACAGAATTTTTGAGTGACAATATTTAAGGTACTACATTAACGATAGCGAGAGAAGATCGGGCTCGGCCCTAACCCACAGTGCGCTCAAACGGATGCGCCTTCCTTCTGGCGGCGCACCTTTTCGATCTTCGCCTTCATCTCTGGCGCCGGCCAGTCCTCGAGCAGCCACTGCGGCAGCGGATCACCGGGCCCGCTTACCGGCAACGCCTCGTCCTCATCACCACGGCCATCAGCGAACAGCTCCAGCGCATGCGGCATTTCGTAATAGATCTCGAGCACATTGCCGTCGGGATCGGCGAAGTAGATGCTGCGCTGGTTGACGTGGTTTGTCGCGCGCATGACCTCGACGCCGTTATCGAGTAGATGCGCATAAGCCTCGCGCAGCGCCGCATAGCTGCCGACCCGGAAGGCGATGTGCGCGAGCCCGATCTGCTCGCGCCGCGGGCGCGGAGCGTTCTCAGGCGAAGGGTGCTGCCCGATATCGAGGGTATGAAAGCTGTCCCCCAGCGTCATAAAGACGCCGCCGTGTTCGGGGTCTTCCTCGGCGATCTTGAACCCGAGCACGTCGCGGTAGAACCGTTTGGAGGCCTCCTCGTCGGCGACCCTCAGGAGCACGTGGCCGATGCCCGCCAGCTTGATCATCTCAACTCCCGCTCGCGCAAAAGATGCAGGTGAAAAGTAGGGCGAGGTTGACCGCGGCGCAAGCGCCCGCCCCGGCCGGGCCGATTGAATGGCAGCCATCGCGCAAACGCAGCTGGCATTCGCCCAAACTCGCGGCATAGTGCCATAGAAATGAGCATGAGCGTATCTGCGCAAACAAGCGAGGCCCGCAGGATTCACGGACGCCGGATCGCCGAAGGCACCGCTTTTTCGGTGATCCTGGCGCTGAGTTTTTCGCATTTCCTGAACGACATGATGCAGTCGCTGGTGCCGGCTCTCTACCCGATGTTGAAGAGTGGCTATGGCCTCAGCTTTGCGCAGATCGGCCTCATCACGCTGATCATGCAGCTGACCTCCTCGCTGCTGCAGCCGGCGGTCGGATTTGTGGCCGACCATCGGCCGCAACCATACTCGCTCGCCGTCGGCATGGGCGCGACCCTGATCGGTCTACTGCTGTTGGCGAATGCCGCCAGTTATCCGATGCTGATCCTGGCCGCGGCGCTGGTCGGGTCCGGCTCCGCGGTGTTTCACCCGGAGGCCTCGCGCGTCGCGCGCATGGCCTCCGGCGGCCGCCACGGCTTGGCGCAGTCGCTGTTCCAGGTGGGTGGCAATGTCGGCTCCTCGCTCGGGCCGATTCTCGCCGCGCTGATCGTGATCCCGAAGGGCCAGTCGAGCATCGGGTGGTTCTCGTCGGTGGCGTTGCTCGCGATGGCGGTGCTGTTCGGCGTTGGGAACTGGTACCGGCGCGAGCGCGCTGCGCCCGCGCGTTCGGGCTCGCGGCATCTGGCCGAGCGCAGCCATCTGACGCGGCGAAAGATCGCCTGGTCGGTGGCGATCCTGTTGGCGCTGGTGTTCTCCAAATCCTTCTATACCGCAAGCCTCAACAGTTATTACACGTTCTATCTGATGAGCAGATTCCACGTCTCGCTGGAGAGTGCGCAGATCTACCTGTTCGCGTTCCTCGCGGCGGTGGCGGCGGGGACGTTGATCGGCGGCCCGCTCGGCGACCGGATCGGCCGGAAAACCGTATTGTGGGTCTCGATCCTCGGTGTGCTGCCGTTCACGCTGATGTTGCCCTATGCGAGCCTGTTCTGGACCGGCATTCTGACCGTCGTGATCGGCCTGATCCTGGCCTCCGCCTCCTCGGCGATCATCGTCTACGCATTGGAGCTGGTGCCGGGGAAGGTTGGGACCGTGGCGGGCCTCTTTTTCGGCTTGTCTTTTGGCATGGCCGGGGTCGGGGCGGCGGCGCTCGGCCGGCTGGCCGACACGACGAGCATCGATTTTGTCTATCAGGTCTGCGCCTTCCTGCCGCTGATCGGACTCTTGACCGTGCTATTGCCGGATCTCGGCCGGTCGGGTTCGCCTGTGGGGAATAAGCTCACTTCGCCGGTTACCGGGTCGACCGTTACAAGCGGCGCCGGCGCCAGTCGATAGCCGCGACCGTCAACGCTGTCGCCGGTCCTCATATCGAAGCGATAACCGTGCCACGGGCAGCGCAGAATGCCGTGCTCCGGCTCGACTTCGGCGAGAGGTCCGAGCCAATGTGGGCATGTCGTTGCGTGGACAAGGAGGGTTCCGTCTTCCGTCGTCAAAATGCGGAACTCCTCTCCATCGAGCTCTACGAGAATCGGCAGCCGCTGGCGGAGCTCCGATAACGCGCCGAAGTGGAGAATCGCGGACGCGGTAAGATTCCGTGCCGTGGCGGCGCGGGCGGTCAATGCCTCCCGACGCATCATCATCGCCTCGTCCTCGTCCCACAGCCGCGCACAGCTGCATCGGTATGTCTCGGCGAGAGCGATCAGTTTCTCGGGGCGCGGCTCCGGCAGATAGTATCTGACCTCGACTGCCGTCCGGTGTGGCCCCTTGGGCTCCATCAATGTCCAGATCTCGGTTACGGCGCCGTCGCCGGCGAGGGTCTGCACGCGATAACGGGCGTTGGCGCGGTCGGCTTGCAGCTCAAGAACCATTCGACGGTCCGGCGTGCCCGGCTGCTTTGTCAGTGCCACACGCCAGCCCCAGCTGCCGATGTCGAGCAGCTCGACGGCGTTGAAATGCGTTTCGTGCAATATCGGCAGATGCTCCCAGTCGAAGACGTTTTCCCAGATGCGCTTGATGCCGGCACGGATCTCGCGATTGTAAGTAACGGTGAGAGCCAGCGCCGGCGCCACCCGAAGGCTCTCGCGACCGATGTTCATCGGCGGTCTCCGCCACAATGAGAGATTGAGTCAATAATTACCATCTGCTGCAATCTGCAGCGAATCTGCAGCAAAATCGCGCTCTGGTTGTAGCGCGCTGATACCCCCGGTTCGGTCTCTATCAATCGCAATTATGCACTGCGAATACGGCGATTTTAGGATCGCCCTTACCCGGCCGGTTCCGGCTTTGCGCGTATCCCATCGAAGCGGTATCGAAATCGGTTTCCAACAAGAGAGACAAGAGGCGTCATGGCCCGCGACATCTCGTCGACTTCGCGTGTTGTCATTTTAAGCATATCGGCCCTCGCATTCACATATGCCGATTCTCCCGGCGCCAGGGAAGCCGCAACTTACGATTATGTGGCGCCGCAGGTCGCACCGCCGGAGGCGAGCGGGCTATCGATGGCGCAATTGGCCGCGATCTTGAACGAGACCGCGCCCAATCAGCCCTACCTCGCTGCCTACCAGCTCACGACGACCGATGCGCACGGCACCGCCGCCGGCGCGGCGCCACTGAAAATCGTTCCAACCGACGATTCCTCGCACCCCTATCTCGGGGTATTTCACAATCCGATCAACAGCACTCAGTTCGCCACCCATCTCGGGTATTCGCGCGATCTCAAAGCCTGGCATACCCTGGGGCAAATCCATCAGCCGGCAAGCCAGCCGGACATCCGCATTCTTGCCGATGACAGCGTCCTCTACGCGGAGGAATACAACCCCTCCGGTCGGCCCTACATTAGAGTGCAATATTATGGCAATGGCGGTCTCAGTGGGCTCCAGGCGCTCATCGCCAACCCTGCCGCCGCGCCGACGAACGCGATCACCTTGCCGGGGACGCCGATGGCCAAGGCCGATGGCACACCCGAATTCGGACGGATCGGCTACAGCGGCTCGCTGACGAGCTCGACGGTCGAGATCACCCATCATTACTTCTATCTGGGCCAGCGCGATCTCGAGGCCATCGGCGTGCTGACCGCTTTCAACGACTGGTCGAGTTCGGGCGATTTTTTGGACGATGATCTCTTCACCAATGCCGGCGGCAACGGCAAGATCGGCGATCGCGAGCTCTTTGCGGTCGGCTCGCAGGTCTACGAAGTCGTCGAAGCCCAAGTAAATCCGACATCGGGTAACGATTATGGTTCCTGGCGGCTGTTCCTCATCGACCGGACAACAAATGCGATCCGGCAGCTCAGTCCGGCGCTCAAGGGCGGAGCTCGGTCGCTGGGCAACCCGACCGTCTCGTTCGTCACGCTGCCGAGCGGTGTCCCGGCGCTGGTATTCACCTGTTTTGTCTTCGGCGCCAATAACGGCACGACGCCGCCGGGCAGCCACATCTTTGTCTACCCATTCCAGTAAAGTCCCCCATGCGCCGTCGCGGAGCGATTGAAGGGCGGCTTGAACCTTCTCGGCGACAGCCGGTAGTGTGCCGTCAGCGGCAACCGTCATAGGGAGCGCGGAAAATGCATTTCGGCGTTTCGATGACCGCCGGGCCGGGCTGATCCGCCAAGTCAACGCGTAGCGAGGAGACTTTGCATGAAGACCGTCAAATCGAGCAAGGCCATCCGGGCCAACAAACGCAAGGCGAAGCTCAAAGCCAAACACCGCCGGCAGCGTGCCCGCGCCGGTAACTAGACTAGCGCTCTATGCGCTCTCTTATCTGGTTGATCTGTCGCGAGATGTCATAACGGTTCCGGCTGTCTATTTCATGTAGCCGGGCGGGCTCGGTGCTGTACTCCGCAAAGAGCTGTGCTATGCAAGTTTACCGATTGCCCTGCGCGCCATTTGCGATAGCGGTTGCACCGACGACCCCTGAGCTCGACCATGGCATCAATATTCCCGAGAACCCGCAGACTAGAGCACAAAGGACATCACCAAACATTCAAAGGGAGGAGTTACGGGCATCATGAATACGAGGCGTCCCGCGCTTACCGGTTGGTCCCGCCGCGACGTGCTCCGGGGTAGCGCAGCCGCGTTGATGGGGGCCTACGGTTTGGCCCCACGCTACGGCCTCGCCGCCGATGTTCCGTTGGAGTACGACGGCTCGAAATTTCAGATGGCGGCACCGGAGCCAAATGCAAAGCGGGGAGGGGTGATGCGCTACGGCATCCTCAACCGCCCGCCGCATTTCGATGTGCATCAATCGGGCACTGTCGGCAACATCGGCACTCAGGGCTGCATGTTCGACAACCTGATCCGGCGTGATCCGCGCGACAGTGGCAAGACTATCGTTCCGGATCTGGCGCACAGCTGGGAAATCGCCAAGGACGCCAGGACCTACACGTTTCACCTCCGCCAGGGTGTGCAGTTCCACGACGGGACGGATTTCACATCAGCCGACATAAAAGCGACCTTCGACCGCATCGCGAAACCACCGGCCGGTATCAGCATCCCGCGCACTCCGCTGTTCAGGGCGGTCAGCGAGATCAACGCGCGCGACAAGTACACCGTCGAGTTCAAGCTGGTCGCGCCACGCTCCGTCAATTTCATGATGTCCGCCTTCGCCAGCGGCTGGAACGTGATCTTCAGCAAGAAGACGCTGGAAGAGAATAATTACGATCTGCGCAAAATCTTTAACATCCCCGGTACCGGTCCCTTCAAGACGCAACGGCGGGTCGAGAACGAAGTCTGGGTAATGGAAAGAAACCCGAACTACTGGAACAAAGGCCTGCCCTACCTCGATGGCATCGAAGTCTATCATCTCTTGCCATTTTCGCCGGAGCTAGGGGCCGCCATTCTGTCTGGGAGAGTGGATTACGCCCGCGCGCTCGACCCGGCCACCGCCCGCAAGGCCGCTGCGACGCCTGGTCTGTCCACCGCGAAGTTCTACCAGAGCGTGATTCACGCAACCTGGATGAATTCCAAGAGGCCGCCATTCGATGATCCGCGGGTCAGGCGCGCCGTGCATCTGCTGTTCGACAAGCCGGTCCTGGTTGACGTGGTGAAGGATGTCGCCCCGTTGATGACCGGGGGCTTCATCTATCCGTTTTCCGAGTTCGCCACACCCAGGGACCAACTCGCCAATCGTCTCGGCTATCAGGAGGATTCCGGTCCTGCCCTCAAGGAGGCTAAAGCCCTGTTGGCCGCCGCTGGCCAGAGCAACATGCGATCACTGGATTTTCTGGTGCGCGACCTCAACCACCACAAGCTCTTCGCCCAGGCCATGCAGGCGATGCTCAAGGAGATGGGCATTCAAGCCAACCTGCGGACGGCGGTCGAATCGATTTGGTTCGGCGACGCCACGGCCGGCAACTACGATTTGGCTGTCGGCGCCATTGTTTCGACCCTGCTCGACCCTTCCGATTACTTCAACGCCTGGTACCGCACCGACGGGCCGCAGAACTACTCGTTCTGGCACAACGCCGAGTTCGACAAACTCGTCGATCAGATCGACGTCGAGGTCGATACCGGCAAGCGTATGGCGCTGATTCGGCAAGCCGAGGACATCATGGAGCAGGACCCGCCGCTGGTGCCCGTCGCGTGGGAGAATATCCTCGATGTCTGGTACAACTACGTGAAGGGCCACAACCCGAAAGATTATTTCGGCATCTACGATGTGGTCCGGTTCGACACGTTCTGGCTGGACAAGGCCTGACCGACCAGTCTTTGTCGCCGGCAGGATGCGGTTGCAAACGCAAAGCCCGGTGTGAGCTGATGAGAGCGGAGTACTTACCCGCCACAGGTCGAACTAAGAGGCTGACCGAAAATGAATTGAGTGATTTCAGTTGGTTGTGTGATGATGGTTGTGGCAAAGCAATCATCGAGGCACAATATGTGGACCGAAATCACTCGACCGAAATATGAGCGAGAGGGACAGCGCTACGCAAGCGATCTGACGGATGCGGAGTGGGCGTTGATCGCGCCGCACATGCCGGCGGCTAAGCGTCTGGGCCGGCCGCGCGGGACCGAGTTGCGTGCCGTGGTCGATGCGATCTTGTATCTGGCGCGGACCGGCTGCCAGTGGCGGATGCTGCCGAAGGACTTTCCTCCGTTCACGACGGTGCAAGGCTATTTCTACGATTGGCGGGACGACAGCTTGTTCGAAAAGATCAATTTTGAGTTGCTGCTGCAAACGCGCCAAGTGGCCGGTCGTGAGGCCAGCCCGTCGGCCGGGGTGATCGACAGTCAATCGGTCAAGACGACCGAGAGCGGCGGGCCGCGTGGTTACGACGCCGCCAAGAAGGTCAAAGGCCGTAAGCGCCACATTGTGACCGATACTTGCGGTCTGCTGGTCGGTGCCGCGGTGCACCCCGCCGATATCCAGGATCGCGATGGGGCGGTTCTGGTCATTGAGGCGGTTCACCAGCTGTTTCCCTGGTTGCGCCGGCTCTTTGCCGACAGCGTCTACAACGGCGCCAGTCTGCATCAGGCCCTTGCCAAGTTCGGTAACTGGACTGTCGAGATCGTCAAACGCGCCGCTGACGCGGCGGGCTTTCAACTGCTGCCACGGCGATGGGTCGTCGAACGAACCCTCGCTTGGCTCAATCGAAACCGCCGCCTCGCAAAGGATTTCGAGGCGTCGATCGCGAGCGCCAAAGCGTGGGTCTACATTGCCTCGGTGCAGCTGCTCACCAGGAGATTAGCCTGACCCTCACACAATGTTTCCTTGATACAATACAACTATTCCGATTCAGATTCGGACACTTAGCGTTCAAGCAAAACTTGAACAATCCAACGTTAGATATGCGTCTCCCATATTGCCGTTCAAAATACTCTCTCACGACCGCAGAATTGTCGTAAAAATAGTTCTTGATGCGTATACGTATGTCTTTCCCCATAATCTGAAAAGCTCGTCGAGATAGTGACGGCG
>Ga0318515_10000686_pt1 | contig 10830 bp, 8 predicted proteins | sample GRESIP176b2f19_FD_202499 | JGI IMG/M metagenome (GOLD analysis project Ga0318515, IMG submission 202499) | Tropical soil microbial communities from Luquillo Experimental Forest, Puerto Rico - GRE.SIPMG.176b2f19 | ecosystem: Environmental > Terrestrial > Soil > Tropical forest > Bulk soil...
ATCCGTCGTTTTGTCGACGCGGGCGTCGTTGTCGCCGTGGGGCATACCGACGCGACCTACGAGCAGACCCGGCGCGCCATCGCCGCGGGCGTCACGGTCGCCACCCACCTGTTCAACGCGATGCCGCCCCTGCACCACCGCGAGCCGGGGCCCGCGCTTGCATTGCTGCAAGACCCGAACGTGACGGTCGAAATCATCGTCGACGGCGTGCACTTACACCCGTTCGTCGTGCATGCGGTGGTCCAGGCCGTGGGGCCCGATCGGGTCGCCCTCGTCACCGACGCAATCTCCGCGGCCGGCTGCGGCGACGGTGTGTTTCGGCTTGGCGCGGTGCCGATCGACGTCGCATCCGGCGTGGCGCGGGTGCGCGGGACGTCGACGATCGCCGGCAGCACCGCCACCATGGATCGGCTGTTCCGCAGCGTGGCCCCGGAGGCCGGACTGGCCGCCGCCGTAGAGATGACCTCGACGACGCCGGCCCGGACGCTCGGCCTCGAGCGGGTGGGCAGTCTGCGGGCCGGCTATGCTGCCGATCTCGTTGTGCTGGATCGCGATTTCCAGGTCTGCGCCGTCATGGTGCGCGGCGACTGGGTCGCGACAGACGGCTAGCGAATCCGACGGGTCAACCGCGAGAAGGCCAGTGCCCCAACGGCTCCCACAGCCATCGCGGTCAGCGTCTGGCGAGGTCTGAGCCCCTCGTCCATTTGGACCCGGGGGGCGATGACCGCCGGCGGCGGAGGAGCGACGGGCTTGGGGCCCGCATCACCGGAGGCGGTGGCCGCCCAGGCGGTGGCGAACAGCACGAGATACGCGGTGATGTAGGAAAACACCATCAAGCCCAGAACCGGCCCGAACGTGGCGCCCGCCGGGCTGCGCAACACTACCCGTAAGTAGATCGACGCCACCTGTTTGAACAGCTCGAAGCCGATCGCCGCCAGGAACGCGGCCTTCACCGAATTGATCAGGCTGACCTTCTGTCGCGGCAGCCGCGCGATCATCCAGGTGAACAGCAGCCACTGGACAAATATCGAGATCAATATCGACAACAGCCAGAAGAACCAGTCAAACGCCGGGAACTCGGGTATGCCAAGCCATCTCAGTACCGCACGCATCGGCCCTTCATGGCCGAGCGCGGTGAGGGCGAGCGTAAACATGACCACCGCGAACGTCGCGACCATCTCGATCAGGTCGGATATTTTGTTGCGCACGAAGCCTGGTGAATCGAGATGCTGGTCCGACCACATCTCGGTCACCGCCGCCCTCAGATGTGACATCCAGCCGAGGCCGGCCCAGGCCGCAGTGGCCAGGCCAATGACACCCACCGACGTTCGCGCGTTGATCGCCGAATTCATCAGGTCGACCAGTTGCTGGCTCAAGGCTCCGGTAATCGAGGACCGGATGTGGTCGTCGATGGTCTTCAACGCCTCTGGCCGCCGGGACAGCAAGAACCCGCCCACCGCGAAAGTGACCATCAGTAAAGGAAATAACGCGAAGATCGTGTAGTAAGTGAGGCCGGCCGCGAAAAAGCCGCCGTTGCGGTCGTCGAAGCGCTCGTAGGCGCGCATGACGTGGTCGAACCACCCAAACCGGGCCCGCAGCCGATCGAGGATCCCTGGCTTGGCCGGCTCGCTCATGTGAAACCTATTCCCGTTGCGGAAGGAACCCTAACCGATCGTAGACCCGCTGAACGGTTTTGCTGGCGACATTCCGGGCTCGCTCCGCCCCGGACTCCAGCACCGCCTCCAATTCCGTGGGATCAGCCAGCAATTCGTCGACCCGGGCCTTGATCGGGCCGACGAACTCGACGACGGCCTCGGCGGTCTCCTTCTTGAGGTCGCCATAGCCGCGCCCGGCGTAGCCCTCCACGAGCTTGTCGATGCCGACGCCGGTGACCGCCGACTGGATGCTCAGCAGGTTGGACACCCCCGGCTTGGCGTCGGTGTCAAAGCGGATTTCGCGCTCGCTGTCGGTCACGGCCGAGCGAATCTTCTTGGCAGACAAGGCCGGATCGTCGAGCAGGTTGATCAACCCGGCATCGGTGGAGGCCGACTTGCTCATCTTCGAGGTCGGGTCCTGCAGGTCGTAGATTTTGGCGGTGACCTTGGGAATGAGCACGTCGGGAACCACGAAGGTGTCCGGAAAGCGGCTGTTGAACCGCTGCGCGACGTCGCGCGCCAGCTCGAGGTGCTGGCGCTGATCCTCACCCACGGGCACCAGATCAGTGTCGTAGGCCAGCACGTCGGCGGCCTGCAGCACGGGGTAGGTGAACAGGCCCACGGTCGTCGAGTCGCTGCCCTGACGCATCGACTTGTCTTTGAACTGCGTCATCCGCGATGCCTGCCCGAAGCCGGTGAAGCAACCCAGCACCCACGCCAACTGCGTGTGCGCGGGCACGTGGCTCTGCACGAAAACGGTGCTGCGGCCGGGGTCGATACCCAGCGCCAGGTACTGGGCGGCGGTGATCAGGGTTCGGCGGCGCAGCGCCTCGGGATCCTGCGGGATGGTGATGGCGTGCAGGTCGACCACGCAGAAAAACGCGTCATGATCATCCTGCAGCGCGACCCACTGGGTGATGGCACCCAACGCGTTACCGAGGTGAAGCGAATCGGAGGTGGGCTGCACGCCGGAGAAAATCCGGCTGGATCCGGTAGCGGTGCTCATGGTGCCCCGATCTTTTCACGCGAGGGTCCGCCCTCACGACCAGCGGTCTCGGTTATTGCGGTACCGCCGGTATCACCTTGGTAGTGTCGAAAGCATGACGACTCGCGCGCCGATCCACCTGGGCTCCGGTGAACCGGTCCTGCTGCTGCATCCGTTCCTGCTGTCCCAGGCGGTGTGGGAGGACGTGGCGCAGCAGCTGGCCGACACCGGCCGCTATGAGGTGTTCGCCCCGACGATGGCCGGCCACAACGGCGGGCCGCCGGCCGGTACCTGGTTCCTGTCGTCCTCGGTGCTCGCCGACCACGTGGAGCGCCAGATGGACGAACTGGGCTGGAAAACCGCCCACATCGTCGGCAACTCCCTGGGCGGCTGGGTCGCCTTCGAACTCGAGCGACGCGGGCGGGCGCGCTCCATCACCGGAATCGCCCCGGGCGGCGGTTGGACGCGATGGAGCCCGGTCAAGTTCGAGGTGATCGCCAAGTTCCTCCTCGGTATTCCGCTGTTGGTGCTGGCCTGGTTGTTCGGGCCGCGTTTGTTGCGCCTGCCGTACAGCCGCTGGTTTGCCACCTACGCGATCAGCGCATCGCCGAAGGGGGTCAGCGACCGCCAACTCAGCGGAATCATCGACGACGTCGGGCACTGCCCGGCCTACTTCCAGCTGCTGGTCAAGGCGGCGCAGATGCCCGGCCTGGGGGAGCTCGCGCTGAACGCCGTCCCGGCGCACCTGGTGATCTGCGAAAAGGACCGGGTTCTCCCCGCACCCAGGTTCAGCCGACATTTCACGACCCATCTGCCGGACGAAATCCCCAAGGTCACCAAACTCGAGGGCGTTGGGCACGTCCCGATGTTCGAGGCGCCGGGACGCATCACCGAGGTGATCGCCGACTTCATCGAACAGTGCAGCCCGACGGACTCGGGCCGCCGCCAATCCACCGGCTAAGAGTTAGCCCCTGATGCGAGCGCCTTCTCCAGGTTCTCGGCGATGAAATTGAGGAATTCCTCGCTGTTCTGCCAGTCCTGGTCGGGACCGATGAGGATTGCGAGGTCCTTGGTCATTTTGCCGCTCTCGACCGTGGAGACGACGACCTCTTCCAGTTGTTGGGCGAACCCGATGACCTCCGGCGTCTTGTCCAGCTTGCCGCGGTGTTGCAGGCCGCGGGTCCACGCGAAGATCGAGGCGATCGGGTTGGTCGAGGTCGGTTTGCCGGCCTGATACTGCCGGAAGTGCCGGGTGACGGTGCCGTGCGCGGCCTCGGCCTCGACAGTCCTGCCGTCAGCCGTCATCAGCACCGACGTCATCAGTCCCAGTGAGCCGTAGCCCTGCGCGACGGTGTCGGACTGCACGTCGCCGTCATAGTTCTTGCAGGCCCATACATAGCCGCCCTCCCATTTGAGGCAGGCCGCGACCATGTCGTCGATCAGCCGGTGCTCGTAGGTCAGTCCTTCGGCTTCGAACTTGTCCTTGAATTCGTCTTCGTAGATGCGCTGGAATTCGTCTTTGAACATGCCGTCGTAGGCCTTGAGGATGGTGTTCTTGGTGGACAGATACACCGGCCACCTGGCGTTCAGGCCGTAGGCGAACGAGGCGCGCGCGAAATCGCGGATCGAATCCTTGAAGTTGTACATCCCCATCACGACACCACCGTCCTCGGGGATGGACACCATCTCGTGCACCATCGGCTCGCTGCCGTCAGCGGGCGTGAAAGTCAATGTGACGGTGCCCGGCTGGTCGACCTTGAAGTTCGTCGCCCGGTACTGGTCACCAAACGCGTGACGGCCGATGACGATTGGCTTGGTCCAGCCCGGAACCAACCGCGGCACGTTTGAGATCACGATCGGCTCGCGGAAAATGGTGCCGCCCAGAATGTTCCGGATCGTCCCGTTGGGCGACAACCACATCTTCTTCAGGTTGAATTCCTGGACTCGGGCCTCGTCGGGGGTGATGGTTGCGCACTTGACGCCGACGCCGTGCTTCTTGATGGCATATGCGGCGTCGATCGTCACCTGGTCGTCGGTGCGGTCACGGTGCTCGATGCCCAGGTCGTAGTAGTCCAAATTGATGTCGAGATGCGGCAGGATCAGCATGTCCTTGATGAGCTTCCAGATGACGCGGGTCATCTCGTCGCCGTCGAGCTCCACGACCGGCCCTTTGACCTTGATCTTGCCTTCGTTGGACATCTGCGTCCGAATCCTTCAGCCGTCGGGAGCGTGGGCGAGCGGTTGCTCGTGAGGCCAGCCTACAAGCAGCATTCGCCCTGTTCGAAGTGGCCGTGAGCCGCTCCGTTGGCATCAACTCGGCGCCATGCGATAGGCTGCAAGTCGGTCATGAGCGCCAGCGTCAAGCCCCGGCTTGCTGGCCGGCAACCCTCCAACCGCGGTGGGGTGCCCCGGGTGATGACCAGGTTGAGTAGCCACCGGCTATCCGGCAAGCGCGGGTCCGCCATGACGGGCCCCTGAGTAGACAGGGAAACGTGATGTGCATTCGACCAGCTCAGTCGCGTCTCATCGTGTGTCGGTGCTAGCCGCCGGGCCGCCGGATTCACGCCATCGGTGATGGCGCTCCGGATGGCTGCCATCGCCCCGATACCCGATCGCCTCCAGTTCAGCCCAAGCAGAAAGCACCGCACGTGACCGACAGCACCACCGAGACCGATCCAACCGCGCATTGGTCGTTCGAAACGAAGCAGATTCACGCCGGCCAGAGCCCCGACTCGGCCACCAACGCCCGCGCCCTGCCGATCTACCAGACCACGTCCTACACCTTCGACGACACCGCCCATGCCGCGGCCCTATTCGGGCTCGAGGTGCCGGGCAACATCTACACCCGGATCGGCAACCCGACCACCGATGTCGTCGAGCAGCGCATCGCCGCGCTGGAAGGCGGCGTGGCGGCACTGTTTTTGAGCTCCGGGCAGGCGGCCGAGACATTCGCCATTTTGAACCTCGCAGCTGCCGGGGATCACATCGTCTCGAGCTCGCTGCCCAAGGTCGGCATCGACGTCAGTTTCGTCGATGACCCCGACGATCTGGATTCGTGGCAGGCCGCGGTACGACCGAACACCAAGGCGTTCTTCGGCGAGACCATCTCCAATCCTCAGATCGACTTGTTGGACACTCCCGGGGTCTCCGGGGTGGCCCATGCCAACGGTGTACCGCTGATCGTCGACAACACCATCGCCACGCCCTACCTGATCCAGCCGTTTACCCAGGGCGCCGACATCGTGCTGCACTCGGCCACCAAGTACCTGGGCGGGCACGGCGCCGCGATCGCGGGCGTCATCGTCGACGGCGGCACCTTCGACTGGACGCAGGGCCGTTTTCCCGGATTCACCACGCCCGACCCCAGCTACCACGGCGTGGTGTTTGCCGAGCTGGGACCGCCGGCGTACGCGCTCAAGGCGCGCGTGCAACTGCTGCGTGACCTCGGTTCGGCCCCTTCGCCGTTCAACGCGTTCCTGGTGGCCCAGGGCGTCGAAACCCTGAGCCTGCGGATGGAGCGCCACGTCGCCAACGCACAACGGGTCGCCGAGTTTTTGGCCGGCCACCGAGACGACAACCAAGGCGTGGTGTCGGTCAACTACGCGGGGCTGCCCAGCTCGCCGTGGCATGAGCGGGCAAAGAAGCTGGCGCCCAAGGGAACTGGAGCCGTGCTGGCATTCGAGCTGGCCGGCGGCGCCGAGGCCGGGAAGGCGTTCGTGAACGCGCTGAAGCTGCACAGCCACGTCGCCAACATCGGCGACGTGCGCTCGTTGGTGATTCACCCGGCGTCGACCACCCACGCTCAGCTGACTCCCGAGGAGCAGCTGACGACCGGCGTCAGCCCGGGACTGGTGCGGCTGGCCGTCGGCATCGAGGGCATCGACGACATCCTGGCCGACCTGGAGCTCGGCTTCGCGGCGGCGCGCAAGTTCAGCGGCGACTCGCGGACCGTGGCGGCGTTCTGAGGGGTTCTGACATGACGATCTCCGACGTCCCCACCCAGACGCTGCCCGCCGAAGGCGAGGTCGGCTTTGTCGACATCGGCTCGCTGATCACCGAAAGCGGTGCGGTGATTGACGATGTCTGTATCGCGGTGCAGCGCTGGGGTGAGTTGTCTCCGACGCGTGACAACGTGGTGGTGGTGCTGCATGCGCTCACCGGCGATTCGCACATCACCGGGTCGGCCGGTCCGGGGCATCCGACGGCCGGCTGGTGGGACGGGGTTGCCGGGGCCGGCGCGCCGATCGACACCAACCGCTGGTGCGCGGTGGCCACCAACGTGCTGGGCGGTTGCCGTGGCTCCACTGGGCCCAGCTCGCTAGCCCGCGACGGAAAGCCTTGGGGCTCTAGGTTTCCGCTGATTTCGGTGCGCGACCAGGTGGCGGCGGACGTCGCCGCGCTGGCCGCCCTGGGTATCAACCGGGTTGCCGCCGTCGTCGGCGGATCCATGGGCGGCGCAAGGGCTGTGGAATGGATAGTCGGGCAAGCGGACCGAGTCCGGGCCGGGCTGCTGCTCGCGGTGGGCGCACGCGCCACGGCCGACCAGATCGGCACGCAGACAACTCAGATCGCGGCCATCAAGGCCGACCCGAACTGGCAGGGCGGGGACTACCACGACACCGGCCGGAGACCGGATGCGGGGCTGACAATCGCCCGTCGCTTCGCCCACTTGACCTACCGCGGCGAACTCGAGCTCGACACCCGGTTCGCCAACGACAACCAGGGCGACGAGGATCCGGCGACCGGCGGCCGCTACGCGGTGCAGAGCTACCTGGAGCACCAAGGCGACAAGCTGCTGGCCCGCTTTGACGCGGGCAGCTATGTCATCTTGACCGAGGCGCTGAACAGCCACGACGTCGGCCGTGGTCGCGGCGGGGTCGGTAAGGCGCTGCGCGGCTGCCGGGTCCCGGTTGTGGTCGGTGGTATCACCTCCGACCGGCTCTACCCGTTGCGGTTGCAGGAGAAGCTGGCGGAGTTGCTGCCGGGCTGCACCGAACTGCACGTTGTCGACTCCGCCTGCGGGCACGACGGCTTCCTGGTGGAATCCGAGGCGGTCGGCGAATTGATCCGCAAGACTCTCGAATTGGCAGAGAAGGAAGGCGCGTGTTAACTGTGACCCGCTCGAGGCACGACCGCTCGCTCTCGTTCGGCTCGGCGGCGGCCGCCTACGAGCGCGGCCGCCCCTCCTATCCGCCGGAGGCGATCGACTGGCTGTTACCGCGGGGCGCGCGCCAGGTGCTCGACCTGGGTGCGGGCACCGGCAAGCTGACCACCCGGCTGGTGGAGCGCGGCCTCGAGGTGGTGGCCGTCGATCCGATTCCCGACATGCTGGAAGTGTTACGTTCCTCGCTGCCGGAGACGCGTGCGCTGCTGGGCACCGCGGAAGAGATTCCCTTGGAAGACAACAGCGTTGACGCGGTGCTGGTCGCCCAGGCATGGCACTGGGTGGATCCCGAGCGGGCGATTCCCGAGGTGACCCGCGTGCTGCGGCCGGGAGGGCGACTAGGACTGGTGTGGAACACCCGCGACGAACGGCTGGGCTGGGTGCGTGAGCTGGGCGAGATCATCGGTTCCGATGGCGACAGGGGCAGCTTCGACGTGACGCTGTCGACATCGTTCACCGCGGCGGAGCGCCATCAGGTCGAGTGGACGAATTACCTTACGCCGCAGGCCTTGATCGACCTGGTGGCCTCTCGCAGCTACTGCATCACCTCGCCGACCGAGGTGCGCAGCAGAACACTCGACCAGGTGCGTGAGTTGCTGGCCACCCATCCGGCGCTGGCGAATTCCACCGGCCTGGCGCTGCCTTACATCACCGTGTGCATAAGGGCGGCGCTGGCCGGGTAGGGCGTGGTCACACCACCGGATCTTTGCGGGCCTTCACGGGATCGGTGCTGGGGGGCTGAAACAGGTTGCCCCGCAGGCTGCCTCGGGCTGTGCGGATCGCCACAAGGACCCAAGTGCAAAGCAGGCCCACATACGCGACGACGGCGGCGACGCGCAGGGCAGGCAGGCCGGTGTGCACTGCGAGCTGGGTCGTCCCGGTGACGAACGTGCCGACGGGGAACGTGAGACTCCACCAGGTGAGCGCAAAGGGCATCCCCCGGCGCAGGGTGCGGACGGTCAGCGATGTCGCCAACGCGATCCAAAGCACCGCGAATCCCCAGACCGGTAACCCGTACACGATGGCGAACACCCCCATTCCGGCGGCAGTGCCCGGATCGACCGCCAAGGCCGAACTCGACCCGAGAAGCCCTGCGGCCGTGATGGATTGGCCGAGCGGACCGAGCACGATCCAGAGTGTCGGCACCCGCGCCGTGCCCGAAATGCCGTAATAGGCGAGTCGAGTCCAGATCATGGTGATGATGATCAGCGATGCGATCGCCGACAACCCGAACATCGCATAACAGCCGTAGAGCATGGTCTGTCTGGCAGCCCCGGGCGGCATGTGCGGGATCAACAGAGCCCCGGTGGCCGCGGACACCATCGGTGGCACCACCGGCATCAACCACCCGCCGAACGCCGCGTCCGGTTCGACGGTGTGCTGCGTGAACATCAGGTACGGGATGGAAACGGCGGTGAAGAGCCCTCCGACAGTGCCTGCCGTCCAGAGCGTCCAATCGAGATCTACTGCGACGCGGTCGCCGAGCAGATCCCTGCCCACCAGAACCGATCCCGCGCCGACAGTGAGTAGTGCCATCGGCGCTGCCCCGTAGAAGTGGGCCATCTGGGGGTTACGGGCATGACTCCGCGCCACCGTCGGGTGCCGCAGCCAATGTCCGCCGACCGCAATGACGAGCACGACGAGCAGTGCCGCGGCGATCACCCACACAACTTCGGCGAAGCCCCGCAGACCTTGGATGTGCAAAGGAAGGCTCGCCGCGGCAGTGGCGACGATTCCCGTTCCCATGACGGAGGCGAACCAATTGGGGCCGAGATGCCCGAGGACCTCCGGTACCGACCGGTCAACCGGCCTCGTCGTCGCCATGAACCATAAACGGTACTGCAGGACGCGCCAGATGGCCGCAGTGCGTCAGAGGTCTGCTACCACTCGTCGTGGTCCTCGGTGCGGAGGAGTTTTTCGGGGTGCCAGTAGGTGTTGGTTCGTGGTTGGCCGCGGTCTAGATGCGGTGGGGGTATCCATTCGGTGTCGCCGCGGGCGTTTTTGCGGGTGCTCCATTTCCCGGGTTGGATGATGCCGTGTTGGGTGCCGCAGCCAAACGTCAGGTTGTTGACGTCGGTGCAGCGGCACTCGGCGTAGCCGATGACGTGATGCACCTCGGAGTAATACCCGGGCACCGTGCAGCCCGGTGCCGTACAGCCACGGTCCTTGGCGTATAACACAATCCGCTGCGCCGGTGAGGCCAGTCGCTTGGTGTGATAGAGCGCCAGCGCCGTGCCCCCGTCGAAAATCGCGAGATAGTGACGGGCGTGGCGGGCCAGGCGGATGACATCGCTCATCGGCAAGATGCTGCCCCCACCGGTCAGCCCGCGCCCGGCCGCGGCCTCGAGCTCACCCAGTGTCGTGGTGACGATGATCGAGGCCGGCAACCCGTTGTGCTGACCCAACTTTCCCGACGCCAACAGGGCGCGCAGCGCCGCGTTGAGTGCATCGTGCTGGCGTTGGGCGCTGCTCCGGGTGTCGGTGTCGATGGCCTCTTGGGTCGGTGGGCCGTCCACCGTCGGGGTGTCGTTAGCCGGGTTGCACATGCCGGGCGCGGCCAGCTTGGCCCACACCGCTTCCACGGTGGCGCGCGCCTCGGGGGTCAGCCACCCCCGCAGCTGCGACATGCCATCCGCTTGCTGGTTGCCCAACGTGAGGCCGCGCCGCCGCGCGCGATCCTCGTCGCGGTAGGTGCCGTCGGGGTTGAGGCAATCGGCCAGGGTGTCGGCCAGCGAAGCCAGCTGCTCGGGCCGGTATTGGGTGCCCTCGGTGGCCAGCTTGGCCTCGACCTGCTCGCGGGTGGCCTCATCGATCCAGCCGGGCAGCTGGTGGTAGAACTTCCGGATCACCGCGACCTGACCGGCGCCCAGCTTGCCCGCCCGCTGCGCGGCGGCCGTGGCCGCCAACACCGGCGCCAAGGGCTCGCCGGTCAGCCCGTGGCGCGGCCCCAGGTCGGCGGCCTCTTGAACGCGCCGGGATGCTTCGGCGCGGCTGATCAGTGTCCACTCGGCGATCGCGTAGGAGAG
>Ga0318515_10000687_pt1 | contig 10823 bp, 8 predicted proteins | sample GRESIP176b2f19_FD_202499 | JGI IMG/M metagenome (GOLD analysis project Ga0318515, IMG submission 202499) | Tropical soil microbial communities from Luquillo Experimental Forest, Puerto Rico - GRE.SIPMG.176b2f19 | ecosystem: Environmental > Terrestrial > Soil > Tropical forest > Bulk soil...
CCCCGGCTGCCCGTGGCCCGGATCGTCAGCGCCGGCAACGTGGCCGGCGAGGGAGCCAAGATGGCACTGCTCTCGGTCCGGGAGCGGGCCGGCGCGCTGGCGCTGCAGGAGGAGGTGCGGTATGTCGAGCTCTCCGACCGCGACGACTTCAACGACGCGTTCGTCGACCAGCTGCAGTTCCCGGCCTGAGGTCGCGGTCATCGCCTGCGGCGCGCTCGGCGGGCACATCCGTGAGATCGCCGCTCGCCGCGGCTGGCCGGTCGAGCTGCACAACCTGCCCTCGCTGCTGCACAATCACCCGGAGCGGATCGCCCCGGCCGCCGAGCGGCTGGCCCGTGAGCTGCAGTCCCGCGGGCTGCGGGTGGCGCTCGGCTACGCGGACTGCGGCAGCTACGGCGCGCTCGACGAGCTGTGCTCGCGGCTGAACCTGCGCCGGCTCCCCGGGCTGCACTGCTACGACGTGCTGGCCGGCCCGGGCCGGCTGCGGGCGATGTTCGAGCGGGAGCCGGGAACCTACCTGCTGACCGACTTCCTGGTGCGCAGCTTCCGCCGCTCGGTGCTGGCCGAGCTCGGCCTGGACGCCCGCCCCGAGCTGTGGCCGGACTATTTCGGCCACTACCGGCGGCTGGTCTGGCTGGCCCAGTCCCGCGATGCCGCCCTGGACGCGGAGGCGTCGGCCATCGCCGCCCTGTTCGGCCTGCCGCTGACCGTTATGGATGTGGGCACTGGCGGGCTGGAGCGCGAGCTGGCGCTGCTGCTGGACGCCCCCTCCCCGGGGGCCGGCTCGCCGTGACGCGCGGCAAGCTGGCCCGGGTGGTGCCGCTGCTGCAGCGGCCCCGCTACGAGGTGTTTCCCGCGGCATCCACCGAGGAGGCCGTGCTCGAATGGGTGCCGACCGGCCTGCCGGTGACCGTGACCGCCTCCCCGGCCAAGGGCCTCGGGCCCACCCTGGACCTCACCGGGAAGCTGACGGCGCGGGGCTACCGCGTGATCCCGCACCTGTCGGCCCGGCTGGTGCGCGACGACGCCCATCTCGCCGAGATCGTGGCGCGCCTGACCGCATGCGGGGTGGACGACGTGTTCGTCCCGGCCGGCGACGCCGACCCGCCTGCGGGCCGGTTCGACAGCGCGCTGGCCCTGCTCGACCGGCTCGCCGAGATGGGCAGCCCGTTCTCCCGCGTCGGGGTGACCGGCTACCCGGAGAGCCACCCGAAGATCGGCGACGACATCACCATCCAGGCCATGTGGGACAAGCGGCACCACGCCACCTACCTGGTCAGCAACCTGTGCTTCGACCCGGCCACGCTGCGGCAGTGGATCACCCGGGTCCGGGCACGCGGCGTCACGCTGCCGCTGTTCGTCGGCATCGCCGGGCCGGTGGACCGGGCCAGGCTGCTGCGGATGGCGGCGAAGGCCGGCGTCGCCGAGTCGGCCAGGTTCCTGTCCGGGCACACCGAGTGGTTCCTGCGCCTCGGCACCCCCGGCGGCTACAGCCCGCAGCGGCTCCTGGACCGGACCGCGGCCACGCTGGCCGATCCCGCCTCGGTCGTCGACGGCCTGCACGTGTTCACCTTCAACCAGGTCCGCCAGACCGAGCAGTGGCGGCGCTCGCTGCTCGAGCGGCTCGCCGCCTGAACCCGGCCGTGCACTAGGGTGCTGTGCGTGACAGCGCCCCTGGTGGCGGTCGGCCCGGCCCGCGCCGACTTTGCCGAGAAGGCGATCCGCGACGGCGGCGGGGAGCCGACCGACGTCGACGCCCGCGCCGACGCCCTGGTCTGGCTCGACCCGGGCGACGTCGAGGGGCTGCGCGCCGCGCTGGCCACGGCGAGCTCCGCCCGCTGGGTCCAGCTTCCCTACGCCGGCGTCGAGCGGCTGGCCGAGGCCGGGATCTTCGACCCGGGCCGGGCCTGGACCTCGGCCAAGGGCGCCTACGCCGAGCCGGTGGCCGAGCACGCGCTCATGCTCGCCCTGGCCGGCCTGCGCCTGCTGCGCGAGCGGATCACGGCCCGCTCCTGGGGCGAGCCGGCCGGGATAAGCCTGTACGACCAGCCGGTCACGATCCTCGGCGGCGGCGGGATCACCGCGAGCCTGCTCGGCCTGCTCGCGCCGTTGCGCGTCACCGCGACCGTGGTACGCCACCGCCCCGACCCGGTCCCCGGGGCGGCCAGGACCGCGGTCCAGGCCGACCTGCACGGCGCGCTGGCCGGTGCCCAGGTCGTGTTCCTGGCCCTGGCGCTCACGCCCAGTACCGAGCACATCATCGGGCCCGCCGCGCTGGCGGCCATGCGGCCCGATGCCTGGCTGGTCAACGTGGCCCGCGGCGGCCACGTGGACACCGACGCGCTGGTCGCGGCGCTGGACGCGGGCGCCATCGGCGGCGCGGCGCTCGACGTGACCGATCCCGAGCCGCTGCCGGACGGGCATCCGCTGTGGGACCAGGAGCGCTGCATCATCACCCCGCACACCGCCGACACGACCGAGATGATCAGGCCGCTGCTGGCCCGCCGGATCCGGGACAACGTGGCCAGGTTCGCCGCGGGCGAGCCGCTGATCGGCCTGGTGGACCCGGCCCTGGGTTACTAGCCGGCCGGCCCTCGGTCTTCTAGGCCCGGGCCTGGTACCTGGCGCGGCGGCCGATCCGGGTGAATCCGAGCCGGCGGTACAGCGCCGTGGCGTGCGGGTTGTTGATGTTGACGTTGAGGGTGATGTCCGCCTCGCCGGCGGACCGCATGCGCCGCACCGCCGCGCCGATCAGAGCGGCGCCGATGTCGCGGCCCCGGGCCGAGGGCACCACGCCCATCTGCGCGATCCAGCCGGTGGCTTCCCCGGCGACGAACCCGACATCGGTATCGCCGAGCGTGGCCAGCAGCGTCCACTCCGCGCGGAAGTCCTCGTCGTCGCTGATCCACTCCACCCAGCGAGCTGGCGTCCAGCCGGGAAACCCCGGACGGTCGCGGAAGGCTGCCTGGTAAACCGCGTAGAACCGGGCCGGATCGGCCTGGCCCCACCGGGCCAGGACCAGGCCCGGGGGCGGATGGGCGGGCGGCGGCGACGCCGAGCCGGCCAGTTGCATCACGTCCTCGGCGAACACCTGCGACAGCCCCCTGCTCAGGTACAGCGCGTGGGCTCCGTCGCCGAGCGCCTCGGTTTCCGCGCGCAGCCCGGCCGGGCCGGCCCGGTCACCCGCCCAGTCGAACGCGTATCCGCCGAGGCCACGCCGCCGCCACGCCGGGTGGACCAGCCCGGTCGTGACCGCGGCACCCTCCTGGCCCTCGCCGCGCGGGCCCGGCGAGGCCCGGCGCAGCGACGAAACGCAGACCAGCCGGGTGCCGCTGAAACCCGAGTAGGTCTCGGCGCCGGACAGGTAACACCGGCCGAGGAACTCCGGACTCGCGGCAAAAGGCTGCCCGCCGTCGGCGGACAGGCACTCGCCAGCCAGGTCAGTCACGGCCGGGAGGTCAGGCTCCCCCAGCAAGCGCCACGACAGCGCGCCAACAGCATCCATGTCGGACAACCCGCCGATCACAGGGAAACAAGCACGGAAGTTACGGGCCGCCCGCCGCGGGCGCAAGCGCATTTCCGGCCAGGCGGGCCAGCCAATGCCGCAGGGGGCGGGCCGTGGCGGCCCGCCCCCTGCGGAGGGTGCCGGCGGCTGGGGGTGCCGGCGGCAGGTACGGCGGCTGGTCAGCGGCTGGGCACCGCGAGCATGCCGTCGGTGTTGCCGGCCGAGTCGGTGTAGAAGCCGACCAGGTCGCCGCGGTCGTTGACGCCGTTGATGATGGTGGTGCCGATGCCGTGCGGGTCGTCGACCGTGGTGAACCCGTGCCCGGGCCGCCAGGTGAACCCGTGCATGACCGCGTTGTTGCCGGTGCCGACCGTGTACGAGCCCACGACCTCATCGCGGTCGTTGACGCCGAAGGCCTGGGTCATCGAGGCGCCGCGAACGGCCAGGGTCAGGAAGCGGCCGTAACCGTACTTGAGGAACGCGACCGTCACCCCGCGGGAGTTGGTGTAGAAGCCGGCCACGTCGCCGCGGTTGTTGATCGCGGCGGCGGTCAGGCTCGGGCCGGCCGTGCCGGCCGGGGCGCCCGGCTTCAGCACCCGGCTGAACCGGTGGGTGATGATGTTGTACTCAAAGCCCCGGTTGTTGCCCTGGCCGTTGGTGTAGAACCCGACCGCCACGTCGTGGTTGTTGACCCCCAGCAGCTGGTCGACGGGCGGGCTGGCGTTGTCGCCGGTCGGGAAGTTCACGGTGTGGAACTGCCCGTTCCGCAGGTAGAAGCCGAAGTTGTTGTTGGTCAGGTTGGCGTTGTTCTGCGTGGACCAGAACCCGACCTGCACGCCCTCGTCGTTCAGCCCGGTGACCTGGGTCTGCACCGAGCCGGGGAAGTTGAGGTTCTGGTAGTTGCCCTGGCCGAAGGGCGGCCGCAGCAGGTAGCCCTTGTTGGGGTGGCCGGCCGCGCCGGAGCCGAAGTAGCCCGCGATGTGGCCGTTGTCGTTGATGCCCAGGAGCTGGTTGAACGTCAGGTCCTTGGCGTTGTCCAGGGTGGTGAAGTGGTACCGGCTGCTGCCGTTGGCGGCCGGGGCCTGGGCGGCCTGCGTGCTCGCGCTGGCCGGCGCCATCAGGGCCAGAGCGGCGGTGGCGGCCAGCGCCCCGGTCGCGGCCGCGGCCGCGCCGAGGCGCAGCCCGGTGCGGACGGAAATCTTCCGCCGGGCGCGGCGCGGGCTGGTGTGGTCGGTGGAACGCATGATCAGATCCCTCTCATTAGGTGGCGAGCTGAGCCGGCAATGTGGCCGCGCGCCGTGGTCGGTCGCACACCAGGCTCGCCACCGGCACAGGGGGATTCGCCGGGCGGTCAGGGGGAAGCACGAGGGAATCGGTTGCGAAGCGCCCGCGCCGGGCGCGCAATCAGTCGCGTCTAGCCGCCGGGCCTGACTCCTGGAGGCACCAGGCGTCGGCGACGATGCGCCAGGTCCCGTCGGGCTGCTGCCGGACGACGGTGGAGCCCAGCCCGCTCAGCGCAATCCGCTGGTCGTCCGGTCCGGGGCCGGCCATGCGTCGCTCGCTGAGGACCAGCGCGAGGCCGCGGGCGGGCAGCACCGCGCGGACCCGGGCCGACACCGGCAGCCGCAGTTCCATGAGGTCCAGCAGGACGTCGCCGACGTGGGCACCGTCGCGGGCCGCGTCGCCGGCCCATGGCCGCAGCAGCGCTCGGGGCTCGTACTGGGCCAGCGCGGCCTCCAGGTCGCCGTCGCTGAGCGCGAGCGACGCTAGCTCGAGGACTTCCTCCGGCCGGCGCGCGGCCGGCGGGGCGATGGGGTCGGACAACGTTCTGGCTCCTGACGTCTGGTCATGCCCAGCGCGGTCCGCGCTGGTGAGTTTGGCCGGCCCCCGTCGGTCAAGCGCCAGCCTCGCAGCCGGTACCAGGGGAACGGGCCCGGCACCGGGGGAAGTTCAGGGGGGCGGGACGCTACCGCTCGTCCAGCAGGCGCCGGTACAGCGCGGTGGTCTCGGCCGCGGGCGGCACGCCGACCTGCTCGCGCAGCAGTTCTTCCAGTTCCCGGTAGTGCCGGATAGCCCGCGCGGTCTCGCCCATGCGCGCCCAGCTGGTCATCAGCTCCCGGTGCGCGGTCTCGTTCAGCGGCTCGTGCGCGACCGCCCTCCGGAAGGCGGTCACGGCGGGCTGGTGGCGGCCGGCCGCGGCGTGCAGCCGGCCGGCGGCCAGCAGCGCCGCCTCGAAGGCGCGGCGGAGCTCGTCCCGGCGGGCCTGGGCCCATTCCCCGGCCGCCATGTCGGCCAGGAAGTCGCCGCCGTACGCGGCGATCGCGCGCTGCAGGTCGGGCAGGGCCGCGGCGGCGGGCCGGGCACGGCGGGCGGCCGCGAGGGCCTGCTCGAACGTCTCGACGTCGCAGTCGTGGTCCCGCGTGCCGTTGAAGGCATATCGGCCTTCGGCGTACAGCACCCACCCGGGATCGCCCAGCGCGCGGCGCAGTTCGCGCAGCGCCGTGTGCAACGCATTTCCCAGCCGCTCCCGGGCCTGGTCGGGCCAGAGCGCGACGCCCAGCTGCTCCCGGGTCATCGGCGGTGACGTGGCCAGCAGGAATAGCAGCTCGCGCGGCTTTCCATACCCCCAGTCGGCGGTTGTGACCGGGGTGTCTTTGCGGTGGACGGTGGCTGCGCCGAGCGCCCTGATGCGCAGCGCGCCGCCGGCCGCCGCACCAGTACCCGGCTCCGTGGTCTGGCCGGCCAACACGGAGCTCGGGTGCCGCGGGTCGGCCTTCTTCCGCGGCACCGGGGCGGCCTGGGCCGCATCCGCCTCCGGCGAGCCTGTTTCGGCCGCGGCCGGCGGGGCGGCCGAGGGCAGCTGGGCCTGGAGCTCGTCTATCGGGGTCAGCAGGCCCTGCCGCCACGCCGATTCGAAGGCCTCGTCGCCCAGCGCGGCCCGCGCACCGTCCAGGGTCTGGGCGTGCCGGGCGCTGTCGCAGGGAGCCACCACGGTGCCGATCGCGCCGCGCATCTCCTCGGCCGCGGCCAGCAGCCGGGTGGCCGCCGCCGCGCCGCCGCGGGCGAGGGCCAGCGCGGCCAGGTCCTCAAGCACGCTGCAGGTGCGCCACTGATCGCGCAGTTCCCGGTGCAGCTGCAGGCTGCGGCGCAGTAGCGGCTCGGCGTCCACGTCACGGTCGATGGCCAGCAGCCCGAGCTGTTCCAGCGCCCACGCGATGCCCTCGCGGAACCCTATCTTCTCCGACAGCGACAGACTCTCCCCCAGCAGCGCCGCCGCCCGCTCCGTCGCTCCCTGATACCGCGCGACCGTGCCCAGGTTCATCAGCGCGTCCGCGATTCCTTCGACGTCGCCGAGTTTTCTGGACTCCTCCAGGGCCGTCGTGCACTCCGCGGTGGCCCGCTCGAAGTCGCGCTGCAGCCAGGAGTCGAATCCCAGGTGGGTGTGGGCGGTCACAGCCGCCCACCGGTCGCCCGCGCCCTGCGCGATGGCCAGGCCCTCCTGGTGTAGCTGCATCGCGCGGGCGTACCGGCCCTGCTCCCGGGCCACGTTGCCGAGCGCCACCAGCGTCCGGCCGATGCCCTGAGCGTCGTCCAGCTCGCGGTACAGCCGCAGCGCGGCCTCGAGCCGGCGGATGGCCGGGGCGTAGTCGCATTGCAGCAACGCGAGCCGGCCGCTGCCCAGCAGCGCCTTGGCCAGCAGCACCGCGGGCGCGTCGGGCCCGATCGTGACGGCCGAGTCCATCCAGTGCCGGACCTCGCTGTACTGGCCCCGCAGGTAGGCGTAGCGCTCCAACGGCCCGGCGATCCGCAGGGCCGCGTGCACGTCGCCTTCCGCCCGGGCGAACTCCAGGGCCGCGCGAAGGTTCGAGGTCTCGTCCTCGATGCGGTTCAGCTCGCGCTCCAGGTCGACCGGCCCGGGGACGTCGTCGCTCCGGCTGATCCGCGGCTCGATCTGCTCGACGAAATCCGCGAAGAACCGCAGGTGAGCGTGGCGGGCCGCGTCCTCCTCGGACGCCGCCGCCAGGCACTCGCGAGCGTAGTCGCGGACGGTGGCGAGCAGGTGGTAGCGCACGTCGGCGCCGTTGTGGTCGGCCCACAGCAGGGACTTGTCGGCGAGCCGGGTCAGCAGGTCGAGCACCTGGTCCGGGCGGATGCCGTCGCCGACCGTGACCTCCTCGGCCGCGGCCAGCGTAAACCCGCCCGCGAACACGGCCAGCCGCCGGAAGGCGGCCCGCTCGTCCGGGGCGAGCAGGTCGTGGCTCCAGTCGAGCGTCGCGCGCAAGGTCTGGTGACGGCGCGGCGCGGTCCGGACCCCGCCGACCAGCACCGCGAAGATATCGTCCAGGCGCTCGGCCAGCTGGACGACGGAAAGGATCCGCAGCCGGGCCGCGGCCAGCTCGATCGCCAGCGGCAGGCCGTCGAGCCGCCGGCAGACGTGATAGACCGCGCCGGCGTTGTCGTCGCCGAGCTTGAACGACGGGCGGACCAGCTGCGCGCGCTACTCGAAGAACCTGACCGCGTCGAACTCGGCGAGCGCGGACGGCGCGGGCACGGGACCGGCCTGCGGGAGCGCGAGCGGCGGGACGGCCAGCTGGCGCTCACCGGCCACGCCGAGCGCCTCGCGGCTGGTGGCCAGGATGGACAGGGCCGGGCAGGCCCCGAGCACCCGATGGGCCAGCTCGGCGGAGGCCGCCGCCAGGTGCTCGCAATTGTCCAGCACGATCAGCATCGAATGGTCGCCGACGTGCTCGGCGATCGTCTCCGTCACGTCGCGCGACGGGTCCTCTCCCGCGCCCAGGCAGCTGGCGACCTCCAGCGCGACGACCTCAGGGTCATCGATCGGCGCGAGTTCCACCCAGCAGACACCGTCGGCAAAGGCCGCGCGCGCGGCGTCGGCGACCGCCACGGCCAGGCGGGTCTTCCCGGTGCCGCCGGGCCCGGTCAGAGTGACCAGCCGGCTGTACGCCAGGGTGTCCATCACATCCTGGAGTTCACGCTGACGGCCCACGAGCGGGACAAGCTGCACCGGCAGTCGGCCGACGGTCAGCGATGCCATGTACCCCTCCGCCGCGGGTCCGCGCACGGCCGGGCCGCACCGGGGTGCGCACCGAGCCGGCCCGGACATATTTGCGCTGTGACAAGTATCTCACCGCGCGCAGCGATCCCGAGTCACCTGACTCCCCGCTGCGGCGGGCCGCGGCCCGCGCCCGCGAGCCGCCGGCATCAGCGGGACTGCGGTCCCGTTTCCGCGGACGGCGCGGGTCCTGCCCGGTGGCCCATCCGCTTAAACAGGCGGAGCATAGCTGCCCGGAAGACCGGCAGCCGTGCGGGGACGCGCCATTCCCCCGCGTGTCGTTCCCGGCTCCCGACGGCCCCTGCGGCACAATAGGCCAAGGCCCCTCCATGTATGAGATGGAGGGGCCTTGGCTGGCGTTGCGGTCGTGGGGTGCCGGTTACCCGGCGCCACGCCCGCGCGGCCCGCCACCGCCGTCGGGCACCCGCCCGAGGTGCCGGTTTCCCGGCCCCCCGAACGTCACCGGGGTGGCCCGCGGTAGGTGCGCGTCTTTAGTGGTGAGAGCCTTTCTACGCCCGCACTCGGCTGCGGCACAAGAGTTTTCCCGTTGCTCTTTTGAGATTCTTCGGCCATCAACAGGACGCTAGGTGTTGTCCCCCGCTGATGGCTGTTTTCCACCGCACCATCCACAGAATGGTCCACAGCCCCGCTGGCTCAGGAGCCGGCTTCGCGGGCGCGGATCGCCGCGACGAGTGCGGGAATCACCTGGTTCAGGTCGCCGATCACCGCGTAATCCGCGTGCGAGATAATCGGCGCGTCCGGGTCGGTGTTGACCGCCACGATGTGCTTCGCGCTCAGGCAGCCCGCCATGTGCTGGATCGCCCCGCTGATCCCGCAGGCCAGGTAGAGCTCCGGCGATATCCGGGTGCCGGTCTGGCCCACCTGCTGCTTGTGCGGGCGCCATCCCTCGCTGGTCACCACGCGGGAGACGCCCACGACGCCGCCGAGCAGCCCGGCCAGCTCCTCGAGCACCCCGAACCCGTCGGGCCCGCCGACGCCGCGCCCGCCGCCGACCACCACCCGCGCCGTGGCCAGCGACACTCCCCCGCTGCGCTCGGCCGACTCGGTGGCGACCACGCGCAGGTCGCCCTCGTCGAGCGCGGGCCGGTAACCGTGCACGCTGGTCTGCGCCGGGGCGTCGGCCGCGGCGGCCGGTACTGCGTCGACCGCCACGGTGAGCAGCGCGGGCGGGGCGTCGAGCACCGCGTCCTCCAGCAGGCTGCCCGCCCAGCGGTGCCGGACGAGCCGCAGCGTCCCGTCGGCGTTCGCCTCGGCCGAGGCACAGTTGGCCGCCATGGGCAGGCCGGTGATGGCGCCCAGGTGCGCCATGACCTCGTGGCCCCGGTCGGTGCCCGCCGCGACCACGGCGGTGGCGGACAGGTCCGCGGCCAGCCCGGCCAGGGCCCGCGCCCACGCCTGCGGCGCGTAACCATCCAGGTCATCGGACTCGGCCGCGTACGCGTCGGCCACGCCGTAAGCGGACAAGTCGGCCACCGGCACCGAAGCGGCGGCCCCGAACACGACGGCCGTCACCTGGCCCAGGGACCGGGCAAAGGTCAGGGCGCGCAGCGAGACGTCGGCGGCCCCGTCGCCGTCGCGCTCGACCAGGCACAGCACCGTCATGTCAGGACCCCCAGCTCGTCGAGCAGGGCGACCAGGGCGGGTACCGCGTCCGGGCCGGTGCCGAGGATCTCGGCCCGCTTGGTCTCGCCGGCCGGCACCCGCAGCCGCTCCTTGCGCAGGCCCTCGGCGTGCCACTCCGGAGCGGATTGCTCGATCGTGGCCCGCTTGGCCCGCAGCCGCCCGGGCAGCGACGGGTACCGGGGCAGGTTGATGCCCTCCTTGACGGAGATGACCGCGGGCAGCGCGAGGTCGAAGACCTCCTCGGCGCCGCGGTACTCGCGCCGGGCCCGCGCGCGGCCGTCGGTGACCTCGAGGTTCTTGATGCCGGTGGCGCAGGGCAGGCCGAGCGCGTGCGCCACCCGCACGGCGACCTGGTAGTCGCCGGTGTCGGCTGCCTCGTTGCCGAACAGCAGCAGGTCGTAGGGGAGCTGGGCGGGGGGATGGGCGGCCGCGTCCGCGTCGCCGGTGCGGCCGCGGGCGGCGGCGACGATCGCCCCGGCGGTCGCGATCGGCCCCCATTCCCGGCCGTCGGTCTCCAGCAGCACCGCGCGGGAGGCCCCGAGCGCCAGCATGTCGCGCAGCTGGTCCGCGGCGGCGGGAGGGCCGAGAGTGAGCACGGTC
>Ga0318515_10000717_pt1 | contig 10601 bp, 7 predicted proteins | sample GRESIP176b2f19_FD_202499 | JGI IMG/M metagenome (GOLD analysis project Ga0318515, IMG submission 202499) | Tropical soil microbial communities from Luquillo Experimental Forest, Puerto Rico - GRE.SIPMG.176b2f19 | ecosystem: Environmental > Terrestrial > Soil > Tropical forest > Bulk soil...
CGATCGGCCATTCGGTCGCGAGCCCGCCGCTCTCGCGCAGCACCGCGCGCAGCGCCTGCTGCAGCCCGAAGCGCAGCTGCGTGCTGCGGCGGATGCCGACGTCCGCCAGCAGGCAGAACATGGCGCCACCCCAGTAGGTGCGCCCCCAGGTGTGGGTGTGATCGAGGCCGCCATCACGCTCCTGCGGAAGCCCGCGGGGCATGGAGTGCATCTCCTCCGCCCACACGTCCGCTTCGCTGCGGTTGCCGGCCTGCACGCGCGCCACGCCTTCCACGTAGGTCGCAACGCCCTCCGACAGCCAGGCATGCTCTTCGCCCGTGTCGGGGAGCGCGAGATGCGTCATCTCGTGGACCAGCACCCAGTCGCCGAGCAGTTGTGCCGCGGTGACTTCGCGCCCGAGTTGCACCCGGATGTAGGCGTTGGGATTGGCGAAGGTCTTGCCACCCTGCACGCCGGCACCGCTCTGCGGTACCAGCCGGACCGTGACGCTCGGGGCGGGGAAGCGGGCGTAGTAGCGGGCGACGATGTCCGCGGAGCGGGTGACCCACTCGAGGAGTGGCGCGGCGCCCTCCGAGAACGCGCTGTGATCGAAGTCGACCTGCAGCACGGCGCCGCTCGCGTGCAGCTCATCGGCCGCGCGCGCACCACAGCCGGCTGCGACCGACAGGCAGCCGAGCATTGCGATGGCGGCCGCCTGCGGTGCGCGTGAAGGTCGGCGCGCTGTCCGTTCAGCGCGCGGTTTGTTCAGGGCGCGCGGTCTGGCCAAACAGTATGCGCTTCGCATCCTCGGTGATGGTGTTCTGAGTGTTGACGGTCGCCGCTTTCTCGTAGGCACGTACCGTCGCCGGCCGTTCGCGGATGCTTTCGAACCAGCGCCTGAGGTGTGGGAATTCCTCGAGCCGCTGCCCCTGCGCCTCGTGGGACACGATCCAGGGGTAGCAGGCGATGTCGGCGATCGAGTACTCCCCGGCAACGTAGGCACGGTCGCGCAGGCGCTGATTGAGCACACCGTACAGCCGGTTGGTCTCCCTGACGTAGCGCTCGATGGCGTAGGGTATCTTCTCCGGCGCATAGCGTGCGAAGTGATGGTTTTGCCCGGCCATGGGGCCGAGCCCCGCCATCTGCCAGAAGAGCCACTGCGTCGCCTCAATCTCGCCGCGCAGCTCGGCCGGCAGCAGTTTGCGGCTCTTGCGCGCCAGGTACAGCAGGATCGCGCCCGACTCGAACACCGACAAGGGACCCGCGCCGTCGCTCGGGGAGTGATCGACGATCGCCGGAATGCGATTGTTGGGCGAGATGGCGAGGAACGCGGGCTCGAACTGCGCCCCGGTGCCGATGTTGACGGGAACGATGCGGTAGGCGAGGCCGGTCTCCTCGAGGAACATCGTGATCTTGTGGCCGTTCGGCGTGGTCCAGTAATAGAGATCGATCATCGATCGTTTCCTTCTGGTGCGGCGCCTGCAGCATCGCACGCGGCGCGCAGGGTGCGCGAGGCTCTTGCGGGTCGCCACGAGGTCCGTCTTTCGGGATACTCTGGCAGGGGTGATCCGATGGCAACAGCGCTGAAGGACCCGCGTCCGGCTCTCGAGCGCGAGCTGCGCTCGGCGGGCTACGCGGTGCTCGAGCCGGCGGCGGCGCAAGCCGCGCTCGCGCTCGATGTGACGGCGCTCGATGGCCTGCGCGGGAGCTGGGAGCGGCTACCGCGCGATCCTTACCTGCGTGATGGCGGCCAATACCGCGCGCGTCGGCACGGCAGTTTCATCTACACCCCGGGTGCGCGGGAACTCGCTCCGGTAGCGCAGCGCGCTCACTGGCAGCCGACCACCTACAACGCGTTGCACGGCGGGATGCTGCGCTGGTTCGAGCCGATCGAGCCTGTCGTCGTGAGCGCGCCCGCCTTCCGGCAGCTGCTCGCTTCGCTCGGAGACCTGTTCGCACAGCTGCAGCCGGTGAGTCGCTGGTATCTCGAGGCGCATCAATTCCGCATCGATACCGCGGGCGGCATCGGCCGGCCGACCCCGGAAGGGGCGCACCGCGACGGGGTGGATTTCGTGGCCGTGGTGCTCATCGGGCGGCGCGGCGTGCGCGGCGGGGAGACCCGCGTGTTCGAAGCCGCGGGTAACCGCGGGGTGCGTTTCACGATGGCACAACCCTGGTCGATGCTGCTCATGGACGATGCGCGCGTCATCCACGAGACGACGCCACTCCAGTCCGAGGGCGTCGACCGCGAGTCAGCGAGCGCCTGCGGCGTCCGCGACACGCTGGTGCTCACCTACCGCGCGCGTGGTTTTCAGGAGCCCGGGGCAGCGGAGGGCTGAAGCGTCTCGCGCGAGCTGCGCCCGTCGATCCAGGTCTCGCGCACATTGAGCGTATCGTCGGTGAGCACGAGGTTGGCGCGTTGCCCTGCGGCGATACGGCCGTACTCCGCCGCTACGCCGAGGAATTCGGCCGGTGTCTGGCTCGCCATGCGCACCGCCTGCGGCAGCGGCACGCCGAGCATGGCAACGGCGTTGCGCACGCAGCTCGCCATGTCGAGGTTGGAGCCGGCGAGACGCCCGTCCTCATCCACGCAGGCCTGGCCGTGCACTCTGATCCGCCGTCCCTGCAGCTCGAAGGAGGCCTGGTTGGTGCCGACGCTCGGCATGGCATCGGTCACCAGCACGAAGCGATCGTGCGGCTTGCAGCGCAGCGCGATGCGCAGCACCACAGGATCGGTGTGCTCGCCATCGACGATGATGCCGCACCAGCTTCCCTGATCATCGAGCGCCGCGCCCACCGTGCCGGGTTCGCGCGGGGTGAGCTGCGACATGGCATTGAAGAGGTGCGTGAAGCCGCTCAGGCCGTGGGCGAGGGCGGCATGGATCTCGGCGTAGCTCGCGTTGGTGTGACCCGCGGATACCACGACACCCGCCGCCACCAGCTCGCGGATGAGCTCCGGGGTCGTCATCTCCGGGGCGAGCGTGATGAGCGTGCGGCCTTCCCGCAGCGAGGTGAGAAGTCCGAGCGCGCTCGGATCGAGCTCGCGCAGCTTCGCCGGATCGTGCACGCCCTTGCGCGCGACGTTGAGGAATGGCCCCTCGATGTGAATGCCTAGGACGCCGGGCACGCCCGCGGCGATGGCGGCGCGCACCGCGGCGATGGCACGCGCGACGACCTCGAGGTCGGCGCTGATCAGTGTCGGCAGGAAGGCGGTGGTGCCGAAGCGGCGGTGCGCAGCGCCGATGGCGCGGATCGATTCGACGCTCGGTGCGTCGTTGAAGAGCACGCCGCCGCCGCCGTTCACCTGCAGGTCGATGAAGCCCGGCAGCAGCAGTCCGCCGCCCAGATCGTAAGGCTCGGCCGCCCGGCAGCGGGCGTCAGTCGCCGGCAACACATCGACGATACGCCCCTGCTCGATGAGCACGCACTGGCCGCGCACGAAGCTGTCCGCGCGCAGCACCCGCCCGTTGATCAGTGCGAGGCTCATCAGAGCGTCTCGGTGACCTTGCGGAGATGCGGTGGCGCATCGGGATTGTGTCCGCGCGCCAGCGATAATACATTCGCCATTCGGTAGAAACTCTGCGCGAACAACAAAGGCTCGATTACCGGGTGAGCTCCTTCGGTCGGTAGTTCGGTGGTGTGCGGCAGGGGTGCGCCGGCGAGCAGCACATCGGCGCCGTGCGCGACGAGTTCGTCGGCGAGCTGCATCACGCCGGCGCGGCTGCCGTCATTCTGCGTGAACAGCAACAGCGGAAACCCGGCGCGCACGAGGGCCATCGGCCCGTGGCGCAGCTCGGCCGCGCTCAGCGCTTCGGCGTGCAGGCCGCAGGTTTCCTTGAATTTCAGCGCCGCTTCCTGCGCGATGCCGAGGCCGAGCCCGCGGCCGATGACGTACAGGCTGCTCGCCGCAGTCAGCCGCGTGACCGCCGCGCTCCAATCGAGCTGCCAGGCCCGGGCGAGATCTGCGGGTGCCCGCTGCAATGCCGTGGCGAGCGGCCCATCCCCCGCCCACGCGGCCACCAGCTGCACGATGGCGCTGAGTGAGGCGATGTAAGACTTGGTCGCGGCGACGCTTCGCTCTGTGCCGGCGTGCAGGGGCAGCAACTCGTCGGCGAGCTGTGCGAGCGGTGAGCGCTCGGCGTTCACCAGTGCGACGATGCGCGCGCCGGCCGCGCGCGCGCGGCTCACGACCGCGAGAATGTCCGGGCTCGCGCCCGACTGCGAGACGGCGAGCATGAGCGTACCGGACAGATCGGGCGCCGCTTCGTACACCGAGCTCACCGACGGCGCCGCCGAGGAGGTGAGCAGTCCCAGGCGCGTCTCGATCAGGTAACGAGCGAAGGTCGCCGCGTGGTCCGAGCTGCCGCGCGCGCAGGTGACGACGGCGCGCGGTGGCGAGTGGCGCAGCCGCTCGGCCAGCTGCGCCACGCGCGTGGCGTTGGCCGCGAGCTGCGCGCGCACCACCTCCGGCGCCTGCGCGGCTTCGCAAAACATGTGCGTGGTCTCGGCGGGCGCGCTCACGTGGCGATGCTGAGCTCGGCGACGAAGTCATAGATGTCGCCGCGGTAGTAGGAATGCGTGAACTCCGCCGCGCGCCCGTCGTCGAGGAAGCCGAGCCGCTCGACCAGCAGCCCCGGGTCCGCCTCCCGCGCCTGCAGGAGCTCGGCCTGCTCGGCGGTGAACAGCACCGCACGCAGGCGCTGCAACGCGCGTACCGGGCGATTGCCGGCACGCTCGAGCGCAACGTAGAGCGAGGACTCGACCGCCTCGAGGGAGGGGAGGCACGAGGCGAGGATGGTGGCGTACTCGAGCGCCATCGGCGCATCGTCTGCGAAACGAATGCGGTCAAAGCGGTACACGGGTGTTCCGGGACTCGCGCGCAATGTCAGCGCTTCTTCGGGCGTCACGGTGCCGGTGGTCCTGCGCAGCCACACGCTGCGCGGATTTCTGCCGCGAGCGCGCATGTCCTCGGAGAAGGAAGTCAGCTTGGAAAAATTCTTCTCCACGCGCGTGCGCACGAAAGTGCCCGAGCCCTGGCGGCGCACCAGCAGGCCTTCGTTGACGAGTCCATCGATGGCTTTACGCACGGTGATGCGCGACACGTTGAATTCCACGGCAAGATCGCGTTCCGGCGGCAGCGCATCATCCGGATTCAACACGCGCGTCTCGATCGCCTGGCGCAACGCGCGCTGTAACTGCTGATAAAGGGGCAGCCGGCTCGCCTCATCGAGTTTGCCCACGGTTTGTGACAGTGCGGCCACCAGCTTGCCCCCTATCAACAGATCTATACCGACATTACCACTAAAATACCATTCAGTTGCCTGCGCGCAACTTAGTGAGCTCTAACTCTTTGAGTTTACGTTGAAAAGCCCACGTGTACATCACTGGTATTGTCGGAGTTGTTATTTCTTAGTGATTGGTACTATATTGGACCTTAACTGGTTCCAGCTAGTGGGACCACCCTGCGAGAGGTCTCCAGGGGCTTTTAACGACGACAGTCAACTGTCAATTGCAGACCATAAAGGCGGGGGTGGGCAAGTCATGAGAATCAGTAGGTCGACGTTGATCGGAACGGCAGTCGCGATGGCACTGTTCGGGCGCGAGAGCCCGATTCAGGCGCAGCAGGCGAGCGGCGATCAGACGGCAGCCAAACCGAACGAGCTTCAGGAGGTTGTGGTCACCGGCATCCGCGCCTCCGTCCAGGAGGCGCTGGCGATCAAGAAAGCATCGACCAACGTCGTGGATGTGGTGACTGCGGAAGACATCGGCAAGATGCCGGACAAGAATGTCGCCGACTCACTCAAGCGCGTGCCCGGTGTGACGGTGAGCCCCGCCGGCGCCAACGAAGGCGGCTTCGACGAGAACGACCGCATCAGTCTGCGCGGCACCGGCCCCAGCTACACCCAGACACTCATCGATGGCCACAGCGTGGCCTCCGGCGACTGGTTCGTGCTCGACCAGACCGGCACCGTCGGTCGCAGCGTCAGCTACACCCTGCTGCCCTCGGAGCTCGTGAGCAAGGTGGTGGTGAACAAGAGCTCCGAGGCGGACCTGGTCGAAGGCGGCGTCGCGGGCACGGTCGACATCGTGACGCGCAAGCCCCTCGATGACTTCAAGCAACCGCTCACCCTGCAGGCGTCCGCGGGTGCCGTGTACTCGGATCTGCCCAACAAGGGCGCCCCGCAGTTCAGCGCGCTCGCCAACTGGAAGAACGACACCTCGACTTTCGGTGTCCTGGCGCAGGGCTTCTATGAGGACCGCTACCTGCGCCGCGACGGCACCGAGATCCTCGGCTACCAGCAGGTCTCACCGGGCAGCAATCTCGCGACCGCGCACCCGGATCTGACCAACGTGTGGACCCCTTTCCAGATGGGTTCGGCGTACTTCACGCAGGAACGCAAGCGCTCCGGCGGGCTCGTCAACCTGCAGTTCAAGCCCAGTGACACAGTCGGCTTCGACCTCTCGGGGTTCTACGCGAAGCTCGAGGCGCCCAACTACAACCGCAACTATCTGCTGTGGTTCAACCATTTCCTCAACCAGGGCGCGGGCTCCTCTGGCACCTGCGGCACCCCGCCGGTGGCGTGCGGCAACGGCACGATTCCGGGACTGGGTCTGCAGCCCGGCTACGTGGTGCAGAACAACACGCTGGTGAGCGCCACGTTCAAGGGCGATCCCAACACCGCCTACGGCATCTACGACCAGATCTCGCGTCCGGACGCGTCCGCGGACTCGGCCTTCATCAACCTCGACGGCAATTTCATCCTCACCCAGAATTTCCGGCTGGACGGACAGGTCGGCTGGTCGCAGGGTCACGGGAAGAGCCCGACGCAGAACGTCGCCGAAACCGAGCCGGGCTTCGGCGCCGGTGCTTACTACACCCTGAACGGCATATCGCGCCCGCCGGATTGGGGCATTCCGAACACCAATTACGCCCAGCCGTTCCCGCCGGGGAATCCGCAGGCGCTGACGTTCGGCTGGATATTCGGCGCCCAGGACGTCAACACGATCGACAAGGAGACCTGGGCGAAGCTCGATGGCACTTACGATATGTCGGACGCGGGCGCGTGGCAGAGCCTGAAGTTCGGTGCCCGCTACTCGAAGCACGACCGGGACTCGGTCAACTCGATCGCGCAGGGGCCGACGTTCAGCTGCAACCCGGTGACGCCGACGTGCCCGCCCGGGGGCGGCAGCGACCCGCTGGCCTACCCGACGACATATTCGAATTACCCGTCGAACTACACCACCTTTGGCAGCAGCATCCCGACCGGTATCTGGTACTGGACGCCGGCGCAGCTGGCCGCCTACAACGGCCCGGGGCTGGTGCAGCGCGATCCCGTGAAGCGTGCCTATCCGCCGTATTGGTTCTCGCTGCACGAGCCGGACACCTCCGCCTACGTGAAGGCCGACTTCAAGGGTGAGCAGTGGAGCGCCAACCTCGGCTTGCGCTACGTGCACACGGTCGAGGAAACGATCAGCTGGATTCCGCTGGCCTGCACGGCGTCGATTCCGCCCTCGGCCAATCCCTGTCCGACAACGACTCCGAACCTGGTGGTCGGCTCGCTGTTCGGAGCCTTCTCCGGCCAGCAGGTCAGCGAGTCCTACAACAACTACCTGCCCAGCGCGAATTTCCGCTGGCAGTTCAGCCCCGAGCTGATCGGCCGCCTGGCGGCAGCGCAGACGATGACGCGTGCGGACTACTCGGCGCTGGCAGGTTCGGTGAGCCTCCTGCCACCGGGGGCCTTCAACCCAGGCGTCCCGAGCACCTGCACGCCGCCGGCGGTGAACTGCGGCAGCGGCAGCGGCCCCAACCCGTACCTGAAGCCGATCGTCTCCAACAACTTCGACGCATCGCTGGAGTATTACTTCGCGCCACGCTCGCTGGTGTCGGTGACCCCGTTCTACATGTACCTGAAGAACTACGTCAGCTACGGCAGCGCGGTTCAGACCTTTCCCACCTTTGGCCCGGGGCTGCCCCCTGCCGGGGTCACCGTCCCCTACCTGCTCACGGTTCCGGTCAACGCGAAGGGCCGGGCATCGGGCGTGGAGTTCGCCTACCAGCAGGCCTTCGGCAACAACTTCGGCATCGATTTCAATTACACCTACACCGATGCCAAGCAGACCTCCAACGTGCCGCCCAACCCCGACGGCTCGCCCGGCGACGATCGCCTGGTCGGGGCTTCCAAGAACGTGTACAACATCAGCGGCTACTACGAGAACGCGCACTTCAGCGCCCGTATCTCGTACAACTACCGCTCGGCGTTCTACAGCGGCCTGGATCGCAGCACGGCGTTCACGCAGGACAGTATCGGTACGCTGGCGGCCTCTCTGGCGTTCATCTACAACGAGAATCTCAGTGTGACCCTGGACGGTCAGAACCTGAACAATCCAACGCTCAAGTACTACGCGCTCGACACGACTCAGCCCCGCGCGTTCTACACCAACGGCCGACAGTACTACCTGATGTTGCACGGGAAGTTCTGAGGACGTTTCCGGTGATACCGGGGCGGGCGCCTGCGCCCGCCCCGGCCTGACCCGAGGCTGTGGCGCGCCTGGCGCCGTGAGGCGCATCATCTGCGTCCGACGCACCTCCCATGACCACCGCCACACTCTGCAATTACTCGTACTCTCCGCCGAGCTCGCCGCCGGCGGGAGCCGCGCCCGCGGACCTGCGCCGCATCGTGCTCATCGGCGGCGGCACGGCCGGATGGATGACCGCGCTCATCCTGGCGCGCGCCCTGATCAGCCGTGGCGTCGGCATCACGGTGCTCGAATCTCCTGCAGTTCCCACCATCGGGGTGGGCGAGGGGTCCACGCCCTGGCTGCGCGGCTTCTTCGACAGCCTCGGGATCGAGGAATCGGAATGGATGCCGGCCTGCCACGCCACCTATAAGAGCGGCATCACCTTCGCGGGCTGGTCGACGCGGCCGGGGTTCACGAGCTACTTCCACCCCTTCGCCTCGATGCTCGACAACCTCACCATGAGCCAGTTCGTGCACAACGTCGAGGCCCGCGTGCAGGGCGCGGATCTCTACGCCCATCCGGACCGGTTCTTCATCGCTGCGCGCCTGGCGCGCGAGCGCCGCGCGCCGAAAGCGCCGGAAAGCTTCCCGTTCGATATCTGGCACGGCTATCACTTCGATGCCGTGCTGCTCGGGCAGTTTCTGCAGAAAAAGGCGCTCGAACGCGGCGTGCGCTACCAGAGCTGCCACGTCACCCACGCGACGCTCGATGCGGAGGGCAACATTGCCTCGGTCGCGACGCGGGAAGGTGAGACCTACGCCGCAGACCTGTTCGTCGACTGCAGCGGCTTTGCGGGACTTCTGATCGAGAAGGCGCTGCACACCCCCTGGGTGAGCTTCGCCGAGAACCTCTTCAACGATGCCGCGGTGGCGCTGCCGACTCCGATGGACGACACCATCCCCTGCGAGACGGTGTCGACGGCGCTCAGGTACGGCTGGGCCTGGAAGATCCCGCTCACCAGCCGCTATGGCAACGGTTACGTGTACAGCAGCCGTTACTGCGATGCCGATCAGGCGGAGCGCGAGCTGCGCGAGCACGTGGGACTTCTGGATGCGGACGTTCCGGCGCGGCACCTGAAGATGCGCATCGGCCGCGTCACGCGACACTGGAACCGCAACTGCCTCGCGGTCGGCCTCAGCCAGGGCTTCATCGAGCCGCTCGAAGCGACGGCACTGCTCTTCATCCAGCAGACCGCCACGACCTTCACCGAGTTTCTCGAGAAGGAGGATCTGAGTGAGGCCGCGCACGAGCGCTTCAACGCGATCGTGAACGCGCACTTCGAAGGCATCCGCGACTACATCGTGACGCACTACAAGACCAACACCCGCACCGACACCGAGTACTGGCGCGACAACGCGGCGAACCTCAACGTCTCGGATGACCTGAAGAAGCTCTACTCGCTGTGGATGACCGGCAAGAGCATCGTGCCGGGAATCCGCCAACAGGTGATCGGGCGCGGCTACCCGGTGTTCTCCTGGTTTGCGCTCATGGCGGGCATGGGCGTCTTTCCGGATGCAACGGACCTGCGCGCGCCGACGGCCGCGGAGGCGCGCTACCAGATGGCCGAGATCGACAATCTCATCGAGCGCAGCGCCGGGAATTATCCCGAGCACAAGAGTGTGCTGGCACGCATCCCGCCGCGGCGGCGGCAGCCGGCCTTGCAGGCTTACTTCTGGTAGCCGCCAGTACCGCGGCTGTGGCCGTCGTCATGCAAGCCCCGGCTCCGATCCGCGAGTTCGCGACGCGCGATGCGGAGCTCATCCGGCGCGAAGTGCTCGCGAGCGGGGAGCCGGCGGTGGTGCGCGGTCTCGTGAGCGACTGGCCGGCGGTCGCCGCGGCACGCACCTCGCCCGTCACGCTCCTCGAGTATCTGCGGCGGCTCGACAGCGGCGCACCGGTGGACGCCATCATGACGGCGCCCGAGATCAAGGGACGGATCTTCTACCGCGAGGCGCTGAATGGCTTCAATTTCGTGCGCAACCGCCTGCGGCTCACGGCGGTCGCGGAGCAGGCGCTGCGCTATGCAGGCCATCCCGGCGCGCCGGCGGTCGCCGTGCAGAGTGCGCTGATGCGCGATTGCCTGCCGGGCTTTGCGGCGGCTA
>Ga0318515_10000718_pt1 | contig 10598 bp, 8 predicted proteins | sample GRESIP176b2f19_FD_202499 | JGI IMG/M metagenome (GOLD analysis project Ga0318515, IMG submission 202499) | Tropical soil microbial communities from Luquillo Experimental Forest, Puerto Rico - GRE.SIPMG.176b2f19 | ecosystem: Environmental > Terrestrial > Soil > Tropical forest > Bulk soil...
ACGCGTACGGCACGCCGTCTTGTTCCGTGTGCTGAAACATGATGCGCGGCGTGATCGAGAGCTCGCTCAATGGCTGCCAGCGGATCGCAACCTGCGCGCCGTAGTACCTCATACTGCCCACCTGCGTGAGTGTGGAGGTGGGTGGTGCCGAATACGGGCCTATATCCTTGTTGAACCAGCCGTCGTCGAACTGATGGAAGGCACTCGCCCGCACGGCCAGGGTGTCGGTGATGAGCGGTATGTTGACAACTCCTTCCTCGATATTGTTGAAGCCGCCATGGTCGGTCCACGAACCGCCGACGTGTACCTGGCCGGTGACTCCCTTGGGGCTGGCGTCCGGCTGCTCGGTGATGATCCGGAGCGTGCCGCCCATCGACTCCGCGCCGTAGAGCGTGCCCTGCGGGCCCCGCAGCACCTCGATGCGCGCGATGTCCACGATATGGGGATCGAGCGTCTCGAGCACCGGCGTCTCATCGATATAGAACCCGGTGGTATTCGATCCCTGGATGCCCCGCAACGCGATGCCGCGGCCTGCGAGGTTACCGTCGGAGGCACCGATGCCGAACGACAGATTGGGAATGTCGTTGCCATAGTCGAAAAATTGCTGCGCCCCCATGGCCTCGAGGTCCCGTGACGAGATCGCTGTGATGCTCACCGGCACGTCCTGAACCGATTCGGTGCGTTTCTGGGCCGTGACGATGACTTCCTGGAGCGCTGCGCTCGAAGTGGCCTCGCTCGTGGCGGTCTGCGCATACCCGGGTGTAGTCACGGAGCCGGCTGCCAGGAGCGCCGCGGTAGCGAGGCTCGGCAGGTTCGACCGAATCTTCCCCATGCGACTGTCTCCCCGTTGCTGTGTCTTTTTCGCGCGACTCAGTCGCGCGCAGGTATTCTGCTGGCAGCTTGCCCGTCCGGCTAATAATGAATCGTTCTACCGCAAGCACAGCATGCAAATCGACGGGAAAGGTATGCTTTCAGAAGTTGAGTCGAGTCGATATCAGGGCAGTGGCGTGGAGGTAACAAACGGGCTACATTTTTGATCCCTCGAGCCGGGATGCCCTTGAGTGAGCGAGACCGCCGCTACGATCACCCTGAGTGAGCTGCAGGAGCATCTGCGCAGCCCACCGTTCCATCAGCTCTTCGACCTTTCCTGCGTGCGTCTCGATCGCGATGCAGGCGAGCTCGAGCTGCTGATGCGCTATACGCCCTCCGTCGAGCGCTCCGCGGGAACTCGGCAGTACCATGGGGGCGCGATCGCCAGTCTCATCGATTACCTGCGTCCCGCCTCCGCCACGGACCTCAGGGCGATCGCCCGCATCCGGCGCGTCGGACGCAGCGTCGGCGTCGTCGACATCGATGTGCTCGACGATCAGGATCGGCTGATTGCGATCGGCCGCGGCTGCTACGGCACGAAGGCGGGCTAGAAGCCAGCTCAGCGCTTGAGAGCGCGGGCAGCCTCGAGCGCTCGCGCCATGAGTGGGCGCTTGTCCGGTTTGTGAGTGCTCGCCACCGGCAGCTCGTCCACCACCACGAAGGCGCGTGGGTGGCTGAACGCAGGCCCGGACTCGAGCGCGAAACGCTTCAGCTCCTCGAGCGGCAGGCTCCGGTCCTTGAGCACGACGAACGCAATCGGAATCTGGCCCTTGATCTCATCGGGCACTGGAACGACCGCTGCCTGCAGCACGGCCGGGTGGCGCTCGAGCATCTTCTCGACCTCGCCGGGAAAGACGTTCTCCCCACCGCAGACGAACATGTCATCGGCCCGGCCGGTGAAGTAGTAGAAGCCCTGGGCATCGCGGCGCATGACATCGCCAGTGTCGTACCAGCCATCGTGCAGCTTCTCGCCCGTGATCTTCGGCAGATTCAGGTACTCGGTGAACATCGCCGGTGAACGGACGTGCAGGACCCCCTCGTCCCCGGTTCCCCCGAGGAGACGTACTTCGACCTGCGGCAGTGGATAGCCCAGCGACAGCAGCGGCCGCGGGAGCCCCGCGGGGTGCTCCTCGAAGATCGAGGGTCCGGCCTCGGTCGTGCCGTAGCCGTTGGAGATCGCTGCCTGTGGGAACATCGCCTGCACCCGCTCGACCAGCGCCTCGGTGAGCGGCGCCGAGCCGATAGTCACCGCCTTCACGGACGAGAGGTCGAGTGTCGCGAGCAGCTCTTGTTGGCGCGCCATCAGCGCGAACATGGTCGGAATGCCGCTCAGGTGGGTGCAGTGGTACTCGGCAACCGCCCTGAGATGAGTGGCTGCCTCGAACCGCGGCATCAGCACCACCTCGACCCCATTCAGCAGGCACACCGACAGGTTGAAGAGCGCGTTCATGTGGTAGAGCGGCGCGACGATCAGCGAGCGCTCCGCGGTAGCCGGCGCCGCTGCCACGTGCACGCTGAGCGCCCAGACCTGGCCGGCATGCGAGAGCACCACTCCTTTGGGCCGCCCTGTCGAGCCGGACGTGTAGAGAATCTCCGCGGTGCCCGACGGCGCGCACCTCGCGGTGAAGGGCGCGGTGCCGCTCTTCAGAAAGGCGTCGAAACCCTCCACGCCTTCATCCCGTATCCGGATGCGCCTCAGACTCTTCGGCAGGAGCGGCTCGCGTGTGCGGTCGACGATGCAGAGACCTGCGGCGCAGTCTTCGACGATGAAGCGCACCGTGTCCGCCGGCAGCCGATGGTTGACCGGCACGGCCACCGCGCCCGCGCGCATGGTGCCCATGTAGGCAATCAGGTGCTCGGCACAGTTCTCGGCGAGAATTGCAACGCGCGTCTCGGGTGCCACGCCCGCGCGCGTGACCGCGTCGGCGAAGGCGTCCGCGGCGGCGTCGAGCTCACCGTACGACCAGGCGCGCTGCGGCGGCAGCAGGTCGATCAACGCACCGCTTTCCGGGGCGATGCCGGGTCGCAGTAGCTTGCCGAGATTGCCGCCTGTAGCCGCGCTCATGTTCACGGCTTCAGGAGGACCTTGCCTACCACCTCGCGGTCCTCGAGCAGCCGTTCGCCCTCTGCCGCCTCTTCGAACGGCAGTACCCGATCGATCACGGGCTTGAGCCGCCCGTCGCGGATCAGTCCCAGGAGCGCCTCGAGGTCTGCCACGGACCAGCCGTTCGAGCCGATGTAGTGGTGCTCGAAGGTCCACAGGAAGCGCGCGTCCGTGATCACCTCGAACCCGGCGGTCGCCCCGCAGGTGAGGATGCGCCCGCCGCGGGTCACGGTGCGCTGCGTGTCGCGCCAGGTTTCCCCACCGGTGAAATTGACCGCCACATCCACGCCGCCACCGCCCGCGACTCGAGGCTTGCCGTAGATCCGCTTCACCGCATCGACAAAGCGCTCGGCGGCGTAATTCACCGTGTGATCGGCGCCGAGCGCGGCGAGGGACTTCTGCTTGGCCTCCGAGCCGGTGCCGGCGATGACTTCCGCACCCAGGAGCTTCGCAAGCTGCACGCAGGCGACGCCCACACCGCCGCTCGCGCCCAGAATGAGGACCTTCTCGCCACGCGCGAGGCGTCCCTGGGTGACGAGCATGCGGTAGGCCGTGCCGTAGGCCAGCGGAAGACTCGCGGCGTCTTCGAGCGACACGGCCTCGGGGACCGCAACGAGCTGCGCGGCAGGAACGGCCACATACTCGGCGCGTCCCCCGTGCGAGGTCTCCCCGATCATGCCGAAGCGTTCGCCATCGCGGTATACCGGATCGACCAGCACGCGGGCGCCGGCGCGCCAACCGGTCACACCCGGCCCGAGCTCGGTGATCTCGCCAGCGATATCCGAGCCTACGATCACCGGCATCGGGATCCTGATGCCCGGCATACCGCGGCGGGTGAAGATGTCGTGATAGTTGACCGCCGTTGCGGCGACCTTCAGCACCACCTCGCCCGGTGCCGCCTTGGGCGCGGGGAAATCGGCTGCGAGTTGCAGCTGCTCTCGCCCCCCGTGACCGACGGTGAGAACGGCTCTCATGGTGATGCCACGCGCTCGATCATGCGGCTGCGAGGGTAGCCCAATCTTTCGCGAGGGAAAGTTGCTCGCAGACGATAATCTAACGAAAAAGGAAGGCACAAATAGCGTTTCGGCATAAGGCTTGGCTTCAGAGCGGGCTTGCCATAGAGTCCGTCGCAACGACTCACGCGAGCCCTGACGACGATGCTGAGTTCTGCACGGGCTGAGAGGAGCGTGCCACCACCCGCGGAGGTGGCTGACCTCGTGGTCGCGGACCGGCGCATCGCGGGACTCTCCTGGAGCGCGTACCGCTCGGTTCTGGATGCACTGATGGCGCGCGCTGCGCCGGAGTGCGGGGTGCGCCGCCCCGGGCAGGCGGATGACACCCGTCCGCGCGGGCAGCGGGTCGTGCGCGAGTACCTCTCGGCCGAGGACGGTGAGGGGTACTGGGACTACTTCCAGCTGAGCGATGAGCTCTCACTCTCCTTCACCGACGCGACTTACCGGCACGACCATTGGATCTCGGTGGAAGGCGGCTGCTTCTTCAAGGTGAGAGTGCTGCTGTCGGGAAGACTGCTGCAGGCCGATGGCGCGGTGATGCTGCAGGGTCCGCACGCGCAGCTGCACGTCTGTGCCGGCGAACGTGGTGGGGGTTACGCAATTGCCGGGCGCGCCGCGACCAGACTCGTGGTGCTGCATTGCGCACCGGAGCTTCTCGCCCATCGGTTCGGGTATGCGCCGGGCGAGGCCCCCTACCCTTTGCGGGCGCTGACCGATGGCAATGCTGCGGCCGGCCGGGCTCTGAAGATTCGCCTCACGCCGGAGCTCCTGCGCGCGGCGCAGTGGATCGACACCTCGCGCTTTTCGGTGCTGCCGGCGGTCCGCACGGTTTATCTCGAGGCACTCGCGGTGCAGCTCCTCTGTCACACGGTGACGGAGCTCTCCGGGCGCGAGCCGCACGAACACACGGCCAGCATCCCGCCGCGCGATCTGAAGCGCATTCACGAGGCGCGCGACTACCTGGCGCACCACTACGCCTCCCCGCCCACGATCCCGCAGCTGGCCCGCATGGTCGGCATGAACCAGACGAAGCTCAAAGCCGGCTTCAAGCAATCCTTTCAACAGACGATCTACGCCTACATCCTGCAAAGGCGCATGGAGGCTACCGCGGAGCTGCTGGCGGAGCGTGAGTTCAGCGTGGCGGAGATCGCCTATCGCGTGGGCTACGAGTACCCGGCGAATTTCAGCTGTGCGTTCAAGCGCTACTACGGTTGCTCGCCGCGGCAGTGGAAGCGCACCTGAGCGTCCGGTAGACAGGCGATTCATCTGACCGCGCCCCATGGCGTTTCACATCGATCACCTGATCACGCTCACCAGGGACCGCGAGGCGGCGCGGGCATTGCTCGTCCGCATGGGCTTCGATCTGACCGAGCGCGGCGAGCATCCCGGCCGTGGAACCTCCAACCACCTGGCCTCGTTCGGCAGCTGCTACTGGGAGCTCCTCAGCGTCGACACGCCCACGCAGGAAAATGCCGCGCTACGGGAGCGCGGCAGCGGCCTCGCAGGGTGCGCGCTGCGCACGGTCGATGCCGCGCGTGATGCGCAGCTGGCGCGTACTCTGGGCGTTAAAGCCAGTGAGCCAGAGGAGTTCACCCGCCCGGTCAGGGTCGACGGTGAGTGGAAGATCGCCCGCTTTCGCATCTCCGTGTTGCAACCTCCGTACCCCGTCGATGCGTATCTCTTCTTCTGTCAGCACCTGACTCCTGAGCTCGTCTTCCCGCGCGAGCCCCGCGATCATCCGAATGGTGCGTACCGGATTCGCGGCGTGCACACCGTTGGAGGCACCGCCGATGAGGCGCGCAGGGGCTTTGAGGCCTTGCTCGGTGCGGGCGGGGGCGTCGAACCCACGGTCACCTACGACTCGGTGCTGTCCCCGGCAGAGGCGCCACCGCGGCTCGTGAGTCTCGAGCTACAGGTGCGCGACCTCGCTCGATGCGAGACCTGGCTCTCGCAGCGGCGGATACCATTTCATCGTGACGGGGAAGCGCTGTATTGCCACGATGAGCTCATCGGTCACACGATCGTATTCAGTGTGTGATCAGTGCGCGCTGACCTTCGCGAGGAACACCAACACCTTCTGCCACGCATCGAACGACCCCTCGCAGTTCGCATTGGGAAGCCCGCCCGTCGCTTCGAAGTCCTTGGCGACCGGGTGAAAGACGAAGCTCGACAGCGGACCTCCGGTGCCCACGCGCGACACCATGTGTCCGGCGCCGGGATAAATGTGAACCTCGACCTGGTCGGCCTTGCCGTGCTCGATGAGGCGCCGGCGGATCTGCTCGGCGCCGATGAAGGAGGGCCACATCTCATCGGCTCCGCCGGCGATGGCCAACACGGGGCCCTGCATCCTCTCGTACGGAATCCCGACCGCCTTCGATACGGCCGGATCGCTCCAGGTCTTCAGGTAATACGGCGTTCCGATGAAGCCAGGTGGCTCCTCCGAGTGCTGCGCATCGCCGGCGTTGTTCGAATCCGTTTCACCGTGATCCGCCGCGAGCGCTTTTCCGGCATACGTCCAGGCCGCGACTACATCGGTAATCCCCGGACCGAAGGCTCCGTTGGTCAGGTGCGAGGGCACGTAGACCACCGCGGCCGAGAACTCCTGCGGAAAGTAGCTGGCGGCAAGTCCCGCACCCTCGGACCCGCGCGAGGTCCCCATGATGGCCACCCGCTGAGCGCCCGTCCGCTGCTTCAGCCACTGTGCACCCGCGCGAAAGCTTTCGAGCGGAATCTCACGGAGGGTCGAGGGCAGATCCTTGTAGTCGAAAATACCCTGAGCCAGCGCCGGGTGTCCGTGGCTTGCGAGCAGCGCCGCCTGAGCCTCGGGCAGTCCCCCGCCGGACCCCGCGAGCACCACCACCGGCACACCTGGAGTAACCCCCGCCGCCGCAGGGAAGAACCGGCCGCGAACGCCACCGGGAGCCGTCACCTCCTCGGGCACGATGCCATTCGCATAGCTGCGGGTGGCTGTCGCCGTCGCGACCACCTTGCCCTCGATACGGGCGGCGACTGAAACCGTGTAAAGCGCACGTACATCGAGATACGGAGTCGTGCCGAGCTCCGGATGCTTCTGCAGCTCCGTCAGGTACTCTTTCAGCTGCTCCGGAGGGACGGGCAGCACCGAACACCACAGGCTGTGCGGACTCACCCCGGTATAGGTACCGGCGAGTGAAGGCGCCACATCGAGGTCTATCGTCCCGGTCGTGTCCGCCAGGTACTCGCCGATGGCGGTCCAGTTGCGGCCACGGGCATCCTGGCGCGAAGCGCTCAGCCTGACGCGAGTGCCCGGCAGGAGGTTCCGCATCACCACGTGCAGCGGCGAATCCACCGGACCTGATGGCGGCGTCACGGAAAGCTGCGGGGTTTCGGCGACCGCGGCACAGGCCCAGAACGCGAGGAACATGGCTGCGAACACGCGGATGATGGTCATCGTCCAGTCCTTACGCGAAGCGCCGCGCCGCTCGAGGCTGCGAGGCGCCGCAGAGAAGGCCCTATGAGCAACGCGACGATTGAGGCACCCACGGTGACCACTCCGAGCAGCAGAAAGTAGCGCCCCTCTCCCCACGGCTGCGCGAACCTCCCCATCCAACCGGCAAGGTAGGCACCCAACCCGAGCGTCGAGGCGTAGAACGCCCCCATGACCGCTGCGGCCCAGCGCCTCGGCGCGAGGCGGTAAACGAGGCCATAGCTGGCCGTCCACGCCGCCACCTCGCCGGTCGCCAGCACAAAAATTCCGATCGCGGGCAGAATCCAACCGGGCGCCCCCGCGCCCGGACGCGGCCACGCGACGGCGGCGAAGAGCAGCTGGCCCACAGCTCCGAGGAGCAGCGCGAGCGCATATTTGTGCAGGATGTCGGGCTCACGCCCGCGCCGTGCCCGCCACGTCCAGAGGGCAGCAAACGCTGGCGCCGCCAGGATGAGCGCGGCGGAATCGACCGAGGTAAACCACTCGGTGGGGATCTCGAACGAACCCACCCGCCGGTTGACGTTGTGCTCGAGGAAGAGCGACATCACCCCGTAGAGTTGGAATGACCCGATGGAATAGATCAGCAGCAGTGCCGCGAACACGGCGAGGATGAAGAGCCTCTTGCCGGCGCCTGCCTCGTGCGGCGCCGCGACCTGAGCGGACGATGCGTTGTGGACACCGGGGCGCGGGCGCTGCAGAGGACGACTCAACCCGACGTAGGCGAGAAGAGCCGCGCCCACCGCCAGCGCCGAGGTGCCGAAGGCGGCCGCCCACCCGAAGTTCACCGCGACTGAGCCGGCGACGATGCCGGCGATGAATCCCCCGATGTTGATGGCGGTGTAGTAGTACGCATACGCGGTCTCTCGCAGCCCGTCGTCCCCTTCGAAGCTGTCACCGAGGACCACGACCAGCGTTGACTTGAAGAGCGCATTGCCAAGGATCAGCGCCACGATCGCGGCCCAGAACGCCGCGGTGACCGCGAGATACAGTTCCCCCTGCCTGGAGGTGAGTCCGGAGGGAACGTGCCAGGCTCCAAGCGGGGCCGTGATGGCTGCGAGTTGCGTGGTGGCGCCCTGGTGTCCCAGCGCTTCGAGCAAGCGCGGCAGCAGGGCCGGCGACATCAGCAGCACATACCCCACACACATTATCGAGCTACCGACGATGAGCGCGCGCCGATGGCCAAGCAACCGATCGGCGACCCATCCGCCGATCACCGGCAAGGCGTACATGAGGCCGCTGTAGACCCCCAGCAGCGAGAGCGCCGAGGTGCGGTCCCAGGCAAATCCCCCCTCGCTGCGGCCGGCAGAGAGAAACAGGGCGAGCAGCGCCAGCAGCGAATAGAAACCGAAGCGCTCGCACAACTCGAAGGCGATCGCCAGCTGTGCCGCCGGCGGCAACTGCCACGGAAGTGCCCCGGCTTCGCGGCGGCGGGGTAAGGTCTCGGTGGACATCGCGGCTATCGGTTGACGATCTCGCCGTTTCTGATGAGGTCTCGCCCGTCTACCGACAGAGTAGCGCCCGGGAGGAAGAGGAGCAGCTCGCCGTTCGAGCTGCGGTTGCGCCCGCCCGACTCCCAATTGTCACCGATCGCCAGCCGCACCACTCCCGCCCCGTAGCCGTAGTACGGCATGAAACCGGACTTCAGCACCGGAGTGAGCGCCGGGTTGGTGCCGATGACGAATTCGCCCGGCTTGTCCTTATCTCCCTTCGCGCTCTTCCATGCAGCTACCTCCACGTCCGGACCCCGGAGCGCCTTGAGCTCCGTGACGCGTCCACCGCTGAGTGTGGCGCTGGCGAGCGTCGATCTCGTATCAAAACTCAAATACCCGGTGAAGGTACCCTCCGCATCCGCAAGGTCCGTCGTCCGCAGTACGCTCGCCGGCAGTTCCTCTTCCCGGTCGCGCACCGAGCTGGCGTCCCGCACTTTCTCCTTCGTCGCTTCACCGGTGTTCCTGTGGAAATGCGCATCCCGCGGTACCCGAAACTCGAGGTTAGTCCCATTGGGAGCGCTCACGTGCACCGTGTGACCCCGCAGCGCCTGCTCGAGCGCGGCGAGCCGCTTGCCGAGCTCGGCCGGGCTCACTTCGATCGCCCGCTGGTACATGGCCTCAACCAGCGGCACGTCCGCGGGATCCGGGGGCAGGAACCAATGGAAATGTATCGAGCGCACCGACGACGCTTCGACGAGATGCTCGAAGGGCTGATCGCTCACCGCGTTGAGATCGGACGGAAGCCAGATGGCGGCCTGTGAATGCTGGAAGGTCGCTTTCCATTGCTCGAAGCGGGCGGCGCGCGCGGCAGGGGTCAGCTCCGCTCCGGGCGCGGACTGCGGCGCGGAAATTTCCTCCACCTGACCACCGGCCTTCTGGATGGCCGCACGCAGTGGAGCTGCGATACCGGGATCGCGCTTCGCGTCCCAGAACATCACAACCCGCTCGCCCGGCGCAATTTTCCAGGATCGGTTGACGATGAGGTCTGCCAGGTGGACGTAGTCGACTGCGTGGGAGTCTGGCGCAGCGAAAGCCAGTCGCCCGAGCACGCATTCCATGGCAAGCCAGGCGGCGATCCAGAGCCTGACCGAGCGGTGGTGCGACCGCCTGTGTAAGGAAGAATGCCTGCGCACGAACACACCCCATCATAGAAGGTTCGACTGCGGCGCACAGCATGTCGACGCGAAACTCTTGCGGGCCGACAGCGTGAAGAGCCTCATCGCCGGGGTTGCAAAAACCGCATTGGCAGCACAGATTGGCGGGACGGTCTCACAGACACGAATGCGAAGAGAGGGACCTAAGGTGGCTTTCGACAATTCCACTACCCGCCGACGCTTCCTGGGCGGCGCGGCCGCCGCAGCGGCCTCGGCCTGGATGCGTGCGGGAACAGGCTCAGCCGTGAAGGAACCCAAACAGAGTTCGACTTCGGACCTGACGGCCCTGAGCGCGGCTGAAGCGGTCAGATTGCTCAGCCGGGGTGAGCTCAGCGCGGTCGAGTACGCACAGGCGTTACTTGCCCGGTGTGAAGCGGGCCGCAGTCTCAATGCCTTCATCACGCTCCGGCCGGAGCAGGTGCTCGCCGCCGCGCGTGAATGCGACCGGCGGCAGCACGCCGGCGGTCCGCTCGGTCCGCTGCATGGCCTCCCGATCCCAAT
>Ga0318515_10000720_pt1 | contig 10594 bp, 11 predicted proteins | sample GRESIP176b2f19_FD_202499 | JGI IMG/M metagenome (GOLD analysis project Ga0318515, IMG submission 202499) | Tropical soil microbial communities from Luquillo Experimental Forest, Puerto Rico - GRE.SIPMG.176b2f19 | ecosystem: Environmental > Terrestrial > Soil > Tropical forest > Bulk soil...
TTCCGCTTTTCCAGATCATGCCTGAGCCCGTGATGCGTTCGGTCAAGGGTACGAAGCGTGGGTTCACGAAGCGTGGATGCGTTACTATCTAACGCATGCCGGCTCGAAGGCAAAGCCGAATGGCGATAGGCTCAAAGCCGGTTCCGATACCTAGGTATCAGCCGCAAACGATTCTAAAGCCAAGGAAAAGCGACTAAAGTTCGGCAAGTGGAAAGAAAGTGGAGGGAACATGACCGCGTGCATCGTGGGATGGGCGCATAGCCCGTTCGGCAAGCTCGCTGGCGAAACAGTCGAGAGCCTTGTCGTGCGTGTTGCCGGCGATGCGCTCGCCGATGCCGCGATTACCGCCAAGGACGTCGACGAGATCGTACTTGGCCACTTCAATGCGGGCTTTTCGCCACAGGATTTCACCGCGTCGTTGGTGCTGCAGGCCTCTCCCGATCTGCGCTTCAAACGCGCCACGCGGGTCGAGAATGCCTGCGCCACCGGCTCGGCCGCCGTGCATCAAGGGCTCAAAGCGATTGCCGCTGGCTCGGCCCGCATCGTGCTCGTGGTCGGTGTCGAGCAAATGACCGCGACGCCGGCCGAGGAGATCGGACGCAATCTCCTGAAAGCCTCCTATGTGCGCGAAGAGGCCGATATCGACGCCGGTTTCGCCGGCATCTTCGGCAAGATCGCCGCACTTTATTTCCAGCGTTGGGGCGATCAATCCGATGCGCTCGCGCGCATCGCCGCCAAGAACCACAAGAACGGCGTCGGCAATCCTTACGCGCAAATCCGCAAAGATCTCGGTTACGATTTCTGCCGCGCCGAGAGCGAGAAGAATCCGCTCGTCGCCGGGCCGCTCAAGCGCACCGATTGTTCGCTGGTGTCTGACGGCGCCGCCGCGCTGGTGCTCGCCGATGTCGATACCGCACTGAAGCTTAATAAGGCCATCGTGTTCCGCGGCGCGGCGCACGTGCAGGACTTCCTGCCGATGTCGCGGCGCGACGTGCTCAAGTTCGAAGGTTGCGCGGTGGCCTGGCAGCACGCGCTGGCGCAGGCCGGGATCGCGCTCAAGGATCTGTCCTTCGCCGAGGTGCACGACTGCTTCACCATCGCCGAACTGATCGAATATGAAGCTATGGGGCTGGCGCCGGAAGGCCAAGGCGCCCGCGTCATCGCGGAGGGCACGGTCAACAAAGACGGCGCACTGCCGATCAATCCGTCGGGCGGGTTGAAGGCTAAGGGCCATCCGATCGGCGCTACCGGCGTTTCAATGCACGCGCTCGCCTCGATGCAGCTCACCGGCACCGCCGGCGGCATGCAGGTGAGAGATGCCAAGCTCGGCGGCATCTTCAACATGGGCGGCTCCGCGGTCGCCAATTACGTCAGCATCCTGGAGCGGCTGCGGTAGAGCATGATCGTGCTCTAAGAAAAAGTCCGGCGACCGCCTTCGCGATATCAAACATTGATGGCCGCAGGCGCATGGTGCACTTTGCGCGATTATGCGCGGGCGACTCTAGAGACACCGATCCAGAAATCGGTGGCCCGGTGCGAAGGGTACGGCGATGATTGATGGGACGCGCCCACAAGGTATCAACCATGCCATCCTCCGCCACGCCGCGGGTCTCGCCCGAGCGCCTGATGCAATTCACGTTCGGATTTGCACCGCCACTGATGATTGAAACGGCGATTCGTTGCGGCATTTTCGATATCCTCGATAAGGGAACAAAACCGCTCGACGCACTATGTGTCGAAACCGGTACATCGCCGCGCGGCTTGCGCATGGTGCTGGACGCGCTGGTGGGTCTCGACTTGCTTTCGAAGATTGAGGCTGGGCATTACGGGCTGACGCGAGAGAGCGCGACTTTTTTGGTCACCGGCAAGCCGACTTATCACGGCGCATTCTTTCTGCTGACCAAAGGCCCGATGCTGTCGTCGTGGAGCGGGCTCGAAGACGTGGTCAGAAGCGGACAGTCGGCTCGACATATCAATCGAGAACAGGATGGGGCAAGCTTCTTCCTGAAGTTCGTCGAAGATATATTTCCGATCCACTACCCTGCCGCCAATGTTTTGGCGAAAGCGCTCGGCGTTCAATCGACTCCGTCTCCAATCTCAGTGTTAGATTTGGCTGCGGGCTCCGGTGTTTGGAGTATTGCGATCGCACAACAATCGCCGCAGGTCCGTGTGACCGCGGTCGATTGGCCCAAAGTCATAGAAATCACAAAGAAAGTTGCAACTCGTCATGGTCTCGCGGACAGATACAAATTCATCGGTGACGACCTGCATTCGGCAGATTTCGGTCGAGGGCACACAATCGCAACGCTTGGACATATCCTTCATAGCGAGGGTGAGGCGCGTAGTCGACGCTTGCTAAGGAGGACGTGCAACGCACTCGCTCCGGGCGGTAGGATCGCAATCGCTGAGATTCTGGTCGATGCGACGCAGGACTGCGACTCCAGCCTTGATCTTCGCCGTCAATATGCTGGTGAATTCGGACGAGGGCGGTACATTCTCTTTCGAAGAAATTCGCGGCTGGCTTCAAGAAACCGGATTTGAGCAGGTTCGTACGGTTGAAGCCCCGGGGCTGGCGCCCGAACTCATATTAGCAACAAAGCCCGATCGCTAAACGCATCTCAATAATCGGAGGCGCGTGCTACGGTCTTCGCCGGATTCGCTCCGACGAGATGAATAGCAAGGGACGCCACCATGGCCGATGCATTGTCGCTTCCGATCGTCGAGATCGCGATCTTGCTCGGCGAAGGCAAGCTCAAAGCGCGCGCGCTCGCGGACGAGGCGATCGCCAATCACGAGCGTTTCGGCGGCAAGCTCTTGGCCTATTCGCAATGGGCGCCCGAGCATGCGCGCAAATGCGCCGAGGCGGCCGATGCCGCCTTCGCCGTCGGTTCGCGCGCCGGTCCGCTGCAAGGCATCCCGACCTCGATCAAGGATCTGTTCGCGCATTCGGGCTTTCCGACCTATGCCGGCTCACCCAAGCGTTTGCCGCCGAAATTCGAGATCGATGGTCCGGTCGTTGCCAATTTGCGCCGGCAAATGGCGACGGTGATGGGCAAGACCCATATGGTCGAATTTGCCTTTGGCGGCACCGGCCAGAACGCGCATTACGGCAGTCCTTACAATGCTTGGGACACCAAGGTGCACCGCTCGCCCGGCGGCTCTTCGAGCGGCGCCGGCGTGTCGCTGTGCGAAGGCTCGGCGCTCGTAGCTTTTGGTTCCGATACCGCGGCTTCGGTGCGCCTGCCGGCGGCGGTGACCGGCAATGCCGGGCTGAAAATCACCAAGGACCGCTGGTCGACCGAGGGCATCGTGCCGCTGAGCTTCAGCTTCGACACGCCAGGGATCCTGGCGCGGAGCATGGCGGACGCGGCTTTCAGCTTCGCTGCGCTTGATCCGCATCTTGGCGACAGTTTTGCTTTCATGCACCGCGTGCCGATGAGCGTCAGCGGCATTCGCATCGGCCTTGCCGATTCCTGGTTCTGGGACGATTGCGAAAACGGCATTGATGAAATTGTCCGCGCCGCGATCGATAAGCTTGGTTGGGCCGGGGCGATTGTAAAGGACCGCGCATTTCCGCAGGCGCGCGAGGCTTTCGCGGTTTTTTCAGAAGGCGGCGTGTCCGCGATCGAACTGCGCGCGTTCCTCGATCGCGAACTGCCGGATTGGCTGGCGACGATCGATCCGGTCAACGCGCCGGCGCTCAAAAATGCGGAAAGCCTTTCGGCGCGCGAATATCTGAGCCGGCGCTTGCGGCTGCAAACGGCGGCGCAAAGCGCGCTTTTGCATTTTGACGTCGTCGATGTCATCGCGACGCCCACCGTTATGTTCACGCCGCATGTGCTGGCCGAGGAGACCGACGCCGAGCAATTCTGGGCCCGCAATCGCAAGATCGTGCACAACCTGGTGCCGGTGAATTACTTGACGCTGTGCGCGGCGACCTTGCCGGTCGGACTCGATCGGCTTGGCATGCCGGTCGGCTTGCAGCTCATCGCCAAGGCGGCGATGACGAGCGGCTCGTCGCCATCGCCTGCGCCGCCGAACGCATCCTCGGCACTCCGCGCGACATTCTTGGCGTGGCGCCGATGTGCCGAAGCTGACGTCGTCGAAAAAGTTGATCTGAAAATTCATTCTGCCGCGGGCGCGAACTGCGCCGCCACCAGTTCGGCAAAAAAGCCGCCGCGGCGCTCAAGCTCGCCGAAGGTACCACTCTCGGCTATGCGCCCGTGGCGAAACACCAGAATGCGGCTCGCATTGCGGACGGTCGCCAGCCGATGCGCAATGACGAAAGTAGTGCGGCCCTTCATCACCTCATCGAGCGCGAGATTGACGCGGCTTTCGGTCAGCGGATCGAGCGCGCTTGTCGCTTCGTCGAGGATCAGGATCGGCGGATCTTTCAGGAGCCCGCGGGCGATGGCGAGCCGCTGGCGCTCGCCGCCGGAAAGAAGGCGCCCGCGCTCGCCGATGCGGGCCTGCAGGCCGTCGGGGTTGGCATCGATGAAATCGAGTGCCTGCGCCCGCTTGGCGGCGTCGCGCAGTTCGGCGTCGCTGGCGTCAGGTTTGCCGACGCGCAGGTTCTCGGCAATCGAACGGTTGAAGAGCAGCGTTTCCTGGAACACGACGCCGATATTGCGGCGCAGCCCGGTAAGCGTGAAGTCGCGAATATCGACGCCGTCGATCAACACCGTGCCCGACTGCGGATCGAAGACGCGATGTAGAAGCGCGAGCGCGGTCGATTTGCCGCTGCCGGTCGGGCCGACCAGCGCGATGCGCTCGCCCGGCGATGCGGTGAACGTCAGATCGATTACCGCGGGGCGTTTGCCGTCGTATGAGAATGAAACATCCTTGAATTCGACCAGGCCGCGCACGCGACCCGGATCGATTGCACTCGCGCGCTCGCGCACATCCGGCACGGTGTCGAGCACGCCGAAGAAGTCGGCGAGCTTCGGCGCATCGAGGAATAGCCGATTGGAAAAACTGACCGCCTGTTCGAGCCGGCCAATGAGCAGCGCGGCGATGCTCATGAAGCTGACGATCTCGCCGACCGAAGCAAGTCCGGCAATCTTCAGGTAAGTGCCGACCAACAGGATGACGAGTAGCGTGAGCGTGGTGCCGGCGCGCGTGAGCACTGCCGCGAGTGCCCACCACGACAAAACCGGCATCTGCGCGCGCAGGAGCGAGTCCACCAGGCCCTTGAGCCCGGAGACTTCGAGCTCGACGCGGGCATAGCTCTGCACCAAGGCGACATTCCCGAGCGCGTCGGCCGCGGTCTCGGCGAGGTCGGAATAGTGCTGCTCGACTGCGCTTTGCATGGCAAAGGCCCGCTGCATGACCGCCATCGTCAGCGCGACGAAGCCAAGGCAAAGCGCGATCAGCGGCAAAGCCAGCCGCCAATTGAGCGCAAGCGAGGCCGGCAGCAACAAAGCGATAAAGACAAAGGCCGCGAAATGCTCGCGGAAGAACGACACCCACAGCCACCACAGCGTGTCGGTGCCGGTGAGCATCACTTTGATCTGCCGGCCGGAATGCGCGCCGGAATGGTAGGCCAGCGGCAATTGCAGCACGTGCTCGAAATAATCCGCGAGCACCATGTTGCGGCGCCGATGCGCAAGCCGGTCGGCAAACCAGGCGACCAGCGTGCTGGCGGCAATGATGAAGAGGCCGAAACCGACCCAGGCGCCAATGAGCGGCGCGAGCATTCGAGCCGCCGGGCCAAGTCCCGCCGGCAGCGCGCCCGAGAGTGCATCGACGATGCGGCCGAGTAACACCGGTTCGACGAATTGCGCTCCGGCAAGCGCGATATTGGCGAGCGCCAGCGTGATCGCGAGCTTGGCGTCGGGTCGCAATAGCGAAAGGACGCGCAGATAGAGGCGGATGAAGGCCATGCCGGATTCTAGGCGACCGAGCCCAAAAGCACAGGGCAGACAGCGTGTCGCATGCCACGCTTGACTGCAAAACGCGACTGTTGTATTTAACCGATCGGTTATTTAACTGGATAGATAAATTGTCGCTCGATACCGCCTTCGCCGCGCTTTCCGACCCGACCCGCCGGGCCATTCTGGCGCGGCTTGTTTTGGGCGAGACCTCAGTGACCGAACTCGCCAAGCCGTTCGCCATGAGCCTTCCGGCGGTGTCCAAACATCTCAAGGTGCTGGAACGCGCCGGCCTGATCGCGCGCGGCCGCGAGGCGCAATGGCGGCCATGCCGCATCGAGCCGCGCGCACTTAAGGACATCGATGATTGGCTCAATCATTACCGACGCTTTTTCGACGAAAGCTTCGACCGCTTAGACGCTTATCTAAAAAAGCTGCAGGGCGAAGACCGTGACCAAGAGCGTAACAACGAAGGCAGTCAGGAGCGTGATCATGACCAGCGACCAGCGAGCAGCAGAAAAAAGCGCCGCCACAAGCCGCATCGATCTTGATCGCGATCCGCGATCGATCATCGGCACGCGCGAATTCGACGCGCCGCGCACACTGGTCTTTTCGCTCTGGACTGATCCAAAGCATCTGGCGCAATGGTGGGGGCCGTTTGGCTTCACCACAACCACGTTCAGTTTCGATTTCCGCCCCGGCGGCGTTTGGCGCTTTGTCATGCACGGTCCGGACGGCCGCGATTATCAGAACCGGATCACGTTCGAAGAGATCCTGCCGCCCGAGCGCATTGTCTGGCGCCACGGCGGCGGCGCTGACGTGGAACCGGTGCAGTTTCGGCAAACGGTGATCTTCGAGGAACTCGGTTCCGGCACCCGTATCACGTGGCGCGGCGAGTTCCCGTCCGCGGCGGAGCGCGATCGCCTCATCAAGGAGTATGGCGCCGATAAAGGCCTGGCCGAGACGCTTGCCCGACTCGACGATTATGTAGCAAGCGTGATCTAAAAAATGACACGGCTTTTCGCAAACATCCGAGACCTTGTTAAACCGCGGAGGAGTGAAAACTTCGCTCCGACGCCACAATGCAACAGGAGTGCGTAATGAACGTGCAACCGTATCTGTTTTTCGACGGCAAATGCGACGAAGCTCTGGCGTTCTACAAATCGGCGGTCGGTGCCGAGCCCAAAATGCTGATGCGCTTTAAAGAGGCGCCAGACCAGTCGATGGTTTCGCCGGGCTCCGCCGACAAGGTGATGCATGCGCAGGTTCAGATCGGCGACGCGACGGTTTTGATGTCGGATGGCCGCTGCACCGGCAACACCAATTTCAAGGGCTTTGCATTGACGATCGCGGTCGGAAACGAAAGCGAAGCCGACAAGACCTTCAACGCGCTCGCTGTCGGCGGGCAGGTGACCATGCCGATGGGCAAGACGTTCTTCTCGCCGCGCTTTGGCATGCTGAACGACAAGTTCGGCGTCGGCTGGATGGTCCTAGTGGCCCAAGGCTGACTGTACAGAAGCTGCTGAGGAAAAACATGCTGACGCAAACCAAGGCCACTGAGTTCGTCATCACGCGCGTGTTCGCCGCGACACCCGACGTCTTATGGAAATGCTTCACCGAGCCGGACCGCATGAAGGAATGGTTTGGGCCGAAAGGCTCCGTCATTGTCGCCGCGAAAATGGATCTACGTGTCGGCGGCGGCTACCACGGCGCGATGCGTGGGCCCGACGGCAGCGTCATGTGGGCCAAATTCGTCTATCGCGAGGTCGTGCCGCCGCGGCGTCTGGTTTGGGAACATTCGTTCTCAGACGAAGCCGGCGGTCTCACGCGCCATCCGCTCAGCCCGACTTGGCCGCTTCAGTTACTTACGACGGTCACGTTGGAAGACGCGCCGGGCGGCAAGACCCGGCTCACGCTGGTCTGGTCGCCGCTCAACGCCACGCCGCAAGAGCAGAGCACGTTCGACGCCGCGCAGGAGTCCATGCGTGGCGGCTGGGGTGGCTCGTTCGAACGGCTCGACGCTTATCTCGCCAACAGCAAATAACGACTTATCACTAGTGTCCCGATTCCGAAGTTCACAAGTCTCTGCGGCGCCTCTGATGCGAACTTCGGAATCAAAGGGACACTAGCAAGCTAGCCGCTAACACCACACTAGACTGGAGCGGGCTCTCATGCCGATCGCCAAGCAGAAAATCACTCCTTGTCTGTGGTTCAACAACCAGGCGGAGGACGCGGCGAAGTTCTACACCGCGATCTTCAAAAATTCGCGGATCAACAAGTTCAGCCGTTACACCAAGGCCGGGCGCGAGGTTCACGGCAAGGAACCGGGTTCGGTGCTGACCGTTGAATTCGAACTCGAAGGCCAGTGCTTCACAGCGCTCAATGGTGGTCCGCATTTTACGTTCAACGAAGCGGTCTCGTTCCAGGTGATGTGCGCGAGCCAGGTTGAGATCGACTATTTCTGGCAAAAGCTTGCGGACGGCGGTCAAGAAGGCCAGTGCGGTTGGCTGAAGGACAAATTCGGCGTCTCTTGGCAGGTCGTGCCCCAGGTCTTGCCGCAGATGTTGACCGATGCCGATGGCGCAAAGCGCGAACGGGCCATGAGCGCGCTCATGACCATGAAGAAATTCGACGTGGAGGCGCTGCAACGCGCCTTTGCCGGGCAAGCGTGATTGACTGGGAGGAAACCGTGGCGATTGCAGCTGAAGCGAAACCCACCGAGCGCGAAATCACCATCACCCGCGTGTTCGATGCGCCGCGCGCGATGGTGTTCAAAGCATGGACCGACGCCGGTCAGCTTGCGCAATGGTGGGGACCCAAAGTCTTCACCAATCCGGTTTGCGAGATTGACGTTCGTGTCGGCGGGGCCATCCGCATCCATATGCGTAGCCCTGACGGAAGCATTTATCCGATGAAGGGCGAATTCCGTGAAATCGTCCCGCCCGAGCGGCTGGTCTTCACCAACATTGCCGTCGATGCCGCCGGCAATCCCATTATCGAAGGCCTTACCACCGTCACTTTTGTCGAGCGCGACGGCAAGACCACGATGACATTACATACCCGCGGCCGCGCGGTGGTCGACTACGCCGTCGGTTACCTGCAGGGCATGGAAATGGGCTGGACTGGAAGCATCGACAAGCTCGAAGCGCTGCTGGCGCGCGGCGCTTAAACCTCGCCCGCTTTATCGCGGACGCGATAAAATGGCGGCATGAACGCAGTGACGGCCGCGCTGCCGCCGTTCCAGGCGCCTTATGCTCCACCCGATGAGGAACTGGCGGCCAAATTCATTGTCGATGCGGCTCGCGATGGCGCCGCAGAACGCCGGGTCGATGCGCGGGCGCGGCGCCTGATTGCGGCGATCCGCGCCAAGATCGGCGGCTTGGTCGGCGGCTTGGTCGGCGGCTTGGGCGGCGTCGAGGACTTTCTGCACGCGTTTTCGCTCTCGACCAAGGAGGGCCTCGCGCTGATGGTCCTAGCCGAGGCGCTCCTGCGTGTGCCCGATGCGGCGACCGCAGATCGGCTGATCGAAGACAAGCTTGCTGCCGGCCGCTGGCTCGACGGCGATGTCAAATCGAGCGCACTATTGGTTTCGGCTTCAGCCTGGACGCTTGGCGTCGCCGCGCGGGTCATTCATCCCGGTGAAACGCCGGAAACGATTCTCGACAATGTCGTGCGCCGCATCGGGCTTCCGGCCATGCGCGCAGCGACGCGCCAGGCGATGCGGCTCTTGGCCTCGCATTTTGTCATTGGGCGCACCATTGAAGAGGGTCTTCACCGCGCCAAAGCGCGTCCGCAATTCAGCTACTCATTCGATATGCTCGGCGAAGCGGCGCGCACCGCCGCCGATGCCGAAAATTATTTTGATGCTTATGCCGGCGCCATCGCCGCCATCGGCGCGAATGCCGCAAAGAACAATCGACGCAGCCGCCCCGGAATTTCCGTCAAGCTTTCGGCGCTGCATCCGCGTTATGAGGCGATCTCGCGCGAGCGCGTGGTTGCGGAATTGACGCCCCGGCTGATCGATCTGGCGCGGTCGGCTAAAGAACACGATCTGCAGTTCACGATCGATGCCGAAGAGGCGGACCGGCTCGAACTGTCGCTCGACGTCATCGCCGCGGCGCTCGGTGACCGCGCGCTCGACGGTTGGGACGGATTCGGTCTCGCCGTGCAGGCCTATCAGAAGCGCGCGCTTGCGGTGATCGGCTGGATCGAGGACATCGCGGCGGCGCTCAACCGCAGGCTCACCGTGCGGCTGGTCAAGGGCGCGTACTGGGACAGCGAAATCAAGCACGCCCAGGAGCGCGGCTTGAACGATTATCCGGTCTTCACCCGCAAGGCGATGACCGACCTTTGCTACATGGCTTGCGTGAAGCGGCTATTGGCGGCCCGCAACCGCCTGTTTCCGCAATTCGCCACGCATAACGCCTTGACGGTCGCCGGCATCATCGAAGATGCCGGCGGCATCGACGGCTTTGAATTCCAGCGTCTCTATGGGATGGGTGAGGCGCTCTATGCGGCGCTGTTCGCCGAATTTGGCGATGTGGCCTGCCGCGTTTATGCGCCGGTCGGCGGCCACCGCGATCTCCTTGCTTATCTGGTGCGCCGACTTCTGGAGAACGGCGCGAACTCGTCCTTTGTTTCAGTCGCCGCCGATGCGAGCGTGCCGGTGGACGACATTCTGCGCCGGCCGCAAAGCTGGATCGCCGAACCCGCCCAAGCGCGCA
>Ga0318515_10000740_pt1 | contig 10521 bp, 8 predicted proteins | sample GRESIP176b2f19_FD_202499 | JGI IMG/M metagenome (GOLD analysis project Ga0318515, IMG submission 202499) | Tropical soil microbial communities from Luquillo Experimental Forest, Puerto Rico - GRE.SIPMG.176b2f19 | ecosystem: Environmental > Terrestrial > Soil > Tropical forest > Bulk soil...
CGCTAAAGCTTCGCCCGCTGTTCGGCACGCTTTGCGAGGTGCTCGTAATCGTCCGCGATTTGAAGCGTCATCTGCTTGGATATTTCGTCCTTCATATCATCGGCAAGACTGCGCGCTTCGTCGGCGCGTTGGCGCCAGTGCTCAGGGTCGTTAATAAGGGAAGCCGGCACAAAGTTCCTCTCACGCGACCGCCGCAGGTCGCTCGCACTTCGCCTCCACGCTTTCACCCCATTAATCAAACTAACCACTACCCGACATAGAAGTTCGTTGACGGGAATCGTCGGCTCGCGCATTCTACGGAATCGGCCTCCACGAGGCGCGGCTGAACCGCGGGATCATCGCGCAAGCGGAATTATGGGGGATGAAGTTCTGGACCGTCAGTTGGGAAGGGTTCGGCAACTTCACTCAACCTTCGGATCAGCCGAAACCCAACATGGACCGGTTCAGCTCATCCTTGAGTGCTCAGAGTCCGAGAAAAAGGGATGATGGGCTTGCGAAGCGACCGCCGGGCCGTGGTCGGTGGCGGCCGTCTCAGAGCGTCAAGAGTCCAAATTGTTTGCGCCGCTTGACGCCACAGTCTCGCTTCGTACCTGCCCAGGCGGTCAAACAAGCTCGGGTCAAGATCGGAAAGGCGCAGCAATCGTTGGGCGATGGCTCGGGACTTCAAGCCTGGTTCGAGCGGTGGATGCATGGACGTTGATAGCGATTCTCGGTCGCTGGCCGGCGGCTCGTGTGGTCCGTTCGAGCCCGGCATTTTGCCATGACCATTGAGTCGGGCGGCGGTTTGGACAGCTCCCGGTTGTTCACGGGCCGAGCTCTGTCGCTGCGCGAGCAGAAATTCGCCCTGGACCTCGAACAAGCCCGTTTCGATCGCACTGGCACGGCGAAGTCGCCACAAGAGGTTTGCCAGCCGATGAATGAGCGCAAGCTCGATCGCTGTTCGAGGATCGATGCTGCGGATGAGTAGCCGCTCGAACGCTCGGTAGTCCCGAATATCCTCGACATTCCTAACGACGGTTTGGTCGGCGAGGCCGTCACGCCAAGCGCGGCGGCGTGATCGGCGGCGCTTGCTGTGCGGATCGATACCGGGAAGGTCTGAGACATCCTCCTCGGCGAGTTCGTTAGGTCTCCACATCGTCATTGGTGATCCTCGAGCATCCGGCCGCGCTGGTCCTGCTAGCCGGGAACATCCGGCAAGCGGGGTTCTTCGTGCGGCGTTGCGGTGGCGTCGATGTCCCTGGTCTTGGGGTCAGGAGATGGGGCAGCTGCATGCGGCCGAGGTGATGCCGGTCGTTCAGACTGCTGCTGTCCCATTCCGCGCGTCTCCCTCCAGAGCCTGCGGGCAACTTTGATCGGGTCGATGCCGGTCTGCCGCCACCACGCGTGCTCGTCGCGTGAGCGATGCACCGCACGATGATGCCCGCGACAGAGCGGGACCGCGAACTCATCGCTGACCTTGCGGCCGAGCGCGCGCGGCTGTAGGTAGCGCAGATGATGCGGGTCGGAGGGTTTACGACCGCAGATGAGGCATGGCTGCTTGGCGACAGCGCGAAGGTGCTCGCGGTTGCGGTAGCGCCGCGGCGTGGCAACGGCGAGGACGCTCTTGTCGATGCCGTCGGAGCGGGCCGTGGTCGTCGCTTGAGAATCGTCATCGGCAATTGCCAGAGCATCATCGCTAGCAGGGCCCGTCCCGGCTGAAGCGAGCTCCGACAGCCTCTGTTCAAAGGCGTCCTCTACACGTTTCGCATCGGGCGCCGCGAGGTTGTTCTTGGCGGCAAGAGCCTCCCGGGCCCAACTCGCGGCTAACTCTGCTGAGGCAATGTTGCCAATTTCCGCCACCAGTCTGTCGCGCAGGACGGCCGATTGCTCAGCATGAACGATCGCGAAAGGCTCGCCCTTCGTGTCACGCCCATTGCCGGGACTGCGCGACGGCACCTTCGATTGATCGGCCATCGGCTTGAGCACGCGGTTGGCAGCTGACATCGGCGGCGATTCAGGTGCCGCGCAAAGATCGGGTGCATCAAGATCATCCTCGCCGACAATACCTACGAGGGTGAACAAGGCATAGCGGCGAGCGTAGGTCAGCGCCGCGCCCATGCGTTGGGGATTAGCGGTTTCGGCAACGGGACAGACCGGCCAGTCTGAGGCAATCCATTCACCCGAGGCGTGTGCGAGCATGGTGGTCAAGTTGACGATGCCGGCCACTTGGTCGATTGCGGTGGTCTGTACCGTGGCGATCTCATGCTGACCGAGCGTCTTACGTACGATATCGAGGCCGCTGGACAATGGGGCATAGCGGAAGCTGCGTTCCCCCTCCCCTGGCCGTCCGGGGCGAATCGTGGCGGTCAACGACTTTTCCGGGTTGATCAGCTCGGCTTGCGCCTTGGCCAAGGCGGAAGCTAGCGCCGCAATCGATTCACTGGACTGATGCATGGGCAGCCTCCCTCGTTAGGACGTCAAAGGTCACGGCGCCCGCCTTCGACCGCTTCCCTCGCACCCCGTGCCCGATCGCCTCTTTGACATCCTCCGGCATCAGGGCCTTGAGCTCGCTCTTCGCGCGCTCGTGGTCGAGAAAAGCCTCCCGGGTGTTGCGGAAGAGCGCTGCGAACTCGGCCCAGGAGTTCGATGAGCTCATGTCGACGATGCGGATGGCCTCGATGCGCGGCCTTGGCGGCTCTGCCATGATGAGGTGCGGGACTTCGCCGGATCGGACGCAGCGCCAGAACTTCTTTTCCGCCGACACCAAAACGGTGAGATAGAGCGGGTCCATCGGAATGGCGACCTCGACCCATTTGCCGCCGCCGGTAATGATGGAGAGCACCGAGGTCCGCAAATGGGTGACCCACATGTTGTGCTGGACTTGGGCCATGTACTTTTCTGCCGCCGTCTCCTCGGAGAACGACCAGGGCAGCATGAACTTGGCCTCGAAGACGGCTTCCGTGCCTTCCACGATGCCGTCCAGGGTGGCCGCCATCCAAGGAATGGCCGAATGCCTGACGCGCCGCTGCACGTCGCGGACCTGCCGGCCGGTGTTGCGCTCATACCAGGAGCGATTGAGCTCCTCGGTTGCTCTCCCAAGCTGCACTATGAGGTTGCCCGAGAGGTCCTCCGGCTCGGCCTCGCCTCGTTTCTCCCGCCACAGCCGGACCAGGGCGGCCTCGTCGTCGCTCATGATGATTCGGGCGTCCGAGCCCCCTATGAAAGAGCTGCGGCTTTCATATGATTTTGTGGAAATCCGTGATTTCATGCTTTCGGCTCCCGCAAGACGTGTGTCTGTTGACGTAAAATATGACACATGACGTACCATGCGTCAAGACGAAAAAAAACCACTTACGAATTCTCAAATCAGGGCGGCCCGGGCACTCCTTGGGTGGACGGCAAACGAGCTTTCGCGGCAATCGGCCGTCAGCTTGCGCACGATCCAGCGCGCTGAGCTTCAGGAGACATCCATGACGGCCGCAAACGATTTGGCCGTTCGGCGTTCCTTGGAGGCCGCCGGAGTCGAATTTATCGATGGTAACGGCGGAGGGCCCGGAGTCCGTTTGCGGAGGGCGCATCAACAGAGAAAGCGCAAGTAAGATCGGTGCAGCGTCTGAGAAGATTCGGATAGTGAGGGGACCTTTGAGTCGGGAGCGCTGAAAAGGACACCTCGGCTCCTCGCTGAACGGCTGATCAAAGACGGGCTGCCGACCGAGGGGATGGTTGCCTGTTAGCCGGCGCGTTTCGAAAGCTTGCGCTCCATGCCAGCGCGTGAGCGACGATGGTTTGCAGATCGTTAAAGCGCGGCTGCCATCCGAGTGTGGAACGGACTCGGTCGCAGGCGGCCACGATCTGTGCCGGGTCGCCCGCCCGCCGCGGTGCAAGCTCAACCTTGAAGTCGACGCCCGCGACACGCTTGACGGTGTCAATCACGTCCAGCACCGAAAAGCCGCGGCCGTAACCGCAATTGAGCGTCGCGGAAGCGCCGCCGTCGCGTAGATAGGCGAGCGCATCACAATGCGCGGCAACCAGATCGGACACGTGAATGTAATCCCGGATGCAGGTGCCGTCCGGCGTCGGGTAGTCGGTGCCGAAGACACTGAGCGTTGGCCGCAACCCGAGCGCGGTTTCGACCGCGACCTTTATCAGGTGGGTGGCGCCCTTGGTCGATTGCCCGGTGCGCCCGAGCGGGTCGGCGCCAGCGACATTGAAGTAGCGCAGCACCATGTAGCGTAGCCCGTAGGCGGCGCCGGCATCGCGCAGCATGATCTCCGTCATCAGCTTCGAGGAACCGTAAGGGGATGTCGGAACGGTGGGATCGTCCTCGCGCACCGGCATGCGTGCGGGAGTACCGTAGACCGCCGCGGTCGAGGAGAAGATGAAATAGCGCACCCCCGCTTTGACCACGGCCTCGATCAGGGCGCGGGAGGTAACCGTGTTGTTGCGGTAGTAGCCGAGTGGATCGCAGACCGAATCTGGCACGACGATCGAGGCGGCGAAATGGATAATGGCGTCGATCCGATGCGCGGCGATCAGCGCGCCCACGCGCGATTGGTCTCCGGCATCGCCGACGATGAGCGTCGCGCCCGGAGGCACCGCCCAGTCGAAGCCGGTGGTCAGATTATCGAGCACCACGACTTGCTTTCCGGCCTCGAGGAGGACGTGAACCATGTGGCTGCCGATGTAGCCAGCGCCGCCGGTGACCAGGACGGTCATGTTGCGAGCCGAGTCAAAGCGATTACCATTGTTCGCCTGCCGCGGCGAAAAATCCGCTGGAGCGTAATGCACGAGTTTTGCTCGGCGACTTGAGCGCCGGCGATGAGCGTGGCGTAAAGATAATGGCGCGCCATCGGGTGTCCCTGCCGTGGGATGCTCAACATCACTCCGTCTCGCGGGTTTGGGAGCGCTTGGTCCTGCGTCACATGGGCCCCAATCTCCGCGGGCGCGCGTCGCTCACATCTGGCCTTCTTACACAGAAGCCCTCAGGTGGCCCAGCAGATTACCAGGTCTCAGTTGCGGCGTGACCTTGTCCATTCTCAGCTTCCGTCTCGCGAATTTCGGTAGGACCTCTTTATCGAGGTGATTTGCGATATCAGGTTAGAAGCGGCGAGCAGCGCCACGCGCGATTGGTCTCCTGCATCGCCGGCGATACAAGACAGTGCATGCCCATGCCACAACAGCTCTTCGCATTTCGCCAGTATGTGGGGCCGACGAAAGTGTTGCGACGTAGAATTTTCCACGACCTGATCGGAATAACCGCCTAAATGACGGCAGGCTGTCCTGGCCAGACAGGACTTTTGCGAAGATTTGAGCCAAAGACAAAAAAGGGTCATAGTGTCATCACCTATTCGCACTGCGGAGCGCCCTTCTTCCGACAGATCCATGCCTGCCGCACAACATTCCCGCGGATGCATAACCTGCCGTGTTATCAGAGCAGTGTTGCTTGCGCTGCTGACCCTCATCATAATGCAAGATCAGCGGAGTGGTGCTCGAGCTCACGAGCGGCCTTACTTCATGCCACTAGTGGAGCGCGACCGTTTGCATGGCCTGATTTTGAAGGAGGGTTGGGCCAAAGAGGATTACGCACGACTCAAAAGCGCTGCCTCGACGGGCGATGGCTTTGCGGCCGCATTCCTTTACGCCCTCGATGGCGACCCCAAGAACGCATCCATCGCTCAACAATGGCTGTTGGGGAAGTATGGCAAGAAGGCGTATTGGACCGTGCAGGCCGCCGAGCGGCTCAGCGGTGAATTTTTCAAGGGCGGTCAGGTAGGCATCCCCGAGGTGTATTACGACACGGATCTCTCCGGATATCTCGCCTTCGACTGGGCCCACAAAGGGCTGGAGGCCACAGCTCGTAAGGAAATTGAGGAAGGTATTGTTCTCTGGTCGCGTTACAAGATGCGCGCCATGGACCGTTGGACACAGACGGCGAACCTGGTTTTCAAGCCGACCACGACCGTGGCCCTCGCCGGGCTGGCGACCGACAATAGAGAGCTAATTGAATGGGGCTTTCGGCGCACCAAGCCTTGGGGCACGCGGCTCGGCGGCTACGATGTTGTCCTCGACACGATGCTGAAGGACGGCGGCCCCTGGCACGAGGCGCCGATCTATCCGATCGCGCACGAGGGGCTGCTGATGATATCGCGGCTGTCACGTTGGCGCAGCCTCTACGACCAGAAGGATTGGTTCAGTGCTCGATATGCCAATGGAGGCTCGGGGAGGGGCTTGATGGATTACTACATCGACAGCGCCTACCCCATCGAGCGCACCGGCTACGGGCCAGGGCAGATCCGCGTCGCCAACTACGGCGATGGCTCGACTAACGCCATGGGTGACCTGATCCTTGTCAATCCGGCCGCCGCAGCGGGCAACATCGTCATGCATGAGCCCCTGATCGCTGCCTACAATGCCTCGCGGGACCCGCGCTACGGCGCCTTTGTGGCGATGATCCTCGGCTACACGCCAAACCTGATCGATCACCCGCCGCTCCCCACTGCGATTCAACTGCCACCGGCGCCGTCGAAGGTGTGGCCTACTTACGGCCTAGCGATGCTGCGTTCCGATGAGAGTCCCGGCTACTGGACCAGCGGCAAGGCTATCGCGGTTTTCCAGATCATGAGCAAGGGCTACGGTCACGATCATCGCGACAAGTTCAGCATCAGCCTGCATGGTGCCGGTCGACTGTTCTATCCGAATTACAATGCTCTCCAATACGAAAACCCGAGCGTGGGCTGGACGCGCAATAGCGTTTCCCACAACACGTTAATCGTTGATGAAGGCGAGACTCGTAACGCCGAGCTAACTGCGTTGCGCCATGAATTCTCGCCGGAGGTCAAATTCCTGGTTAGTTCGGCTGACGGCGTGTTTGAAGGCGTCGACCAAACGCGTGCGCTGTTGCTGACAAAGGAATACCTGCTCGACGTCGTTCACGCGAACAGTCCGGTGCCGCATACGTACGACTATGTTCTGCACAGCTTCGGCAGAGCCGAGCCTGAAAAAACAGATGCGTTTGAGCCGACAAAGGCGCTGATGAAGCGTTACTGGCTGATCGATAATCAAAAAGCCATGACAACCGGTGAGCCGTGGATGCTCGATTTTGTCATTGAGGAGAAACCCGGCGCCCGCAACGGCCACTACGGCAGGGAGTGGTACGAGCATAAGGCGAAATTGCGACTTAGAATGGCCGGTGAGCCGCAGACGCTTGTGGTGCACGGTGTTTGGGGCAATGAGTTGGCAAGGTTGGTATCTGAACAACGGAAAGGTGCCAATCTCGACCAATTGGCTACAGTCGTCGCGCGGCGCGCCGGCCGTGACGCGCTCTTCGTGGCATCTCACGAACCCTATAGCGGTACCGATCAGCCGCAGGTTACGCGCGTTGTCACCCTAGGTCGAACCAAAGGAGCCGCTGTCATTCGCGTCGATGCCAAGGATTTCACCGACTATGCTGCGATAGCATTCGGAGCGCAGGCTGAAGGCGCTGAGCATACCCTCCTTGTTTCTGGCGAACGGCAGTATTTTTTTGCTTTCAAGAGCTACGGATATGCGCGGATCAAGAAAGGCGGATCCGTCACCTTGCGCGGGGGCTGGACCGGACTAAGCCTGCCTGAAGCCAATGGCCCAGTGACGTTGAACGGCGAAGCGGCAAGAGCAACCACTACGGAGGGGGTTCTGCTTCTCGGCAGAGCGCCGCCAAGCGCGCTTGAGAACCGCCCCGAGGCACATGTTCCGGAGGTTCCGATCACCGTTAAAACCACTCCTGCAGTGGTGAGAGTGTCGGCTCGCGACCGCCGGAGCGTGACATTCACTTTGGATAACACACTGGATGAGCCGGTGTCGGGCTCGTTGCAATTCGACTTGCCGGGCGGCCTCGCGGTCGAACCCAAAAGGGCATTGTTTGCACCGATCCAGCCGAAGTTTGGACCGATCCAGCCGAAGGCATCAGCGACGGTCGGCCTAACCGTGGTGAGCAGTAACCCAGCGGCTGGGCGGCATACAGTGTCCTATCACATCTCTTACCGGATTGGGAACAACGGCAAGGAAATCCGCACTGCGGCGCTGCCGCTCACGGTGATGACGGAGCCAACGTTGCAGCATGTCTACGAATATCCGCGGCCCTATTACTTGATCCATTCGCCTGCCTATACCGTGCGCGCGGACATGTTCAATGGTTTGCACCGATTTTTGGCCGATGACGACGACACCGTGCGCTTGAACGGCAACCCGCTCTTTACGTTCTCCGATGGTAGCACGGAGCTCATGTCCGAGAAGACGGCCAATGCCTTCACTTGGCCCGAAGAGTCTCCGGCCAGCATCGCGGCCCACGCCGAGGACCGGGCGCGCTGGCAGGTACTCTATTTCAATGACCGCATCCTCATCCGAATGGATTCGGGCTGGACGCAGTTCGAAACGGCTTACTTCTCAGTGCCCGGCAACTGGGTATCGCCGCAAGGACCGCCGCGCTGGAAGCGCATTGTTGCGCTGGACGGTTCTGGCAAGGAAGTGGACGCGCAGCCGGGAGCGAAAGTGAAAGTGGTCGCCGCTGAGCTGGAGTTTCCAGGAGCGAAATGGAATCTGGCGTTCAAGTTCGAGCCGGCACAGGAAGTGGCATTCAATGGCGCAGAACTGAAGTTCGCCATTGGCTCCTGGACGAATGATAACTGGCAGGTGGGCTTTTGCCGGCCAGATGAACTCGAAGCTTGGCGAACCCGATGATGGATCAGCTTCGACTGCGAGACTCCGCTGCAGCTCCTGTGTAAGCGAGATGCCTCAGGCGTCGGGACGGACGATCCTGTTCGAAGTCGCCGAAGGGCTCGCTCCGCTGCCCCAAGCGGTCGTATTCCAGTTCAAGGCTCTTGAACCCACCTCGTCGGGGCTATTTCCCGCCAATCTCGGGTCGACGGAATCATCAGGCACCGGGAGGAAGGATCGCTGGAAGCGCGCTGTTGCGCTGGACAGTTCTGGCAAGCCAGGACTGGTTCCAAAAATGCCGATGGACTGGCGGGAAGCTTATGAAGTATGTCCGACACTTACAAAGGCTTGCGGCACCAGAACCCGTACATACCAGAGAAAACTAAAGGCTCACTCTTCTCGAACTGCAACCAGGATTTGACATCCCGATGCAACAGATCATCGGGGAACTGTTTATTGTAGCGTGCAGTCGCATCAGGCGTAGGTAGGACAAAACACAGTAAGCGTAACCCCAGTTGGTTTAGTGCCTGGCTGATACGAGGAATGTCAAATGGATCCTCATGACGGTGTAGCAACTGATCGTGGACACCGGAGAGCGAGAAAAAATCTCTGGACCGAAAAGCCCATTTAGAGATCGTGTGGTTCAGTAGGCGCTGGCGTACACGTCGCAACAGGTCGTCGCTGATCGGCTCATCGAGGAAGTCGCGGATAAGAGTCCGCGCTCCAACAATAGGAAGCCGTCCTATCCGGCTATAGACGTGAATCCTCATGACGCCACCTGCACGAAGCACGGCCGTTAGCGATGACCAACCTTGCTCCGGATTAGGCAGATGATGTAATACGCCACTACATTGAATGAAATCGAACTTTTGCCCGAGCTCAGCAACATTATGGAGATCCAATTGCGCAAATTGGATATTCGGTGCCCCCACCACAGCACATTGCTCTCGAGCGTAACGCAAGCTGGCTTCGCTGACGTCGATCGCGGTGACTCTCGCATCCGGATAGGTGAGGGCGACTGCGGCAGCATCGCGCCCGGTACCGCACCCTGCTACGAGAATGTCGGCATCCACGGGAGGGTATTCGACAGAATCGGGATCTCTCTTGCGGATCACCTTGGGCAGGCATTCGCGGCCCCAGACCGTTAGCCGCCGCCAGTCCGGATAGGGCCAGCGTTCATATTGTTGAGCCACTGCGCGGGTAACCGCGTTCGTCGACTTGACGGTAGAACGTGCTGGGGCATCTGCTCGGATAGGAAGGTACGCCGCGCTTATGGGGCTGCCTTGGGATGCACCGAGGAGCGCGCACTCTCTGTCGTCGAACGGCCAAGCTCCACCGTTTAGAGTTGCTTGAGCCGCCAGCGCATCGACAAGGTGCGGATAGCGCCCCCATTGCCCAGCCGTTAGCAGCCATCGGCGCAGCCGAGTCAAAGACTGCTCAGCCGCATGATTCCAAACAATAGACTCGCGCAGTAATGTCAAAGCCAAATGGAGATTTTCGAGACGTGCGGCAAGGTTTTTGAATTCAAAATCGCTCGTGGCAACTTCCGGTAACTCAGCGGTGCGGTGGAGTAAAATCCATCCTGCATTGCTGATGCACTCCGGCTCAATTTCGGGATCAGTCAAAAGGCGAAGTAGCGCCGCTGCTCTGTCGGCAGTGATCGTACCAGGTACATAGCATAGGAGTTCTGCTAATAAAGCTTTCCCCCGACGATCGTGCGGTACCGCGTCATGCGCTCTCCACGCTGCTGCGGCGGCGGCTTCAAAGTCGCCCGCGCTCCAGTATGCTTGAGCGATCCGGTATTGTTCTTCAAACTCGATATCCACGACGCCTCGCGAGTACCTGCGGCGG
>Ga0318515_10000760_pt1 | contig 10419 bp, 15 predicted proteins | sample GRESIP176b2f19_FD_202499 | JGI IMG/M metagenome (GOLD analysis project Ga0318515, IMG submission 202499) | Tropical soil microbial communities from Luquillo Experimental Forest, Puerto Rico - GRE.SIPMG.176b2f19 | ecosystem: Environmental > Terrestrial > Soil > Tropical forest > Bulk soil...
CCGCCGCTCCTGGCGCCGCTCAGGTACCTCAGAATGGAGCCCCGGTTACACCGACACCGACGAGCGTGTTCGGCTCATCGCCGTCGTGTTGAAGCCGCCGGGCTCCTCCTCGAAATAGACATACGCCCGTGATCTTTCACGACAAAGCAAGCATCCAACTTCTCGACAGACCACGGCGGCGGGAAACGGCGGTAGCCCATTTAGGAAATCCGTTAGCCCGGCGTTAGCCCGAGGTCCCTGCGCCTAGCGCGATCAAAACCTAAATCGTTGATTTCATTGGCGCGCTCGGAGAGATTCGAACTCCCGACCCTCAGATTCGAAGTCTGATGCTCTATCCAGCTGAGCTACGAGCGCGTGCGCGAGTGCGAAGAGTATATCGCACCGACTGCAAACGCAACCACCACCAAGTTACGTCGATACCATCGGCACTTCCATCACCTTGCTAGGCACCCTCTAGGTTCACGACACCCTCCGCCACCAACCGACAGGCACCGACTGCAATTCTCATTTGCGTGAGGGCTACGTGAGGGCTACACTGCTTTAAGGCGACCCTCAGTCACCCTGTCTTTCGTGCTCAAGGAGTTGAGGGCTAGCCCTCAACAGCCCTCAACGAGAGCATCAGATGGCGATAGCGAAGATCACAGTCAGAACCGTTGAACAGCTTGAGCCCGGTAGCCGCGTTTGGGACACCATTGTGCAGGGCTTCGGGGTGCGCCGTCAGACTGATGGGGCTTATTACTACCTTCGGTTCCGCAAGAATGGCGTGCAGCAGATGCGCAGCATTGGGCGGCATGGTTCGCCCTGGACATGCGAGAGAGCACGCAAGGAAGCTCAGCGCCTTCTCGGTGCGCTGGTTGGGGGGCGCGATCCCTTTGCCAAGCCAGTTCCAGCCGAAGCCTTTGGCGCTGAAGTGGAACGCTACCTCAGCAGGCAACAGGCCGCGCTAAAGCCCCGCACCTACGTTGAGCTAGAACGCCATCTGTGCCGAGACTGCGCCCCCCTCGCCCGCCTACGCCTGACTGAGATCGACCGGCGCACCATAGCCTTGCGCCTAGCTGAGGTGGAAACAGCCAGCGGCCCCACAGCACGGAACCGCGTTCGCTCTTCCCTCTCAGCGTTCTTCAACTGGGCCGTCCGCGAAGGACTACTCGACGCAAATCCGTCGCTGGGACAGCCCGCGCCGATGAACGCGGATCACGAGATCGTGTGCTGACGCAAGCAGAGCTTGCTGAGCTTTGGGCTGCGCTACCACAGGGTGACTTCGGGGAGATAGTGCGCCTCTTGGCATTGACCGGCCAACGTCGCGAGGAGATTGGAGGCTTGCGTTGGTCCGAGGTTGACCTTGATCGCGGCTTGATCGTGCTACGACCTGAGCGCACGAAGAACTTGCGCCAGCATGAGGTGCTCCTATCACGTCAAGCTAAGGCTATCCTTGCGCGCCAGCCAAAGCGCAAAGGACGCGACTTCGTGTTCGGGATTGGCGAAGCTGGTTTCAGTGGATGGAGCAAGAGCAAAGAACGCCTTGACCAAGCTTTGCTCGACAAGCGTAAGGCGGCTGATCGTAGAGCGAAGCCCCTGCCCTCTTGGCACCTCCACGATCTGCGTAGGACGGCAGCAACTCAGATGGCCGAACTCGGGGTCCAACCCTGGATAATCGAAACGATCCTTAATCACGTCTCCGGTCATAAGGCTGGCGTGGCTGGCGTTTACAATCGAAGCAAGCACACCGATGCGATGCGTGAGGCATTGCAGAACTACGCAGATTGGCTTGAGCGGATCACTGCATGAGCAAGCGTAAGGCCGACCAGATCGCCGGTCACAACCTTTGCGACCTCGAAATCGAGGACTGGATCAACCATTGCGGCTTGCATCCAAACGACGCGCGCGCCTGGACAATCTTGCGTTGGAGCCAACCAACGCGAGAACGATCCTGCACGTCGTGGCGAATACAATCCAATAGAGCGTTTTGAGAAGGGGGGCTGGCAATGACCGAACTCCTTGCAACTCTGCCGACTGCTGAGCAAGCAAGTCGCATCATCGCTGCGGACATTAAAGCCTATCCGCAAGGAGGAGATAAACGAGAACAGCATCTTCGACTTTTTGGTGCCGTACTGTCTCGGGAGGTGATCAAGGGCGCATGGGCAGCACGCTACGCCGAACTGCGCAAGGACGCTGCTGCGCCGCAAAAGTTTGAGAGGCGTGAGTTCTCTGATAGACAAATAGCTCGTTGGCAAGCTGAGCGGGCTTCTTTTTTTAGCTCTGCTGCACAACCTGCCGCTGCGCCCGAGCCCGAAGACACGCCGGAGCCTGAAGCTGCGCAAGCCGAGCCAAAACCACGCGCTGCGCTTCCGGCTGTAATCCCGCCGCAACCACCGCCAGCGAGTTGGGACGATTTGCTCACGGTAATGAACAATCAACACGCCATCATCGACAACGTTGGTGGAAAGACAGTCATCGCAAGTTGGGAACCGTCATCGCTCGATCCAACACGACAGATCATTGCGTTTCAGAACAAAGACAGCTTTGTACTCCGCTATTCCAACCGGTATGCAACGATAGAGATCACCACCAAGCGCGGCGCAACTACGCAAGCAGACGTGCCGTTGAGCCAATGGTGGCTCACTCACTTCCTCACCGACCAAGAAGCCATCGGCGTGGTTGTCAAAAAGCACCGGACCTCAAGCGCCAATGGGTGGGAATTCCCTCTGCTTAGCGAATGCCGCGCAGCTTGGTCGAAACTCTACGGCCCAACCGAATGGGACACTGACATGGCCGATTGGGGCGAGGCCGTTGAGGTGGCGCAGCCGCGGTCAAAGCCTGAAAAGCCTGCTGAGGCGATGGCCGAGCCCGCGAACGCAAACGCAAAGCCCGCTGCTGCCGCAGGGTGGCGGCGGTTCTAAGGAGTGATGGAGAGTTGGAGTGGAGAGTGGAGGATGTGGAGGGCACTTTTTCTTTTGGGTTTCACAAAAAATGAAAATAAAAATTCAACGTTCCACACCCTCCACACTCTCCACACCTCCACTCTCTATTATAAGAGTAATAAAGAATAAGAAGGTAATGCCGGGAGTTAGGCGAAGAACAGCGATGTAGCTGTCGAAATCAGGTGAAACCAAAGTGGAGGGTTGTGGAAGGTGGTGGATGCAGTCGATGAAGTGCTCAACAGGATTGAGCAACAAAAAGTAGAACAGGTGCTGCCTGATGACATCAAAGCACTGCCGCTCTTGCAGATGGCGTATCGCGGACAGGTGAAACTAACGCCTCAGCAGATGCGAGCCGCTGTCGAGAGTTTGCCTTTTGAGAATCCGAAGCTCAGCGCTGTTGGGTATGGGCATTTTGAGGGGACGAACTTCGCTGCTGCGCTTGAGCGAGCGATTGAAAGATCGCAAGCGCCGCTGCCTTTACCAGCGCCAGGGCCAGTGATCGAATACGACCCTGACGAGATGAAAAAACCCTTTGCAAGACTCGACAGAAGGTTTGGCTAAGCACGCAAGCGGAAGGTGGACAGCGCAAGCGCAGCTACCTACATAATCCTCCGCCATCGTGGGGATCAAATGAACGAGATCGAAGATCGAAGGTGGTCTGCCGCGCCGATACCACCACCGGTGCCAACCCCTGAGCAAATGGAAGCTCACCATGATCGCACCGGCCTTTGGCACTGGGCGCTCTGGCTTGGATATGATTATTGGTGGTGGGACCGAGGGCCCGCGACTGAATCCTGAGCCGATCACAACTTCGTAGAATTACCTAATCTTCATAATCCTAACTGTTACGACGCTATAAGGTCGGGGCTGCTCCCGGAGAGCCCGGCCCTGATCTCAGTGTCCCCAAGCCCCCCAGCCCCTGATGCTGGGTCGGGGCCGACATTCTTCAATGAAAGTGGGCGAGCCAACCGATGGTGCCTAAGGCCCGCACCCAATGCCGATATTGAAGGCGAGCATTAATACCGCGATATAAGGGTATGAATTAGAAGGTTTTCTCCGGCCGCAAAATACACGACACCGGGACGTTGATTAGCCTTCCGTTCATTGCATGAACGAGTTGGTCCGCTATACAATCGGAGCCGGTTCTCCCCCCACAAGAGAGCCCGGCCCCGATCTCAGCGTCCCCCCGAACAAGATACCCGACGCTAGGTCGGGGTCGTCATATCGAAGATGAATTATGGCCCTCGGTGGGCGGCAACGAATTGTCAGAACAAAAAAAGAAAAGAGGGTGAGCCCTTGTTGAGCCACAATTATCGAAGTCGATAATTGTCAGCTCGCAACAGGTCACTCATTTCCTAATCTAGCAATCGTCATATGGCTCACCCCGAATAGCTGTGCGATAGAGGTTAGGGTTTCACCAGCAGCGCGTCTGCGCAAAGCCTCTGCTCGTTGGTAGGCCGTAAGTGAGGGCTTGCGGCCAAAGCGGACGCCATTACGCCCTGGTGCGCCCTTCAGCAGTCCTCGACAAGATGAGGTGGCGCTCGAACTCCGCTAGCCCGCCCAGCACCGTCACCATCAATCGCCCATGTGGCGTTGTTGTATCGGCCCAAGCATCGCTCAGTGATTTGAAGCTTGCACCGCGCTCAGAGATCGTCGCCAGCGTATTGAGCAAGTCCCTGGTTGACCGCGCCAGCCTGTCGAGCTTGCACACGACCAGGGTGTCGCCTTCGCTCAGCGCGGCGATGGCCTTTGCTAGCCGTGGCCTGTCAGTGTACGCACCCGATGCTCTCACTGTAGACCTTCGCAGCGCCAGCCTGATGCAATGCCTCTGTCTGCGACTGCAAGCTTTGGCCGTCAGTTGAGACGCGGGCATATCCGATTATCGCCATTCGTAACTCCATTTCGTTCATGACATCTGAGCAAAAGAAGTGGCCGTCAATCGGCACTTCTAGATTTCACTCAATGCGTGATTTGTGTTCAGCGCTCCATCATCATCGGGTAGTGGTCGATCATGCCCTCGCGCTGCGCCCGTTCGAGTGCTTGTGCATAAAGCTCCGGGTGTGCGGCCAGATAGTCGTTAGCTCGCTGGATGATCTGCGCATACGGAACATGGCTGACGCGAACGCCTTGCGTCTTAACAGCGTTCCTTGCTGCTAGCCGCGCCAGCACCTTTACCGCTGATGCGCCGATAGGGAATAATGATTTAGCTCTGGGCATGTAGTGATCTCCGTGCCTGGGGTTAGAGCCTGCGGACTTGGGCGCAATCAGTTCGCAGGCTCGCTTAGTTTATCACGAACAAACAAACAAACGAATTGAAATCGAACAGCGCAACGTTGTTTGTTTGCTCCGCGCCACGAGCTTTTGTTTGTTTGATCGCATGGCCGGGGGTGGGGGGCCAAAATCTTGCTTCGCTGGCGGCGGGATGGTGTTCCGCAAATTTTGTGTGAAAGTCCTCGACCTCTGACGTGCCTTGTAGCGCGAGATCGCGGTGATTAAGGTCGCGCGAAAATTGAGGGGCAGAAGATGTTAAAGCGGCTCAGCAGTTGGGTTTTCAGATAACCCACACAAACTTCGCCTGGGTTTGCTAAAACGAAGCCGGTTTGCTGGTCAGTTGCACAGTTCGTTGAACGGCGGTTCGCTTGAGCAGGGTGGGATCGACGGACGGATGGCACCAGCGCCACCGCTCGCTGTGGACACGCTGCGTGACCCGTAGCCACTTGTATTCGGCGCTGTGGTTACGTTGCAGAACGTCGCGGTCATTTCCTCGATGCAGAAAACGCCAGTCCTTGGGGCTTCGATCGGTGTGGTCTGGACGCTCTCACCGCCCAACTGTTGTACTCTCTGCGACGTAGCGAGCTGCGCTGCGGCTGGCGATGCCGCCAAGAGCAGTGCATAAATCAACGCGAGTTTCTTCATCAGTACCAGACGATCTCTCGGAACCTCTCAGTAATAAGCTACGGCGAACTCGCCGAGATTTCAATTAGTGCAGCAAATGCCAAGGGAGGGCCAAGAGCGCACCAACCCCTGCAGCCTCGCCACGTTGGCCGCGATCCGGCGAGCTTCAATAGCGATACCAGCCATATGGCCGGTAATAGGCATGCGGAGGAGAAATACGAACACACCAACCGTAGCTGCAATCAAAAGACCCTAGTGTGGGTCCCATACCTATGTGGCGGGCTCGGTGATGGTGGTGGACCGTGCGTGTTGTTGCCTCTCGCTCAGATCGAGCGGTTGTACTTGCGGGCTCTTCATTCTCCGGCGACGTAACCTCACGTCTTGGAACGGTAGGCGACGTAACTTCATCACTTGGAACGATGCTTGGTGTTGAGGGTGTTAGGGGTCTGTAGCTCGGTTGAGGCACGACATTGGGACTGGATGGATTGGAAACAGGCGGTGGCAGCGGCGTAGGAGGAGGCACATAGCCCGGCTGCGCTTGTGCATGTTCGATCAAGACGTAGGCAGCAAACATAATTGTGCATCCAACTATCAAAAGCTGCGCCCGCTCAAATCTCCTCGTGGGCATTGCGGTCTCCTTTGAGCCGATGTTCTGCTGCCAGTAATTGACCACATTAGCTCAACGTTGTCCTTCACTCGGTTCACAGTACGCGCTCAATCCTTACGCAGCAGGTCTGGAAGTTTAGCAATATTCGCCGCAATCCTTCTCGCCTCATCTTTGCTGAGCAACTTCGCCGCGGATCGCCTTCCCGGCTCACATTCATAATAGATGTATGCAATCTGTTGGCCGTTGGCGTCACGTACGACGTAGTAGTTCGGCTGTAACTCGGTAGACCAGGGTGCGGGAAGCGACGAGCGGTCATTGGATTTGTATGTGCCGTTAGTCACACCGCGCGGTCGGGGACTGCGATATGTGGATGGAAGGGGCGCGATGGATTAGCGGGGCACTGCCATGAATAGCGATGACGTGATTAGCCAAGCTGAGGCGAATGAACAAGTTCTGACTTTTGACATTCCAGATGATGTATTAGAGCAAACCGCGAGCGCCGAACACACAGCCTTCACTTTAGTTTATTGCACTAATACTGCAACTTGCCCCACGGTTCGCCCATTACGTCCTGCACTTTGATCTGCGTTGCTGCGCCACTAGCGCCCCCAATCCTTCTCAACCTGCGCTCTTCGACTGACCAAGGCGGCGGGAAGCGGCGAGGCGCCCGACCCCTCATCAGATATGGAGGTCTCCTCTTCTTGTGACGTTGGTAACAGACACGGACCATCAATGAATGCTCATGTACAGCGCCGGATCAAAACTCAGGGGCTAGCAATGTCATTACTTCAGCAAACAGACGTCTACCAAGGTTCGGAAGAAAAGGCGGCGCGTAAGCATCCCGAATTTGGATTTGCTCTTGCTCTTAGATTTGCTCTTGCTCTTATCTGTGTGGCGCTTGCCCTCGTGCTTGCCGGCGTAATGTTCCCCGACGCTTTTAGACCTAGCGGCGAATTTTCGCTCATCGGTCCTTAACAGGGGCAGGCGATATTCACCGCAATCCACCGCTGCCCCAATTGGTTCATTCGGCGTTCACTTGTAATGCGCCACTGTTTTGTGAGGATAGGGGCACATCAAGGAGTAGCGCCATGGCAAAGAAGCACAAGGGCAGCCAAAAGAAATCGAAGGGCACGTGAGTTCCGTTTAGAGTATTGCGATTTTGATTGTCATCAAACGGCCCGAACCCGATGTTCGGGCCGTTTGTTTTTCCTGCTAACGCAAGCGATCCTCGAGCCTCATTAATAAAAAAGAGGGGTCGCCATTAGCGACCCCTAAGTGAGCATGTGCACCGTCGGGGACACGACGATGCGGCCACAGCAAAGCATTAGTCCGGGGAGTGCGCTGTGACCCTCATCACACATCGGCAGGCACGGCACCAGTTCGAGCTGCACTGGAAAGAAATAGGCCACCAAGCTCTGGTGGCCTGGTTCTCACAACCAATCGCATCTTACCTAGAAAGGTCGCAGACGTTTCGCAGCGACCAAACCTGCCGAGGGTCGGCTCATCAGTGCATCGACACTGTAGGCGCCTGGACCGAATGCCACGACGATGAGCATGCCGCCCATCATGGAGAGGTGTCCGAAGAAGGACGAAGCGTCAGTGCGCGCTGCCGCAGGGTCACTTACGGTCCAATATGCATGGAAAATCAGCGCAAGCGAAAACGTGTAAAAGAAAAGTGCGAGAGCTATCCATCGGGCATAAAACCCGGCCACCAACATCAGGCCACCGCCCAGTTCGAGGGCTATGGCGCCCCAGACCAAAATGTCTGGAAAGGGGATGCCGTGGTTCCGCATTGTGGCCACTGTAGCCGCAATGGAACCAAGCTTGTTTATGCCAGCGCGTATAAAAATTAGAGCGATAAGCAGGCGACCGAGCGCCCCGATGGAGGAAACTTCCGCATTCATCGCATTGTCTGTATTCATGGCATATCCCCCGCGTTAATCCGGTTGTGCGATTATCAACGCCTGCGCTGCGAGTTTCAGGGATGCTGAGAACGCAAGCGTGGCCTGCGTAATCGCAACTCTGACGCGCGGTGGCCCCTCAAACAGCGAAGCCGTCGGCGGTCGCTGACGCCTGACGGCTTTGCCTTGTCCCCCATACGTGCCGTGTTCTCGGACAGCATCGTGCGGGTGTCGAACGGGCGGTGAAGTGGTGGAAAATCTTCACCTTCGTCCCCATCGTCGGTTACGCAGGCGGAGGGGACGACCCAGTCCGACCGAGAAAGAATACCGCTCGCGCGTTTTCGCTCAAGCGCAAATAGCGAGTGAGGGCAAGCGGGGCTACGAGGGAGTGACGCACAAGGCTCGCATGGGGCATGTGGATGACGCGGCCAGGGGCAGAGCAGCGAACCTCAAAGGGAGGATTATCTCTGCGACAGCGTCTAGCGCGAGCCAGCTCACAAGCAGGAGCACGATAGCGCCAAGGATCAACTTCTCTTTCATGGCCATCTCCCGGAAATCTAATCCGTCTTCTGGCCCTCGCTTCCACGTTTACCTACCCATTGACGTGGGGTGTGCTAGCCACGCTAGTCCCCAAGCCGAAAAGTTAAAGGCCTCGACCGAATGTCGAGGCCCTTTAAGCTGAGCGTGTTGTCATGACAGATCCGCCCAGCCTTGCTCCAACAATACCGTTATCAGCGTTGAGTTCTACTATCCTTTGGGATGCGACCCTTTGGGATGCGACGGCGCTTTGTGTGGCCCCTGATGGACGCCGAGGGCAGCACCAGGCGCACTGAGTGCTAGCCGAGTGCTACGCTCAAATCAGCGCCCTCACCTAACGCGATTAACGATGTGATTTGAAGTAGTTGTGGCAAAGCGCGCCGCAGCTTCGAAGTCTGATGCTCTATCCAGCTGAGCTACGAGCGCCAACCCCGGCGCGCGCACAATAACGCGTCCCGGGCAAAAGTCACCGGCCGGCTACGGAAGGTTGCAAACCGCATGGCGCGAGCGCGGTTTACGCCCGTTCTGCGCCGCCAAAGTTCCGCGGTCATGCCGCGACAGCGGGGGCGGTATTCGGCAAGCGAAGAGGAACGGCGCTCCCGGCGCTGTGGTTGATGTTCATCGCCAACGATGGACGGAGAACCGATACATGTCCGATTATGACTATCGTAACCCGGAAGATCCGTTCCAACGGGATGCTGCCTATAACCCGAATGCCCGTAGCGGCAATTCGGCGTGGGGCTGGGTCGCGGCCGCCGTGTTCGTGGCTATTGTCCTGGCGGTTGTGTTCGGGATGGGCCATCAACCTGGGCAGAACGGAACCAATACCGCAGCGAACGAGACGCGCCCACCGGCAAGCACAATGGCGCCGCCGGCTGGAACACCTGCACCGACCAATCCTGCGCCGACCAATCCTACGCCGGCAAACCCGGCGCCCAACAAGCCTGCACAATAAATCAGCGCAGGTCGAAAGCAGGTCGAAACGTTTCGAAAAGTTGGCCCCGGCTATATGCTGGGGCTTTTTTCGTGCGCGCTCGCTATCGCAATCAACCAGCGTTTCATTCAAACGCCGGATCGACCGGCACGCGATAACCATTCGCCAGCCGATTGGTCTCATTCGCCATGCCGACCACAGCCATCAGCTCGCCGAACATCGCTTCGCTCATGCCCGCCTTGCGCGCCGCGGCGCTGTGGCTGGCTATGCAATATTCGCAGCCATTGGTGACGCTGACCGCGACATAGATCATTTCCTTGGTCAGCGCATCGAGCGCGCCCGGCGTCATGACCTCCTTAATGCTCTGCCAGGTGCGTTTGAGCAGCGCCGGCTCGTGCGCCAGATATTTCCAAAAATTGTTCACGTCATAGACCCGCCGCGTGCGCTTGATATCGTCGAATAAGGCGCGCACTTCGGCGCTGGCGTCGCGGTATTCCATAGGGGTACGCGGCATGGCTCTCGCTCCTCTTCAGTCTCGCGTCGCTGACACCACCCGTTGCGCCACCAATTGTCGCAGGCGCGCCGAGCGGGCACAATCGGCGAGGCCGAACACAGCGCGAAACA
>Ga0318515_10000761_pt1 | contig 10419 bp, 14 predicted proteins | sample GRESIP176b2f19_FD_202499 | JGI IMG/M metagenome (GOLD analysis project Ga0318515, IMG submission 202499) | Tropical soil microbial communities from Luquillo Experimental Forest, Puerto Rico - GRE.SIPMG.176b2f19 | ecosystem: Environmental > Terrestrial > Soil > Tropical forest > Bulk soil...
TTCTCGTTCCTGCCCCCGGTTTTTGCAAAGCAGCTTCGCTCAAGCTGCAGCTTCCCCAGGCCCTTTGCACGAGCCTGCCGCCTCAATGCGAAAGAAAACTAAGTCCCATCGTTCCCAGCCACACCGCAATAGTGGCTGCTAAGCCGATGAAAATCAGGAACAGGGTGCGCAAGTCGGACATGGGCGCTCTCCCCGAGCGAGTCGCATACGCTGAGCAATGTTCGCACTTCTTGGATCGCCATCAAGAACGAAGGGGTGCGACCTTCGGCTAGGTGGTCAAACCTTCGGCTCAGGTGGTCAATCAGGTGGTCAATAAGTCGGAAACATCACAGAAAATACTGCGCCGCTTCCCGCCGCCGCCCTAAACCGCCGAAATAACGCCGAACTGTTTCGTCGTGCGCGACGCCAACGGTCAGTCCGCGCATCGAGGAAGCTGCGCACAGCGGCCTAAGTCCAGGATTGGCCGCCGTGACGATGTGAATGACGGCAGTGCAAAAGCTCTCCGAGTTCCATTGCCATTTTGGGTCAAAGAGCGGGCGAAGCAACATTTGAAGTGCAACACCGTAGTTCCATCGCAGGTCATAACCGGCAAAGTTTAACGGAAATTAGGCGGACAATTGCTCAAGTTGCAATTGAGGATTGCAAAACGTGCGGGCTTCCTCCGGATCGGTTTTGATTTGCGTCAACAACATTGCGCGCGCACGGTCGTCAGTTAGGGACAGTGTAGCAACGGCGGCATCGCTGGCCGTCCAATTGGACACGACATCCATTCAATGGACGCCATGATGTACAAACCAAACAAGCTGGCAGTCTTGGCGTTTTGCCTGACGACACTCGCGCCAGGCGAATTGGTCGCACGTGACGACGGTCGCTTCGCTGGTTCTCCGCTGAAAGAATGGTTCGACCACCTTGGAAGCAAAAACGGATTGTGCTGCGCTTTTGCCGACGGCGTCAGCATGCAAGACATCGATTGGGACACACAGGAGGGCCATTATCGTGTCCGCATTCACGGAGAATGGTTTGTGGTGCCTGACGACGCCGTTGTGACTGAGCCCAACCGTTTCGGCCCTGCCGTTGTGTGGCCTTATAACGACCGCTACGGCAACACCCAGATTCGCTGCTTTATCCCTGGTGCCGGCACGTAGTCTTTCACCTATAGGCGTTGTCAATGTCCGTTTTTGGCACAAAGCGGATTTGTTGGGGTCATCGATCGATGTTCGCTTTGAGGTAAAGCCGGACATTGACGTGTTAAGAGCAGCCTACCTGCTTCCTTTACCGCGGTCCGCAAAAACAACAAAAGCCGCCGAGGTTTCTCGACGGCTTTCTCGTTTGCTTCTTGATCGACCTAAACCTGCCCTTTTGTACCTCACCACTATGTCCGTCATTGACCCAAAAGAACGTGAGACCTGCCAGTAATCTGAGCAACCATGGTTCGATCGATTCGCCGGTTTGAACCACGGTTGGGCCCCAACAGCGCCGGCTAAACGCCGCATTCGCCACCTATTTGCAGCCGCAACGGGGTGTCGAAGTTTTGATGGGCGGGCTTTCCACTCGAAGGCTTTTCGCATTTGGTCTCGCGGCTGCCGGAGTAATTCCTCTGGCAAGCCGGTTGCGATTCAATTCGGCCAACGCGATTGAGCCAGCGGTGCGCGGCGTCCCGATTGCGCCTGTCGTACCGAAGACATTCAAAGCATTCGGTGGTGTGCGCATCGATAATTACGACTGGTTGCGCGATCGCAACGACCCGCGCGTTGTCACTTATCTTGATGCCGAGAATGCCTATACCAACGCGCGCCTTGAGCCAATCAAGCCGCTGGTCGATGAGCTTGCCGCAGAATTGAAGGCGCGCGAAGCGCAAGAGGATTCAAGCGTCCCCGCAACCTACAACGGTTACGTCTATCAGCACCGGTTCTCGGAAGGGGCGCAGTACCCATACATCGTGCGCCACAAAGATGCTCCTGGAGCGCAAGAAGAAATCATTCTCGATGTCGAGGCGCTTGCAGCTGGTCATCGACAGCAGTACCAGCTCGGCTCCTGGACCGTGAGCCCCGACAATACCCGCATTGCTTTTACAGTCGATTTCATCGGTAGTCGTGAATTTCGCGTCTTCGTGCGATCGATTGCGACCGGCGAAACCGTCGATCAGGGTATCGACAATGCCAGTTCAGATCTCGTGTTCGCTGCCGACAGCGATGCGCTCTTCTATGTCCGCAACGAGCCGACGACCTTGCGCTGCCACCAGGTTCGGCTTCATCGGCTAGGCACCAACCCGAACAGCGACCTGCTGATCTACGAGGAGAGCGATACGACCTTCAGTGTTTCGATCGGTCTGTCGAAGTCGCGCAAATTCGCCCTGGTCAACATCAGTGAGGAGCGAACCAGCGAATTTCGGTATCTGCCGATCGAACAGCCGACCGCAGAGTTGAAGGTCATTGAGCCGCGCCGGCGAGGCGTGATCTATGAGGTCGATCACGTCGGTGATCAGTTCTTCATCCACACTAATCTTGACGCGCCTGATTTCCGGCTGATGACCGCGCCGCAGGCGACGCCCGCGGCGCTACATTGGCGGGAGATCGTTCCAGAGCAGCCAGGGCGTTATCTCAGTCATTTCGAAGCGTTTGAGACATTCGTAGCCGTGGACGTGGAAGACGAAAGCGGGACGATGATCCGAGTCTTCACCCTGCCGGAACTCCGCGAAATTCCGGTGCCGCGTCCAGCCGCAATCGGCGTCGCCTCGAGCTCCTCGGTAGACAGCGAAGCCAATCTCGATCCAACCGCAACGGTGCTGCGCTTACATTTCAGCAATCCGTTGGAGCCACAATGCGTCTATGACTTCGACGTGACCACCGCCGCGCTAACCTTGCGCAAGCAGGACCCGGCAATCCGCTGGGTGGATCGCAGTCACTATGTGCTCGATCAGCTCAGTGCGATTGCGCCCGATGGTGAACGTGTTCCGATCACGATCGTCTACCGCAGGGGCATGCGGCACCCCAGAGGTAATCCAACGTTGATCGTTGGCTACGGCGCCTACGGTTTCAGCCTGCGCGCAAGTTTCTCGTACTCCCCGTTTCCTTTGATTGATCGCGGCTTTGTCTATGCCATTGCCCATGTGCGTGGGGGACACGAAAAAGGTGAGCGCTGGTACGCCGAAGGTCGCATGCTCAATAAGCGCAACACGTTCACGGATTTCATCGCTGTGACCGAGACGCTAATCGCGAAAGGCTATTCCCATCCGCGAGCCATTTTTGCGCAGGGTGGCAGTGCCGGCGGCCTACTCATGGGTGCACTCGCCAATTTGCGTCCCGATCTCTACACCGGGATTGTCGCGGAAGTACCATTCGTGGACATCGTTACCACAATGTCCGACGCCGGGGCGCCACTCACCACACTCGAATACAACGAATGGGGCAATCCCGCCGTAAAGCGTGAATACGATTACATGCTAACTTATTCACCCTACGACAATGTCGCGCGAAAAGATTATCCAGCGATGTTTGTTACCGCAGGCTTTTACGACAGCCAGGTGAGCTATGCCGAACCTGCCAAGTGGGTCGCAAAGCTGCGCGCGACCAAGACCGACACGCATGACCTCATGCTCAAAACGGAAATGACCGCCGGCCATGACGGACGCTCCGGGCGACTCGGTTCGATCGAACAAAGCGCGGAGATCATGGGTTGGCTCATCGCACACGCCCGCGACGGGCGGCTTCCTGACATGGCCTCGGCGATCAGCCGGCCGTGATCGAATAATCAGCGCAAATATCTGCGTTTGGCGCGAAGTGAGCGTTACGTACCATTATTTGGATTCGCTACACATCGATGATTTGTAGAATTGTTGTGCTTTTGGCACGCCTCTAAGCTCGCATAAAAACAGTCGAGATAGCCCCTCACAGAAATCTCTTTGCAATACTTACCCTTCCCTGCGACGTAAACAGAAGGTTTCTGCAAAGCTTCCTCGGCGCGGGCATTTGTCAGCGGTGCGTCGCCAATGATCGCGGCGATGACGGCTATTACGGTCAGATTTTTGAGATTGCTCATCTTCAATGAAAGTCCTGGGGGTTGGTGATCTGCACGTGGCATGGGGCCGAGCTAGAGCTTCCGCACGTCCCCATTTGAGCATGACCAACGTCAGCAAACGGCAATTTCCAAGCGATCGCTGCCAAGGAGACGGCAATTAGGGTCAGTGCCATTTTCGTCCAGAGATCGATCGGCATGTCATCCTCCTTAGTGTCTTCCGACTTTGCCGCTTACTCGCCAATCCGATCTGTGGGTCTGGCTGTCATGGCCACGTCGTTCGGGATGCGGAGACGCTGCCGTCCGTTACTTCGTTGATCAACAAAATGGCTTCTTTGCCCGTAACGACGCCGGCTTTTGGCAGGCCGCCAAACCTGTCTAACTGTCCGCGAAGCGAGCAGAGCACGACCAATTCGGACAGGCTCTGTTGCTTCGCGATGCGCTTAAGAGGCTTAGTCGGGCGGTGCTGCCGTCCAAAACGTCCAAACTAGCAAGTCACTCCGCGAGCACACCTGCTCGCGGCACGGCGAGCGTGAGTTCTCACGCAGGTACCGCCCACGTTGTGCATGCCTGGTCCACATGCTTCGCGGACAGTGATGACCATCTTGTCCTGCTGCTGGAGGGGCGCGAGTGGCATAGCCTGGGCCAATGACGCCACCGTCAAAGCAAAGGCAAGTGCAATTAACCTCGTCATTGCTTCACTCCAATTGACCCCTCACAAGTGCATCTAGGAGAGCATGGCGTCTAATTGGGTTATTTGACCTGCATCAAATTCCAGCGTGACCCTGTGACAAAGTGTGTCTATGGAGCGCAAATGTCTCAATACTACCGGCTGTCAGGCAACGCGACGGGGTGATGTCATTGCTTGTCGCCGATTACGCACCACACCACCCGGGCCACCGTCCGGGGTTTTTCTTTGCTGAAACACGTCAATGTCCGCTTCTGGCAACAAAGCCGACATCACGACCGAGGTGATCCATGTCCGCTTTCGAAGGTAAAGGGGACATTGGCCGGGACATTCCCGCTCTACGGCTGAAGAGTCGATGCCGGTTTGTCGCTAAGCGCCGTTCGGCGTTGAGCAATCAGGTGTTCCAAGCGGTGCGTTGCTAGTCCCATGGCAGCCGTCTCAGTAGCCTCGGCATCGCCGATAGCATATTTTTGCAATTCTCCCTTGAGAATGTCGTCTATACGTCGTTCTGCCTCCGCCAGTGCGGCTTCGCTGTCGGCTCTGCTGATGTGATCCGTTAATGCATAAAGGCGCATCAGCGGGCGGTCTTCAGGCTTGTGCTCGCCTTTCGTCATGTATTTCCAGCCTGCGGCAAATAACGAGGTCAATGTTCCGAGCAGCATCGATCCATAAAAAATTTGATCGCCATGTTTGTCGAAAAACGACTGTACGTTGCCGCCAAAATAAGCCGTGGCGCCGGGATGCACCGGAATATACGTATCGTTATTGGTGTCAGTACTGTCGGTATCCGGTTCGCTGATTTGTGCAATGAGTGGATCCTGCCCCATGAGATCCCGTCGTGCGTCCATAATTGCTTGGGCCAGTGAGCTAACCACCTCATCTGAAAGTTTCTTGTTGGCCACGAGATAAAGCGGGACCTGCAAGGTCTTCATATCGTCATCCGGGATCGGCGGCGATCCCTGGATAGTTCCCTTCGGCAAGTCGTAGCTTTGATAGTATTTTGTTACAGCAGCGATCGCTCCCGCGGACTCAATTGGGATCAAAGCTGGCTTCTGTTTGCCAGTTTTGGGGAACACATTGCGTAACATCGTGAGATATTTCTCGGTAATGGGCACCACGATGAGTAAAGCGTTCACTTGTTTGGATTTGAGCGCTTGCGAAATGTCCGCCGGGGCCAAATCCTTAAAATGCGTTTTGGCGCGCTCCAGCTCGTATTCTGTTGTCAGTGCCGCGACGAGCTTTTGATTGACCTCACCGGCGACAACGCCGATGGTCTTGCCTTTAAGATCATCCATCTCCGTTATGGAACTGCCTGGCGGCGCAACGATCAGGACAACAATACGCGTCACAACTACAACTGTCGCGGCGCCTGATAAATCGCCAATATCGGCACGGGCAACTGCCAAATCCGCGTGCCCGGCGGAAAACGCCTTGACGGCGTCCAGCGCATTGCCCTTGTCGAGAACTTGCAGCCGCACCGAAGCTCCGGTCGAAGCCAATCGAGTAGCAATCGCTGACATCAACTGGACCGCGGCCCCGTCGGCTGAACCCGCCGCGACAGTCAGTGTGGTCGGACGCGTAAAATACCGATAAGCGTAAAGCGCACTACCGCAAGCCAATACTGAAATGCCTAATACCAGTGTGACCCTTAGCCAGCGCGGCAAACGTCCCATGGCTATTGCGGCGATGACCGCGGTGAGACCCGCACCGATCGCCAGGATTTGCCACCGTGCTCGCTGCATCGACGAGTCCATATTCTCAAAAGATAGTTCATATATACCGCGAGATTACTCTTTGATTTGAGTCAAAGAGCCGGGACGACGTACTGGTGGGTGCAAAACTCCTCTACGTGGCCGGAGCTTACTCAGGCTAACATGTAAAGTGGAATGTTGATAAATAGGAGCCTATTCCACCTTACCATGAGCGTAAGATATCGACGTACAAAGCCCAAAGACACAATAGGGCGACGATTCCAATTCCAATATGCTTAGCAAGCTGAGCCACACAACGATCCTCGCGCGGAACGTGATCAATCGGATCACGATCTCAATATGCGGATTAGATCACCGACGACTTCGATCTGATTGGCGTCGTTATCCGAAAGCTCAATGTCGGGAAATTCATCCTCGATCAGCATCATCAATTCGAGGCGATCGAGCCAATCGAGGCCGAGATCGTCACTAAAATGCGCTTCATCTGTTACGTGTTTGGCATCAACACCTAGATACTTGGCAATGAGCGTACGTACCCTATTGCCGTCAAAATTCACTTGGGACGCGGATCGTTGCGTTGGGCTCAAGCTACTGAGGGTCATTACGATCTTCCTGATTCGTTGAGCACCTCGGCATCCAAACGACTGATCTGCTCCTTAATTTGGCAACTCTGAAAAAATTCGCGAGTGTTGCAAGAATGGCACGTGGCTCTGCTGTCCCGACGTCCGATATCTTTTTGTCGAGGCTGTCGATGCGAGCTTGGACAGATGAGCTACAAGTTCACGCGCCCGCGAACCCGGACAGCCATCAATTTATCATCTGCTGTGCGCAATTCGGCCGCGACTCTTTGGTGTCGTAATGACGTTAGGGACAGGGGTGGCCCGGCCATCATCGGCCTGATTAAGCAGGTTCACAGCTATGAGCGAAGTCCCTATTTACGTCGGCCGAAAGCCGATGTGGAAGAGGGAGTCCGCGTAGTTTTCTTTAAGTAAGCTGCAAGTCCTTGCTCACCTTTGCGTCCCGCTATGAAGACGCAACGCGGTTGAGCTATGCAATACAAGGGACTTGAGATTACCGCGTTCGAGCAAGAACCCGGAAAATGGCGCGCCAGCATCGTCGGAGCGAACGGCCAACCTTTGAAGGGCGATGACCGCCAACTATTGGAAACTCTAACCAGTGCTAATCTCTCATCGGCAGTCGATGCTCTGACTTTGGCCATGGAGGCGGTAGACGCCGCCGGCCTCTCTTTTCGTAATACCAACCGGAAAACGGAACGACTTTGGCGAGTGCTTCGTCGGACGACTGGTGACCACCGCGCACACCCCCTTGCCAAGAAGAAACCCCGGCGGAGACGTGTGTCGAAGCCAAAGGTCGCTGACAACAACGATCGGTGTATGTCTGCTTCTAGCACCAAGCAGACATAGCCTTCGCTCTCAATCCTGTCCGCTTTCGGGGGAATAGCCGCCAAATAACCGCCGCATACTGAATTACGCAACACTCTCAGCACGTTGCAATAACGCGCTTCCCGAGATTCTCGTCTGGGAAGCGGCCGGGAAGCAGACGCGGTGGCGCGGGATCGTGAAAAATGCAATGCGGCGCGGAGGTTGGCTTCGCATACATGGGGGATCACCAATGAGCAAGCACGAAACACCCATGACCGCCGCATCTATTACCACGGCGATTGAAAGGCGCGCGGGCTGCAATGTCAGCGTGTCTCTTTGGCCACACACGGAACTTTGTTCTCTGCTTGCGGCAGATCAAACAACGGCAGAACAGAACGCGGAGGTATACCGAACCGCAGTGACGTGACAGAGCGTGACATTTGTCACGGATGCCACGCTGTCACGGCGGACCCCGCGCGAAGCGCGCACCGCGCGGGTAGATGTAGGGTGTGCTATGCTGCGAACTCGGGCGATTTACCTGAACTCGTGCGTTACCGCTAAATGGATCGATCCGTTTTACTCGCAAAGATTATTGGCCCGCCATTCCTCGCGGTCGGGTTAGGTTTGCTCTTCAATCAAAAGATTTACTGGGAAATGATTGATGAGGTGATCCGGCACCCGACCCCGATCGGCAACATGCTGATCTATTTGTCGGGCTTGTTGTCGATGCTCGCCGGTCTCGCAGTAGTCAACAGCCATCCGTCATGGACACCCGACTGGCGAGCGGTGCTCACCATAATTGGCTGGCTGCTGCTCGTGGGCGGCATCGTCCGCATTGTTTTACCGGGCATAATCCTGAGACTTGGTTCGACGATCTACGGATCGCCGACAACCCTGCTAATCGTCGCTATCATCTCGCTCGTGCTCGGTGGCTTCCTCAGCTTCAAAGGATATTGGACCGGCAAATAAAATGCGCTGCAGCATCGCCAGGCTTGAATAAGTCTACAAAGATGAGGCGCGGCGTATTGCGGTCAAATATTGCAAAGCTCTTTTCAGGGCAGGCATTCGAGCCGGAAACGATCTTGTCTATGTCGATTGCCTTGGAACGTGCGTGCGGGGAAATCGGTTTGCGGCCTGGTAACGATGCAGCGACAGAGTTCGTTGCGACTCATGGAACTCGCAACACGCGGTATCCGAGACCCGGATAAGCTATTGAGAATGACGATGCAAGATTTGCAGAGTGAGTAGGAACTGGCCCGATTTTGCAAAACTCAGACGATTTATTGTTTAGGCGCAGCCGCGCCTTTTGCCGGCGGCTTTAGTGAGTCGTTCCTGAGTGTGTCAAAGCACGCATTGCGATCTACGACATTTTCCAGCGCGCTACATTTCTCAAAACTCGGCCCGCTCACTAACCAAATCGCTGCAATGAAACAAGCTATGCACAACACAAGCAGCGCGGTCCTGACGCCAAACCGATCCATAAATTCCTCTGGGGATTTCGGCCAGGCGACCTCCTCGTCGCTTTCATCTACCGTACTGTGAAAGTCCCATTCTGAACGCTGCATGGCGACCTGCCGGCGCTAATAAGCGAGGTGAAATATTGGGGCGAGCGCCGCGAATTTCACCAAAAACCCCGATAACAGCAGCAAGACAAGACAAGCCACGGCAGAGAATGGTGATTTGTTTTGGTCGCTTTGCAAACGAGCCGTTTTGATTTTGGCTTTCATGATCGCACCGCAGAGTTGAATTGCTCGCTAGGCTGCAAGCAAATGCTACGGATGATGTGCAGATAAGGGCATAGGAATTCCAGACGGAAAATCCAGCAGCGGTATAAAGGTGAAATAAAGATCAAATGTCCCAGAATGTCTGCTTTTGGCACAAAGCGGACATGGTCGGCACGCACAAGAATGTCCGCTTTTGAGGGTAAAGCGGACGCATGAAACGCGGCCGGCGATTGCGACCCGTGGCGATCAACCCGCTGGTGGTTGACCTGTCGCACCACAACGACGTCGCCGATTTTGGCAAGGTGAAAGCCGCGGGATACGCCGGGATCATCCACAAGGCGACCGAAGCGATCGGTTTCGTCGACAAGATGTACACAATCCGACGCGGCCCCGCGATGAACGCCGGCCTGTTGTGGGGCGCCTATCATTTCCTGCGGCCGGTTTCTATCCCGGCGCAGGTCGATTTTTTCCTCAAGATCGCCGCGCCGGACAACATGACACTGCTTGCGCTCGACCACGAGGACGAGCGCGTGCCTCTCATTGATGCCAAGGAATTTCTGCTCCGGGTCGAGCACGCGGTTGGCCGCAAAGCAGTGCTCTATTCCGGGTTCCTCATAAAAGAACAGCTTGGCAACCGCATCGACGGTTATCTCGCTGCGCATCGCCTCTGGCTCGCGCAGTACGGTCCACGCCCGGTGACGCCACGCAACTGGCCGAGCGCTTGGCTGTGGCAGTTTACCGGCGACGGCGTCGGCCCCAGGCCGCACAGTGTGCCGGGTATCGTCGACAGCGGCATAGACATCAATCACTTTGATGGCGATGCGGTTAAGCTCGCCGCCGAATGGTCCGGCCCGACTACCGTCGAGCCGGCGACTGCTTAGGGTGAATTATCAACAATG
>Ga0318515_10000762_pt1 | contig 10413 bp, 9 predicted proteins | sample GRESIP176b2f19_FD_202499 | JGI IMG/M metagenome (GOLD analysis project Ga0318515, IMG submission 202499) | Tropical soil microbial communities from Luquillo Experimental Forest, Puerto Rico - GRE.SIPMG.176b2f19 | ecosystem: Environmental > Terrestrial > Soil > Tropical forest > Bulk soil...
GCCAGGCGGCCAGCAGCATGTTCGCCGGCCGGCCCGGCGCCGATCACCAGCACGTCGTATGTGTCGGCCACGGGTGATCCCTCCTCGGCATCACGATCGTTATCGTTACTCAGACGACCAGGTCGTCTCGAATGAGGGGGACAAAGTCAGGCCGCCGTCGACGAACAGCGTCTGGCCGGTGATGTACGCGGTGACGAGCGCCACCTTGTCCTGCAGCCCCTTCGCGATGTCCTCCTCGTTACGGTCATGCCTGTTCCGTCTCGCCGGGAGCGCAGGCGTTACGAGGTATGAAGCACCACGGTTCGTTCAGTGAAAATCTCTTACTCCGAACGAGCCCGCGGTTCTCCGGCTAGGGCCGCGGTGGCGTACCAGAGCGGGCGCGCCCGGATTTCTCACCGGGGTGAGACGGGGGTTAGGGGGGAGGCGCATCGCCGGGCTCTCGGGTGAGGCTGCACTCATCCGAGACCGGGAGGCGACCGTGATGCCGCAGTCCACTTATTCACCAGGCTCGCAGACCGACGACATTACCTGCACCGAAGCGGACCTCCTCGCCCTGCTACGGGCCGGGGACGAGACCGCGATTGCCCAGCTGGTGGATCAGTGGTCACCGTTCATGCTCCGCGTCGCGCGGTCTTTCGTGGACAGCCCGCAGTCCGCCGAGGACGTCGTCCAGGATGCCTGGCTCGGGATGCTCAGCGGGCTAGCCAAGTTTGAAGGCCGCTCGTCGCTGCGCACCTGGATGTTCTCGATCCTGGTCAACCGGGCGAGAACTCGCGGCGCCCGCGAGGCACGAACGCTGCCCCAGTCGCCGCTGGCCACCCGGGATGAGTCGGCTGCCGGCGACTGGCCGGCCGGTCCGGGCGGTGAGCCTGCGCGGACCTGGTCCTCGATTGATGCCCTGTCCCGGTGGGACACCGCCCCGGAAAGCGTGGTGCTGTCCAGGGAAATCCTGCGCCAGCTGGACCGGGCCGTGTCGGCGCTGCCGCCGCGACAGCGGCAGGTGGTCACCATGCGCGATGTCTGCGGGATGTCGACCGAGGAGGTATGCGCCGCCCTGGAGATCTCACCGGCGAATCAGCGGGTGCTGCTGCATCGTGCCCGTGCCGTCCTGCGCGAGGCCCTGGCCGAGTACTACCGTGGATGACAGCTGCCCCAGGCGTCAGCCGAGGGGTGGCGGAAACCCTGCGGCCTGGGGAGGGACATATGGCCGCTGATCTATCCGGGCACGCCGCGCTGATTACCGGTGCTGCCTCGGGGATCGGCCGGGCCAGCGCGGTCGCCTTCTCATCCGCCGGAGCGCGGGTGGCGCTCCTGGACATCGACGCCGAAGGCCTGGCGGACACCGCGGCCGCCGTACAGGCGGCGGGGTCGCGCGCCGAAGTGCTGGTGGCAGACGTCAGGGATCTCCGGGCGGTCACCGCCGCAGTTGGCAGGGCGGTGGAGGTCTTCGGCAGGCTCGACGCCGCGCACAACAACGCCGGCGTGCCCGGGCCGTACGTCCCGCTGGATGAGTACTCCGAGGAGGATTTCATGCGCGTCCTCCAGGTGGACCTGGCCGGCGTCTGGCGGTGCATGCGGGCCGAGATCCGGCACATGCGGAGCCAGCGGTCGGGCGCCATCGTCAATACATCCTCGATGCTCGGCGCCGCCGCGATGCCGGACAACGGCGCCTACGTCGCGGCCAAGCACGGGGTGCACGGCCTGACCCGCGCGGCGGCCCTCGAACTCGGCGGCACGGGGATCCGGGTCAACGCCGTCGCACCGGGGGTGACCCGGACCGGCATGACCTCGGCGGTCAGCGATGAGCTGCTCCGCGCGGTGCCGCTGGGCCGCATCGCGGAACCGGAGGAGATCGCCGCCGCCGCGGTATGGCTGTGCTCCCCCGAAGCCTCGTACATTACCGGGTCTGTGCTGGTCGCCGACGGCGGCTGGCTCGCCGGGTAGACGCGATCGCGGACGGAGCCCGCCCATGAACAGCAGTGCCCAGCAGCGCTCAGCTGAGTCAGCCTCTCAGCCGGCCTTGCGCCGTGAGCTTCGCTTCACCGAGACCGCGGCGGTCTCGGTCGGCGTCATGGCCCCCACCCTCGCCATGTCCATCACCGGGGTGGCGGCCGCCAGCGAACTGGGCCGGGCGGCCCCGATGGCCTTCGCCGTCGCTGCCCTGGGGGTCGGGTTCGTGGCCTACGGATTTGTCCGGCTGGCCGGCGAGTTCAGCCACGCCGGGTCGGTCTACGCCTTCGTGGGCAACACGCTCGGCCCGCGGGCCGGGTTTCTGGCCGGATGGGCGCTGCTCGGCACCTACCTGGTGTTTCCGCCGGTATCGATCATGGGTGTGGTCATCTTCGGCCGGGCCTTCCTGAACACCACGGGGCTGGTTCACGACGCCGACTGGTACCCGCTCGCGCTCGCCGCATGGGTGGTCATCGGGGTGCTCGCGGCCCGCGGGATCCGGCCCACGACACGGTCGCTGCTCGTGTTCGAGGTCGTGTCCGTCGGTCTCATTCTGGTGCTCATGGGCGCGATCTACTGGCGGATAGCGGCCGGGAGCGCCCCGAGCGGACAGCGCCTGTCCGGTGAGGTCTTCGTGTTCCCGCCCGGAGTGGGCCTGTCTGCCCTGGCGCTGGCCGCGACGTCGGGCTTCCTGGCCTTCGCCGGCTTTGAGTCAGCCGGCTCGCTGGGCGAGGAGTCCCTGGTGCCGACCAGGATGATCCCCCGGGCCATCATCACCGCGGTCGCCTTCGGCGCTGTGTTCTATGTGGCCTGTATCGTCACTCAGACGCTCGGGTTCGGCACCGGTGCGGCCGGGGTATCGGCTTTCCGGCACGCTGACGCACCACTGGGCGAGCTGGCCCGGCGATATGTGGGCACCCCCCTGGCTGCCCTGCTCGATCTGGGCGCGATGCTCAGCGCGCTCGGCGCCGGGCTGGGCGGGGTGATCGTCGCGGCCCGCATGATGTTCGCCTTCGGCCGAGATGGCCTGGCCTCCCGCCGCCTCGGCGGCGTGTCCGCGGCTACCGGCGTGCCGCAGCGGGCGCTGGCGCTGGAGATGCTCGTCGGCCTGGTCTTGCTCACCGCCTTCCGGCTGGCCGGAACTTCGGCGCTCAACGTGTTCTTCTACCTGGCGACCATCGGGACCTTGTCCCTGCTGGTCATGTACGTGCTCACCAACGTGGCCGCGGCTCGCCATCTCGGCCGCCGTTCCGCCGGCCAGGTCGTGGCTCCGGCTGTCGGCGTGCTCATCGCGGGATTCGTGCTGTATTACAACGTCTGGCCGGTACCTCCCGCGCCGTATGACATCTTCCCCTACCTGGTGCTGGGATGGCTGCTGGCCGGACTGCTCATCACCGCCGTGATCCGGGGTTTCTCCGTGAAGGTGGGCGACGGTCTCGAGCGGGTGGCGGAAACCTCTAGATGAGGTCACGCTCATGGGCCCGGATAACCGCTTCCTCCCGGGATTCAACGCCGAGCTTGCGGTAGATGGCCCGCAGATGAGTCTTCATGGTGTTGGGCGTGACGAACAGCGCCGATGCGATCTCGCGCAGCGGGGTCGGTGCGGGCAACAGCCGCAGGATCGTGAGTTCCCGGTCGGTCAGCGGCTCGATCAATCCGTCCTGCCGGGTACGCACCGCCTCGGCGTGTTGTTCCTCGGCCAGCCATGTGCTGACCAGCGGGCCGGGATCGGCGCAGTGCCGCAGGATGCCGCGTGCCTCTCCGATCAGGGCCCCCGGATCGATGACGACAGGGGCGGCGTCGGCGGCGGCCAGGTCGGCATGGTTCCGGCGATCCGCTGCGGCGAGCGGCGGGCAGGTTCGGCCGACCGCCGCCGCGGTGAGCAGTGCCGCCGCGAGTTCGACCCGGCCGGCGCCGCGGCGGCCCAGTTCCACCGCCGCCGCGGCCGCGCGCCGCGCCCCGGCCCAGTCCGCGCGCTTGAGGCTGAGACGGGCCCCGGCCAGGGCCGGGAACATGACCACGAAGTGCGAGTCGCTGAGCGTCTGGCCCACGGCGGATTCTGCATCGAGCATCAGCGAGCCCGCGAGGGCAAGGTCTCCCCGGTTCACCGCGAGCAGCGCCAGGCACCCCTCAGCGTAGATGTAGGCCAGGCCGTTTCCGTCACCTTCGGCCCGCCGGGCCGCCTCGGCGAGCAGTTCTCCGGCCCGGTCAGCGTCCCCCAGCCACATGGACGCGATGCCCTGAACGAGCCGGTGGACGGTCGCCACGAACGGGTCATCGGCGCTGAGAGCGATCTCCCGGAGCCGGCCTGCGGCACCGCCCACGTCTCCGGTCTTGTACAGGTGCAGCGCGCGAAGCACCATGAGGTGGGTATCGGGCTGGCCCGAGGTCTCGGCCGCATCGAGCGCGGCGGCGACCTCCTCGAGCCGGCCCGTGTCGAGGGCCACCCAGGCCCGCGCCGCCGACAGGGACGCGTCCGCGGCGACGAGTTCGGCAGGCAGGGCGTCGAGCCACATGCGCACCGTCTCCAGCTGGCCGGCGTTGAAGGGCTGGCGCCAGTGCGCCGCCACCAGCCGCCTGCTGAGCGAATCGTCGCCCGAGGCGAAAGCGTGCCCGATCGCCTCGGCGGCGTCGCCGTGGTCCGCGTACCACTGCGCCGCCCGCCGATGCAGCACCGCGGGTCGCTCCGGGGCCGTGCGAGCTAGCTCATGGCGCAGCAGGCCGCCGAACAGGTGGTGATACCGGAACCAGCGGCGCTCGTCGTCCAGCGGGATGAGGAACAGGTTGGCGCGATGGATCTCGCTGATCAGCTCCGCGGCGTCGGCCCGCCCCGTGAGCGCGTCGCACAGCGGCGCGCACATCCGGTTCAGGACCGAGGTCACCAGCAGGAAGTCGCGCACGAGGGGGGTCTGGCTGGTCAGCACCTCCTCGCCGAGGTAGTTAACGATATGCCAGTCCGCGCCGGTGAAACGCTCGATGAAGGCCGACGGGTCCGCTCGGTCGCGCAACTGCAGGGCCGCGAGTTGCAGGCCGGCGGCCCATCCCTCGGTCCGTGCCAGGAGCCGGAGCACGTCTTGTTCTGACAGCTGGGTCCCGAGCCGGTCGCTGAAGAACTCCAGTGCCTCCGCGGGGCTGAACCGGAGATCTTCGGCCCGCACCTCGGCGAGGTCCCCTCGGACCCGGAGCCTGCTGAGCGGCAGCGGCGGGTCGGCCCGCGTGATCAGCGTGAGGTGCAGCTGCGGCGGGGACCGGTCCAGCAGCGTCGCGACCGACGCGTGTACCTGTGCGCTGGTCACGAGGTGGTAATCATCCAGCACGAGCACCAGCGGAGCCTCCGCTGACGTCAGCTCGTTGACGAAGGTCGGGAGCACGTCGCGCAGCACGTCGGAGCCAGCCGCATCCAGCCGCCGCAGGGCGGCGGCGCCTGCGGCGGAGCCGGCCTGGTCGGCGGCGAGGAGAAGATACCGCCAGAAGCGCTTGGGGTCGTCATCGCCGCTGTCGAGCGACACCCAGCCCGCGGTGACCTGGTCGTGCGCGAGCCAGCCGGCGACGAGGGTGCTCTTGCCCCAGCCGGCCGGCGCGACGATCATGGTCAGGGGCAGCGTGCGCCCGAGGCGCAGCAGGTGATGCAGGCGCGTGCGCTCCACGGTGCGGTGCCGGGGATTCGGCCTGAACAACTTGGTCGCGATCACGACCTCGGTAGTGCCGGCTGTCACCCCCCACCACCCACTGGCTAGACCGGATTCGCTAACGACTCTAGCCTGCGACTACCTGGGACGGTAGGGCCGCGGGCGCGGACACCTGCCCGTTCACATCAGATGTGGCTCCGGGGCGGGCTGTGTCACGGCCGAGGCCGCGGCCGGGGCGGGGGCCATCCTGCGCAGGTTCGCGAGCGCGAGGAGCGGGAAGATCAGCACCGACAGCAGCCCGGCGCAGACCAGCGCGGCGGCGGTCACCGGGGTGATCTTGCCCAGGGCCACGCCGATCTGCGTGGCGGCCACAATGAACGGCAGCGACGTGGCCTGGAGCAGCCCGAGGGCCAGGGTCGGCCTGGTGCCGTTCGCGCGGAGGCCGAGCAGCGCGGGCAGGCCGCGCACCACCAGCAGCGAGAGCAGGAACACCGGGACCCGGACCAGCGCGGACGGGCTGTGCAGCAGGCCGGTGAGGTCGAGCCGGATTCCGCTGCTCACGAAGAACACCGGTACCAGGAATCCGTAGCCGATCGCCTCCAGCTTGATCCGGAAGTTGGGGTGTGAGGCGGAGTCGCGGTCGACCAGGCCGACGATCGCGCCGGCCAGGAAGGCGCCCAGGATGGATTCCAGGCCGAACCGCTGGGCCAGGACGGTGAACGCCACCAGCAGCAGGACGGCACATCGGACCCTGATCTCCGCGGTGGTGTCCTGCAGCCGGATCAGCACCTGGCCGAGCCGCATGGACCGGGCGGCGCCGGACACGACCAGGGCGGTGACGGCGACGAGCCCGGCGAACGCGCCCAGCACCACGACCCTGGCGCCGGTGCTGCCGCCCGAGGAGGAGAAGAACAGCGACAGCAGGACGACCGCCGCGAAGTCGGCGACGCTGGCGGCCGCCAGCGCGGTCTGCCCCACCTCGCTGCGCAACTGGCCAGCGTCCTTGAGCACCGGCACCACCAGGCCGAGCGCGGTGGCTGACAGCGTGATCGCCATCAGCAGCGGCTGCGACACCCACCCGGCCGCCCGGAAGGACTCACCGGCGCCATAGGCCAGGACCAGGCCCATCAGGTAACCGAGCACGGCGAAGCGGAGCAGACGTCCCCGCAGGCGGTGCACGTCGATCTCCAGCCCGGCCAGGAAGAGCAAGAACGCCAGGCCGAACAGGGCCAGGATCGCCACCGGCAGGTCAACGTGGACCCAGCCGAGCCCGGACGGCCCGATGATGATGCCGCCGATGATCTCGAGCACGACCGCGGGGATGCGCAGCCGCGGCGCGAAGCCGACCGTAAGCGGGGCAAGGACGGCGACGGCGGCGACCACCAGCAGGTTGGTGAACGAAACGTCGGGCATGGCCGCTCAGCCCGGAGTTAGCTGGGCCGCGTTGGCCGCCATCCAGGTGGCCCGGGCCCGCTCGGTGGTGGGGTCGAAGTCGTCCTTGGTGCGGCGCAGCAGGTCCTGCAGGTCCTCCCAGAGCTGGAACGGGGAGGGCCGGCCCCAGAACCAGTACCCGACGTATACCTTGTCCACGACCAGGCCCGGTGCCACCACCAGGGTGTGCGGCACGGTCGCGTGGTGATGCGGGTCGGTGTACTCCTCGATCTCGAATGCGCGCTGCACCCCGAGGTCCATGTCGGCCAGGTACGGCCAGTGCGCCCCGGTTGAGATCCGCATCTTGTACACGTCGTGCAGGTCGTTGGGCAAGACGGTGACCAGTTGCGTGAACGCCACCGGGCACCACTGGTGGAACCGCACCATCTCCCGCTGGTGCTGCCGTTCCCGCGGGCAGTGCTCGCCACGGCCCAGCATCAGGATCATCGCGTCGTCGCCCTGAAGTTCCGACAGGCGGTGCATCGCCCCGTTCTCATCGGGCAGCGTGAAATCGGGGAGCACATGCCCCGGGGTGAGTCCCTTGCTCATCGTGTCCTCCTTGAGCTAGTGGGGCCGGACGCCGGGTATGGCCAGCCGGATCCGGTAAATGCTGGTCAGAGCCGTGATGTAGAGAGTGCGGGCGTCCTCGTCGCCCCAGGCGAGGTTGTGCGGGGTCTCCGGCAGCCGCAAGGTGCCCAGGTGCTCGCCGCCGGGGGACAGCAGCCAGATGCCGGACGGACCGCACACGTACAGGTGGCCGGCCGTGTCGACCTTGAGCCCGTCGATGGCGTCCTCGCCCTCGGCGCCGGTCATGTCGAAGAACACCTCGCCACCGGTTACGGAGTCGGCGGTGCCGAGCGTGTACCTCATGACGACTTTGTTGCCGGGGTCCCAGTTGCCGACGTACAGATGGCGCTCATCCGGGGACAGCGCGATCCCGTTCGGCCCGGCCAGCTCCGCCGTGACCAGCGACACTTCGCCATTGCGGACGGCGAAGACGCCGCTGAACGGCAGCTCCTTCTTCGGGTCTGCGAACAGCCCGGGCAGGCCGAACGGCGGGTCGGTGAAGTACAGGGTGCCGTCCGAGGCGTACACGAGGTCGTTGGGGCTGTTCAGCCGCTTGCCGTCATACCGGTCGGCGAGGATGGTGATGTTGCCGTGCGGCTCGACGCGGATCACCCGCCGGTTTCCGTGCTGGCAGATGGTCAGCCGCCCGTCGGCGTCGAAGGTGAGCCCGTTCGAGCCGGGCTGGGTGTAGCGGCCGATGTCGGCGCCGGTGTATCCGCTCTTCGGGCGGAAGACGTTGACCGTGCCGGCCGGCGTCCACCGGTAGATCGTGTTGGTGTTGGGCGAGCTGAACAGCAGCGCGCCGTCACGGGCCCACACCGGTCCCTCGGTGAACTCAAAGCCGCCTGCCACCCGTTCCGCGCGTGCGCCCGGCGGGACGATCGAGCTGAGCCCGGCCCGCCCCGCCTCCGCCGCTACGATCTCGGCGGTGACCTCTTCGGCCGTGCCTGAGCGATCCGGCGCGTAGAAGTCCAGGGTGGCGGTCCGCAGCCAGATGTAATTGGCCGGCGCCGCGGAGATCGGGCCGTTGACACCGAACACCGCGATCGTGAACCGCTGGCCCGGGTGCGCGGCCCGGGTGAGCACCACGCGGTTGGGGGCGTTGAAGCCGGCCACGACCTGTCCGCCGACCACGCCCAGCGCCAGCGGCTGCTGGCCGTTGACCCAGATCTCGGCGTAGTCGTCGACGACGGTCTCGAACACCACGGTGCAGCCGGCGGGGTCGAGATCACCGACTCGCTCCGGGATCGTCACGGTGATCCGGTACCAGTTGAAGCACACCCGCCCGGTGGACAGGCGCCGCTGGGTGTCGGCCGGCGCCAGCACCGTCCAGGCGCTGTCGTCGAAGTCCGCGGCCTGCGCGTGCGGGACCACCTCGTAGGTCCGGTTGGCCGGGCCGCTCGGCCCGAGGTCCGGGCCTACGGACACGAAGCCGGTCTCGCGCACCTGGGTGTCGCTGTAACGCCACTGACCATCGGCCAGGGCGGCGCCCTCGGCGGTTTGCAGGTCGATGATGGCGTCCGGGCGGCCAGGCAGCAGCTCGGGCGGGCCCGGTATTCTCATGCTCACCGCCGTCAACCTCCTAACGGGCGGCGGCCGGCCCGGTGGCCTGGCCGACCCGTCCATCGCGAGCGCTGGCTCGCGCGGCTTCGGCCGCGGCGTCAGCCGCCAGCACGGCCAGCTCGTTGTCCTCATCGGCGGAGGACGCGCCGCTCACCCCGACCCCCGCGATCACGTGCCCGCGGTGGATGACCGGCACGCCGCCCTGCAGCGGTACCGCCTGGGCCAGATGCAGCGCCGAGGGGCGCCCGTGGGCGGCCTGGTCTTCGAAGTCCTTGCTCGGGCGGCGGTACAGGGCCGCGGTCCGCGCCTTGTCGGTGGCCACGCCCACGCTGGCCACCTGGGCCCGGTCCGGGCGCCACAGGTACATCAGCTCACCGCCGGCGTCCACAACCGCGGCCACCGGCCAGACGCCGCGCGCGGTGGCGGCCGCGGCCGCCGCTTCGGCCGCGGCCCGGGCGCCGGAGTACGTCAGCGCGGGGACCTCGGTGACGCCGAACGCCGCGCGTGCCCCGGCGAGGGACACCAACTCGTCCTGGTCCGGCGTCTCCCCGTGGAGCGCGAGAGCCCCGAGACGCCCGGAACTGACCTGCTGTTCTATCACCCGGCTGGGCCTGACGAAGATGGCTGCCGTGCGGGCCTTGTCGACCGCGACCTGGACGCTCGCGGCCTGGGCGTCTTCGGTCCGCCGTAGCTGCAGCAGGTGACCCCAGGCGTCGACAATGGCGATCACCACTCGGTAGCCGTTCCGCGTCGCCTCGCTCTCGGCCGCAGCCATGACCGCGTCGGCGCCCTTGATGTCCAGCGTCCTTCTCGTGCGGACCGCGCCCATGGCGGTCACCTCCTTCTTGTCGTTAGCTGCGCCCCTGGCCAGCCCCTGCGGTGGCCAGGACGGCAGCCCAAATGGCCGTGTCCGTGGTGATGAACAGCACCTGGCCCCCGGGGCCGCCGAAGGTGAAGTTGACCGCCCCGGGCAGGCGGATCTGGCCGATGAGGTCCCCGGCCTGGCTGAACACCTGGACGCCCGATGACGCCGAGGCGTAGACGCGGCCGGCCCGGTCCACCTTGATCCCGTCGGGGAACCCCGGAGTGGTGACCGCGAACAGGCGGCCCGGGCCGAGGTGGCGGCCATCGAGCACGTCGAAGGCGATGACATGGTGCGGCCGCCCGACATAGTAGCTGCCGGGTTCGGCGTTGGCACCGCTGTCGGTGACATATAGGGTCTGCTCATCCGGCGAGAAGGCCAGCCCGTTGGGCTTGTCGAATGAGTCAGCCA
>Ga0318515_10000766_pt1 | contig 10403 bp, 8 predicted proteins | sample GRESIP176b2f19_FD_202499 | JGI IMG/M metagenome (GOLD analysis project Ga0318515, IMG submission 202499) | Tropical soil microbial communities from Luquillo Experimental Forest, Puerto Rico - GRE.SIPMG.176b2f19 | ecosystem: Environmental > Terrestrial > Soil > Tropical forest > Bulk soil...
TGCAGGAACGGATACAGGTTCGTCTGGATATGGTCGTAGCCCCATCCGCCGTACTTGTGGAGACGCATCTTCATGCAGATGTCGTTGCTGACGAGCACCTTGTCTCCGTAACCGGAATCGAAGATCTCCCGTAGATCCTCGATCCGTGCCTGATCGGTGGGGTTCATCGCCGTCTCTGAATCGATCGAGAAGATCGAGCCGAAACAGTCCAGGCCGATCGTCGCTCCGCGGCTGACCACGTCCTTCCACCACCGGGCGCGGTTCACATGACAGATGTGAGCCTTTCCGATATCGGCACCGTTCCGTTCGAGCAGGGCGAGGGCGCGCAACACGGTCTCGCGGACGCCTTCGGTGTGAACCATGATGGGGGTCTTCGTCTCGCAGTGCACGTGAGCGGCGGCGATCAGGACCTTCTCCTCGCTCGTCGTGATCTGCTCGCCGCTCGTGCCAAGCTCCCCGATGACCCCGGCGCGTACGTCCGTCTCTTCCATGCCCTCGGTGAGCTCGCGGTATATCACGTTCTCGATCTCCGCGACCGTCATCGTCGCGACTTCCGGCGGGTGAAACTTGTCGCGGTAGAACCCGGTCGCCGCGACAACGTGCATGCCGAGCTCCACGCTCAGGCGCCGCAGCGCCGCCGGCTTCCGCCCGAGCCCGATGGGCGTCGGATCGATCACCGCCGTTACTCCCGCACGCTGGGCCCACCGCAGCTCATCGACGGCGTCGGTGTAGCTTTCGAGGATCTGGTTGCTGACGGACCACTGCGGCTCCCGCCAGAGAAAGCCCAGGCTCGGGAGGGTGATGTCGGCCTCGAGATCCACCCCCATGGCCGCCATCAGGCTCTCGATGCTGGCCGGCGGCTCACGGAAGTCCCCCGAGGTGTCGCAGAAGATGTGCTCATGCGCCAGGGTCGGGCCCAGCTGGTCCGCCTCGATGGGCCCGTTGACGGTCACGATCGCCATCGGGCAGTCACCTCCCGTCGGCGTGCGCGGCCTCGAGCAGCAGAACGGCATCTTCCGGGTAGGGGGCGGTGAGGACCGCCGGCCCGTTCACGGCGAGGGTCCCGCCGGGCAGCCACTTCCCGCTGGCCGGGTCGAACCACGTGGCCGTGACAGTAGGCCCGGCGAGGACATCTGTCTCGATGGTGATCGGCCTCTGCTCGGGGACGTAGACGATGGCCAGCCGGCCGTCCCCGGACCGCGCGGCTCCGACCTGATTCAGCCCGCGAGCCTCGCCGCGACCGCCCGAGACGAGCGCCCGATCGTAGTCGGGTACGAGATCCGGCCAGTCGACGGACCGGAAGAACCCGCCCCACCGGGCCAGACCGGTGGCGCCGTCGCTCGTTACCTGCTCCTTCCATCCCGGGTCGAACATCCAGATGGGCTTGTTTCCCATGACGTGCCCGATGCCACCGCCCAGCACCGACCAGTAGGCGGCGCGCCGGATCTGAAGCTGGCTCGCATCGTGCTCGTTCTCGTACGCGGACTCCACGAGGAAGAACGGGCGCGTCGGGGTGCTGGACCAGTCGCGCTCGAGCAAGCGAGGGATGATCGTGTATGAGTACGTGCTCAGCAGGTCGAGCCATTCGGCGTCGGGGTACTCCTCGGCCGCCGAATGCTCCGGGAGCATCTGCGCGGTCATCAGGCAGCCAGGCGCAGTCGCCTTGATGCCCCGCGCGAGCGCCTCGAGACCGGCCCGGGCGTCCTCGGGGTTCCGGTCGGCGCCGATGCTCCAGATCACGTTCCCGTAGCCGCCGAATCGCCGCCCCAGGTATTCCCCGTATGCGCGGCAACCGCCGCGGCCATTCGCCACGACCTCGTCGTACCACCCCTCGGCTTGACCTTCGTAACCGGGATAGTGCGGTCGTGGATATCCGAGGAACGCCGGATACAGGATGACGATGATGCCCCGGGCACGAGCCAGGTCCAGAACCCGCTCCGCATGTGCCATATATGACTCGCTGGGAGTGGTGAAATCGCCGGGAGTCGTGAAGGGCTCGTCGCCCAGCAGGTTTCTGGGCGCGTCCGAGGAGAATAGCCGCTCGATCAAATTGATCAAGATGGCGTTGAATCCCTGCGCCCTGCGCTGGTCCAGATACCAGGTCGCGTCGTCCACCGTCGTGTTGACGATCAGCGACCACGCCGCATCTCCCTGGATGAGCACGGCGTGACCTGACTGGTCGACCAGATGCCTGGGGTCTGGTCCCACGCTGAGCGGCAGCGTGTCGCTGCCCACACTGGCCGGGGCGCTGCCTGTCACGAATCCGGTCCTCCCGTGTCGAGCCGGGCTCCGTCGGGGCCGAAGAAACAGAGCTTGCTCTGAGCTACCTGCATACAGAGGGACTCGCCTTCGCGGATCTTGTCCGACACGTCGACAGAGACGACGATCGTGTTCCCCTCAGGCATCCGGACATTGAGATAGACGTCCCCGCCGATTCGTTCCCCGAGTTCGACGACCCCGCTCAGCTGCCCTGGGCTGCCGTCGGGACAGACGAGCACGTCCTCGGGACGCACCCCCAGCACGATCTCGCCGTCGGCCACTCCCGGCAGGGAGTCCGCGGGCAGATCGAGCGAGAAGGGCCCCTCGAAGCGGCGATTACCGTTCTCGGTGACGACCCGGCCCTCGAAGAGGTTCATCGAGCGGGCACCGACAAACGTCGCCACGTACGTGTTGACCGGCCGGTCGTACACGTCGTCGGGAGGGCCGACCTGTTGCACGAGACCATCTCGCATGACGACGAGCCGGTCGGCCATGGTCATGGCCTCGGTCTGGTCGTGGGTCACATAAATCGTGGTCCGGCCGACCCGGCGGTGAAGCCGGAGCAGCTCCGTTCGCATCTGCACCCGCAGCAGGGCGTCGAGGTTGGACAGCGGCTCGTCCATGAGAAACGCGAACGGCTCCCGCACGATGGCGCGGCCCAGGGCAACGCGCTGCCGCTGCCCGCCCGAGAGCTCGTCTGGATAGCGGTCCAGCTCTTTTTGCAGATGCAGCAGGCCAGCCGCGAAGTCAACCCGATCCGTGACGAAACTCTTTGCTTTCCGCTGCCTGCGCAAGGGGAAGCCGAGATTCTTCCGTACGGTCATGTGCGGGTAGAGCGCGTAGTTCTGGAAGACCATGGCCACGTCACGGTCCCCGGGTTTCAGGTAGTTCGCGAGCCGTCCACCGATGTAGACCTCTCCACTGCTGAGGTCCTCGAGGCCGGCCACCAGCTTCAGCAACGTGCTCTTCCCGCAGCCGGACGGCCCCAGCAAGACGACGAACTCTCCCTCGGAAATGGCGAGATCGACGTTCTGTACCGCTCGTACCGAGCCGTAGTCCTTGCAGACGTCGACCAGCTCGATCGCAGGACCGGACGCAGCGCTCACAGTTCCTCCACGTGTTGGCTCACTGCTTCAGGGCGCCCGTCAGGGAACGAGACATGAATTGCCGCTGCAGCGCGAAGAACACGATGGCGATCGGCACCAGCGACATGACCGCCGACGCCGACCAGAGACCAAAGTTGACTCCGCCGCGCGCGTGCAGGTTGGCCACGCCGACCGTGAGCAGTTCCATGTTGTTGCTGGTCGTCGCGATGAGCGGCCAGATGAAGCTGATGTACTGATCGGTGAAGATGATTACCGCCAGGACCACCAGGCCGGGTTTGATCAGTGGCAAGACGATGCGCCAGTAGATGCTGAACTCGCTCATGCCATCGAGCCGGGCGGCGTTCATGAGGTCCGAGGGCAGACCGAGAATGAATTGCCGCATCAGGAACACCCCGAGCGGGTTGGCCAGCGCGGGCAGGATCAGCGCCCAGTACGTATCGAGCAGGCCGAACATTCTGATCAGCGTCCAGAGCGGCACGATCAGGGCGCTAAGGGGCACCATGAGCAGGATCAGCATGAGAATAAAGATGATCCGCTTTCCCGTGATCTGCAGCTTGGCCAGCGCATATCCAGCCATGGAGTCGATCAGGACCTTGATGGCGGCGACCGAGCCCGCGACAATCAGCGTGTTCAGCATCCACCGCAGAAATTGAGTCTGGCCCAGCAGTTCCTTGAAGTTTCCGAGGTAGAGCGGAAAAGGAAGCAGCTTCGGCGGGTAGGAGAAGATCTGATCGCTGTGTTTTACCGACGCCAGAATGACGTAGTAGAACGGGACGACAAACACCAGCGTGGCGAGCGCCAGCACGACGTGCCGACCGGTGGATCCGAGCCGGCGACGTCGGTGCGCGCGGCGAGCCTCCCTGGGGAGACTGGTGCCTGCGCCGCCGCCTCGGGCGGTAGGACGGGGCTCGACCTGCTTGACCGTGGCCACGCTAATCCAGCCCCCGCCCGCGCAGCGCTCGAAGCTGGATCAGCGTAAGAACCAGGATGGCGGCGACGAGCATCGAGGACATGGCGGCCGCCAGCCCGATCTCGTCGGGATAGGCGAAGACGTACTGCCACACGCGATAGACGATCGTCGTCGTCGCATAGCCCGGTCCGCCAGCCGTCATGATCAGCGCGGTGTCGAATACCTGGAGCCCAAAGATCGTCGACACGACGAGCGCGAACAGCAATATCCGCCTCAGCATCGGCAGCGTCAGATGCCAGAAGCGCGCCAGCGGCCCGGCCCCATCGAGCGCCGCAGCCTGGTACAGCTCCTCCGGCAGGCCGATGAGGGCGGCGACGAAGAAGATCGCCCAATACCCCGCGTTACGCCAGACGTCGACGGCCGCCAGCGTCCGCAGCGCCGAGTTCTCTCCCAGCCAGACGACCGGCTGGGCTCCGAAGGCGCGCAGGATGTTGTTGAACAACCCGAAGTCGGGGTTCGTGAGGAACAGCCAGATGAGCCCGGCCACGACACCCGGGACCAGGGTCGGGAAGTACATCAGGAAGCGGTAGATGCCGCCACCGCGGCCCACCTTGACCATCAGGAGCGCCAGCAGCACCCCGAGCACGATCGTCAGGGGAACCGACAGCAACGCGAAGACGATCGTGTTCTTCACGGCGACCGTGGCATCTACCTGCTGCGGAAACGTCGTGTAGTTCTTGAGGCCCACGTTCGTGGTCACGCCGAGCAAACCGCCCGACCGGGTACTCCACCAGAACGTTCCCAGCACCGGCACGAGCAGGAACAGGACAAAGAAGAAGAACATCGGGCCGAGAAACGCCCAGCCCGTGAGCTCACGCTGAAGCCGCGCACGCCTCCGCAGCCGACGGTGCTCCGCCGGCGAAAGGCGCATCCCAGGCAACCGGTGAGTCCCCTTCTAGCGCGTCAGCCGACTGTCACCTGCCACGCCGCGGGCCAGGCCAAAGTTGGCCGCCCCGGCGGATGGGAGCCTCACGGAGCAGCTCCCGTCTGCTGCTGGACGATCTTCGCGACATTGGCCACGGCCTGCTGCGCCGTCTCCTTCCCGCCGTAGGCGTTCTGGATCTCGGCCTCCGCAGCGTTCTCGACATCTGCCCACTGGGGGAAGTTCTCCAACCCGACGGCGTACTTCTGGAACGACGCGAACGCCTCGCCCATCTGAGGCGCCGCCCACTTGCTGTAGCCGTAATGTGGAGCGTCGATCCGCGCCGGGTAGGTGCCCGAGTTGCCGGCCCAGTAAGCATCGTTTGGCCCGGAGGTCCACCACTTCAGCACCTCCCACATCAGATCCTGGTCCGATGACTGCGGGTTGATCATGTACAAGCTCAGGTCGTTGAAGTTGACTCGCTTGACCGGACCGGGTGGATACGGGAGCAGCTTCCAGTTGAAGGGGACCTTCGCGGGCAACGTCGTCGTCGAGGCGAGGTCGGAGGAATAGATCGCCATCTTGCCGGCGGCGAACGCCGCTGGCGCGTTGTCGTACGTGTAGGTGCCGAGCGGTGGCGCTATCCCCTTCTTGAACAGATCGACGAACTGCTGCGTCGCCAGCACGACGTCCGGATGGTTGACGTTGACGGTCTTGAGATCCGGCGTTAGATACGAGCCGCCCGCGGCGCGGAGGCGCTGGTACCACTCACCGTAACCGCCGATCTGGATGCCGATCCCGAACCCGTACGTCTTGCCCGGCTTGGTCATCTTGGTGACGGCCTCGAGGAAGGTAGGCCATGTGTCGGCGAAACTCTCGTCGTACCCGGCCGCATGCACCATGTCCATGTTCACGAACATGGCGTCCTCGACGTGCCAGCTGATGGGGAGACCGAGGATCTTCGGGCCGTAGGACTCGACCCGGTTCATGTAGAGGTACTTGGCCTTTTCCGCGGCGAAGGACGGATCGTTGATGCGTTTGCTGAGATCGACGAAGGTGTTGTGCGCCTCGTAGTCCGGATAGGAGCTCTCGGTCGTCATGTAGATGTCCTGCGCACCTTCGATCACAGACGTGTTGATCTGCTGACCGGCGGAGCCCCAGTCGTACAGGCGGAACGAGAACGTGGTCTTGGGATGCAGGGTCTGGAAGGCCTTGGCGGTGCGCTGCTGGTGGGCCACCTCCTGGTTGGACCAGGGACCGATGAGGAACCGCACGTTGCCCGACAGCGTCCCGGGCGCCGCGCTGCTACTGCCGGCGGACGGGGCCGGGTTGCCGCATGCGGTGACGACCGAGGCGACGGCTCCGGGCGCGAGGCCAAGCGCCAGCAGCCGCACCACGAACGTCCGCCGCGAGATCCCGCCTTTAAGGTACGAATCGGCCAAGTCGTTCGTCTGGCGATCAATATGAGAGCTCACGTGGAGTCCTCCTCCGGCACGACGGTTGACGGGATGCCCGGACAGGGCAGCCGAGCGGGACGTCCGGCATCCGCTCAATCGGTGCGTATCTGCTCACCGTGTTGAAGTATGAGCCTGGGCCGGTGCTGGTGCAAGACCTAAGCGGCAATTGCTGTCCGGTTGGACCGTCTCCTTGACCGTGTCGTGACCTGCCCAGCTTTGATTCAGAACCTCCAGCTCCATGTCGGCACGGCCCAGCACCGGGTTGCAATCCGTAGCAGAGCCCACGCCCCGGGCCCAGCGAAATCCTCGTCAAGCCTTGCCACCACCTCCGAAGCGGGCTGATACTTCTTCACGCGAGCAGATGTGCGATATGTGAGCGAATGCTCATAGCGTGATGGGAGGCTGGCTGGTGACCGTGCCACGCCTCAGCGCCGGAGTGATCACCGCAGACCTGACCAAGCTGGGCGTGGAGCTGGAGATCCTCCGTGGCAAGGCGGCCTGGGCGCACGTCGATGTGATGGATGGCAGATTCTGCCCGCAGCTGACGGTCGGCCCGGGCTTCATCGCGGCGGTGGTCTCGACAGGAATCCCGGTGGACGCCCACCTGATGGTGGAGGAGCCGCGCAGGCTGGTCACAGATGTCGCCGCCGCCGGTGCAGCCGTCATCACCGTGCACGCCGAGGCCGACCGGCATCTGCACCGCACCCTGCAGGAGATGACGCAACTCGCCGGGGAACCCCCGTCGTTCCTGCGCGGCGTCGCGATCAATCCTGGCACGCCTGTCCAGGCGGTCGAGCCGGTGCTCGAGCTGGCCGACCTGGTTCTGGTGCTTGCGGTCAATCCAGGCTGGTCAGGCCAGGCTCCGGCCGCCAATACCCACCGTCGGGTGGCCGCGGTCCGTGAGCTGGCCGCGGCCTGCCGCACCGATGTTCTGGTCGGAGTGGACGGCGGGGTCACCATCGGCAACGCAGCCGAGATCGCTGGCTGGGGGCCCGACATCATCGTGAGCGGCAGCGCGATCTTCGACCGCCGCGACCCGGCGCGCAACCTCGAACTGCTGACCCAAGCCCTGGGCCGGCCATGAGCCGTCCCGTGCCTGTCCGCGTCCTGGTGATCGGCGACCCGTACATGCCGGCGTCGGTGTACGCCCCGTTCCTGGCGGGCCTGGGCGACCGGATCGCCGTTGACTCGATGCAGATCACTGGCATCGCGAGCACGCCGCCGCGCACCGAGTCGGAACACCGACTGCGGGAGTACGTCGGCGACCCGGCCGACGTCGCCCGCGCCGCCGCGGGGCACGAAGTGCTCATCGTGCATGGCGCTGCGGTCAGTGCCGAGGTGCTGGACGCGGCGCCGATACGGCTGGTGTGCTGCGCCCGGGGCGGGCCGGTGAACGTGGACGTGGTGGCGGCGACCGATCGGGGCATCCCGGTGGTCAACACGCCGGGCAAGAACGCAGCCGCTGTCGCGGAGCTGACGATCGCCTTCGCGCTGTTGCTGCTGCGGGCTGTCCCGCGGGCCAGCCGTTACCTGGCCGAGCGGGGGAGCTTGGCGGAGTCGGTGTTCGGGGGCAGTGAGTTTTTCGGCCGCGAGGCCGCGAGCGTCATCCTCGGGCTGGTCGGCTTTGGCCGGGTCGGCCGCGAGGTGGCGGCTCGGGCGCGGGCGCTCGGTTTCGCCCTGCTGGCCTGCGACCCACTGATACCGGCGGCGGCAGCCGACGGCGTCGATATGGTGCCGCTGGAGGCCCTGCTGGAGCGGTCCGACATCGTGTCCCTGCACGCGCGGGCCACGCCGGACAACCGGCACATGATCTCCCACGCCGAGTTCGCGCGCATGCGGCCCGGTGCCGTTTTCATCAACACTGCCCGCGAGTCGCTGGTAGACGAGCCCGCGCTGCAGGCGGCGCTGGACCAAGGCAGGCTCGCAGGGGCAGGGCTGGACGTGCTGGAACGGCCGCCGTCCGGAACGCGGCATCCCTTGCTGGCCGCGCCCAACGTGATCATCACGCCGCACATCGGCGGCGCTACCGCGGAGACCTTGGCCCGCGGCGCACAGCGCGCCGTCGCCGCCGTCGCCAGCCTGCTGGCCGGGCAGGTACCGGACGACGTGATGAACCCCCAGGTCCTCAACGCACGAAAGGCAATGACATGACAGCTGCGAGCCTTGCTGGAGGTTCCGTGACCGATGGGGGCGATCCGGTCGGCCAGATGATGGCGGCCACGCGGCCGAATGTGAGATGACTTACGATCTGCTGATCCAGGGCGGCCGGGTCATCGACCCCGCCGAGTCGAGGGACGCCGTGCTCGACGTGGCGATCTCCAAGGGGCGGATCGCGTCGGTGGCCGACCATATCCCGGCGGCGAGGTCGGCGCAGGTGGTGGACGCCGTCGGCCTGCTGGTGCTCCCGGGATTGATCGACCTGCACACTCACGTCTTCCACGACTTCGGCTACTGGGGCGTGGACCCAGACCTGATAGCCCCGGGCAGCGGCGTCACCACCTGGGTGGACGCCGGCTCGGCCGGCGCCCTGACGCTCCGTGGCTTCCGGCGGCAGGTGGTGCGGCGCACCGAGGCGCGGATCAAGGCCTTCGTCAACATCTCGTCGATCGGCCTGGTCGCGCCCGACTTCGAACTCAGCCAGCCGAGCTACCTCGACGTGGATCTGCTGGGCCGCGCGCTGGCGGGAAACCTCGATTTCGTAGTGGGCATCAAGGCCCGGATGGCGAGCCCGACCGTAGGGTCCACCGGCCTGCTGGCACTGCATCGCGCGCTCCAAGTGGCCACCGAGCACGAGCTGCCGGTCATGGTGCACATCGCGGACGCGCCACCGGAAATCGGCGACGTGCTGGCCCTGCTGCGGCCCGGTGACATCGTCACCCACAGCTGCACCGGTGGCTCGATGAAGCTCGTCGACGCCGCGGGTGCTCCGCTGGACGTAACGCGCGCCGCCCTCGACCGGGGGATCATCCTCGACGTCGGCCACGGCGCGGGCAGCCTCAACTTCGCCAGCGCCGCCGGCCTCCTCTCGGCGGGGATCATGCCGCACGTCATCTCCACCGATCTGCACCAGATGAGCCTGCATGTGGGCTCCCTGGTGTCGAGCGACGCGGTGGAGTCCCCGGTCATCCAGCTCAGGGAGGGCACGGACGACCGGCTGGACCTGCCGCTGTGCATGAGCAAGTTCCTCGCCCTCGGTGTGCCGCTCACCGACGTCGTCGCGGCGGCCACGAGCCACCCGGCCGCGGCCCTCGGTCTGGGCGGCCAGATCGGGAGCCTGCGCGCGGGGGTACCCGCCGACATCGGGCTCTTCCGCCTGGTGGACGGCCCCATCAGCTTCACCGATGTGTCGGGCAACGTCCGCTCCGGGAACCAGCAGCTGGTGAATGTCGCGACCTTCATCGACGGCTGCCGGCTGGCCGATCCCGGCTCGGCGGACATGGCACCGTGGGTGGAGCGGATTCCGCCGGAGGCTACCGGCGGCTGAACTGCGCCTGGAGGGCGGCGATGACGACGGATGTGCCCGCTGGGCAGCCGGGACAGCTGCCGTCCGAAAACCGGATCCTCCGCGGGTCCGGCCAGCCCCCGGAGCACGCCCCGCAGGTCCGCGCGGGTGACCTGAGCGCTGAGTTCGCCGCGGGCGGCCTGCGGTACCTGCGGATGGGCGACATCGAGGTGGCCAGGCGCATCGTCGTCGCGGTCCGGGATCAGGCCTGGAACACCGTGCCGGGCGCCCTGTCCGACGTTCGCAT
>Ga0318515_10000805_pt1 | contig 10210 bp, 9 predicted proteins | sample GRESIP176b2f19_FD_202499 | JGI IMG/M metagenome (GOLD analysis project Ga0318515, IMG submission 202499) | Tropical soil microbial communities from Luquillo Experimental Forest, Puerto Rico - GRE.SIPMG.176b2f19 | ecosystem: Environmental > Terrestrial > Soil > Tropical forest > Bulk soil...
CTCCAGTGTCCATTGCGTCTGACCAAACGCGGTGAAACCGGGCCGGAGCCTTCGTGATTCGACAACGGTGACCGCATCACCGGACTCCCTGATGACGGCTTGCACCCGCCGGGCGGCTTCCGCGGGCTCGCCCAACAGGGACCACAACCGTTCGGAAGCGGGATTATCAGATTCGGTGATCGCTTTGACGGCCAAGTCCGCGGCACCTACCTGATCACCGCGCAAGGCCGCCAGCGCCAACGGCACCTTTATCGTCGACCACGCGACACCGCTCGCCCAATTGCCCAGCGAGGACACCCCGGCCAGACGTGGCGCGGCGACCGCGATGCCAATGGTCGCCGGAATGCTGGCGGCAAGCGATTCGAAGCTCGCTTTAATCAAGGATCCACACCGGGCTACCGGCCAACCGGCCACACCGCATCGCCGCAGTCGACTCCCTGGGCCGACAGCTGCCGCTTCAGCACCTTGAAGGTGACCGTCCGCGGCAGCTCGGTGCTGATCCGGACGTACGACGGCCACTGCTTGGGCCCGAGGTCGCGCTGCTCGGCCAGGAAGGCCCGGAACTTTTCGGGATCGAACTCGGCGCCCGGCTCCATGACCAGCGCGGCCATCACCCGATCGCCGACGACGGGATCGGGCACCGGGTATACCGCCACCTCGGTGGCGTCGGGGTAGCGCAGCAGTACCCGCTCGATCGGGGCCGCGCCGAGGTTTTCGCCGTCAACGCGCATCCAATCACCAAGCCGCCCAGCAAAATACGCATAGCCGGCCTCATCGCGATACGCGAGGTCGCCGCTGTGGTACGCGCCGCCGGCCATCCGCTCGGCCTCGGCGGCCTCGTCGTTGTAGTAACCCTCGAACCGGCCCGGGCCGGCGGTGTTCACTAGCTCGCCCACGACGCCTACCGGGCACGGCCTGCCGGTATCGGGGTCCACGATCTCGATACCCTCCGGCAGCGGCCCCAACGCACCCGCTGGGGTATCGGGGGTCCGCGTGATCGCCACCCCGCCTTCGGTCGAACCGAACCCATCCTGGACGACGCACCCGAACCTGCGGCCGAACCTCTCGATGTCGGCGGGCACGCCCTCATTGCCGTACACCGCACGCAGCGGGTTGTCCGCGTCGTCGGGTTGCTCGGCAGTGGCGAGCACGTACGACAACGGCTTGCCAACATAGTTGGCATAGGTGGCCCGGTAGCGGCGGACGTCCAGCAGAAACCCCGACGCAGAAAATTTGCGCCGCAATGCCAATGAACCCCGGCACGCCGTGGCCACCGCCCAGCCGACCAGCACCGCGTTGGAATGGAACATGGGCATCGACACGTAGCAGACGTCGTCGCGGCCGAGGTCGAAGCGCTGCGTCATCGTCACGGCGGCGATCGCGACCTTGCCGTGACTGCACTTCACCGCCTTCGGCTCACCGCTGGTACCCGACGTGAAGATCAGCATGAACAGGTCCGCGGGCGATACCGACCGAAAACGCGGCTCGGCATCCCGGTGTGCGGTCACCGCGTCCGCCCACTCGGCGGAATCGACGTTCAGATGTTCGATACCGTCAAGTGGCGCAGCAGAATTCGAGTCAGCCAGCACCAGTTGGCAGTCGGCGTGGGCGATGTCTTGGGCCAGCGCTTCGCCGCGGCGCACCGGGTTGAGGCCCACCGGAACGATCCCTGACATTCCCGCCGCCACCAGCATCGCGGAGAAGAACGGGGTGTTCTCCAGCAGCACGCCGACGTGCGGCGGCCTTGTAGGGTCGAGGCGTTCGCGCAGCGTCGCCGCAATGGCGGCAGCTTGGCGGATGTGCTCACGCCAGCTGGTGAAGGAGTCGTCGAAATAGACACCCCGGTCGTCGATCTCGGCCAGCGGGGCCAGCAGTTCGGCGACGGTCGTACCGCTCAATTTCACCCTCCATTGCCTCGAGTGTGCGGCTGGGCTCACATTCGAACCCGAGGGTGCGGCTGGCCGCACACTCGGCCGGTCAGCCGAGCGTAACTAAGCGGGGGTTTCCGCCAGTTCACGGCCGATCCGGCGCAGCTGCCCGGTGGCACCGCGCAGCGCGAATTCGACTTCCTTGGCGGCCAGGAAGTACCGGTGCGCCGGGTGATCGGTGTCGACGCCGACGCCGCCGTGGACATGCACGACGGTGTGCGCCACCCGGTGCCCGGCGTCCGCGGCCCAGAACGCCGCACTGGCCACGTCGATTTCAGCCGGAATATCTTCCGAAACCCGCCAGGCCGCCTGGGTGAGTGTGAGCCGCAACGCCTTGACGTCGATGTAGCCGTCGGCGAGCCGCTGCGCCACCGCCTGGAAGCTGCCGATCGGGCGGTCGAACTGCTCACGGGTGCGGGCATACTCGGCGGTCAGCTGCAGGCCCCGCTCGAGCACTCCGAGCTGAAACGCGCTGCGGCCCAGGGTGGCAAGTGTGTCGAGCCAAGTCACGACGATGCCGTCAAAGCCGTCGCCGACCTGTCGCGCCCCATCCACCGCAACGCCGTCCAGCGTCAGGTGCCCGACGCTGCCCAGGCCGGTCGTCTGGATCGCCGTCACCGTGACGCCCGGGTTATCGGCGGCGACCAGGAAAATGGCCGTGCCGGAATCGGTTTCGGCCGGAACCAGGAACGCGTCGGCCACCGGGCCGAAGCCGACCTGGGTTCGAGTGCCGGTCAGGCGGTAGCCGCCGCCGGCACTCACAGCCCGCACCGGGCCCTCGCCCATTTCGCCGTCGAGCGCGACGGTGAGGATCTTCTCGCCGCTGACCGCCGGCATACCCCAGCTTTGCTGTAGTTCCTCCGATCCGAACCGGGCCAGCGCCCCGGCGGCCAGCATCACCGACTCCAGGTACGGCACCGCGGCCAGTTGGTGGCCCAGCGCGACCAGCACGGCCACCTGCTCGAGGACTCCGAAACCGTCGCCTCCCAGTGACGCGGGCGAGGCGCTGGTCAGGATGTCGGACTCGATGAGCTTGCCCCACAGCTCCCGGTCGAATCGCTGGTCGAGCCCGTCCAGCGTGCGTTGGTGCTCCGGGGTGCACACCGCGTCGACTATCGTGTCGACCAGACCCCCGAGGTCGTTTGCGGCTTCGGTCGAAGTGAAATCCATGAATCCTCGTCCCTATTAGAGAAGGTCAGCGGTTGGCTCGGGGCAGTCCCAGCGCGACCATCCCGATGATGTCGCGTTGCACCTCGTTGGTGCCGCCCCCGAAGGTCAAGATCAGGCACGCCCGGTGCATCCGCTCGACCCGGCCGCGCACCAGCGCGCCCGGCGAGTCCTGGCGCAGCGTCGCCGCGGTGCCCAGCACCTCCATCAGCAGCCGGTAGGCCTCGGTGGCCAGCTCGGTGCCGAACACCTTGGCCGCGGACGCGTCGGCCGGCCCCAACGAGTCACTGCTCGACGAAGCCAGCTCCCAGTTGATCAGCTTGAGAACCTCGGCCTTGGCGTGCACCCGGGCCAGGTTGATCTGCACCCACTCCGAGTCGATCAGCCGCGCTCCGCCGGCGTCCTTGGTGTTCTGCGCCCACTCCCGCACCTCGCGCAGGCACATGAAGATCGGGGCCGGCGACACCAGCGCGACCCGCTCGTGGTTGAGCTGGTTGGTCACCAGCTTCCAGCCGCCGTCCTCTTCGCCGACCCGATTGCTTACCGGCACCCGCACGTCGGAGTAGTACGTGGCGCTGGTGTCGGGTCCGGCCATGGTGTGCACCGGCGTCCAGGAAAAGCCCTCCGCGGTCGTCGGCACGATCAGCACCGAGATGCCGCGGTGCTTCTTGGCCTCGGGGTTGGTACGCACCGCCAGCCAGACGTAGTCGGCGTACTGGATCAGGCTGGTCCACATCTTCTGGCCGTTGACCACGTAGTCGTTGCCGTCGCGGACCGCGCTGGTGCGCAGGTTGGCCAGGTCGGTGCCGGCGCCGGGCTCGGAGTAGCCGATCGAGAAGTGCAGGTCGCCGGCCGCGATCTTCGGCAGGAAGAACTTCTTCTGTTCGTCGGTGCCGTAGGCCATGATCGTCGGCGCCACGCTGTTGATCGTCAGGAACGGCACCGGTGCACCGGCGATGGCCGCCTCGTCGGTGAAGATCAGCGAGTCCATCGGGGAGCGGTCCTGGCCGCCGTACTCCTTGGGCCAGTTCAGGGTGAGCCACCCGTCCTTGCCCATCTGCGCGACGGTCTCCCGGTACACATTGCCGACGCCGATTTCGCCCTGGATCGAGCTCAACGCCTCGCGGCGCTCCGGCGTCATGAGCGTGGTGAAGTACGACCGCAGCTCGCGACGCAGCTCCTCCTGTTCAGGGGTGTAACTGATGCGCATTCCAGTCGTCCTTTGGTTGACGTCACAAGCCGTTACTCGACCAACGGCTACCCGTTCGTCTTCCCGGTTGTAACACGTTCTAGTCTGGGAATCCAGCGACCGTTTCCCCTGACGCACCGGGGCCCTATGGTGGAGGCTACATACCGATGGGGCGAGTGCTCGGGTCGAACGCCAGTTGTCAAGGAGGGTGCCGTGCGGGTGATCGTGGATCGTGACCGGTGCGAAGGTAACGCGGTGTGCCTGGGAATCGCGCCAGACATTTTCGACCTGGACGACGAGGACTACGCGGTCGTGAAGACCGATCCGATTCCGCCCGACCGGGAGCAGCTGGCCGAACAGGCGATCGCCGAGTGTCCACGCGCCGCGCTGCTGCGCCAAGACTAGAGGTATTCATAAATTGACTAGCAGCACAAACGCGACCGATCTGTCCGGAAAGGTCGCGGTGGTGACCGGCGCGGCCGCGGGACTGGGTCGGGCCGAAGCACTCGGCTTAGCTCGGCTCGGCGCCACCGTCGTTGTGAACGACGTCGCCGCCGCACTCGATGCCTCCGGCGTCATCGACCAGATCACCGCCGCGGGAGCTGCCACCGGTGCTAAGGCGGTCGCCGTTGCCGGTGACATCAGCGAACGCACGACCGCCGACGAACTGGTGAGCACCGCCGACGGGCTGGGCGGCCTGGACATCGTCGTGAACAACGCCGGGATCACCCGCGACCGGATGCTGTTCAACATGTCGGACGAGGAATGGGACCTGGTCATCGCCGTGCACCTGCGCGGCCATTTCCTGTTGACCCGCAACGCGGCCACCTATTGGCGCAACAGGGCCAAGGATTCGGGGGGAAGGGTCTTCGGCCGCCTCGTCAACACCTCGTCGGAGGCGGGACTGGTGGGCCCGGTGGGGCAGGCCAACTACGGCGCGGCCAAGGCGGGCATCATCGCCCTCACCATGTCGGCCGCGCGGGCGCTGGGCCGCTACGGGGTGTGCGCCAACGCGATCTGCCCGCGGGCCCGCACCGCGATGACGGCCGACGTCTTCGGTGCGGAACCGCAGGTAGAAGCGGGGGAGATCGACCCGCTCTCACCCGAGCACGTGGTGAGCCTGGTCACGTTCTTGTCATCGCCGGCTGCCGGGGAGGTCAACGGTCAGGTGTTCATTGTCTACGGCCCCCGGGTGACGCTGGTCTCGGCACCGACGGCGGAGCACAAATTCAGCGCCGACGGGCCGGCGTGGGAGCCCGCACAACTCGGCAGCGCGTTGCAGGAATACTTTGCTGGACGTGATCCGGAGCGGAACTTTTCCGCGGTCGGCCTGATGGAGTAATAACCGTCTAAAGCTACTTTGCGGGGGGGAATCGGCCAGTAGAACATGTGTCAGATTAATAACGGCAGAAATGGTCCTGAACTGGACGAATTAACGTTTCTGACAGAGAAATGCCGTTCGTTGACACCATGAAGTTCTGATGAGTTAATATTTTGCGGCTGACACCGAGCCCATACGACCGAGGACAACGCCAAAGGCGACATACAGGCTTCGCCGCAAGCCGCAAGGGGGGCGCCAAGTTGATCCAACAACTTGCGGTTCCCGCCCGCGCTGTGGGCGGGTTCTTCGAAATGATGATCGATACGGCCCGCGAGGCTTTCCGGCGGCCCTTCCAATTTCGCGAGTTTCTGGACCAGACCTGGATGATCGCTCGCGTGTCGCTGGTCCCGACGTTGCTGGTGTCCATCCCGTTCACGGTCCTGGTGGCGTTCACCCTCAACATCCTGTTGCGCGAAATCGGCGCGGCCGACTTGTCCGGCGCCGGAACGGCATTCGGCACCATCACCCAGCTGGGCCCGGTGGTGACCGTGCTCGTCGTCGCCGGTGCGGGCGCCACCGCGATCTGCGCCGACCTGGGTGCACGCACCATCCGGGAAGAAATCGATGCGATGCGGGTGCTCGGCATCAACCCCATCCATCGGCTGGTCGTGCCAAGGGTTTTGGCGTCCACGGTGGTCGCGCTGCTGCTCAACGGGTTGGTGTGCGCCATCGGTCTGTCCGGTGGTTACGTGTTCTCGGTCTTCCTTCAGGGCGTCAACCCGGGCGCGTTCATCAACGGGTTGACCGTGCTCACCGGACTGCGCGAGTTGGTTCTCGCCGAAGTCAAAGCGCTGCTGTTCGGCGTGATGGCCGGGCTGGTCGGGTGTTACCGCGGCCTGACCGTCAAGGGTGGGCCCAAGGGCGTCGGTAACGCGGTCAACGAGACCGTCGTCTATGCGTTCATCTGCCTCTTCGTCATCAACGTGGTGATGACGGCCATCGGCGTGCGGATCTCGGCTAGGTGATGAGGCGGGTGAGCACGCGATGACCTGCGACGTCATTTACCGGATTCGCAACATCGCGTCGAGGATGGCGGCGCCGGTTGACGAGTTCGGTGAGCAGGCGTTGTTCTACGGCGAAACGGTGCGTTACGTCCCCAACGCGCTGACTCGATACCGGAAGGAGACGATCCGCCTCATTGCCGAGATGACCATGGGCGCAGGCGCACTCGTCATGATCGGCGGCACGGTCGGGGTCGCGGCCTTTTTGACCCTGGCCTCCGGCGGTGTCATCGCGGTGCAGGGCTATTCGTCGCTGGGCAACATCGGCATCGAGGCGCTGACGGGCTTCCTGTCGGCGTTCCTGAACGTGCGCGTCGTCGCGCCCGTGATCGCCGGTATCGCACTGGCGGCCACCATCGGTGCGGGCGCCACGGCCCAACTTGGCGCGATGCGGGTGTCCGAGGAAATCGACGCGGTGGAATGCATGGCGGTGCACCCGGTGTCGTACCTGGTGTCAACCCGGCTGATCGCCGGGCTGATCGCGATCATTCCGCTGTATTCGCTGTCGGTGATCGCCGCGTTCTTCGCGGCCCGCTTCACCACGGTGTACATCAACGGGCAGTCCAAGGGCCTCTACGACCACTACTTCAATACCTTCCTCATCCCATCCGACCTGCTGTGGTCGTTCCTGCAGGCCATAGTGATGTCCATCGCGGTGATGCTGGTGCATACCTACTACGGCTACAACGCACACGGCGGGCCCGTCGGCGTCGGCATCGCGGTCGGCCAGGCCGTGCGGACCTCGCTGATCGTCGTGGTCGTCATTACGTTGTTCATCTCGCTGGCCGTTTACGGCGCGTCCGGTAACTTCAACCTCTCCGGGTAAAGGAACCCCGAAAAACCATGGCAGGCATCCGATCCCGAACCACATCGGTCCGGCTGGCAGCGGCGCTGCTGGCCGGCGTGGTCGTGGCCTTCGCCGTCCTGACCTACCTCTCCTACTCGGCGGCCTTCGCCTCTACCGACACCGTCGTCGTCTCGGCGCCACGCGCCGGCCTGGTGATGGACAAGGGCGCCAAGGTCAAATACCGGGGCATCCAGATCGGCAAGGTCACCGACATCGGCTACAGCGGCGACCAGGCGCGGCTGACCCTGGCCGTCAACAGCGACGACATGCACTTCATCCCCGCCAACGCGGCGGTGCACATCGCGGGCAACACCATCTTCGGTGCCAAGTCGGTGGAATTCATTCCGCCCCAGACGCCTTCGCCGACGTCGCTGCGTCCGGATGCGCACGTGGAGGCCTCGGCGGTGTCGCTGGAGGTCAACACTTTGTTCCAGTCGCTGATCGACCTGCTGCACAAGGTCGACCCGGTCGAGTTGAACGGGACGCTGAGCGCGCTGGCCGAAGGCCTGCGTGGCCACGGCGACGACCTGGGCTCGCTCTTGTCGGGACTGAATACGCTGGCGCGACAGGCGAACCCGAAGCTGCCCGCCCTTCAGGAGGACTTCCGCAAGGCCGGGGTCGTCACCAACATCTACGCCGACGCCGCCCCCGACCTCACCACCGTTTTCGACAATCTGCCGACGATCAACAGGACGGTCGTAAGTCAGCAGAAAAACCTCAACGACACGCTGTTGGCGACGATCGGGCTGGCCAACAACGCCTACGACACGTTGGAGCCGGCCGAGCAGAACTTCATCGACGCCATCAACAGGCTGCGGGCCCCGATCAAGGTGGCCCACGACTATTCGCCGGAATTCGGCTGCCTGTTCGCGGGAATCGAGCGCGGTATCAAGGAGTTCGCCCCGGCGTTCGGTGTCAACAAAGCGGGACTATTCACGTCGTCGAGCTTCGTGTTGGGCGCGCCGTCGTACACGTATCCGGAGTCCCTGCCGATCGTCAACGCCTCCGGCGGCCCGAACTGTCGCGGATTGCCCGACATCCCGACCAAGCAGACCGGTGGATCGTTCTACCGCGCTCCGTTCCTGGTCACCGATAACGCCTACATCCCGTACGAACCGTTCACCGAACTGCAGTTCGATGCGCCCTCCACGCTGCAGTTCTTGTTCCACGGCGCCTTCGCGGAACGGGATGACTTCTGATGGCGAGCACGGGGATTCCGTCGCACCGGTCGATGGTGATAAAGGTCAGCGTCTTCGCGGTGGCCATGTTGCTGGTGGCCGCCGGCCTGGTGGTGGTTTTCGGTGACTTCCGGTTCGGTGCCGAAAGCACCTACCACGCAACCTTCACCAATGTGACGCGGTTGAAGGCGGGCCAGAAGGTCCGCATCGCAGGAGTGCCGGTCGGTTCGGTGAACGGGTTAAAGCTCAACCCGGACAACACCATTGACGTGAATTTCGGGATCGACCGGGGCTACACACTGTACTCGTCCACGCGCGCAGTGATCCGGTACGAAAACCTGGTCGGCGACCGCTTTTTGGAGATCACATCGGGTCCGGGGGAGCTGAGCAAGCTGCCGCCGGGCGGCACGATCGACTCCCAACACACCCAGCCCGCGCTGGATCTCGATGCGTTGTTGGGCGGACTGCGGCCGGTGCTCAAGGGCTTGGACGCCGACAAGGTCAACACGATCAGCAGCGCCGTCATTCAGTTGTTGCAGGGCCAGGGTGGAGCGTTGTCGAACGTGCTGGCCGACACCAGCGCCTTCTCGTCGGCGCTGGGCCAACGCGACCAGCTCATCGGTGACGTGATCACCAACCTCAACGCGGTGCTGGGAACCATCGATCAAAAGAGCGCGCAATTCTCGGCCAGCGTCGACCAGCTGCAGCAATTGATCACCGGGCTGGCCAAGAACAAGGACTCGATAGCGGGGGCCATCCCGCCGCTGGCGTCGACGACGACGGATTTGACCGATCTGCTGAAGAATTCACGCCGGCCGCTGCAGGGCATCCTGGAAAACACCCGGCCGCTCGCCACCGAGCTGGACAACCGCAAGGCCGAGGTGAACAACGACGTCGAGCAACTGGGCGAGGACTACCTGCGACTGTCCGCGCTCGGCGCCTACGGGGCGTTCTTCAACCTCTACTTCTGCTCCGTGACGATCAAGATAAACGGACCGGCCGGCAGCGACATCCTGCTGCCGATCGGCGGCCAGGTGGATCCCAGCAAGGGGAGGTGCGCTTTTGTCAAATAGTTCGAAGCGCGAACGGGACCCGTTGCGCACCGGCATCTTCGGCGTGGTGCTGGTGGTCTGTGTGGTGCTCATCGCGTTCGGGTACGCGGGCCTGCCATTTTGGCCGCAGGGAAAAACGTACGACGCTTACTTCGCCGACGCCGGCGGTATCACGCCCGGCAACCCCGTTTACGTGTCGGGCTTCAAGGTCGGCAAGGTGGCTTCCGTCGGTCTGGCCGGAGACAGCGCCAAGGTGACCTTCAGCGTGGACCGGCACGTCACCGTCGGTGACCAGTCCTTGGCCGCGATCCGCACCGACACCATCCTCGGCGAGCGTTCCATTTCGGTGACCCCGGCCGGCGCCGGCAAGGCGAGGACGATTCCGCTGGGCCGGACGACCACCCCGTACACGCTGGCAGGCGCGCTCGAGGAGCTGGGGCAAAACGCGAACAACCTGAACAAGCCGC
>Ga0318515_10000806_pt1 | contig 10208 bp, 10 predicted proteins | sample GRESIP176b2f19_FD_202499 | JGI IMG/M metagenome (GOLD analysis project Ga0318515, IMG submission 202499) | Tropical soil microbial communities from Luquillo Experimental Forest, Puerto Rico - GRE.SIPMG.176b2f19 | ecosystem: Environmental > Terrestrial > Soil > Tropical forest > Bulk soil...
CGGCCCGCCTCCGGACGGCGAGCCCGTCCCCGCCGACGCCGCGCTGCCGCCTTCCGCCCTGGCCGGGCTGGGCCAGCGCCCGTTCGGCCTGTACGTGCACGTGCCGTTCTGCACGGCCCGCTGCGGCTACTGCGACTTCAACACCTATACCGCTGCCGAGCTAGGGCCCGGCGCCACCAGGGACACTTACGCGGGGCAGGCGATCGGCGAGATCCGGCTGGCCCGCCGGGTACTCGGCCGTGCCGCCCCCCAGGTCGGCACGGTGTTCTTCGGCGGCGGCACGCCGACGCTGCTGCCGCCCGCTGATCTCGCCGCGATCCTGCGCGCGATCGACGGCGAGTTCGGCCTGGCCCCCGGCGCCGAGGTGACCGCCGAGGCCAACCCGGAGACGCTCGACCAGCGGTCCCTGGCCGAGCTGCGGGCGAGCGGGTTCACCCGGATCTCGATCGGCATGCAGAGCGCGGACCGGCGCGTGCTGAGCGTTCTGGACCGCAGGCATGAGCCGGGACGGCCGCAACGGTGCGTCGGGTGGGCCCGCGCGGCGGGCTTCGAGCACGTCAGCCTGGACCTGATCTACGGGACCCCGGGTGAGACCGACGAGGACTGGGCCGCCTCGCTGCGCAGCGCCGTGTCCGCCGGGCCCGACCACATCTCCGGTTACGCGCTGATCGTCGAGAAGGGCACCAGGCTGGCCGCCAGGATCGGCCGGGGAGAGCTGGCCGCCCCGGACGACGACGTGATGGCCGACCGGTACCTGGCGGCCGATGAGCTCCTGGCCACGGCCGGCCTGCACTGGTACGAGATCTCCAACTGGGCGGCGTCGCCGGACGCCGTGTGCCGGCACAACCTGCTCTACTGGACCAGCGGTGACTGGTGGGGCGTCGGCCCGGGCGCGCACAGCCACATCGGCGGGACCCGGTGGTGGAACGTGCGGCATCCGGCCGCGTACGCGGCCCGCCTCGCCGCGGGCGTGAGCCCCGGGCAGGCGCGCGAGGTCCTGACCCCGGCCGAGCGCCGGACCGAGCGGATCATGCTGCTGACCCGGCTGGCCTCCGGCTGCCCGCTGGACGAGCTGTCTGCGGCCGGGCGCGCCGCCGCGGCCGCCGCTGTCCGCGACGGGCTGGCGGACCCGGCCGCGCACGCCGCGGGACGGGTGGCGCTGACGCGGTCCGGCCGGCTGCTGGCCGATGCGGTGATCCGCGGCCTGACCGACTGAGAGCTCGATCAGCGCACCAGGGTGGCGCAGAGCCAGCCGGGGATCCGGTAATAGTCGCCCCGGTTCGCCCGGGACCAGGCCAGGATCACGTAACCGAGGGTGGCCAGCCACAGCGCGGCGGCTAGCGCCACCCCCACGACGAGGGCGACGACGATGCTGTCCAGCGCCAGCATCGTGGCCAGGATCAGGATGCAGACCGTGTAGAGGAGCGCGGTGATCGACAGGTTCAGCGCCTGGGCGCAGTGGTAGCGGACGAAGGCCGACGCCCGTCGCCTGGTCAGGTAGACGCCCAGCGGGATCACGGGGCCGAGGAAGGGCACGCCGAGGTAGCTGAGCATGGCCAGCCGGTGGTCGTTGGTGCCGGCGGCCGGGAGGCTGGCGGGCTCGGCCGCGGGCTCGGCGCGTTCCCGCGTGATGACCTGGGTTCGCCCGCCCTTGTCGCGCTCCGGGGCGGCAGCGGGCTTTCCCGGCTCGGCGGCCGCGGCGGGCCTTTCCCGGCCGGGGGCGCCGACGGCCTTTCCCGGCTCGGGAAGGGCGTCCAGGGGCTGCGACGACACTGGCCCGGATCCTCGCCGTTCCGGAGCCGGCTGCGATGGATTGGTGGTCATGAGGCCGCCAATGTCTCCCTTTCTTCGCTATCAAGCTAGACAATGAATACGACTGCTGCGAACTCGGTCGTGACGATCGTGCTCCATCCCAGTATCCTTCCCGCCATAGACTTGGCACTCGTGATACCGGAGTGCCAGGGAGGTGAGCGTGCTCGACGACCGGAAGCTGGCGGTGCTGCGCGCCATCGTCGAGGACTACGTGTCCACTAACGAGCCGGTTGGCTCGAAGGCCCTCGTCGACCGGCACAGCCTCGACGTCTCCCCGGCGACCATCCGCAATGACATGGCCGTGCTCGAGGAGCAGGGCTTCATCGTGCAGCCGCACACCAGCGCGGGCCGGGTGCCTACCGACAAGGGCTACCGGCTGTTCGTCGACCGGCTGTCCGGGGTCAGGCCGTTCTCGGGCGCGGAGCGCCGTGCCATCGAGACGTTCCTGGCCGGCGCCTACGACCTCGATGACGTGGTGATGCGGACCGTGCGGTTGCTCGCGCAGCTGACCCGCCAGGTGGCCGTGGTCCAGTACCCGTCGCTCACCAGGTCCGCGGTACGTCACATCGAGCTCGTGCCGCTGGCCGAGCGGCGGGTCCTGCTGGTGCTGATCACCGACACCGGCCGGGTGGAGCAGCGCGCGGTCGACCTGCCGGGCCTGATCGACGAGGAATCGATCACCCAGCTGCGCGCGGTGCTCAACGCGTGCCTCGACGGGCGCAGGCTGACCGAGGTGGCGACGGTGGTCGCCGAGCTGCCTGACCGGGTGTCGCCCACCGAGCGCGCGAACGCGGCGGCCGTGTTCTCGGTGATCCTGGAGACCCTGGTGGAGCGGCACGAGGAGCGGGTGGTCGTGGGTGGCGCCGCCAACCTGACATCGGCCGACTTCGCGCAGGGGCTGCACGAGGTCCTCGAGGCACTCGAGGAGCAGGTGGTGCTCATGCGGCTGCTCGGCGAGTCCGGCGACCAGGAATCACTGACGGTCACGATCGGTTCAGAGAACGAGGTACAGGGCCTGCAGAGTACCTCCCTGGTGGCCTCGGGCTACGGCTCAGGCAACCTGGCGCTGGCGAAGCTGGGCGTGCTCGGCCCGACACGGATGGATTACCCGACGGCGATGGGAGCGGTGCGCGCGGTGGCACGGTACGTGGGCCAGATCCTGGCGGAGTCATAGGGGATGCGCGTGGCGAACGACTACTACGGCATCCTCGGGGTCAGGCGGGACGCCGACCCCGACGAGATCAAGAAGGCCTATCGTCGGCTGGCCCGGGAGCTGCATCCCGACGTCAACCCTGATCCGCGGACCCAGGAGCGGTTCAAGGAGATCACCCAGGCCTACGAGGTTCTCTCCGACCCCGGCAAGCGGCAGATGTACGACATGGGCGCCGACCCGTTCGCGCAGCCGGGAGCGGGCCCCGGCGGGTTCGGCGGGGCCGGGTTCCCGTTCAGCGACATCATGGACGCGTTCTTCGGCACCGCGACGGCCACCCGGGGGCCGCGGAGCAGGGCCAGGCGCGGCCGGAACGCGACCATCAGGGTCGAGCTCGACCTCGCCGAGTGCGCCTTCGGCACGACCAGGGACCTGGTGGTCGACACCGCGGTCGTCTGCCCGAACTGCTCGGGCGAGGGCACGGCACCCGGCAGTCACCCGGAGACCTGCGAGGTGTGCAACGGGCGCGGCGAGGTGAGCCAGGTGACCCGGTCGTTCCTCGGCCAGGTGATGGCGACCAGGCCGTGCCCGGGCTGCGGCGGGTTCGGCACGGTGATCCGCCGGCCATGCTCGGAGTGTGACGGCGAGGGACGGGTCCGGACCCGGCGGACCATCAAGGTGCGGATCCCAGCCGGGGTCGAGGACGGGACGCACATCCAGCTGGCCGGGGAGGGCGAGACCGGCCCGGGCGGCGGGCCCGCCGGGGACCTGTTCCTCGAGATCGTGCAGCGGCCGCACGCGATCTTCGAGCGCCAGGGGGACGACCTGCACTGCACGGTGACGATCCCGATGGTAGCCGCGGCGCTCGGCGCGACCCTGAAGGTGCAGACCCTGGACGGCCCGGCCGACGTGGACATCAGGCCCGGCACCCAGTCCGGCCAGGCGATCCCGCTGTACGGCCAGGGCACGGCCCACCTGAATTCCTCCGGCCGCGGCGACCTGCTCATCCACGTCACCGTGGAGACGCCGACCAAGCTCGAGCCGGACCAGGAGGCGCTGCTGCGGGAACTGGCCCGGCTGCGCGGCGAGGAGTCACCGCCCGGCCGGTTCGCCCCCGGCCAGCAGGGGTTCTTCTCCCGGCTGCGCGACGCGTTCAACGGCCGCTGACGCGCACCGAAGGGGAAGGGGCCGGGAGGTGGATGGCGCCCCGGAGGCGCAAGGCAGCACGCGGCCTCCGGTCTTCCTGGCCGATCGCGCCGACCTGGGGCGCGGCTCGATCGTGCTGTCCGGGCCTGAGGGCCGCCACGCGGCGACCGTACGCCGGCTGACCGCCGGCGAGCGGGCCGACGTCACCGACGGCGCTGGCATGATCGCCGAGTGCGTGGTGACCGGCGTGCGGCCGGGCGTGGTCGAGCTTGCGGTGCTAGCCACGCGGGCCGAGCCCGCGGCCGAGCCGAGGCTCGTGGTGGTCCAGGCCATCCCCAAGGGCGACCGCGGGGAACTCGCCGTCGAGATCATGACCGAGGTAGGCGTCGACGCCGTGGTCGCCTGGCAGGCCGAGCGCTGCGTAGCCCGGTGGCGCGCGGACCGGGCCGGCAAGGCCCTGGCCCGCTGGCAGGCGACGGCCCGGGAGGCGGCCAAGCAGGCCCGCCGGGCCTGGATCCCCGAGGTGACCGGCCCGGAGGCCACGCCGGCCATCGCGCGCCGGGTCGGCGCGGCGGCGCTGGCGGTCCTCCTCGACCCCGGGGCGCTGGCCGCGCTGGGCCGCATCCGCCTGCCGGACCGGGGCGAGATCGTCGTGATCGTCGGGCCGGAGGGCGGGGTGAGCCCGGCCGAAGCCGACGCGCTGACACGCGCCGGGGCGGTCGCCGCCCGGCTGGGGCCGACGGTGCTGCGGTCGTCGTCGGCCGGGGCCGTGGCCGCGGCGGTCGCCCTAGCCCGCTCCGCCCGCTGGCCCTGAGCGCGGCGGCGGGCGGAGCTAGTAGTTCAGCGCGGGCTCAGCTGCCCCCGGACGTGCAACTGCTGGGGCTCGGGCTCGGGCTCGCTGCCGCACCCGAGCCGGACAGGGCGCCGACGACAACGACGGCGCTGTCCTGCGCGGTCTGGATGGAGGCGGACGAGATGCTCTGGTTCGGCCCGGACGTGGCCGGCGGTGTTGTGGGCGGCGGTGTTGTGGGCGGCGGTGTCGTGGGCACCGGTGTCGTGGGCACCGGTGTCGTGGGCACCGGTGTCGTGGGCACCGGCGACGAGGGCGAGACGGTCGGGTGAGACGTGGGCTTCGCCGTCGGCGTACAGCTCGAGGTCGGGGTCGGCGAACCGCCGTTCCTGCCGCTGGGACCCGGTGACGTCGGAATGGGTGTGCCGCCGCCGTTCACCCCCGAAGTATGCGTCCCGCCACCGTTGCTCTTAGCCGTCTGGCCGCCCGACGAGAAGACGGACGACGCGGCCTGCGAGATCTGGTTGAGCCGGCCGGACAGGGCGAAGCCGCCCACGACCGCGACCAGGACCACGGCCGCCATGGCGACGGCCGGCCGCACCCACGCGTAACGGGGTCGGCGTTCCTCGGATCCGGCCTGCGCCGGCCTGATCATCCGGCCCAGCCACGCCATCGCGGCGATCAGCCAGGCCAGCGCCGGGCGCAGCCGCTCAGCCAGGGGCTGCAGCCGTTCGGTCACCGGGCGCAGCCGCTCGGTCACCGGGTACAGCAGCCCGTCCATGGTCCGCGGGGCCGTGCGCAGGCTGCTCCCCAGCCAGTCCAGCACCGCTTCCAGCCAGAGCATGACGAACTGGCTCACGGTCTCCCAGGCCGCGATCAGCCAGGCGAGAGCCAGCGGGCGCGGGGCCGACAGGCGCGCCCGGATCTGAGTCAGCCCTTCGGCTGCCGGCTCTACCGACTCCGCGGCCGCGTGCAGTGCCCGGCGCAGGATGTCCTCGGGCTCCACGTGCGTCATCCCTCACGCTCCAGCACGCTGCGCAGGGCGGACATGGCCCTGGCCGTGTGGCTTTTGACTGCCCCCCTGCTGATGCCCATGATAGAGGCGATCTGGGCCTCGGACATGTCACCGTAGTACCGCAGCACGAGCGCTTCGCGCTGTCGCGGCGGCAGCGTGCGCAGCGCGGAGACCACGGCCGAGCGCTCCAGCAGGGCGATCGCCCCGTGCTCAGCGCTCGGCATGTCCGGCGCCGGTTTCGGCGCGTTCCGGTCCACCACCACGCGATGCCGCAAGACGGAGCGGGATCGGTTCACCACCGACTGCCGGAGGTAGGACAGTGCCTTGTCGCTGTCCCTCAGCCGGCGCCAGCCGCCGTGCATCGCGACGAACGAGTCCTGCACCACTTCCTCCGCCGTGGCGACGTCACGGACCAGCAGCGCCGCCAGCCGTACCAAAGAGCGGTAATGCGTGCTGTACAGCGCGGTCACTGCTCGGTCGGCGTCCCAGTCGGCCGGAACCGAGCCCAACGCAGCGGGGTCCGCCACAAGGGTTTCGGTCACGTGCATTGGACGCGCGGCCGTGCCGCCAGGTTCACCCGCGGTCATGCCGGATCTTGGCGCCCGTTTCCCACGCGCCATGTGGCTTAAACGATCCCACCGCCCCCACACCCAAGTCGTGCTGAGTTCGCTTTGCCGCGACTGCCACGCTGGCAGCGCACCCGGCGACAGGCAGCGCGCTAAGGAGACACGGAAGCAGTATTTGCCGGGCCGTGCACCAGGAGAACGGCGCGCCGCCGGTTCGCGGCACTGCAACCATATAGGTCAACAGTCCGGCCGGCCCGCCACAAGCGAAGATAGGCCGGTGTTCTCGGTGGCAGGCTGCTGGCCTGGCCGCCAGGATGAGGCCCGCCGGATGAGACCTGCGGATAGCATGGCGTGCATGCGGGCCCGGGCGCGCGCCCGGGCGGGGAAGGGCCTTTGACAGAAACTCCCACGGATCCGCGCGGCGCTGAGCTGTCCTCGGACGGCCGCACCCGCGTCAAGATCGTGATTCCTGACGACCACTCGATGGTCAGCTTGCTCGGATCCCGGGACGAGCTCCTGCACGTGATTGAGGGCGCCTTCGGCGCCGACATCCACGTACGCGGCAACGAGATCACCGTGACCGGCTCGCCGGAGGAGACCGAGCTCGTCGCGCGGCTCTTCGAGGAGCTGACCCAGCTGCTGGCCAGCGGGGCAGAGCTCGCCGCGGACGTGGTCGAGCGCAGCGTCGCCATGCTCCGCAGGAAGTCCGGCGCCCGGCCGGCCGACGTGCTGACCCTGGACATCTTGTCTGCGCGCGGCCGCACGATCCGCCCCAAGACGCTGAACCAGAAGCGCTACGTCGACGCGATCGACAAGCACACGATCGTGTTCGCGATCGGCCCGGCCGGGACCGGCAAGACCTACCTGGCCATGGCCAAGGCGGTGCGGGCGCTGCAGGCCAAGGAGTACAACCGGATCATCCTGACCCGCCCGGCGGTGGAGGCGGGGGAGCGGCTCGGGTTCCTGCCCGGGACCCTGTACGAGAAGATCGACCCGTACCTGCGGCCCCTCTACGACGCCCTGCACGACATGATCGACCCGGACTCGATCCCCAAGCTCACCGCGGCCGGCACGATCGAAATAGCCCCTTTGGCGTATATGCGGGGTAGAACCCTAAACGACTCTTTTATCATCCTCGACGAGGCGCAGAACACCTCGCCCGAGCAGATGAAGATGTTCCTGACCAGGCTCGGCTTCGGCTCCAAGATCGTGGTGACCGGCGACGTGACCCAGGTGGACCTGCCGGCCGGGCAGACCAGCGGCCTGCGTTTGGTCCAGGAGATCCTGGACGGCGTCGACGACGTCTACTTCTCCAGGCTCACCAGCCACGACGTGGTCCGGCACAAGCTGGTGGCCGACATCGTGGACGCCTACGAGCGCTACGACGCGCGCCGGGCCTCGTCCGGAGATACCGAACGGATACCAGGCAGCCGGTCTCGCCGCACGGGCAACCGGGCCCGCTGAGGACGCAGGAGCGGTGACGGCGTGAGCATCGAGATCGCCAACGAGTCGGGCGTGGCGGTCGATGAGGCCGAACTGGCCGCCCTGGCCCGGCACGTGCTGGATGGGATGCGGGTGCACCCGCTGGCCGAGCTCTCCGTGCTGCTGGTGGACGAGGCGGCCATGACCGACCTGCACGAGCGCTGGCTGGGGGAGCCCGGGCCGACCGACGTGCTCGCCTTCCCCATGGACGAGCTGCGGCCGCCGCCGCCCGGCGGCAGCCAGGCCGAGCACGGCTCGGACGACGAGGTCGGCCAGGCCCTGCTCGGTGACGTAGTCCTTTGTCCCCAGGTGGCGATCGAGCAGGCCCGTCAGGGGAACCACAGCGTGCAGGACGAGCTCGACCTGCTGTGCACGCACGGCATCTTGCACCTGCTCGGGTACGACCACGCCGAGCCGGACGAGCACGCCACCATGTTCGGCCTGCAGGAGAGGCTGCTCGCCGCATGGCGCTCCGAACGCGACGCCAGTGGCGACCCGGATCACCAGGCCGGAAGGCAGGACGCGCGGGAGGAGCGCGAGGAGGCGGGGTGAACAGGCCGTGGGCTGGCTGCTGGCGGCGGCGCTAGCGCTGACGCTGCTGGCCGGCTGGTGCGCCAGCGCGGAGGAGGCCCTGGTCAGGATCTCCCGCGCCGGGGCCAAGGAACTGGGCCGCGGCGTCGGCCAGGGATCGACCCCGCTGCAGGTGGTGCTGGCCGACGTGGCGCGCTACCTGTCCGTGCTGCTGCTGGCCCGGATCGCGGCCGAGGTCACCGCCACCATCTTGGTGACCGTGGTGCTGCTGCACTGGCTCGGCGGCGGCTGGCGGGCGTTTGCGATCGCCGCCGTGGTCATGACCGCGGCGATCTACGTCGTGACCGGCATCGTGCCGAGATCCCTGCGGCACCGCAACGCGGTACGGGTGGCCAGCGCGGCCGCGTCCGTCCTGGCCCCGGTGGTGCGGTTGCTGGGCCCGCTGTCCCGGCTGCTGCTCCCCGGCGGCGCGGGCGGCCGGGGCGGCGTGCCGCCCGGATCCGAAGAAGACCTCCGGGGCCTGGTGGACCTGCTGGAACGCCGCCGGGTGATCCAGCCGGCTGAGCGCGCGATGATCCACTCGGTGTTCGAGCTCGGCGACACGATCGTCCGCGAGGTGATGGTGCCGCGCACCGAGATGGTGTACGTCGAACGCGGCAAGACCCTGCGCCAGGCGTTGTCGCTCGCGCTGCGCAGCGGGTTCTCGCGGATCCCGGTCGTCGGCGAGAACGAGGACGACGTCGTCGGGATCGCCTACCTCAAGGACATCGTCACCCGCAGCTATGAGCACCGCGAGGGGGAGTCGGTCGAGAAGGTCGACTCGATCATGCGCCCGGCCACGTTCGTGCCGGAGTCCAAGCCCATCGACGTGCTGCTGCGGGAGATGCAGGCGCGCCAGATCCACCTGGCCATCGTGATCGACGAGTACGGCGGCACCGCGGGGCTGGTCACGATCGAGGACATCCTCGAGGAGATCGTCGGCGAGATCGCGGACGAGTACGACAAGGAGCAGCCGCCGGTGGAGTGGCTCGGCGAAGGGCGGGCGCGGGTGACCGCGCGGCTGCCGGTCGAGGAACTCGAGGAACTGTTCGGCGTCCGCATCGAGGCCGAGGACGTGGAAACCGTGGGCGGCCTGCTGGCCCAGCGGCTGGGGCGGGTGCCGATCGCGGGATCGGTGGCGACGGTCGCGGGCCTGCGGCTGACCGCGGAGAGCCTGGCCGGCCGGCGCAACCGGATCGGGACCGTGACCGTCGAACGGGCCGATCTGGCCGACCACGGACCCGCCGGTAACGCCCACGGCCGCGACGCGGCGGGCAACGGGCGAGCCGGCCACGGACCGGACGGCGCCCCACTAGACTCAGCCGGATGAGCGAGGCCCAGCCCGGCCCGGAAGACTTCAAGATCATCAACCTGGCCCGCGCGGCCCGCGCGCGGGTCGAGGCCGCCGAGGGCGCCGCGGTGCGCGATGAGACCGGGCGGACCTACGCCGCGGCGGCGGTGGCGCTGCCGTCGCTGCGGCTGTCCGCGCTGCGCCTGGCCGTGGCCATGGCGGTGTCCAGCGGGGCGGCCAGCCTGGAGGCGGCGGCGCTGGTGACCGACGGCAGCGGGCCCGACCCGGCCGATCTGGCCGCGGTGCGTGACGCAGGCCCGGACGCCGTGGTGTTCCGCGCGGCGCCCGACGGCACGGTGAAGGCCACCCTCCGCCCCTGATGGATC
>Ga0318515_10000810_pt1 | contig 10194 bp, 6 predicted proteins | sample GRESIP176b2f19_FD_202499 | JGI IMG/M metagenome (GOLD analysis project Ga0318515, IMG submission 202499) | Tropical soil microbial communities from Luquillo Experimental Forest, Puerto Rico - GRE.SIPMG.176b2f19 | ecosystem: Environmental > Terrestrial > Soil > Tropical forest > Bulk soil...
CTCCCGCCTTCAACATGCCGCTTGCACTCGTGGATCTCAATCACGACGGTAGACCGGACGTCGTGCTCGACACCCAGGGCTTTGTGGCCGTCATGCTCGGCGGCGACGACTTCGCGCTAAGCGAGCCGACTCACTTCGGCAGCTTTGGGCCACCGGCGATGGGTATCACGATCGCGGACGTCGACGGGGATGGCAATCCCGATGCTGTGGTCGCCTGCGACGGCTGGGGCTATTACCCAGGCCGGGGCGACGGAACGTTCGGACCCTTCCGGCCCATGTTCGAGGACGGCCCAGTGGGATCCGTTGTCGTCACCGATCTGAACGGCGACGGGATCCCGGATCTGGTGGGCGCTGGCTCCGATGCATATGGCGCCCTCATCGTGCGACTCGGGCTCGGGGGCGGCGTCATGGACAGCTCGTATAGGTACAGCTTCCCCTCGGGATGGCGGAATACCGGGCTCGCCATCGCCGACGTGAATGGCGATGGCGTGCCGGACGCGCTGGTTTCGTGGGGATACGGATCGGGGGGCTGCGTCGTTCTCCTCGGAACCGGGGGCGGACGGTTCGGTGCCGCGGTCTCGGTCGGTGCAGGTGGCCAGAATCTCTTCGCCGGCGACTTCAACCACGACGGGCATATCGACTTCGTCACCGGTCGATCCGTGTACCTGGGCCGCGGTGACGGCACGTTCGTGGCGGGACAGTCGCTCAACGCCGACGTCGCGGCCGTCGCCGACCTCGATCGCGACGGAAACCTGGATCTCATCCTCCTGCACGATGCCTCTGTCGAGGTCCTGAGCGGTCGCGGGGACGGCACGTTCGCGACCAGGGGAACCTACCCTTGCGGCCGGACGCCGGGGCACGTGGCCGTGGGCGACATGAACGGGGACGGGTATCTCGACCTCGTGATCTCACTGGCCGGCAGCTCGCCTGCGCTCTCGCTGTTGATCGGGGACGGGGCCGGCGGATTCGGGAGCCTGAACGCTGTGCCCACCGGCCTCGCGCCTCGTACCGTGCTCGTTGGCGACGTCACGGGAGACGGAGTTCCGGATCTCATCACGACCGATCGAGGCGAGCGCCACGTCGGCGTGCGCCCCGGTCTTGGAGGCTTCGCATTCGGGAGCAGGGTCGTATACGACGCCGCCGCAGGAGTTGGTGCGGCGACGCTCGCGGATCTGAACGGCGATGGCAGGTCCGACCTCGTGACCGCGAATGACACATCGAGCACCGTCTCGACGTTCCTCACGAATCCCGGTGGGGGATTCGGGGCACGGCGGGACTTTCCGACCACCGGCCAGCCTGTCGCGGTCGCGGCCGGTGACTTCGACGAGGACGGGCACCTCGACGTGGTGGCCGCAACTAAGTCTGTCACGGACCCCTCGGGCCTCTTCAAGGGGGACGGGGTAGGTGGACTAAGCCTGGTGTGCTGCTCCGATTATTACACCTACTCCGATGACGTAGTCGTCGCGGATTGGAACCGCGACGGGCACCTCGATTTCCTCCTGATGCTCAACGGCTCCAGCGAGGGAGAAGTCAGGGCCCTGGAGGGCGACGGCGCATGGAGCTTCCGCCCAGACTACGTGGCACCCGCCGGGCCTCGTCTATCGGAGATGGCGGTGGCGGATGTCAACGGTGATGGCTACCCGGACGCGGTCATGACGCGAGACAGCGCCGCGGTCTTCAGCACGCTCACGGCCGTCGCGGGCGGCGGTGGCGGGCTGTTCTACGGCCGCGTCACTGTGGGCGCGGTCCCCACCGACATGGTTCTCGCTGACTTCGACGGCGACGGGTTCATCGACGTGGCGGTTGCCTGCTACGGCGTCAACGCCGTGAGCGTCCTGCGCGGCCGCGGTGACGGCACGTTTGGCGACCGCGTGGACTACGGTGTCGGCGATGGCCCGGTCTCGCTGGCCGTCGCGGACCTCAACCGAGATGGCGCGCCCGAGCTGCTCGTCGCCTGCGAGCGGTCGAACGAGGTGGTGATCCTCGAGAACCTCACCGCGCGGGCGACTCCGGTGTTGGTTTCGCTCGTCGACTCGCACGCCACCTCGCGGGAGGTCGAGCTCGACTGGGCCGCCCCAGGACGCCCGAATCTTCAGGCGACGGTCTATCGGCGCCAGTCTTTGGGGCCATGGGAGTCCCGCGCGTCCGTGAGGGCCGACGCCGCGGGGAGGATTCACTTCACGGATTTGCAGGTCGAGGCCGGGCGCGACTACGGCTACCGCCTCGGGTGGATCGACCAGGCCTCGGAGCAGTTCAACGCCGAGGTTCGGGTCGGGGTGCCCGGAGCGTCGCTCGCCCTCGCGGGATCGCGGCCCAATCCCTCGGACGCCAGTCTCACGGTGGCGTTCTCGCTCCCGGACGCCTCGCCGGCGAGGCTCGAGCTACTCGACGTGACGGGGCGCCTCATTCGCCGGCTCGAGGTGGGCACGCTGGGCGCGGGCGATCACGTGATCGCGATGGGGAGCGGGCTCGACATCCGGCCGGGCATCTACGTGGTCCGGCTTGCCCGCGGCGGTGATACGCGCTCGGCGCGCGTCGCGGTGATCCAGTAGGTCCTTTCGCGCGCTTGCGTTCCAGCCGCGGTTTCCGCTCCTGCGTGCGGCCTCAATGACGCCCCCGACGCTGCCGATAACTCCCTGCGGAACCCGTTCGCCGTCCGGCGCATCTCGATTGACGGTGCCGGACCGCTGTGGTAGCGTGGTGTTGTCGCTCCGACCCGCCCACTCCGGGGGATCGAGACGAGAGAAGTCACTGGACCACAACAGGTTGATCCCAGACATCACCATTATCATCCGCGCCATACCCGCTCTTGACCTGGCCCGCCCCCGGCCACCGAAGGTCAAGAGTTTTGTGTTTTTCCACCGCTTCCGAGGGCACACATCGTGATCGTTCGCAAGTTCCCCATCGAGCACCTCGATCCCCTCAGCCTGCTGGGACAGAACGACTCCAACCTGCGCCACATCGAGCGCGTGCTGCCGGTGCGCATCACGCTGCGCGACGGCACCATCACGGTCGCCGGCGACGAGGAGGCGGTGGGCTCGGCGTCGCGTGCCCTGAAGGAGCTGGTCGATCTCGCGGAGCGCGGCAAGGCGGTCGAAGAGGCCGACGTCGCCACCGCGCTGGGGCTGTCGCGCAAGAACGGCAACGGCACGCGGGTCGCCGAAGCCTACGAGGGGGCGCCGGCCTACGCGTTCGATCGCAAGGCGGTGCGCGCGCGCACCCCGACCCAGGCCGAGTACCTGAAGGCGCTCGACGACTTCGAGGTGGTGTTCGCGATCGGCCCGGCCGGCACCGGCAAGACCTATCTCGCGGTCGCGGCGGCGGTGAACGCCCTGCGCCAGAAGAAGGTCGACCGCATCATCCTGGTGCGCCCCGCGGTCGAGGCGGGCGAGAGCCTGGGCTTCCTGCCCGGCGACATGCAGGAGAAGGTCGATCCCTACCTGCGCCCGATGTACGACGCGCTCGCTGAGATGATGTCCTACGACAAGATGCGCCGCTACATCGAGCTGGGGGTGATCGAGATCGCGCCGCTCGCGTTCATGCGCGGGCGCACGCTCCACAACTCGTTCGTGATCCTCGACGAGGCGCAGAACACCACGGTGCGGCAGATGAAGATGTTCCTCACCCGCATGGGGGTGAACTCGCGCGCGGTGATCACCGGCGACATCACCCAGATCGACCTGCGCGATCCCGACAGCTCGGGCCTCGTGCGCATCCAGGGGATTCTCAGCGGCGTCGACGGCGTCAAGTTCGTCTACTTCCATCCCGAGGACGTGGTGCGGCACCGGCTGGTGCGCCACATCATCCGCGCCTTCGACCAGTACCACGCGCGCATGAACGGCAAGAGCGAGGACGGAGTGGGCGAGACGCTCGATCCCGAGTCGCGGGAGTCCGGCGCGGCGGGCGGCGCGGACGCCGAGGACCACCACCCGGCCGGCGCCGCGGATCCGGAGTCCACCGAGCGCGGCCCCTCGCTCTGAGCGCCCGGCGCTCAGGGACGGGCCCCCGCCGCCCCCGCTCATGACGGACCAGGATCCGCCGGTTCCCGCGCTGCCCGATCGCGCGCGCCCGTTCCGCTGGCTCTACTTCACCGCGCGCCTGCTGATGGTGGGCGCGCTGCTCGCGCTCGCCGCCTGGCTGCCGTTCGGGCGCGGCGAGGGCCCGCTGCGCTATCGCGAGGGCGACATCGCGCGCGAGCGTGTGGTCGCGCCCTACGACTTCCGGGTCGAGAAGGACGAAGCCGCGCTGCGGCGCGAGCAGACCCAGGCCTCGGCCGCGGTCGCCCCGGTGTTCGTGCGCGACGCGCGCGTTTCCTCCGACATGCTGGCGCGCCTCGCGATGTTCCAGGAGAAGGCGCTGGCGGTGGTGCTCGACCCCGCGGCGGTGCGCACCGCCGACCGCAGCGCGCGACAGCGCGCCCTGGGCGTGCCGCTCAGCGAGGAGGGCGCCGACGCGCTGGCCGCGCCGGGGCGGGCGCGCCGGGTGCTCAAGGAACTGGGCGCATGGCTCCACGACCTCTACGACGCCGGCGTGGTCGACGAGAAGCGCGGCGGCCAGATCCTCGGCTACCCGACGGTCAGCCTGCGCGAGGGCGAGAGCGAGCAGGTCAAGGCGGCCTCGGCGCTCTACGACCGGCGCGAGGCGCTGCTCGCGATCGAGCGCCACGCCCGCAGCGCGTTCGCCGACGATGCGCGCGGCGCCCGGCTGGCGGCGGAGCTGGCCGCGCCGTTCGTCCAGCCCAACGTGGTCTACGACCGCGCCGAGACCGAGTGGCGGCGCGTCCAGGCCCAGGGCGTGGTGCCGGCGACGCTGGGCTTCGTCAAGAAGGACGAGCTGATCGTCGACGCCAACCAGCGCATCACCCGCGACGCGCTGCTCAAGCTCGAGTCGCTCCATACCCTCGAGGCCGCCCGTGGGCAGCGCGGCGACCGTCTCTACCCGCCGCTGGCGCGCACCCTGCTCATGCTGCTGTTCGTCGCGGTGTTCGCCACCTACCTGCGGGTCGAGCTGCCGGCGGTGTTCCGCGACAACGCCATGTTGGCGATGTTCGTGCTGCTCACCGCGCTGGTGCTGGGGCTGGCCGAGGTCGCGACCGGGCTGCTCGACCTGCCCGAGTTCGCGGTGCCGCTGGCGCTCGCGCCACTGGTGGTCGGCTCGCTGCTCGAGAAACGCCCGGCGCTGGTGTTCACGCTGCTGCTCACCGTGGCGGCGACCGCGGTGACCGACCTCAAGACGCCGTTCGTGGCGGTCGCGGTGCTGGGCGGGATCACCGCGGTGTATTCGGTGGCGCGGCTGCGCCACCGCTGGCACTTCGCGCGCGCGCTGCTCACCATCGCGATCGCCAACCTGGTCGCGATCCTGGCCTGGGACCTGGCGCGCGGGCCGACCGCCCCGATGCTGCTGCGCGACGGTCTGGCCGGGATCGGCAACGCCGCCGCCGCGGTGCTGTTCGCGTTCCTCATGCTGCCGCTGGTCGAGCACCTGCTGGGGCTGACCTCGGACATCACGCTGCTCGAGCTCTCGGACCTCAACCGTCCGCTGCTGAGAAGGCTCCAACTCGAGGCCTCGGGCACCTATCACCACAGCATGGTGGTGGGGAGCTTGGCCGAGGCGGCGGCCGAGGCGATCGGCGCCAACTCGCTGCTGGCACGGGTCTCGGCCTACTACCACGACATCGGCAAGCTCGCCAAGCCCGAGTACTACGCCGAGAACGAGCACGCGACCCGCAGCCTCCACAACAAGCTCACCCCCAGCATGAGCGCGCTGGTGGTGCGCTCGCACATCAAGGAGGGGTTGGAGATGGCGCGCCGCCAGCGCCTGCCGCGCGCGGTGCAGAACGCGATCCCCGAGCATCACGGCACCATGGTGATGGCGTTTTTCTACCACAAGGCGCTGGAGTTCGATCCGGCGGCGCACCGCGAGGACTTCTGCTATCCGGGCCCGCGCCCGCGCTCGCGGGAGACCGCGATCCTGATGCTCGCCGATGGGGTCGAGGGCGCCTCGCGCGCGCTCGCCGAGCCCACCCCGAGCCGCATCCGCGGGCTGGTGACGCGCATCATCGAGGAGCGCGTCCAGCAGGGGCAGCTCGACGAGTGCGGGCTGACCCTCCAGGAGCTGGCGCGGGTCCGCGAGGCCTTCATCCCGGTGCTGACCGCGATCTTCCACGTCCGCGCGCCCTACCCCGAGGAGCCGCGGGAGCATCGCGAAGGGCGCGAGCCACGGCGGCGGAAGAGCGATGTCGATTTCCGTCGCGAGCCCTCCTAGAGCGCGGCGCGCCGGGATCGCCGCGCCGCTCCGCACCCTGATCGGCGCCGCCCTGGCGCTCGAGGGTCGCCGCGCCGGCGAGATCGCGGTGCTGCTCACCGACGATCGGGCGCTGCGCGATCTCAACCGCCGCTGGCGCGGCATCGACCGCGCCACCGACGTGCTGTCGTTCGTCTACGAGGTCCACCGCGACGGCCGCATCGACGGCGATCTCGCGGTCTCGCTCCAGCGCATGGCGGCCCAGGCGCGCCGCTACCGGGTGAGCCCGGGCCGCGAGCTGGCGCGCCTCGTGATCCACGGCGCGCTCCACCTCGCCGGGCTCGACCACGCCGGCGCCGCCGAGCGGCGGCGGATGCGGCGCCGCGAGCACCAGGCCCTGCGCGCCGGAGCACCCGGCATCCGCGCCCTCGAGCGCTCGCTCGCCGGGGGTTGACCGCGGCCGCCGCATCGGGGAAGGTGAGCGAGACCAACCCCATGCTGGCCCTGCCTCCCGATGCCGGCGTCGCGGCCCCGCCGCCCGCCCTGTCCCAGCGCCGCACCAGTCTCATGGCGCGGCTGCGCAACTACCTGCTCACCGGATTGCTGGCGCTGGTGCCCTCGGCGCTCACCGTCTACGTGCTGATCCGCCTGTTCAACTGGGTGGACAACCTGCTGGGCCGCTACCTGCGCTTCGCGGCGCTCGATCACCGGCGCATCCCGGGGATCGGGCTGGTGGCCACCCTCATCATCCTCATCGTCGTCGGCTGGATCACCTCGTGGCTCAGCACCCGCTCGCTGTTCGGGGTGTGGGACCATTTCCTGAGCCGCATTCCGGGGGTCGGCATCCTCTACGGCTCGACGAAGTCGCTGGGCGAGGCGTTCCTGAGCCGGCGCAGCGACATCTTCAAGCAGGTGGTGCTGGTGCCCTGGCCGCACCCCGCCCTGTGGCGCATCGGCTTCATCGCCGGGCCGCCCAGCCCCGCGATCGCCCGCCTGCTCGGCGAGCAGGTCGAGGTCGTGTTCCTGCCCAGTACCCCCAATCCGGCCTCGGGCTTCGTCCACTACGTGCCGAAGAGCGCGCTGCGCTACCTCGACTGGAGCGTCGAGGAGGGGCTCAAGGTCGTGATCTCGGGCGGGGTCCACCAGCCCGGCGCCGAGGCGTTGCGCGGAGCGCGTGCGAGCGCGGCCGCGGCGCCGAGCGCCTCGTAGGAGTCGCCGTGGCACTGGTGCGCGGTGAAGGCATCGTCCTCAAGACCCACGCGCTGGGCGACACCAGCCGCATCGTGGTGGTCTACATGCGCGACCAGGGGATGACCCGGCTGGTGGCGAAAGGGGCGCGCAAGACGCCGAGCCGCTTCGGCTTCGCGCTCGAGCCGCTGAGCCGCGCGCGCTTCGTCTTCTACCACAAGCCCGATCGCGACCTGCACCTGCTGTCCCAGGCCGACACCCTCGATCCCACCGGCAGCCGCATCACCGACCTGGTGCGGCTCGCCCATGCCGAGGCGGCGCTCGAGCTGATCGACCGGCTGGTGTGGGGCGAAGAGCCGCACGCCGAGCTCTACGATCTGCTGGCCGCCACGCTCGAGTCGGTGGTGGCGGCCCCGGCGGGAGCGCTTCCGGCGCTCACCATCGCCTTCCAGCTCCAGGTCGCGAGCCTGCTCGGCTACCGGCCGCGGCTCGACCGCTGCGCCGGCTGCGGCAACGCGCTCTCGCCCGAGCGGCTGTTCTCGCCGGCGCGCGGCGGGCTGCTGTGCGACGAGTGCGCCGCCAGGTCCGCGGCGATCCGGCTCTCGGCCGATGCGCTCGCCGGGCTCGCGCTCCTGCTCTCGCGCCCGGTGCGCGAGGCGGGCGAGTACCTCGAGGTCAAGCGCTCGGGCGAGATCCTGCGCGTGGTCGAGGCGTTCCTGCGCCACCACTTCCAGCGTTTCCAGGGGCTGCGCTCGCTCGAGCTGCTGCGCTCCCTCGCCACGCCGGAGATGGTGGCGTGAGGGCGCGCCCGGCCGCCGCGCGCGGCCGCCAGCGCCGGGCCGCGGCGCGGCGCCCGGCGGCACGCCGCGGCGCGCCCGCCATGCGCGGCGCCTCCGCCGCCCGTGGCACGGCCTCGCTCGATCCGCGGCGCTCGCTCCAGGAGATGGTGATCGCGCTCGAGCGCTACTGGGCGGAGCGCGGCTGCGTGATCCAGCAGCCCTACGCCTCCGAGGTCGGCGCCGGCACCTTCAACCCCGCGACCTTCCTGCGCTCGCTCGGCCCCGAGCCCTGGCGCGTCGCCTACGTCGAGCCCTCACGTCGCCCCAAGGACGGCCGCTACGGCGAGAATCCCAACCGCTTCCAGCAGTTCTACCAGTACCAGGTGCTGCTCAAGCCGGCGCCGGCCGAGGTGGTGGACCAGTATTTCGACTCGTTGCGCGCGATCGGGATCGAGCCGCGCGATCACGATCTGCGCCTGGTCGAGGACGACTGGGAGTCGCCCACCCTGGGCGCGGCGGGGCTGGGCTGGCAGGTGTGGATGGACGGCACCGAGATTTCCCAGTTCACCTACTTCCAGCAGTGCGGCGGCCTCGAGCTGCCGGTGGTGTCGGCCGAGCTGACCTACGGCCTCGACCGCATCGGCATGATGCTGCAGGGCAAGGACCGCGTGCAGGACCTGGACTGGGCGCCCGGGGTGACCTGGGGCGACCTGTGGGTCCAGAACGAGAAGGAGTACTCGCGCTACAACTTCGAGGAGGCCGACGTCCCGGCGCTGTTCGAGATGTTCAAGCTGTGGGAGCGCGAGGCGCTGCGTCTGCTCGACCTCGGCCTCGTGAACCCGGGCTACGACTGCGTCATCAAGTGCTCGCACCTCTTCAACCTGCTGGATGCGCGCGGCGCGATCTCGGTGAGCGAGCGCGTCGGAACCATCGCGCGGGTGCGCAAGCTCGCGCGCCGGGCGGCGACGGCCTACGCGGCGCTGCGCGAGTCGCTGGGCTACCCGCTGATCAGGGACGAGGCCGAGCGCGCCCGCTGGGTGAAGCCGGCCGGGGAGAAGCCCGCGCAGGGCAACCCCCCGGAGGACAGCCGATGACGCCGGCGAAGGCAAAGCGTGGGGCGCGCGGCGCGGCGGGCGCCGACCTGCTGTTCGAGATCGGCGTGGAGGAGCTGCCCGCGAGCTACGTCCCGCCCGCGCTCGAGCAGCTGGAGCGCGACGCGCGGACCGGGCTCAAGGAGCTGCGGCTCGCGCATGGCGAGGTGCGCACCTACGGCACGCCCCGGCGCCTGGCGCTGGTGGTCGGCGGGCTCGCCGCGCGCCAGAGCGATCGCGAGGCCGAGGTGCTGGGCCCCGCGGCGCGCGCGGCGTGGGATGCCGCCGGCCAGCCGACCCGGGCCCTGCTCGGTTTCTGCCAGGGCAAGGGCGTGAACGTCTCGGACGTGCGCCGGGTGCAGACGCCGAAGGGCGAGTACGTCGCCGTCACGGTGCGCGACATCGGCAGGCCCGCGCTCGAGGTGCTGCCGGGCTGGCTCGCCGATCTCGCTGCGGGGCTCGCGTTCCCCAAGACCATGCGCTGGCTTGCCGACGAGACGCGCTTCGCGCGACCGGTGCGCTGGCTGGTGGCGCTGCTGGGCCACGAGGTGGTGCCGGTGCGCGCCTTCGGGCTCGAGGCGGGACGGGCCTCGCGCGGGCACCGCTTCCTCGCCGGCGGGCCGGTCGAGATTCCGGACGCGGCCGGCTACCTCGCGGCGCTCGAGCGCGTGAAGGTGATCACCGATCACCGGGCGCGGCGGGAGCGGATTCGCCGTGAGCTCGATCGCGCCGCGAAGAGCGCGGGTGGCGTGGTGCGCGAGGACGAGGAGCTGGTCGACCTCAACACCTTCATGGTCGAGTGGCCGGCCGCCTTCGTCGGCTCGTTCGACGCGCGTTTCCACCAGCTGCCGAACGAGATCATCATCACCGCGCTGCGCGAGCACCAGTCGTTC
>Ga0318515_10000814_pt1 | contig 10160 bp, 11 predicted proteins | sample GRESIP176b2f19_FD_202499 | JGI IMG/M metagenome (GOLD analysis project Ga0318515, IMG submission 202499) | Tropical soil microbial communities from Luquillo Experimental Forest, Puerto Rico - GRE.SIPMG.176b2f19 | ecosystem: Environmental > Terrestrial > Soil > Tropical forest > Bulk soil...
CACGGTGATCCCTTCTGCGGCCATCGCATCCTTCACCTGCCCGATCGTCAGCTCGCGGAAGTGAAAGACGCTGGCCGCCAATACCGCATCGGCGCCGGCGGCTACGGCGGGCGCGAAGTGTTCGACAGCCCCGGCCCCTCCGCTGGCGATCACCGGCACCGTGACCGCCGCGCGCACCGCACGCAACATCGGCAGGTCGAACCCGGCTTTGGTGCCGTCGGCGTCCATCGAATTCAGCAGGATCTCCCCCACCCCGAGTTCGGCGCCGCGGGCCGCCCATGCGACGGCATCGATGCCGGTGCCGCGGCGACCTCCGTGGGTGGTGACCTCCCAGCCCGACGGTGTCGGCGTCGATCCGGCGGGCACCGTCGGGCGTCGACGGACAACACGATGCATTGCGAGCCGAACTGCGTTGCCATTTCTGCCAGCAGGTCGGGGCGGGCGATGGCGGCGGTGTTGATCGACACTTTGTCGGCCCCCGCGCGCAGCAACACGTCGACGTCGGCCACCGTGCGCACCCCACCACCGACCGTCAGCGGGATGAACACCTGCTCGGCGGTGCGGCGCACCACATCCAGCATCGTCGTCCTGCCCGACGACGACGCCGTCACGTCGAGAAAGGTCAGCTCGTCGGCGCCTTCGGCGTCATAGGCTGCCGCCAGTTCCACCGGATCACCCGCGTCCCGCAGGTTTTCGAAATTGACCCCCTTGACCACCCTCCCGTCGTCGACGTCCAGGCACGGGATCACGCGCACGGCAAGGTCAGTACCCGAATACACCTCAATAATCCTCCGGTTCGCCTACGGCACGCAGGATTTCGAGGACTTCGCCGTGCGCGCCGGGTGCCGCGGCCAGCACCGACCGCGCGGCCGGGGTCCACGGCCGGCCGGCCAGGTCGGTGACGATGCCACCGGCGGACCTCACCTGCGCCACCCCGGCGGCGTGGTCCCACACGTGTCCTCCGAAAGTTACTGCGGCACCAAGGATTCCGTCAGCGACGTAGACAAGGTCAATCCCGGTCGACCCGTGCATGCGCAACCGCGAAGACACCCGGCTGAGGCTTTCCAGGACCGCCAGCCGATAGCGCCCCGGGAACCGGCCCCGTGAGTCTGCGCTGAATGTGCCGACGCCGACGAGCGCGTCAGCCAGGTCGGTGTGGGCCAGCGGCGGCCGTGGGACACCGTTTTTGATCAGCGGGCCACCCGCGACGGCGGTGTAGCGCTCATCGGTGAACGGCAACCAGGCCAGGCCGGCCACCGGTTCGCCGTCATGCAGCAGACCCAAGAGGATCGCGGCCATCGGCGATCCCGCAGCGTAGTTGATCGTGCCGTCGATGGGGTCCAATACCCACACCCATGGCGAGTCGACGGCCGTGCCGCCGAACTCCTCGCCGTGCACCCCGATTCCGGTGGCCTGTTCCAACGCGGCGACGACTTGGCGCTCAATGGCCAGGTCGACTTCGGTGGCGAAGTCGTTGCCCTTCTTGGGGACTGCCGAGTCGGCGCGGTGGCCGTCCAGGAACCGCGGCACCGCCGCATCCAGGATCGCCGACGCCTCTTCCACCAGGGGGGCCACCAGCGCGTCCAAATCCATTGCGGCGCTAATCCCGTACCGCAGCCAGTGCCTGCGGCAAGGTGAACCGCCCGGCGTAGAGGGCTTTGCCGACGATGGCGCCCTCGACCCCGCGGGCGGTGAGGGTGGCTAGGTTTGCCAAGGCACGCAGGTCGTCCAGGCTGGACACACCGCCGGATGCGATCACCGGGGCTTCGGTGCGATCGGCCACGGCGGCCAGCAGGTCGAGATTGGGGCCGCCCAACGTGCCGTCCTTGGTGACATCGGTGACCACGAACCGCGAACATCCTTGAGCGTCAAGGCGTTCCAGCACTTCCCACAGATCGCCCCCGTCGGTCTCCCAGCCGCGCCCGCGCAACCGGTGCTCGCCGGCTGGATTGCCCTTGTCGAACTGCACGTCAAGACCGACGGCGACCATGTCACCGTGCTCGCTGATCGCGCGCGCGCACCATTGCGGGTTCTCCAGGGCCGCCGTTCCCAGATTGACCCGCGCGCAACCGGTGGCCAGCGCCGCGGCCAGGGAATCGTCGTCGCGGATCCCGCCCGACAGTTCCACCCGCACGTCGAGCTTGCCCACTACCTCGGCGAGAAGTTCGCGGTTGGAGCCGCGGCCGAACGCGGCGTCCAGGTCGACCAGATGGATCCACTCGGCCCCGTCGCGCTGCCAGCCCAGGGCGGCGTCCAGGGCCGAGCCGTACTCGGTTTCACTGCCGGCCTTGCCCTGCACGAGGCGCACCGCGCGGCCCTCGACCACGTCGACGGCGGGTAACAAAATCAACGACATCTACAGCCCCTCGACCCAGTTGCTCAGCACGGCCGCACCGGCGTCGCCGCTCTTTTCCGGGTGGAATTGGGTTGCGGCCAGCGGACCTTCCTCGACCGCGGCGAGAAACGGTACGTGATGGGTGGCCCACGTGAGCACCGCTTCCGGGGAACCCTCCCACCGCTGCGCGGCGTAGGAGTGCACGAAGTAGAACCGGGTGTTGGCGTCCAGCCCCTTGAACAGCGCGCTGCCCGGCCCGGAATGCACCACGTTCCAGCCCATGTGCGGGACCACAGGGGCGTCCAGCCGGGTAACGGCCCCAGGCCACTGCCCACAACCTTTCGTCTCCACCCCGAATTCGACGCCGCGGGCGAACAAGATCTGCATGCCTACGCAGACGCCCAGCACCGGACGTCCGGCGGCGACCCGCTCGGCGATGATCCGCTCACCGGCGATCTTGCGCAGGCCCGTCATGCAAGCCTCGAAAGCGCCGACGCCGGGTACCACCAACCCGTCGGCCGCAGCCGCGGCGTCCGCGTCGGCGGTCACCTCAACCGACGCGCCGACCCGCTGTAGGGCGCGTTGCGCCGACCGTAGATTGCCCGAACCGTAGTCCAAAACGACCACCGATTTTTGCCGAAAAGGGTGGGTCACAGAACACCTTTGGTGGACGGCACGCCCGACACCCTGGGGTCGGGTTCGACCGCCTGACGCAACGCGCGAGCCACGGCCTTGTACTGCGCTTCGGTGATGTGGTGTGGGTCGCGCCCGTACAGGACGCGCACGTGCAGCGCGATGCGGGCGTTGGCGGCCAGCGTTTCGAACACGTGCCGATTCACGACGGTGTGGTAGGGCACCGAACTGCCGGCAATGGTGGTGTGCTGCAGGTGATCCGGCTCCCCGGTATGCACGCAATAGGGCCGGCCGGAAACGTCGACCACGGCATGGGCCAGCGTCTCGTCCATGGGGATGAAGGCGTCGCCGAACCGGCGGATGCCCTTCTTGTCGCCGAGGGCCTGCCCGAGTGCCTGACCCAGCGCGATGGCGGTGTCCTCAATGGTGTGGTGCCCTTCGATCTCGACGTCGCCCGCGGTGCGCACGGTCAGGTCGAAGCTGGCGTGCGTGCCCAGTGCCGTGAGCATGTGGTCGTAGAACGGCACACCGGTGTCGACGTGAACCTGCCCGGTGCCGTCGAGGTCGAGCTCAATGACGATGTCGGATTCCTTGGTGCGACGTTCAATACGCGCGCGCCGCGTTGCTTTGCCTGTTTCGGTGGCGGTCACGGGGCTCCTACTGGGGTGACTGGGGCTAATTCGGTGGTCGCGATCTGGGCGCTGGCCCGCAGGAAGGCATCGTTCTCGTCGGCCAGCCCCGTGGTGGCGCGCAGGTAGCCGGGAATCCCGACATCGCGGATCAAGACGCCCGCGTCCAGATAGCGCTGCCAGGTGGCCGGCGCATCGGCGAATTCCCCGAACAGCACGAAGTTGGCATCGCTCGGGATCACCCGAAAGCCCATGCCGCTCAGAGCTTTTGTGACGCGCTCGCGTTCGGCGATCAGCGTCGCGACGCTACCCAGGGTGTCGTCGGCGTGCCGCAGCGCTGCCCGGGCCGCGGCCTGGGTGACCGACGACAGGTGATACGGCAGCCGCACCAGCAGCATCGCGTCAATCATCGCCGGTGTGGCCACCAGGTAGCCGAGCCTGCCGCCGGCGAAGGCGAACGCCTTGCTCATCGTGCGGGTGACGACGAGCTTGGCCGGATACTCCGCCACCAGCGCCACCGCGCTGGGCTGCGACGAGAACTCGCCGTAGGCCTCATCGACGATCAAGATGCCCGGCACCGCATCGAGTAGCCGTCGCAGATCCGGCAGCGAAACGCTCTGGCCGGACGGGTTGTTGGGGCTGGCGATGAACACGACGTCGGGTTTGCGTTCGACGACGGCGGCGACCGCCGTATCCAGGTCGAGGCTGAAGTCGTCGGCGCGGGCGGCTTCGAGCCATTCGGTCCGGGTGCCATCGGCGATGATCGGGTGCATCGAGTAGGAGGGAACGAACCCGATCGCGGTGCGCCCCGGCCCGCCGAACGCCTGCAGCAGCTGTTGTAGGATCTCGTTGGAACCGTTGGCGGCCCAAAGGTTTTCGACACCAAGCTGAGTACCGGTCTGGACCGTGAGGTAACCGGCGAGGTCACGGCGCAGGGCCACCGCGTCGCGATCGGGGTAGCGGTGCAGGTCCGCAGCCGCCCCTCGCACCGACCCCACGACGTCGTCGACCAGGGCCTTGGTGGGTGGGTGCGGGTTCTCGTTGGTGTTCAGCCGCACCGGAACCGCCAATTGCGGTGCCCCGTAGGGCGATTTGCCACGCAGGTCGTCGCGCAAGGGCAGGTCGTCGAGCGTGGGCTTGGTTTTTTGGGGGTTCGCGGGTCCGCTCATCGTTCGAACCTCCGCCGCACCGCCTCGCCGTGCGCCGGCAGATCTTCGGCTTCGGCCAGCGTGACCACGTGTCCGGAGACGTCTTTGAGGGCCGCCTCGGTGTAGTCGACGACGTGGATGCCGCGCAGGAAAGTCTGCACCGACAGGCCGCTGGAATGCCGGGCGCTGCCCGCCGTCGGCAACACGTGGTTAGATCCGGCGCAGTAGTCACCGAGGCTCACCGGCGACCACGGGCCTATGAAAATGGCTCCGGCCGAACGTATTTGGCCGGCCACCCGCGGCGCGTCGACGGTCTGGATCTCCAGGTGTTCCGCGGCGTACGCGTTGACGACCTTGATACCGGCGGCCAGGTCGTCGACCAGGATGATCGCCGATTGGCGCCCGCTCAGCGCGGCCGTCACCCGTTCGCGGTGCACCGTCGTCTGCAGCTGGGCGGCCAATTCGGTGTCGGTGGCGGCGGCCAGCTTCTCACTCGGCGTCACCAGCACGCTGCCCGCCATCTCGTCGTGTTCGGCCTGGCTGATCAGGTCGGCGGCCACGTGCGCGGGATCGGCGGTGTGGTCGGCGAGGATGGCGATCTCGGTCGGCCCGGCTTCGGCGTCGATGCCCACCCGTGAGCGGCACAGCCGCTTGGCGGCGGTGACGTAGATATTGCCGGGCCCGGTGATCAGGTCGACCGGCGCGAGTTCCGTTCCGTCGGTGTCGGTACCGCCGTAAGCCAGCAGCGCCACCGCCTGCGCACCGCCCACGGCCCAGACCTCGCCGACGCCCAGCAGCCGGGCCGCGGCCAGGATCGTCGGATGCGGCAAGCCGTCAAAGCGGGCCTGCGGCGGACTGGCCACCACCAGCGAGCCGACACCGGCGGCCTGTGCCGGCACCACGTTCATCACCACGCTGGACGGGTACACCGCGTTGCCGCCGGGCACGTACAGGCCCACCCGCTCGACGGGAACCCACCGCTCGGTGACCGTCGCGCCCGGGCCGAGCGTGGTGGTGACGTCGGTGCGGCGCTGATCGGCGTGCACGGCGCGGGTGCGTTCGATCATCAGCTGCAGCGCTTCGCGGACGTCGGCGTCCAGCCCGGCCAGCGCCGCCTCCAGCGCGTCGTCGGGGACCCGGACGGCCGCTGGCCGCACGCCGTCGAACGACGCCCCGAACTCCAGAGCGGCCTCGGCTCCGCGGTCGGCGACGGCCTCCACGATCGGGCGCACCTTGGGCAACACCGTCTCGACGTCGGCACCACCGCGCGGTAGGGCGGCCCGCAAGCGGGCGGCCGTCAACTCCGCTCCCCGCAGGTCAATGCGGGCCATCACGGGTGGCGGCGTGGCAGTCACAGGGTTCATTGTCCCAGAGGAACTCAAGTCAATATCCGACCGGTACAGTGCCGTCATGTCCAAAAAGGATCATCCCAACAACGCCCCGGGCGTCCCGATGGTCTTTCCGGTCTGGTTTGAGAACTTTCAGGTCAAATACCTCAACAAGGCGCTCAAGCCGATCGCGCGCTACCTGCCGGGAACGGCAACCATCGAGCATCGCGGTCGCAAGTCCGGCAAGCCATTCAGGACCATCGTGACCACCTACCGTAAAGGCAACACGCTGGCGATCGCACTGGCCCACGGCAAAACGGACTGGGTCAAGAACGTGCTGGCCGCCGGCGAGGCCGACGTGCGCTACGCCCGCCGCGAGGTGCACATCAGCAATCCACGGATCTTGCCCGCCGGCTCCGGCGATGGCGAGGAGCTGCCGCGTATGGCACGCGTCCAGCTGCCCCGGATGGCCGTTTTTGTGGCCGACATCACCTGAGACCAGGACGCACACTAAGCCCTGGTGAAGACGGTCTTGCCGGTCATCGTCGGCCAGGCGGCGGGCGCGTCCTCCCAGGCGACGACGCGGTCGACGGCCGGCGACAGGTCCAGGCCGTCGGCGAGCAACTCGAGCACCTGCGGGATGACCGTGCGCGCACTGACGCGTCCGGTGATGAACTGCACACCGCGGGTGTACATCGGCAGCAACGGCATCTCGACCTTGTATTCGGGGTAAATCCCGGTGTCGGTGCACACCCCGTCCGGCCAGGTCGCTCGCAGTGTCGCCGAAAGCAGCGCCGAATCGCCGGTGGTGTGCACAGTGACCGGATAGGGGTCCCACGACTTGTCCGGCTTGGCCCGGTCGTGGACCACCGCGCCGAGCTTCTCGGCGGCGGCCAGCCGCTGCGGATCGGTGTCGACGTAGTCGACGTGGGCGCCCAACGCCGCGGCGAAGGCAGCCGAATACAGCCCGATCGACAGCCGTCCCATCACGAGGACACGGCGATCGACCGGATCGAGCGTGTCCAGCTCCTCGCTGAATGGCCCGACGGTGCGCCAGCCGTCGGGAATGTTGTCTGACAGGGACGCGATCGAGATGGGTTCCACGGCGTCCGGACACGCGATCAGCATCGCGTCGGCGTACGGCACCAGCACGAGGTCGGACATGAAGCCGCCGCCGTCCAGGCCGGAGATCGGTGCCATCCCATAGGCCGCCATCAGCGGCAGCGAGCCGCATGAGCCGGTCACGCCACGACGGCATTCGCGGCAGGTTCCACAGTTGATCTGAAATGGCACCACGACGCGGTCGCCGATCTGAACGCTTTTGACATCGTCGCCGACCGCGACGACCTCGGCTAATCCCTCGTGGCCCACCGCGTATCCCGGCGGCAACGGCAGCCGCCCGTGGCACACCGCGACGTCGAGGTCGCAACAAGCCACCATGAGCGGCCGAACCAGCGCCTGCTCGGGCGCGGTGATCTGCGGTTCCGCCACCTCGCGCCACGCGTATCGCCCGGTGTCTTCGTACGTCAACTGCCTCATCTCAGCATTCTTGAGCGATCTTTCAAGTATTGTCAATACCGATGCCCAGACCAGATCGCAGCCGCGCGGCGGTCATCGACAGCGCCACCACCCTGTTCCGGCGCCAGGGCTACGCGGCGACCGGGCTCAACCAGATCCTCGACGAGGCCGGCGTCCGGCCCGGTTCGCTGTATCACCACTTCCCGCAGGGCAAGCAACAGTTGGCCGCCGCGGTGGTGGACACCGAGGGAACCGGCATCGAGCAGCTGCTGCGCCGGTTCCTGGCGACGGGCCGGCCGGTGGCCGACATCGTCGATCGCTGGGTCGACCTGCTGGCGGCGGGGTTGGCCGGCGACCAGCGCGACGGCTGCCCCATCGAGCCGATCGCCACCGAGTCGGTCAACGCGAGCCCGCTGGTGCGCGAGGCGTCGGCACGCGCCTTCAAGGGTTGGTGTGCGGCGATCGAGGACCGGCTGCGCGCCGACGGCCGGCCACCGGCGGAGGCGAAACAGGCTGCCCTCGCGGTGATCTCACTGATCGAGGGAGCCCTGATCCTGTCGCGAATCGCGGGCGACGCGGGCGCGCTCATCGCCGCCAAGCCCGCGGCGCGCCTATTGCTGAGCTGACGGACCTACATATCGAGGCCGATGTCGAGCGCGCGCACCGAGTGGGTGAGCGCACCGACGGCAAGGTAGTCCACCCCGGTTGCGGCGTAGGTTGCCGCGTTCTCGAGGCTGAGCCCACCGGACGACTCGAGCAGAACGGCGGGCGCCCGGGCGTCCCGGCGCTGCACGGCCATCTGCGTCTGCCACACCGGAAAGTTGTCCAGCAGGATCAGCTCGGGCTTTTCGGGCAACACCGCATCGAGCTGCTCGAGCGAATCCACCTCGACCTCACACGGCAGATCGGGGGCGGCTTCGCGCACCGCCCGCAGCGCTTCGACCACCGATCCCGCGGCCGCCACGTGGTTGTCCTTGATCAGCGCCGCGTCGCCAAGCCCCAGGCGGTGGTTGACGCCCCCGCCCACTCGCACCGCGTATTTCTGCAGCGCCCGCAAACCGGGCAGGGTCTTGCGGGTGTCGCGGACCCTGGCCTTGGTCTCCCGCACCGCCTCGACCCAGGCCGCGGTCGTTGTGGCGACCCCCGACAAGTGACAGATCAGGTTCAGCATCGTTCGCTCCGCGGTCAACAGCCCACGGGTTTCCGCCTGCACCGTCAACAGCGACTCACCCGGCTGCAGGCGGGCGCCGTCCTCGACGCGATCGAGCACACGATAAGCGTCGGCGCCGAGCACCTCGTCGAGCACCAGCAAGGCGACGTCCAGCCCGGCGATCACGCCCGGCTCGCGGGGCACCATCGACGCTGTGGCCACCGCACCGGCCGGCACCGTGGCCGACGTGGTGACGTCGGGACCGTAGCGCAGATCCTCTTGCAGTCCGCGCCGAATGGTGTCAAGAGCGGCGTCGAGTTCGCCGTCGGACAGCATCGTCAACCCACCACCGCCAGCGCCTCCACCAGCACCGAGTTTTGGTCGTCGGCCAGCCGGAGCACGCTGCTGCGGGCTTGTTCCGGCGCGGCGTCCGCGTACTCCGCGCGGTGGTGGCAGCCCCGGCTTTCGTTGCGCGCCAAGGCCGCCGCGGACACCGCGCGGGCCGTCACCGTCAATGCGACGTCCTCGAAATCGCGACGGCCGGCCAGTTTACGGACACGCGCCCCGGACAGCTTGTCGGACAACCGGTTTAGACCAGCCACGTCGCGCACCACTGAGGCGTCCCGGCCCATCGCGCGTTGCAGTTCGCCGCGCTTGGGCGCGGTGTGGGTTATCGGCTCGGGTGCCACGGCGCGCGAACGCCCCATCGCCGCCGCATGCGCGGCCGCGGCCTTTCCGGCGCGCCCACCGACCACCAAACCCTCCAGCAAGCTGTTGGACGCCAAGCGGTTGGCACCGTGCATCCCGGTCCGCGCCACCTCGCCCGCCGCGAACAGCCCGGGCAGCTCGGTCTGGCCGTCTACATCGGTGACGACGCCGCCGCAGCTGTAGTGCGCGCCCGGAACGACCGGGATGGGTTGACGGACGGGGTCAATGCCGGCGGCCCGGCAGGCGGCGGTGACGGTGGGGAAACGAAGCTCGAAGCCCTCGATGCCGCGCGCGTCGAGGAAGACGCACGCATCGCCGGTGGCCTTCAGCCGCGCGTCGATGGCTGCCGCGACGACATCGCGCGGGGCCAGGTCGCCCATCGGGTGAGCGCCGGCCGTTACCGAATTACCCTTCCTGTCAAGCAAAATCGCGCCCTCACCGCGGATGGCCTCGGTGACCAGCGGACGCCGTCCGCCGGCTCGGCCGCCAAACAGCATGGTCGGGTGGAACTGGATGAACTCGAGATCGCTCACCGCGACACCGGCCCACAGCGCCAACGCGATTCCGTCGCCGGTGGAGCCGTCGGGATTGGTGGTCGCGCCGTACAGGTGCCCGAGGCCGCCCGAAGCCAGGATCACCGCGGGCGCGCTGACGATCCCGCAGCCGTCCGAGTTGCCTACCAGCACCCCGGTCACCGCGCTGCCGTCGTGC
>Ga0318515_10000817_pt1 | contig 10147 bp, 10 predicted proteins | sample GRESIP176b2f19_FD_202499 | JGI IMG/M metagenome (GOLD analysis project Ga0318515, IMG submission 202499) | Tropical soil microbial communities from Luquillo Experimental Forest, Puerto Rico - GRE.SIPMG.176b2f19 | ecosystem: Environmental > Terrestrial > Soil > Tropical forest > Bulk soil...
TTCAAGCAGGCGCTGCTCGCGGCCAAGTCGGTGGCCTATATCGATCCCGCCGCCGGCGGCTCGAGCGGCATCTACGTCGCCGGTCTCCTCGACAAGCTCGGGATCGCCGCCGAGGTGAAGCCCAAGGCCAAATTGATCCCGGGCGGCGCGGTGGCGGAGCACGTGGCCAAGGGCGAAGCGGAGCTCGGCATTCACCAGATCAGCGAAATCCTGCCGGTGAAAGGCGTCACGCTCGTGGGTCCGCTGCCGCCGGAGATTCAGAACTACACCGTCTATGCCGCCGGCGTCGGCGCCCACGCCAAGGAGAGCGATGCCGCCAAGGCCTTGCTCAAGACGCTCACCAGCCCCGCCGCCGCCGAGGTGCTCAAGTCGAAGGGCATGGAGCCGGCGGGATCGTGATCCGGAATCCGGCTGATTGGCTCGCCGTCGTTCTTTGTCGTCTCCGCGAAAGCGGAGACCCATATTCCAGAGGCGGTGGTTATGGGTCCCCGCTTGTGCGGGGACGACAGCCATAAGAGCTCGACTAGTGGCAACGCGATGAGCATCAAAGCGCTGTTCTTCGACGTCTTCGGTACGTTGGTCGACTTTCGCACCGGCGTCGCACGCGAGGCGGAGTCCATTCTCGGCGCCGCCGCGAGGCGGAGTCCATTCTCGGCGCCGCCGGCCACAAGCTCGACTGGGGCGCCTTCGCCGATGCCTGGCGCAAGGAGTATCAGCCTGCGCTCGAGGAGGTGCGCGCCGGCCGCATGGCGTTCCGCAAGCTCGACGTGCTGCACCGGGAAAATCTCGATCGCATTCTGCCGCGGTTCGGGATCTCCGGGCTGGCGGAGGACGCGGCGCGAAATCTCAATCTCGCCTGGCATCGCCTTCCCGCATGGCCCGATGTGCCGGAAGGCCTTGCCCGGCTCAAGCGCCGCTTCCTGCTGGCGCCGGTCTCGAACGGCAACATCTCGCTGATGGTCGATCTCGCCCGCCGCAACAACTTTCCCTGGGACGCGATCCTGGGCGCGGAAATCGCGGGCGACTACAAGCCCAAGCCGCGCCTCTACCTCGGCGCCTGCGAGGCCTTCGATCTGCCGCCCGGCGACTGCATGATGGTCGCGGCGCATACGAACGATCTTCTGCACGCAGCGAAGTGCGGATTGCGCACGGGCCACATCGCACGGCCGAACGAGCACGGGCCGGGTATCGGGGAAGCTGCCCCTCAGGCGCCGGTCGACGTCGCGGCGATGAGCCTCGACGATCTCGCTGCCAAGCTCGGCGCGTGAGGTCGGCGCGCGCCGCCGGGCGTGCCGAAGCTCGAAGCGGCGACGGCGGAGCAGTTGCGCTTTGCCGCCGTTAGGGAATAGCGTTTCCTCGTTGCTGAGGAGCGACGGCATGGCCGATCCCGTCTCCCAGTTCGCCACCCGCATCGCCTACGGCGCGAGGCAGCTGCCACGGGTTGCCTGGTACATCGGGCACGGCGTGGTCATGCGGCGCTTGTCCCAAACCGTGCGCGAGCGGGCCGGTGAAAGCACGCGGCCGCGCGCTCGCACCCGCGCGCCCGTGCCCGACCGCCGACGCCTCTACGCCGACATGGCGGTGCTGTTCCGGCAAGACCTCGCCAACGTCGAGGCCGGCATCTATCCCTTGCCCGCCGATCATGACGGCGCGTTCCCGGTCGTGCTCAACCGCTCGCGCCTCTTCTTCGCGGATCTACCGGACGTGCATCGCCGCCGCGAGAACCGACAGTACCGGCAAGTGCTGACCGAGGACACGCGCGGCAAGCGGCCCGATTACTATCTGCAGAATTTTCACTTCCAATCAGGCGGCTGGCTGACGGCGGATTCGGCGCGGCGATACGACACGCAGGTCGAGGTGCTGTTCAACGGCTCGGCGAATGCGACGCGCCGACAAGCGCTGCTACCGCTGCACGAGATCTTCGCCGGACGCGATCAGCGCCGCCTGCGGCTGCTCGACGTGGGCTGCGGCACCGGGCGCTTTCTCGACGCATTCAAGCAGACGTGGCCGCGCCTGCCAGCGCTCGGGATCGATCTGTCGGAGGCCTACCTCGCGGAGGCCAAGCGTCACTTGCAGCGGTGGTGCTGGATCAACCTCATGGTCGCGAATGGGGAAGCGCTTCCCGTCAAGGATCAAAGCCAGGATGCGGTGACGAGCATCTTCATGTTTCATGAATTGCCGCCGAAGGTGCGCCGCGTCGTGTTTCACGAGTTCGCCCGCGTGTTGAAGCCTGGCGGCCGCCTCGTCGTCGTGGACTCGTTGCAAATCGGCGACGAGCCCGACTATGACGGCATGCTCGAGCTCTTTCCGCGGAGCTATCACGAGCCCTACTACAGGAGTTACCTCAAGGAGGACTTCCGCGGCATTGCCGCAGATTGCGGCCTCGCGCATATCCGAGACGTGAACGCTTTCGTCTCCAAAGTGATGGTTTTCGACAAGCGATGAAAATCAGCAAGCTTCGTACTGCGCCGCGCCTGGGAAACGATCTTTTGTCGCCGTAAGCGGATGCGTTGCCGCGCTCAATACGGCCGCACCGTGCCTTTGATTGTGGTGCGCAGCATCAGCCGGCGCTCGCTCGAGGGAAAATCGGTGCGCGCGTGTGACGAGCAGCGATTGTCCCACAGCAGGAGATCGCCCACGCGCCAGACGTGCTCGTAGACGAAGTCGCGTTTCTCCGAATGGTCGAACACGGCGTTGAGCAGCGGCTCGCTTTCCGCCGGCGGCATGTCGAGAACGCCGACGGTCATCAGCCGGTTGACGTAGACCGCCTTGCGGCCGGTGTCCTCGTGGGTGCGAAACACCGGATGGGTGCATTCGGCGAAGGCCACGGTGCCGCGGCTGTCACCCCGCTGGGTCGATCCGTAGTTGTAGTGGTGCACGGCCTTGCGGCCTTCGAGGCGGTCGCGGATCGCCCGATCGAGCGTGTCATAGGCGGCATAGCCGCTGGCGAACAGCGTGTTGCCGCCGGTGGAGGGAATTTCGACGGAATAAAGCAACGTCGCCTTGCTCGGCACCTCGGCGTGGATCATGTCGTGGTGGAACATCATCTCGCCGTCGGGCAGGGCGCCGATCGGCTCGCCGTTCTCGCGAATGTTGGAGATCATCATGATCCCGGGCAGCAGGCTCGAATAGCCCTTGGGGAAATATTTCGGCGGCCGCGACAGCTCGCCGAGCTCGCCGAAAAAGCTGGTCGCGCGGATCAAGTCCTCTTGCGATAGCTTCTGGCCGGGAAAGACGATGACGAGATGATCGAGCCAGGCCTGGTAGATGGCGCGAACGGTGTCGCCGTCGGGCTTTTCGCGCAGGTCGAGCCCGTGGATTTCGGCGCCGATATGTTGGCTGAGCGGAACGACGTCGAACTTCGTTCGGGTCATGACCGTCATGGCGGTTCCTCCGCAACGATCGGGCGCCTCGCGCCGAGCTTTTCACTCCGCCGCTGCCGGCGCCGCGGCGTGGTGCGCCGCCTTGCCGTGCTCGACCTCGCCGCTGGCCAAGGCGGCGAGAATCTTCGCGACTAGCTCACGCGCGGACGCCGCGCTCAATTCCACCGCGACGCGCTCGCGCCCGCCGTCCGCTTCGCTGATGAAGTCGATGCCGAGCGCATGATCGAGCGGCGCGTGGAAGGGATGATCGTAATAGACGTTGGCGGTGTCGATCCGCATCCAGCCGCTCGGCCCCTTGGCGCTGCCCAGGAGCTTGGCCTTCTCGACGATGTAAGAGCACATGACGATCTCCTCGAATGTGTCAGGCCGCGCGGGCCGCGGCCGCCGCGGCGAGATGCCTGTGGAAGAATGCAAACACCTTGTCCCAGCCGTCGAGCGCCTGTTCGGGGCGGTAGGCGGGCCGCGCGGCGTTGAAAAAAGCGTGGCCGGCTCCGTCGTAGCGGTGGAACTCGTAGTTCTTGCCGAGTTTTTTGAGCACGGCTTCGGTGCGGTTGACCTGGTCGCGATTGGGATTTTCGTCGTCGTTGCCGAACAGGCCGAGCAGCGGACAGCGCAGCTTCGCCGTGAGATCGATGGGCGCGACCGGCCGCTTGGCGTTGAGCTGCTTGGGGTCGTCGACGATGACGTTGCCGCCCCAGCAATCCACCACCGCGTCGATGCCGTCGAGCGAACAGGCGGCGAGATAGGTGTGGCGCCCGCCCGAGCAGAATCCGATCACTCCGATCTTGCCGTTGGCATAGGGCTGGGCGCGCAAAAACTCCATGCAGCCCGCGACGTCGCCGAGGACTTGCTCGTCGGCGACGCCGCCGGCCGCGCGCACGCGCGCGCCGACATCGTCGGGGCTGCCGGGGCCTTCGCGGAAATAGAGGTGTGGCGCGATGGTCGCCAATCCGTGATGGGCGAGCTTGCGGGTCGCCTCCTTGATCCATTCATCCCACCCGGGCATGTGATGGATCAGGACGATGCCGGGCCACGGTCCGCCGCCGAGCGGACGCGCGTAATAGGCTTCGCCCACGTCTCCCTTGTGGCCGCGAAAGGCCACCGTCTCCGCGAGCATACTCTCGTAGGTCATGCCGTCCTCACCAGCTTGATGGCCGTCGCCACGATTACACATAACCTTCCCGCGGCCTAGGGGTGCAAAAGCGACCGCCGCCGGCGAGGCGAGTATTGCAGGCGGTGACTTAAGTCACGCGGCTTTAGGATCGAGCTGTTGCGCAAGGAGCGGGGCGCGCCGGCCGCTCAATCAGGACATCGATGAAGCACGGCCTTGTAGGTCTGGTCCTGATCTGAAAAGTCGATGGTCTTATCCTCGCGCGGCGTGAAGATGACGTCGCCCAGCATCTGGCTACCGCCCGGGCCCTTGCATTCCACATGGACCACAAAGGTGGCGCCGTCGCGCTTCTTGTTCAGGATGGTGCACAGGCCGAACACCGAGTCGATGTCGCGCGGCGTGATCTTCACGCGCGACACGCCGGGGTCCGAACCATCGGTCTTGCAGGCCTGATTTTCCGTGTAGGTGCCGACGAGCGGGAAGTCGTCCTCCCCCTGCACCGGCGTTGCCAGCACTGCGAGCACGACGAGGCTCAGCATGCTTCCTGCAAGCTTGATCACTTGCCTAATCACTTGGCCCCTCCACCCGAAACCTTCGCTGGTGCCTTTCCGAAGTGTAAAGAATGTCGCGGGAGGGGCCAATGATCAACTCCGCCAGCGCCGCGGCACCCGGTCGCGGGCCTGCCGCCCCATGACGCAGATGTGGCGCCGGCCTTCGAACTATCGTAAGCATCGCGCCCCATGAGCAAGGCCGAGCTGGTTTCCATTCCGGTCGTGGACGTGCGCGAGGGCGGACCCGTTCGCCACGCGGTCGACGCGTGCGCACGCGCGCGCGCGCTGCGGGATGATTGCGTGACCTGGTTGCCGCGCGGCGCGCGCATGCTGCTTCCCGCCATGGACGCGGTGACGCGCCGCTGGCTCCAGCGCTCGCATTCGCCCTACGTCACGGACCTCGAAGCGATCGCCGTTGCGCTCGGTTTTCCCGGCATCTGGTTTCTCAACGGCACCTACCAATGGGGCTGCACCGCGGTTGCCCGCGACGAGGACGGCGTGCCCTGGCTCGCGCGCACGCTCGATTGGCCGTTCCCGGGACTCGGCCGCCATATCGAGATCGCGCGCATGTGCGGCCCTGCCGGCGAGTTCGTCAACGTCACCTGGCCGGGCTACGCGGGCGCGTTGACCGCCCTGGCGCCCGGGCGGTTCGCGGCCGCCATCAACCAGGCGCCGCTCTGGCGCCGCACCCGCAAGCCGTGGCTGCGGCCCTACGATCTTGCCGTGAACGCGCTGCGGACGTGGCCGATCCGCTTCCGCCCACCTGACCATCTGTTGCGCGAGGTGTTCGAGACCTGCCGTCATTTCGGCGAAGCCAAGCGCCGGCTCGAGACCGTGCCCGTGGCGCGTCCGGTGATCTTCACGCTCATCGGATGCGAGCGCGGCGAGCGCTGCGTGATCGAGCGAACGGAGGAAGGGTTTGCCAGTCGTGCCGAGGACACGTCGGCGGCCAACGATTGGCTACAGAGCACGACGCCGTGGGAGGCGCGGGTGTGCGCCACGCTCCTGCTCAAGAGCTCGCGCGAAGAGGCGACCGCGCACAGCCGCGCCCGGCGCGAGGCGCTCTCGTCCTGGCCGCAGCCCTTCGCCGGCTCCGATTTCGCCTGGGTGACGCCGCCCGTGCTCAATCCCTTCACCCGCATCGCGGTGGAGATGTGCGCGGCCAACGGAACGCTGCGGGCGGTCGGCTACGAGTCGGAGCCGGGCGACGCGCTTCCGCGGCGGGCGACGCAGGTGCGCGAATTGGCTGTGGCCGGCCTTCCGGGGTGAGCGGCTGGCACCGATTTTTCTTCGAGCCCGCGGCGGGCAAAATATTTTCGACATGTTTCCTGCCTCCAATGGAGGCCACGTTCGCTCATTCTGTGCGAACAGGGGGGAGCCGTGCGCAAGTTGGCGTTGCGCCTTGTGACCGTTGCCGCATTGGGCGCGGGCGCGCCCTTGGCGGGCGTGCGTGCCGACGCGGCGCCGGCTGCACCGCGCGCAATCGCGATCGACTTTGCGCTCGCCGAACCGGCGCAATTCATCTATCGCGGCAAGCCGTACTGCTGGTACCCCTACGGTTGGGCGGGCGCCGGTTGGTATTGGTGCGGTTATGGCACCTATGCCGGCGTCGGCTGGGGCGGCAGCTACGGCTGGAACGGCTGGGTCGTGCCGCGACACTACCGCGCCGCGCGGGTCGCACACCCGTACCGCTTCTGGCCGGAGCCTTAAGCGCCGTCGTAGCGTCGGCCGGCCACCAGCTTGCGCGCCAACAGCGCAGCGATGGCGGGTGATCGCGGCCGCTACGATTGTCCCGGAGGCTGCTGCTTATCCTCGCCGGCGAACAGCGCGGCTGGAAACTGTGCCGCATAACGACGCTTGTGCGCTGGACGCGGATGGTCTTCGCGCGGGCTCAGGTCCGGTTCCACGACCTTACGATAGAGATGCCAGGTCGAATGGCCGAGCACCGGCACCACCACGGCCAGGCCGAAGAAGAACGGCAACGAGCCGAGTACCAACAGCACGGCGACGATCAAGCCCCAGACCGCCATGATGACCGGGTTGGCGGCGACCGCTCGCACCGAGGTCAACACCGCCTCGACCGCGCCGACCTCGCGGTCGACCAGCAGGGGAAACGCCACCACGCTGATGATCAACACCGTGACCGCAAACAGGAAGCCGACGAAGTTGCCGACGACGATGAGCATCCAGCCCGCGGGCGTGGTGAAGACCTGACGGACGAAATGCGGAATCGAGGCGGCGGGCTCGTAGCCGAAATTGGCGATGTAGATCGCCTGCGCCACGCCGATCCAGATCGCGAAGATCACCAGCAGCAGAAAGCCCAGCGCCGCAATTGCGTCGCGTGACGGCGAGTGCAGCACGTCGAAGGCGTCTTCCCAGGAAATGTCGAGACCCTGCTCGCGGCGGCGGCTCAGCTCGTAAAAGCCGATGGCCGCGAACGGGCCGACCAGCGCGAAGCCGGCGGCGAGCGGAAACAAGAGCGGCAAGAGCGCATAACCCAGGATCGCCCGCGCCAGGACCAGACCGACGATGGGATAGATCAAGCACAGGAACACCGCGTGGGTCGGTATGGCGGAAAAATCGGCGAGCCCGCGTGCCAGTGCGTCTTTGAGGTCGGCGAGGCCGATGCGGCGCACCGTCGGACGCACGCGGACCGTGTCCGCCCCCATGAGAACGTGTAGCTGCGCCATGGTCGTACCTTCCCGGGCAATCAGGGTCGCCATGCCGGTCTTGGTCACGCCGTGCCGCGACCCGGGACCTATATTAACACGGCGGGAGAAAACGTATTCGGTGCTGTACCGCCAGATCGGAATGGCACCCCCGCCGTCGGGCAGGGCATTGCGGTTCGTTCGCGAGACGTCCGATATGCTGAGAGGGGCGCCGGTGCGACCCTCGCCCCCGCCGCCGACGAAAACCAGCTGCCTGACGGAGACCCATCGATGCCGCGTGATATCGTCCGCCGAGCCGAAGCCATTCCCGCCACCAGCATGATCGCGCTTGCGATCGGCGCGGCTGCGTTCGGAGCTGTCGCGGTCGGGGCGTTGGCGATCGGCCGGCTCGTCGTCGGCCGCGTAACGGTCAAGAAGGCGCGCTTCCAGACGCTCGAAGTGGACGAGCTGACGGTGCGCAAGTTGCGGGTGCGCGAATACGACGGTCCGCCGCCTCCCGCTTGACCTGTGCGCGCAACACGGCCACCCGCATGTCAGGCTCGAAGCCGTCGGGACGCTGCGAGCTCGAGCAGGATCCGGCGGCCGACTTCGTTGGGATACTGCTTGCCGCGGTTGCCGAGGATCACGATGCCGAGCCTGCGGCGCGGCATCATCCCGATATAGGCGGATGCGTTGTGGAGACCGCCGTACTTTTCGGTGATGGTGGTCGGCGCGTCCCCGCCGAGAACCTCCCAGGCTAACGCCTGCCGGCTTTGCGGGCCGATGATCCAGGCGTCCTGGTGCGCCAAGTTCATCGCCTCGCGCAGCGAACGCTCGATCGGCAACTCGCCGAGATTGGCGGCGAGAAAGACGGCCATGTCGCGCGCAGAGGAATACATCTGGCCCGTTCCCGGCCAGCGGTAGTAGCTCTCCTGACTGCCCGGTTCGCCGAGCGGCTCGCCACTGTCGGAGTAGCCCTGCGCCGCGCGGCGCTTGTGTTCGGGGGAGAGGCGTCCGCGCGCGCTGTCATCCTGCCGCGGCAGCGTGGTCGACGTCATGCCGAGCGGCCGCAGCAGCCGCTCGTCGATCAGCTCGTCGATCGGCACGCCGTATCGCCGCTCGAGCGCAAGCTGCAGAAGCACGTAGCCCGCGTGGGTATAGAGATGCTGCTGACCGGGCGCCTTGTCCGCCTTCCAGGCATTGAGCGTGCGGATGAACTCCGGCAGCGTGTAGCCCCAATCCGGCCAGGGCGGGTGGTCCTGCGGGAGCAGTAGCCCCGACGTGTGCGTCGCGAGCTGGCCGAGCGTGACGCGGCCGATATCGCCGTTCCGGTCGAGCTCGGCGACATATTTGGCGACCGGGTCGTCGAGCCCGAGTTCGCCGTTGCCGACCGCCTGCGCGAGCAGCGTCGTCTCGAACACTTTGCGCAGCGAAGCGAGGTTGAACAGCGTGTCGGTCGTGATCGGCCGTTTGCTGGCGCGATCGGCCCAGCCGTAATTGAAGAACAAGGTCCGGCCCTCGATGCGCAAGGCCACCGCGACGCCGCCGCCGCCGTCGGGCGGTACGATCGAGCGAACGTGGCGTGTGACGGTTCGTTCGACTTGCCCATCGGCGCCGGCGGCGGGCGCGGCGAGGAGCGCCATGATCGATGCCATCGTCACGAGTCGCATGCGTCCCACCGGCGGTTCAGGGCGACAACGCCTCCCAAGCCTGCGGCGCCGAGAACATCTTGCGTGCGTTGTGTCCCACGCTGGGCAGTTCGACCAAACGCCAGTTGAACTTCCAGCCGCGGGCCTGTGCCAGCGTCTTCGCCGCGTTGAATACGTTCACTCCGCGCTGGTAGCGCGATGCACCCTGGGCCAGCGCCTCGGGATAATCGTTTCGCACGTCGTCGCGGGTATCGCCTTGGCCGAGATAGATGGTCAAGGGCTGTTCCAGGTAGCGCCGCAGCGCCGCCTCGCCATCCGTTCCCGAATAGACCTTTCCCAGCCCGTAGGGCGCGTCGACCTCGAGGCTCGGAAACACGTAGCTTCCCGCGTTTGCGATCACGATACGTCTTGCGTCTGTGGGCACGAAGGCGGCGAGGCGGTCGAGGAATTGGGCCCCTGCCGAGTGGCCGAGCAGGGAATAGGCGAGAGGCCGCCCTTCCTGCGCCCGCGCCCAGGCGATGATATCGAGCACCTGTGTGCCGCTCCAGTCGCGCGCATTTTGCACGACGCCGTCCTTCACGATGCCTCCGCGCTGGTAGCGCCAGGCGGGAAAGGCGCGTTTGTCGAACACCGGCGCGACCACCAGCAGGCATAGCCGGTCCGCGAGCGCGCGCGCGCCATCGCGATAGGTGCGGGCGTTGCGGGCGATGCCGTGAAAGACCAGCAGCAGCGCCGGATCGGAACATGTCGCCGGGCGGTAGGTGAAAACCACCATGGGCGTGCCGTTGATGTCGATCGCCTGTCG
>Ga0318515_10000821_pt1 | contig 10130 bp, 9 predicted proteins | sample GRESIP176b2f19_FD_202499 | JGI IMG/M metagenome (GOLD analysis project Ga0318515, IMG submission 202499) | Tropical soil microbial communities from Luquillo Experimental Forest, Puerto Rico - GRE.SIPMG.176b2f19 | ecosystem: Environmental > Terrestrial > Soil > Tropical forest > Bulk soil...
AGCGTGAAATAAGCGTAAGAGGCGGTCATGAGCCCGCCCCGTCCACCAGGCGCACGGCCGCCTTGGCGGCCTCCCGGTGAGCATCCGCCTCGATGTGGGTGCAGCGGCTCATCATCGCCTGCTCGGCGCCTGCTCGGCGTGGCCCAGGGTCGTGCGGCGGATCTCAAGGTCAACGGCGGCGTCCCGCTGCAGGCTGGCCGCGCTGTGCCGCCCCTCATGCAGTTTGATCACGCGACACCGGCGGCTGCCGCGAGCTTCTTGAAACGGCCGTTACCTGCCAGGCCCCAGACGATCCCGTCTCAACGCTCGATTCTGCCTGAGCGGACGTGTCTCATCCCGCCGCTACTGTACCCGTGGTCACCCCCGGGACATGACGCGCCCGTGGCGGCGACGTGCGGTCAGTCCAGGGTCGATAGGGCGGTGGCGATCACTGCTGCCGTCTGGTCCGGGGCCTCGTCCGGGAGGAGAAACACCGAGCCCGGGACCGTCACCAGGGTCACGTTGTCAGCCGACTCGAGTGTGGCTCGCTCGGCGTCGGTGAGCCCGCCGTCGCCCCCCTTTTCGGCGTGGACGACCCATGCGGGGATGCTCGACGCGGCGAGCTGGCCGGCGTAGTCCCGGTCGGCGGCGATGTAGTCGAGGTACTTGGCGCTGACCCGGACCGCTTCGCCGGCCTTGTTCTGCTTGAGGTCCTCGATCAGCTCCCGCTTGTGCGGCTCGGGAATCTTTGCCGATCTGATCATCAGAGGCAGGAGCCACATCAGGAGGCCCAGTGGCCAGCGCCCGACCTTCTGCGACAGCCTGACGGTACGGACGAAGAACGCGGCGTCGTCCTCGGTCGTCAGGCTGAGTCCCAGCAGCACCACCGGCCCGTGGAAGTTCCCGGACAGAACCATCTCCAGTGCAACCGTGGCTCCGTGGGAGAACCCAACGACCACGTCGCATCGATGTTCCTTGGCCAGTTCCCCGGCCGTACGCGCCAGTCCCGGGATGGATATGTCGCCGGTCAGCGGTGCACCGGCCATGCCCGGCAGGGTCGTGGCGACCAGGCGAACCCCGGACAGCGCCGGATCGGCCATCACCAGGTCGTAGGAGCGGGCCGCGTTCGCTCCGCCTGGAAGGAGGAGGACCGATCGGTCCGCATCCTTGGGCCCCGAGAGCAACACCTCCCAGGCTTGCCGGTCTGCCGAGTGTTGGTCGGCCATTCCGAAGTCGGCGACGTCCGTCGCGGTGTCCCTTGCGGTCTTGCGCATGATTCGTTTCCTCTTCCTGGACTTGTGTTTCCTGGGCTTGTGTTCTTGTGGTTGTGTCGGCGGGGCCTTTCTCGGTCAGGTGGCCGTGATCCTCCTTTCCGATGATGGGTGTCGTTCAATCCGCGAGGCTGTGCTCCGCCAGGAAGTCGCGAACGTGCGGGGCGAGGGCGTCGGGCCTCTCCATCGGGAGCCAGTGGGTGGCCCGGGGCACTACGACGAGGCTTCCGTCGGGAAGCGCTCGGGTGATCTCTTCGGAGTGGGGCATGGTGGGGATGTCGTGGTCGGCGACGATGACGAGCGTGGGCACCTGCATCGCGGCCAGCCCGGCGATGTCGAGGTCAGGCTCGGTCCGGAGCATCTGCCAGGCCTTGTCGAGGACGACGTCCCAATGGTCGACCGCGTCGGGCGTCACCGCTTCGTAGAGCTCGCGCAGGATCGGCGGCAGAATGCCCTGTGGCATGGCGTCCAGCCTCACCACATTGCGTAGCTCTGGCTGGATACCGTCGAGCCTCACCGGCTGCCCGATGTGGACCAGCGTGGCCACGAGGTCGGGTCGGCGAAGTGCGGTCAGCAGGCCAATGGTGGCGCCAACGCCGAACCCGAGCAGATGGGCGCGCGGCAGCCCGACCGTCTCCATGAAGGCGATGGTGTCGTCGGTGAACAGGTCGTAGCTGTAGGGCCCGTCGACATCGGGTGTGCGGCCGTGCCCTCGTCGCTCGGGCAGGTACACCCGGTACCGGTCCACGAGCGCTCCGCGCAGCGCTTCGAAGGTCTCTATGGCGCACAGACTGCCGTGCAGCAGGATCAGCGGGTCGCCAGCACCCTCGGCCTCGTAGTAGGTCCGCACGCCATGAGCGTCGACATAAGAACCTCGCGAGCGAGCAGAACTCCTCGCGTCCTGGGCTAGCGTCACGGTAGCTCCCCTGGTGGCGGCGTGCCGGTGTCCATGCGGGGAGCATCGCACCGAGTCTCACCGTGAGACATCCGTGGAAACCACGGAAAACTGTCCAGATCGCGTTGTGGTTCAGCCAAGTGCCAGAGCGACGGCCGACTCCAGGTCGAGAGCGGCTCCGTCACGCGCGAGGTCGGCGAAGCTGGCGGGATCGAGGCGCGCTCGCGCCGTGACCAGTGCCCGCTCCACCTCAGCCCCTCGGGTGGGAAGCACCTGGGCCACCCCCGTATGGGCGCGAACCGTTTGTCCCGCGACGCCGATCGTCACCGCTTGATCGACCCGACCGGCATCGGCGAGCGCTGCGGCGATCAGGTCGAGCGCGGCGAGGACGTTCCACGTCTCTCCGATCGTGTGGGCGAGACCAAGGGCGCGGCGTCCCTGGGCGAGCCGCTCCTCGGGGGCGTCGGGATGGTCGATGAGAGCCAGCTCGATGAGCGCCTGGGACTCACACGACGCACACTCGAAGTGTCGTGCCATCGCCAGGCTTCGTTGAGCGTCGGCCCTGGCCGCTTCGACTTCACCCATGCCAAGGGCGAAATCGGCGATGTAGGCCAACGTGCCGTCGGCAAGGTGCTCGTCACCGAATCCATGGAACGCCTCGACGACCTCCCGCAGTTGGTCCGCCGCCTCGGCCAGATGACCGCGCCGTCCCACGTCCAGGGCGAGCATGTAGCGGGCCCACCAATGCAGCTGGTCGTCGACCGGGATCATCACCACCGCCTCGCGCGCAGCTCTCTGCGCCTCGCCACCACCGTGCACCCCCACGAATGCCGACGCCAGCGCCGCGTACGCCCTGGCCAATGGGTCATCACCGGCCAATGCGCGAACCGCGTCGGAGAGTGTGCGAGCCGAGGGCAGATCGTCCAGGATGCACATCATCACGGCGTCGAGCAGAGCGCGAGCGCGGGTGGCAGCACTCACCGACGCTGCCGCCGCGATGGTGGCATGCAGCCAGCGCAGACCGTGGCCGCGGCGGATCCCACCAGCGAGCCAGTAGCTGCGCACCCCCTGCACGGCGGTGAGGGCACGGACGGCATCATCTGGAGCTCGCAAACTCCACTCGAGCGCCGTTTCGATGTTCGGCAGTTCCTCGTCCAGGGTTGCAAATCGCTCGGCCTGTTCGCCGCTGTCGGCGCCGTCGACCGCGTGTGCCATCAGATCGAGCACCCAGTCCAGGTGCCGCTGGCGCCACCGCCCGAGCTCGTGGGTCGCGTCCAGCCGGGCCAACCCGTACTCGCGAATCGTCTCCAACAACCGATAGCGACGCTCGTTGCCAGCGGTATCGGCGACGACGAGGGACTTGCGGACCAGCCGGACCAGCAATTTCCCTACGGCGCCGGGGTCGACAACGACATCGGTGGCGACCGCCTCGACCGCCTCCACGCTGAACCGGCCGCGGAACACCGCCAGCCGGTCGAGCAAGATCCGCTCACCGGCGTCCAGCAGGTCATAGCTCCAGCCGAGGGCTGTCTCCAGTGCCGCGTGACGAGGGACCCGGCCACGCGTCGGCGCCTGAAGCAGAGAGAATCGGCCGGTCAGCCGCGCATCGATCTGCTCCGGTGTGAACGCGACGACCTGCGCGGCAGCAAGCTCGATGGCAAGCGGCAGCCCATCCAGGCGCCGGCAAATCGAGCCGATCGCGTCAGCGGATCCTGAGTCATCCGTCCCGAACCTTGCATCGACCGCGGCCGCCCGCGTCCGGAACAGCTGCGCCGCCGACGGCGCGTCGAGCGGCGCGACTGCAAAGGCGTGTTCACCCGGGATCGTCAACCACTCCCGGCTCGTCGCCAGCACACGCAGCGACTCGTTCGTCCCGAGGGCGTCCACGAGAAGTTCCGACACCGGCCCAAGCACGTGCTCGCAGTTATCGAAGACAAGCAACACCGGGGAGCTCACGGCAAGCAGCCCCAGCAATGCCTCACGGCTTCCGTTCGGCGCCTGGTTTGCCGGGTTGAGCGCGCCCACCACTGCGGCAAGCACAGTGGCCTCATCCGAAGCCGGCGTGAGATCCACGAACAGGGCCCCACCCTCGAACGACTGCTCCACACGAGCCGCCACCTCGACAGCAAGTCGGGTCTTGCCCACGCCCGCTGGACCGACCAGGGTGAGCAGCCGGCACGCATGGAGTCGCTCGATGACCGCGTCGAGGTCGGCGTCGCGTCCGATCAGCGCCGCCAGCTGGGGCGGCAGCGGGCGACCAATACGACGCGGAGCCGTGCGCAGATGCTGCTGCGCGACCACGGCCAGCTCCCGACGGTTGACCGCGTCGAACTTCCGCAACAGCGCCGACACATAGGTCTCCACAGTTCGGATCGACAAGAACAGTCGGCCGCCAATCTCAGCGTTCGTCAACCGCTCACCAAGAGCGGCAAGCACCTCCTCTTCACGACGCGAGAGCCGAGGAAACACACCGTCAAGCGCTCCAGCCGAGGGCCCCGTCACCGTCACATCCCGGCGCACGGCCGAGCCGCCACCGCGCCGCGCAGCAGCACCTTCCGTCGCCGATCCGTCCGAGGCACTCACCAAACTCATTCTTCCGCACTCTGAAGCGTGCGGACGGCCTTGGACGCCACCCTGTGTTGGTCGTCGACGACTGGTCGCAGCCCACCATCGGGTGCCGACCAGCGATCCAGAGAGCGTCGGTGACGTCTGCCTTGCGTCCCTGCCCGGTGACGAACACCGTGCGCGGCCGGACAACTCGGGTGGCACGTCGAGCACCGTCCGGCCGTCACGGACCAGCCGAACCGCAATGTGTTTGCCGATCCCGGCACAGCCCTCGATCGCCCAGGACACCGGCGGCGGAGGTTGGAGGCACCACCGCCATCGTCGCCCTCCACACCCGCAGCCTCCCCGCGTGGCTCGGCATGCCTGCAACAGCGCCAGATCGCCGCCAGACGGATCGGCCGAGACGACCACCAGGCCAGCCTCATGGCCTTTCCGTCTGGCGTCCGCGACAATCATCCCGACCAGATCGGGCACCTCGACGTGGCCAGTGTCACTCGATCCGCCGTGCGCCATGCCCCGGCCGCGTGCTGGTGTGCCCGCGCCACCGTGGAATCCACCGACACATCCCAGGTGATCAGCCCCTCCGCGTCCGCCCGGCCCTGCAGGCCCGCCAGCACCGCCCGCCAGGTGCCGTTGCGCTGCCAGCGGCGGAACAGGCCATACACCGTCTGCCACGGCCCATAATCTTCCGGCACATCCCGCCACGGCGCACCAGCCCGCACCCGCCACCGGATCCCATCAATCAGCGTGCGTTTCGCGTGCTCGGGAGGGCGGCCCCGCCTGCCACCAGGCAGCAGCGGCCCCAGCACCGCCCACTGCGCGTCCGTCAGATCCGCCCGCCCCGTCACCGCTAAGGTGGCCACGAGGTCTCCGTACAGATGGTTTTCTTCGCCGATGACTCATCTACCGGAGACCTCGTTCATTCCGTAGCAGCGACACGCAGGCATCCCCGCCCACCACAGATCACTCAGTCAACTTTTGAAACACGGCCTAGTGCTCGCATCGGGCGTCGCCAGGCACGGCGGTGCTGGCCCGGGCGCTGGCTACGGAGAAGGCCGTGATGCCGTGGCGCGCGGGACCTTCGGCCCTGGCCGATGGGGCTTGCGCCCCTAAGGGCGGCCCGCGCAGGTCTCCTAGCGTGCCGGGCATGGGCACGTCCGAGGAATGGATCTCTGAGGAGCGGTGCTGGGAGCTGCTGGCTACCGCATCGGTGGGACGGCTGGCCTTGTCGGTCCAGGCCCTGCCGGTGATCCTTCCCGTTCAGTACTACCTGGATGGGCGCAAGCTCGCGGTCTGCCTGGGGCATCACGAAGTTCCCGGGCGGGACCTGGATGACGCGATCATCGCGTTCGCGGCCGACGCGGTGGACCCGGTGACCCGGTCCGGCTGGTCGGTGCAGGTCCAGGGCAGGTCGACGGTCCCGTGGCAGCATGGCTTTGACACCGAATGCGGCAGGCCGGCCGCCGGGCAGGTCGTGCAGATCGAGCCCGCCACGATCCGCGGCCACCACGTGCGCCTGTGCCCGTTCATCGATGCCCTCCTCACGGGAGGCCAAGCGCTCCCCGTGCGGTGACCGGCCTGCTACCACGTGCGCCAGCTGCCGCGCGGGCAACGCGCACGGGCCCGCACCGCGGGCGGCGACTGTTTAGGCTGGTCAAGTGCCCGGTGAGCCTTGTCGGACCACGCCTGGCGAGGCCCGGGAGGTGACTGGGGTCAAGGGGTCGTCGGTTCAAATCCGGCCGTCCCGACTGTTCAGAACCTCATTTCGAACACAGAAACAGGGCTGTGACCCACTGATGGGAGCGCAACGCGCTCCCATCAGTTCAATGAAACCGCCGTGATGGGTGTTGTGGCAGACATAACAGCCACTGGCCAGCAGGGCGTTCACGGCAACAAGGAAGCTCGAGCCAATGGTCCCTACCTGGCGAGGGTAGAGGGCCTTGGCTGGGCGGATGGCAATGTGGCCTGGACGATGGTTCCGTGTGGGGAGCGGGCGGTCACTTGCAGGGTGCCGCCGGCCAGGGTTGCGCGTTCCCGCATGCCGATGAGCCCCAGGCCGGGCCGGGGGCCGCTGGCAGATCCGAGGGCGGGCGGGATGCCTGTGCCGTTGTCGGTGATGGTCAGGGTCAGGGGATCGCCGAACTGGACCTTGACCGTGGCCCGGCGTGCGTGGGCGTGGCGAGCGACGTTGTTCAGCGATTCCTGGACGATCCGGTAGGCGGTCAGCTTGAGGTCGGGGTCGAGCCCGGTTTCGGTGCCGGTGCATCGCAGGGTGACCGAGAGGGTGCTGCGCTTGCCGACGTCGGCCACGAGTTGCCGTAGCGCGGATGTGATGCCGAGGTCGTCGAGGGCGGGGGGGCGCAGGCCGTGGATGATCTTGCGTAGCGCTGTGGCGGCTTCGGTGGTCAGCTCGGCGCCGTATCTGACCCGCGGTACCAGGCCGGCGTCCAGGGCCGGGTTTTCGCTGAGGTCGTCGAGTGCGCGGGTGAGGTACATGAGGTTTTGCAGTGGGTCGTCGTGCAGTTCCTGGGCCAGTTTGCGCCGTTGTTCTTCTTGGACCGTGAGCAGGCGCCCGCTGAAGGCCTGCTGTTCCTCTTGGCGGCGCTGCTGTTCGGTGACGGCGGTTGCCAGGGCGGCTTCGGCGCGTTGCCGCGCCCGTTGTTCGCATTCCACGCGCTGCCCGACCACGATGGCGACCGTGAAGAGAATGGCGAGGTTGCCCAGCTCGATAATCAGATGGGTGGGTGACAGGTCCGGTATGAGCCACCAGTGCGGTGCGATCAGGGCGGCTGCCCACACGGCGGTGGCGACCGATCCGCGCACGCCGAAGTTGAGCGCCGCGTAGATGACGGGGATGAGCAGGAACGCGGATGTCATCGCGTCGGGGACGCCGAAGGAGTGTCCGGCGCCGGGGATGCTGGCGAGCACGATGTCGTGCAGCAGCGCCACGGACAGGACGCCGGCCTGGACGATCCAGAACCGGACCGACCGCACCGGTGGCAAGAACGTGCGCAGGGCGCGCACGGCCTCGCCAGCGGGCATGGGGAGCTTAATGCTGGTCATCGGGGAGGGACACCAGCTTCGCGGAGATTGCCTGCACGACGGCCTCGGTGCGTGATCCGACCCCGAGTTTGTCGTAGATGTTGTCGCAGTGCCGTTCCACTGTCCGCCGGCTGATCCCAAGGCGGGTGGCGACCTGCTTGTTGTGCAGCCCCTGGGCGAGCAACTCCAGGACGGCCCGCTCTCGCTCGGTGAGCTGGGTGGCTGGTGGTGGGATGCTGTGGCCGCCCGCCAGCAGATGTGTCAGGGCGACCGGCTCGATGACGGTGCCGCCCGCGGCGACCGCGCGGACCGCGTCGATGAGCTGGCGGCCGGGGGCGGCCTTGCTCAGGTGGCCCGACGCGCCGGCCTCCAGGGCACCGCGTATGTACTCTTCGTCGTCGTAGGCCGTGACCACGAGCACCCGGGTTCCTGGGTGGTCGCGGTGAATCCGGCGGGTGGCCTCGATGCCGTTCATGCCCGGCAGCCGGATATCCATGAGAACGACCGCGGGGTGCAGCTGGTTGATCAGAACGAGCGCCAGCTCGGCCGACTCGGCCTCACCGACCAGCTGAATGTCGGGATGCTGGCCGAGGATCTGCCGGATGCCGTCCCTGTGCAGGGCGTGGTCGTCTACCACCAGCACTCGGATGACGTCGGCGGCCATGGCCGGAACGTTACGTGGCGGCGGCGCCCGCGCGGTAGGCGGAAAGTACCCATTCCAAAGTACGTAAGTCCCTATGTCGCGCTGGCGGCAATCACCCTGTCCCCCCCGTCTTGACCGCCTGATCCTGGTTAGTGAGACAAACCGGCCAGGGGAAGTGGTGGTCATGATTGGCATCCGGCGCGACAGGGCGGCGACTGTCACGCGAGCAGCCCGCCGGACGGTACCAGCGGCGCTGATCGCAACGGCCGCACTAGTGCTGGCGGGCTGCAGCGCCTCGGCGCGGTTGAGCGGTGCCACTGCCGACAGCGGCGGGGCCCCGGCAGCCGTCCACGCCAAGACGGAGGCCGTCCAGCTGATCGGGAAGATCGACGCCGACATGGGCGCCATGGGGACGTTCACCGGCAAGGCCGGCTGGCCGGCCGTGGCGCCTGCGGACATTCACGTCCGGGCGGGCGCGACCGTCGTCCTCACCATCCGGGAGTACGACGACATGGTCACCCCGCTGGCGGACAACTCGCCCTTCCTCCAGGTGATGGGCGGGACGGAGACCGTGAACGGGAAACGGGTCACCTCGGTCAGCAATCAGCAGATCGCGCATACCTTCACCGTCCCGTCGCTGGGCATCAACGTCCCGCTGCCGATCGCAGGCATGGGCGGCTCGATGGGATCGATGGACGGGCCGGGCGGGCCCACGATGGTCCGGTTCACCTTCCACGCCCCGGCTACCCCCGGCACCTACCTGTGGCTGTGCGCCACCCCCTGCGGCACCGGCTCATACGGCATCTCCGGTGCCATGGCCATGAACGGCTGGATGCGCGGCCACCTGATCGTCAGCTAACCGGGGAACACGGCGGACGTCGGCCATTGGTTGGAGAGGAACAGCAGCGATGACTAGAGCAAAGCTCCCCGAAGGGCCAGAAACCACAGCCCCACAGGACCCGGATGGCCCGGCCGGCGAGGTATCCCGGCGCACTCTGCTGTCCCGGCTGGCAAAGCTGGGGATCGCCACCACCGCGCTCACCGTCGGCGGCATGGAACTGGTCAGCTACCACGACGAGGCCAAGGCGTCGGCCAAGACCGCCACTGGCATCAAGGCTAAGCACGCCTGGTGCATGGTTATCGACCTGCGCTACTGCGACGGCTGTGAGTCCTGCACCCTCGCCTGCCAGCAGCGGCATGACCTGGCCAAGGACCAGACGTGGCTCAAGGTCTACGCGATGACCGGCGCCGACGGCGGCACCTTCCACATGCCCAGGCTCTGCATGATGTGCGAGGACCCGCCCTGCACGTATGTCTGCCCGGTCGGGGCCACCTTCCGCAACGCCGACGGCCTCGTGCTGGTCGACCAGAACGTGTGCATCGGCTGCCGGGCCTGCATGGCCGCCTGCCCGTACGAGGCCCGGTACTTCAACTGGACCGATCCGCCCAAGATCACCCACCGCCTGCCGATGCCTACCAGCCCGGAGTTCCCGGTGCCGCAGGTCAAGGGCACCGTTGGCAAGTGCGTGACGTGCGCCGACCGGCTCCCCCACGGGGAGCTTCCCGCCTGTGTGTCCGGCTGCCCGATGGGCGTGCTCTATATCGGCGACCTGGTTACCGATGTGGCCGTCAACGGCCTGGGCAAGACCGTGAAGCTGTCGGACTTCCTTAAGGAGAACGACGCGGTGCGGTTCAAGGAAGAACTCGGCACCAACCCGCGCACGTGGTACATCCT
>Ga0318515_10000828_pt1 | contig 10101 bp, 7 predicted proteins | sample GRESIP176b2f19_FD_202499 | JGI IMG/M metagenome (GOLD analysis project Ga0318515, IMG submission 202499) | Tropical soil microbial communities from Luquillo Experimental Forest, Puerto Rico - GRE.SIPMG.176b2f19 | ecosystem: Environmental > Terrestrial > Soil > Tropical forest > Bulk soil...
TCGATGACGGCATTGCTCGCGCACATTTTCAGAACCGGATGATCCCCGTGTCGCAATTTCTTTTCCAGAATGATGCTTTCAAGGTCTCGCAGGGCCGGTGACATGCTCTTGAAGCCCTGCCCAAAGCCGATGAATTTGTCTTTTATAACCTGCTCACTGAACCCAGCGTTGAGCAACCACGGCTTGAGGTGCTCTAAATTCCAGCGATCGAATGCGAGTTTGGCAACGCGGTGCTGATCAAAGACGCTTCGGAGGTGCTGCGCGATGTATTCGTACGATACCGAGCTTCCTGGTGTGGTCTGCAAATACCCTTGCAAGTGCCACAGGTCGTACGGAATGTGATCGCTGCGCGCCTTGTCGTAGAGCCCCTCGTTCGGGAGCCAGAATGTGGGCTGTACATGCCATGCACCGTCGCGGATGTCGAAGCCGATCAGAACGAGGGCCGTCAAATCCCGCGTTTCGGAAAGGTCCAGCCCGGCGAAGACGTCGCGCCCTCTTAGATCGAGCGGCGCACCCGCGCAGGCTTTCCACTGCGCCGGCGTTACGAACGGCGACGACGCCTCGACTCTCTGATTGAGAACCAACCGGCGATAGGCTGCCTCGCGCGCAGGCATGCGCTTCGCATCGGATGCCATTTGCAAAACCTCGTCCGGATTTTGAAACGTGCCGAGCGCCGGGTTCGCGAGCTTGATCGTTTCAAGGCTGAACGGATCGGCTGCATCAACCGGTGCTGCATGGAGCAAGCAAATCGTGTGCGGATCGTGGCCGCTGAGCGCGTCGTCGATCAGAATCGAAAGCAAATCGCCATCGGTAGGCGCCTGCGTGCTGATGATGATCGACAACGGCGAAAGCTGGGCAGAGGTGCTGGTCTCTAAGACTTCGAAGAGTTCGCTGCGCGGACCACGAACGACGCCCAGTTCGTCGTGAACCAGAAAGACCGGCGAGAGGCCGTAGGCGGTCGCGGCTTAGGCGCTTAAAGCCGGGCCGAGGTCGAGCGGCTGAGCCTACTGTCCCCGCTCGAGCGGACGTTCTACATCGAGACCGACGCCGCGAAGTACGCCGAGAAGTATGACATCGACAAGGCTACGCTCAAGCGAATGGTCAAGGCCGTCGTCAAGGAGGCCGAGAAGAAGCAGCGCGACGAGCAGGCCGAGCGGCGGCGCTGCTGAGAGTTCCCGCTCCCCGGCGAGGAGATCGCCGAAGGCGTCCCCTAGGGCGTAATTTCCTCGAACAGCGGCTTTTCGACGTCCTTCACCTGATAAAGTGCCACGGGCAGAATCGCCTGGCCATCCGGGTCAATGCTGAACGTACCGCCACCGATGCTCTTGAAATCCTTCAGCCCAGCGATGACGCTCCTGATGCCCTCACCGTCGTAGCCGTTCTTGCGGATACCCTCGGCAATCATGTTGACCATGTCGTAGATCTCGATCGCCGCAAAATCTGGGTCGAAGCCGAGTCTGGCGCGATAGGCGTCGACCAGCTTCTTCGCCGCGCCGAGATCATACTTGAAACCAGCATAGATAACCCCGTTCAGCGCTTTGCCGGCGCCCTCACGATAAACCTTGGATGTCGGATTGCCGTTACCTACAAATATGGGCGCGGAAATTCCCAGCTCTCGCGCCTGCTGCATGATCGTGCCCTCGTCCGGTGTGCCGTGGCCCCACATAAGAATCGCGTCTGGGTCGAACGCCTTGGCGCGCGTGACGAGGCCGCGGTAATCAGTCTCGCCCAGCTTGAATAGTGCTTGTTCGTGAGCCGCTCCCAGCCGTTCGGCGGCCGCCTTGACGAGGCCCGAGGCAGCGTGCGCGACAGGAGCGCAGACTGCGCGAAGGCCCAGTGATTGCTGCGGGCGACGAGCCCCGGCGCCTCGACCGGGCTCAGTAACGGCACCTTGAACTGCTGGGCCAGCGGAATTTGCGCACTCACTACATTGGTGAAGATCGTCATGATGACCTGGACGCCATCGACCTGCACCACCTTGCGCATCGAGGAGACGGCGCCTTCGGGGTTGCCTTTGCTGTCCTCGACAACGAGCGCAAGCGGATGTCCATTGACTCCATCCGCTTGGTTGATGTGTTGCACGCCGATTTCAATCGCCGGCACCAGCAATTGGCCCCAAGAGCCCGAGGGACCGCTGAGCGGATAGGTCACGCCGATCTTGTAGGGTGCGGCGTTTGCCTGCTGCGCCAAAACAGTGCGCATCGACGGCAGGCCAACCGCTACGGCGGCAGCGCCAGCCAAAAATCGACGACGTCCGCGATCAAGGCTCATCTTTGCTTCTTTGCTCATCTCCTCCCTCTCTCTTTTCTGTTAGCGCCTGCAGGCGCCATGGCGGCGCAGGGTTGGCCCGCGATGCCGGCGCCCGGCAATCGCTGTTATTGCGCAATGACAAGAGTGACGTGCACGACCTCTTTTCCGTCATCAACTTCGCGGCCCAGCGTGCGTACTGCAAGGTCAGCCTGGTCCAGAGCGAAGGAATGTGAACAGAGCCGACCCAGCTTGTGCTGGTGCGCCTTCAATATTTCAAGCGCCGTTTGCAGTGAACCCGCCGTGGAAGCGAAGCCGCCGAGCACCTGCAGCTCATTGGCGACTATCTTGTCCGTCATGAGACCGTTGACAGGTTTGCCGTTCTTCAGTCCTGCAAGCACAATCCGACCACCTGTACGGGCCAGATCGACCGCCTGCAGCACCGGCTCAGTCGAGCCCGCTGACATGTCCAGCACTACATCCGCCTTCTCGCCGCCTGTGACCTCGCGCACCCGCTCAACAATATCCTCCTTGCTCACGTCCACAATTGCATCGGCGCCGAGCTCCTTGGCGAGCGCGAGGCGATGAGTGTCCTGCGGGAGCCCGGAAATAGTGACGGTCTTGGCTCCAATATGCCGGGCTGCCACGACGCCGAGAATGCCGCGTTGACCCGGTCCGAGGATGACGACGTGCTCGTCCCGGCGCAATTTCGGGATTTCCAGGAGCCAGTGCACCACACCCGAAAGCGGGTTGAACAACGTCAGGACATCGCTGGAAATGTTTGCCGGAGCCTTTTCCATCTCCGCGTCGGGATGCAAATAGAGGTGGGTCGCGTAGCCGCCCCAAAGGCTGGGCGGGATGTCCGTCGACACATAGAGGCCGTAGCCCATTCGCCTCTCGCAACGCTGGGTGGCCCCCATCCGGCACTGCCGGCAACGCCCACATGGCAGAGGCGCCTTGACCACGACGCGGTCACCGTCGGCGACTTTCCAACGCTTGGCAGCCTGCGGACCGATCTTCTCAATAAAGCCGATCGGCTCGTGGCCAGGAATGATTGGCAACTTGCCGGTGCCGATCTCGAACTTGCAGAGATATTGATAATAATCGGTGCCACAGAGGCCGTTGGCCTCGATACGCAGCAGACCGTCGTCCAATTTTATCTCGGGCAAAGCGAATTCGCGCAGCTCGAGCTTGCGCGGCGCCGTCAATACCGCAGCTTGCGCTATTGCCATCCCTAAGCTCTCCTTTTCGCGTTGAATAAATGCAACGGATGCGCGTCCTTGTTATTTCGAGAAAGCATCCCGCTCACGAATCCGGCGGATCATTCAAGCCATAAACCTTCATCGCTGCCTCCCGACTAATGTAGCCGTTTCGCAGGTCATCGGCGACAGCCTCCCGCCCGCGCAGCAAGGGATCACCGAACCCGGCTCCGCCGCTGCGCTCGAAACGAATGACGTCGCCGGCGGCCAGAGAACGCGTCTCAAGGGCGCCCAGTTGTTCTGGATTGGCGCCGTACGGATTGATGATGACGTGCGACAGGCGGGGCGAGCCGCCGCCGTACAAGCCCTTCGAGCCGATCTTGTGATTCGATGAACGCACGGTAAGCACACTGTCCTCCAGCACCTCGAATTCGCGCGCATAGCCAACGCCCCCCCGGAACGTCCCTGCCCCGGCTGAATCGCAAATGAGCTCAAAGGCACGTACGCGCAGCGGATATTCGCTCTCGACAATCTCGACCGGCGCGCCTGGGGTGAAATGATTCATCGCCATCACCACGGCGACCCCGTCATTTGAACTGGTGCCACCAAGCGAGGTTTCGAGCAGCTCATAAAGCACTGCCGGCTTGCCGTACCGCGCCTTACGATAGCCGATGGTGACTGCGCCCGAGCCCAGGCCCGAAGGCGCTACCGCCCGTTTAGGATTGATCCTCGCGAGGGCGGAAAGAACGGTGTTGTAGACGAGATGAGCAGTCGGGAAATAATGATTGATCGTAGCCGGATGCTGCGGATTGACGACGCTGGCCTCAGGGAACACGAATTCGACCCTGTCATTCAGGCCGGCGTTCACGGGGATCGTAGGGTCGGAGGCGGCCAGGATCGCCATAACCGAGACGGCGCGGGCTGTGCAGGAGACCATATTAACCGGTCCTCTGCCTTGCGACGCTGAACCTGTGAAATCGATGGTCAGACGCCCACCACATTTGCGAGCGGTCACGTGGATGCGGACAGGCTGATCCTTTATGACGCCGTCGTGATCAAGGAATCCCTCAGCGTCCGCCTCGCCGTCGCTCCATTGCAACAGCTCCGTCTCGAGCCGCCGCGAGCTCGCAGCAATGAGGCTCTGCATCACCTCAAGAATGGTGTCGCGCCCGTATTCGTCACAAAGCGAGACAAGCCTCTGCCCACCAATCCGCGTCGAGCCCACTTGTGCGCGCAGGTCGCCCAGCACCACCTCCGGCACCCGGCTGTTGTTGGCGATGATCGCCTCTATGGATTCCTCAATTCCTTGCGCGGTGTGAAACCGCACTGGGGGCAACACGATGCCATCGTGGTAGACTTCGCGCGCGGCAGCCCCCGAAGACCCCGGCACAATGCCGCCAATGTCCGATTTGTGCGCCAGGCTTACACCGAAGCCGACAAGCTCACCGCGATGGAATGCGGGCGTGATCGCGCAGAAATCCGGCGCGTGCGGCATGCCGCCCTTGTAGGGATCGTTGCAGACGAAACTGTCGCCGGGCTGCAGCCTTTCGAGAGGATAGCGCGCGAGCACCGCCTGAACCGATTGCTCGTACGCCGTGTAGTGGTATTGGATGCCGCCGCTCAGCATCACGACCCGGCCGCGCTTGTCGGTCAAGCCTGCCGTGCCATCTTTCGACTCGCGAAGGATCGGCGAATAACCGCTGTGATAGAGCGCGTGCTCCATAGTGGCGACGGTTTCGCGCAAACGACTCGCTAGGACCTCGGTTGTGATCGGATCGACCTTCACTTCCCACCTCGCTCTGCAATAACGAGAGTACCATTGGCTTCAACGCTGACCGTCTGACCGGCTAGAGCGACGGTGGTCGAATCGAATTGCTCGATGACGGCCGGCCCTTCGAAGCGATCGCCGGCGCCCAGCTTCGCCCGGTCCCAGACATTCACAGGTTCAAACTTCTGCTGCGATATATGGTAGAGCGGCCGTTGGCCCTTCATGGCGCGGCCGGTGTTTCCATCGGTGTGCGGCAGCTGCGGCAACGAAAGCCGCGGGACCACGATCTCGGACTGAAGACGCAAGGTGACGATGTCGGCGCTCTCGTTAGGTGCATTCTGGCCGTAGACGGTCTGATGCAGCGAATCGAATGCGCGCTTGACCGTAACGCGTGCTGGCTCGTCAAAGGGCGCGGGACACGGGACGCAGAGTGAGTATCCCTGGTGCGGGTAGCGTAGATCTAGCAGCCGCGAAATCTTCACCTGGCCGCGCGAAAAACCTTCCTCCCGTGCCTCCTGCCTGGCCTGCGCCTCGAGAATCCCGAAGAGCTCGTTGAGGCGACCGGCCGCGATACGCTCGAGCGATCCGATTTCCGATCTGACATACGAATGGCGCACGCTCGTCTGCAACATGCCGAGAGCGCAATTGAGGCCTGGAAGAAGCGGCACCAGAACGGTCGGTATTCCTACGGCCCGGGCCAGAGTTGCAGCATGCAGAGGTCCTGCGCCGCCGAAAGCGACCAGCGCGAATGAGCGGGGATCCTGCCCCTGCTCCTGCAGCGCCAGGCGCATGTCGACGGCCATTTGCGTGTTGACGATTCGAATAATGCCGGCAGCTGTCTGCATTGCATCCAGGCCAAGAGCGGTCCCAGCGCACTCGACCGCAGCTCGTGCTGCCACCTTGTTCAAGCGAAGCGTGCCGGCGAGCAGCGTTTCGCTCGAAAGCGCGCCCAGCAGCAAATTGGCGTCAGTCACCGTCGCCTCTGTTCCGCCACGTCCATAACATGCTGGCCCCGGAACCGAGCCCGAGCTGCGCGGTCCGACCTTTAACAGGCCGTCCTTGCCTATTTCAGCAACGGTGCCACCGCCCGCGCCGAGACTGCGCACGCGCAGCATCGGGGTGCCAATGTCCTGTCCTGCGATCTGCCCCTGAGGTATTTCGAGAATTGCGCCGTCCACGATGACGCTGATATCCGTCGAAGTACCGCCCATATCGAAGGTGACGACATGACTGCGCTTAGTCTCTCGGGCGAGTTCGGCGCCGGCAATAACGCCGGCTGCGGGTCCGGACAGCAACGTCTGGTTGGGATGACGAGCGCCAAGCGAAAGCCGCATCAACCCACCGTTTGACTGCATCAGAAATTTCTGTGGCGTATTGATACCGCACGTATCGAGGCGAGTTTCGAGGCTGCCAAGATAGGTGGCCACACGCGGACCGACGTAGGCATCCACTACTGTCGTCGATAACCGTGGATATTCGCGGATGACGGGCAGCACCTCGGCGGAGACCGAAATGCGACAGTCAGGCACCTCCTGCGCGACGATTTCGGCGGCACGCTTCTCATGCGTCGGATTGACGAACGAAAACAGGAAGCAGATAGCGATCGCGTCCACGCCCTTGCGCGCGAGCTTGCATACCGACGCACGCAACGCCGTCTCGTCCAGTGGGACGAGCACTCGGCCTTCATAGTCCAGGCGTTCGATAACCTCTTCGGTGAGATACTGGGGCGCGAGTAATGGCGGCTTCTGGTAGAAGGTATCCAGCAGGTCTGCACCACGCGGCTGGGACCAGCCACGCGCCTCGTAAACCGCGCGGAAGCCCTTCGTGATGAGCAGGCCGGCGCGCACTCCCTTACCTTCGAGCACTGCATTCGTGGCGACCGTGGTTCCGTGCACGAGCATCGCGATGTCGGCCGGCCGCACCCCTTCGGCAAACAGGCTTTGTAGCGCATCGATGACGGCGAGCGACGGATCGTTTGGCACAGACGGCACTTTGGCCCGCCGCAGTGCACCACTGACTGCGTCGAAGGCGATAAGATCGGTGAATGTGCCACCGGTATCCACGCCGATTAGCCACTTCGCGAGCCCGATTGCATCTTCGCTGGTTTGACTCGGAGCCGGTTGGGCTGAGAGATCGGTGCTCCCGTCTGCGCCCATTGCGCTGGGACTGGCAAGTCGCGAAAGTAATGTGGGTTCTAATGGCGAAGAAGTCATGCGCGGAGATGATCCAGGGCCGACAAACATCTATAGGGTACCTAGACTAAACAAAAGAAATATAATGGATGGATGGAGAAGGCACTGCGGTTGACATACGACACTGCCTCTCGCAATAGCGGTGCGCATTTTCGCCGCTCCATTCATCTTGAACATGTGTCTTACTTTGGCTCGGCGGCCCGCCAGGACGCGTCCTGGTTAGCTTGTGCGCTGCGCGGCAGGGGCTGCCATTGATACGGCTTGAAGGAAAGAAATTTTGACGATCCTGTTGCAGGTTTTGTCCACCGGGGTCGGACTTGCCGGGTATTACGCGCTTATCGCCGTCGGGTTTGCGCTCATTTTCGGGACGTTGCGCATTTTTCACGTGGCCCACGGCACGGTCTTCATGATTGCCGGCTACGCATTCTTTAGCCTGCATCGGCTACTGGGGGTTAACGTTTTTGCAAGCGCTGTTGTTGGCGTTTTTTGCGCCGTCGTTGCAGGGCTCGCAATCGACAAGATCGTGTATGGCCCGGTGCTGCGGCGCGGCGGCGGCATGTTCGCTGTGTTCATCGCCTCACTTGGCGCGGCACTCATCGTAGAAGCGGGCTTTCTCGCGTGGTCGAAGGGCGTCGTCTCAGTCGCACGCACGGGGATGCTCGACACTTTCATCGTTGGTGGCGTCGCGTTCCGTGCATTCGACTTCGTCATCTTCGCCTTCGTCGCCGCAGCCTTCGGTGCCCTCTATCTGTGGCTGCATCGCACCAGCACTGGCCTCGAAGTGCGCGGATTGACGGACAACGCCTATCTCGCTGCTGTTGTTGGCGTCAACGTGCGTCGAACGCGCTATGCCATCTTTCTTATCGCTTCAGCGCTCGCGGGCCTTGCAGGTGTGCTCGTGGCCTATGATACGGGGCTGGAACCTTCCATCGGCTTCAAGATGCTGTTCATTGGCGTCGTAGCGGTCATCCTCGGCGGCGTGCGAAACATCCTGCTCGGCACCGTTGTGGGAGCTACCTGCCTCGGCGTGCTGACGGCTTTCGCCGGGTTCTTGTTTCCAGAGTGGAACAGTTTCACGATCTTCCTGATCATGATCGTCCTCATCATCATCCGGCCGCAGGGCATTCTGGGGTGATATGGAGCATCTTCTCTACATCGGCACACTCATCGCGGTCTGGACGATTGTCGCGCTCGCGGCCAACTTGGTCATCGGCTACACGGGGATGATGTCGATGGGTCAGGCGGCGTATCTCGGGGTAGGTGCCTACGTGACGGCAACGCTGAACATACTCCTTGGTGTCAATTTCTATCTAGCGCTGCTGATCGGGTCGATAATAGCCGCGGTTGTGGGCGCCATCACCTTGCTTCCGCTGCTGCGCATCGGCGGCTTTTATTTTGCGCTTGCAACACTTGGCATAAATTTCGTCTTCTTCGACATCTTCCATAATCTCGCGCCCCGTGTGGAGGGCAGCGAGGGCCTATACGGGCTCCAGTTACCTGACCTACTCGCCTCTTCCGCCCCGAGGTTTGCCACCACGGTTGCGGTCGCCATAGCCTGCGCACTGTTGTGCCAAGGCGTCGTGACATCGCCGCTTGGGCGCGCGCTGCGGGCGACGCGCGATCGGCCGGACGCCCTCGCGGCGCTTGGGAAGGATCCCCGCCGCTATCAGGTGCTCATCTGGACGTTCGCAGCAGGCCTCACCGGACTTGCCGGCGGCCTGTACGCGGCAACGCTGTTCTACATCGATCCGACGCTGTTCACACTCGACGCTTCGATCCTGGTGTTGGTCTATATCGGAGTCGGCGGCCTGGCGAGCACCACTGGTTCGGTACTGGGCGTAATCCTGCTCATCGCGTTCAATGAATCACTGCGTTTCCTCGGGCTACCAAGTCAATTCGTGGGGCCCTTTCAACAGGCAATATATGGGCTTCTCCTCATTCTCTTAATGATATTCCGGCGGCGTGGTCTGGTGGGCAAGTATGACTTTACGGAATAACGGTCTTTACATCGATCGGCTCTCCATGAATTTCGGCGGTGTCGTCGTGTTCGAGGACATTTCGATTGAGGCTCCACCCAGTAAGGTGACCGCCTGCATCGGTCCCAATGGTGCGGGCAAGACTACGATCATCAATATCGTCTGCGGCGTGTTTCCCCCCAGGGCTGGCAAAGTCTATATCGACGGCGTGCAGCTGTCGGGCGTACGGCCGTTCAATACGGTGCGATACGGGTTGTGTCGCAGCTTCCAAGATGTCCGCATTTTCCCGTCCCTGACGGCGATCGAAAACGTGCTCGTGGCAATGCCGAACCAAGGCGGCGAAAGCTTGAGTGGTCTATTTCTTCCTGGCGGGTGGAGACAGGAACGCGCAAACCGCGAAAGAGCCCGACATTTGTTGCAGGCTGTAGCGCTCGAGAGTGCAGCCGAGCGAGCAGCTGGCGAATTGCCTTTCGGACAACAGAAGCTGTTGTCGCTGGTGCGGGCGATCGCAACCGGCGCCCGGGTGCTGTTGCTCGATGAGCCTGCTGCCGGTCTCGAAAGCGATCTTATTCCTCACGTCGTCGACCTCATCCGCAGCCTAGTAAAAGCCGAGGGCCGCGCAACTTTTCTCGTCGAGCACAATATTGAGCTCGTGCGTCAAGTCGCCGATCAGATCTGCGTCCTTCAGGCCGGTCGCATCATCGCTTCTGGCGATGTGC
>Ga0318515_10000837_pt1 | contig 10092 bp, 9 predicted proteins | sample GRESIP176b2f19_FD_202499 | JGI IMG/M metagenome (GOLD analysis project Ga0318515, IMG submission 202499) | Tropical soil microbial communities from Luquillo Experimental Forest, Puerto Rico - GRE.SIPMG.176b2f19 | ecosystem: Environmental > Terrestrial > Soil > Tropical forest > Bulk soil...
GCGCGAAGGCGCCCCAGACCACAACGGCCTGAACCCGCGGCCGCGCCGCGATCGGCGTCGCGGCGGCGGTAGGACTAGGAATCCTGTTGCCTCAGAACCGCTCGACCCAGGGCCGCAACTCGATCTCCCAGGTCCAGGCCGAGCGTGGCTGGCGGAGCACGTTGAGGTAGGAGGCGGCGATCGCGTCGGGGTCGAGCATACTGTCCGGACGATCCGGCGGCTCGACCCGGCCCGGGTTGCGGATCGCCCCGTCGATGACGAAGTGGGCAATGTGAATGCCTTGCGGGGCGAGCTCGCGCGCCATGCTCTGGGCAAGACCACGCAACGCAAACTTCCCCATCGCGAAAGGCGCCGAAAGCGGATAGCCCTTGACGCTCGCGGAAGCGCCGGTGAACAGGATCGCCCCGTGCCCTTTGGGGACCATGCGGGATGCCGCCTATCGCGCGACCAGGAAGCCGCCGAAGGCGCTGACCATGATCGCCCGCTCGACCTCGACCGGAACCAGCTCGGCCACGGGACCGCGGGCGCGCGCGCTCGCATTGTAGACGACGACTTCGGGCGCGCCGATCGCTGCCTCGACCGCCCCGAACAGGCGCGCCACCTGGTCGGGCTCGACGGCGTCGCAAGCAAAGGACTTGGCGCTGGTCTCGGCGCACAGCGGCGCGAGTTTTGCGGTATCGCGCGCTGCGAGCGCCACCCGCAGCCCTTCGGTTGCGAATAGGCGCGCAAGGGATGCGCTCAATCCGCGCCCAGCGCCAACGATCAGCGCGGTTTTGTAGGTTGGGTTCGCCATGCTTCTCCTCCTCAATCCATCAACAGGCCGCCGGAGAGATTGATCGATTCGCCGGTCATATAGGACGATTCGTCCGAGGCGAGAAACGCGGCGACTCGTGCTACATCATCGGGCACCGAGACGCGCCCGACCGGGATCGACTTTTCGCGCTCCGCGGTCTCGGGAAGCCCGTAGCGGTGTTGCTGCGCCTCGATCGCGGTGCGCATCGCCGTGTCGACAACAATTCCGGGGCAAATCGCGTTGACCCGGATACCGTGCGGCGCCATCTCGCGCGCCAGCGCCTGGGTCAAGCCGATCACTGCAAACTTGCTGGCGCCGTAACCGGCGAAATAGGCCGGGCCGGTCTTGCCGGCCCAGGAGGCGAGATTGACGATGGAGCCCGAGCGTCGCTTTGTCATGTGCGGCACCACCGCGCGGGTGACGATGAAAACACCCTCGACATTTACCGCCAGCATCGACCGCAGCGCCTCGAGCGGCATGTCGAGCGCCGGGCCCATCCAGGCGACACCGGCATTGTTGACCAGCACGTCGATCTTCTCAAAGCGAGCCAGCGTCGCATCGACGGCGCGGCCAACCTCTTCGGGCTCGGTCACATCGGCCGTAAGCGCCAGCCCGCCGATCTCGATCGCGACAGTCTGCGCCGCCTCAGCGTTTCGGTCGAGCACGGCAACTGCCATCCCGTCGCGCGCCAAGCGGCGGGCGATCGCCCGGCCGATGCCGGCGCCGCCGCCGGTGACCAGCCCGACCCGTCCGTTCAGCGCGTACATGACCCTTCCTCGTCACCGATCCCCACCCCGGTGAGTGTAATCGCAACCGAGCGGCCATCGATCAGCGAAAATAGAGGGAAAACGCCGATTCGGGCCCAAAAATGCCTTCTCGCGGTCGACTTCGTCGCTTTTGATCAGCCACTTACCCAGCAAATTCCCTAGGCGATCGAACAGGGAATTCATTCGGTCTATCAGGGAGAGAAGGATGGGCTTATCAGGGAAGCATCAGGAGCAGAGACCCGGATCGAATTCGCTGATTGGAATTTGAATGTTTGCTACGACGTATTGTAGACAGACGCGTCGCCAGCCCACTAGATTTGCTTAAGCGCAAGGCGCCGAACGACTCCTTCAAAAAGCTCCGAATCACCTCCGCTGCCCGTAGGCCAGCCCGTAAACGTCGATGCGCGCATCGTAGGTCGGCACATAGAGCTTGCTGTTGGCGACGACCGGCGGAGTGAACTTGCAGAAGCTGAACGTGAGGTTCCAGTCCTGGCTGTCCCACAACACGCGAAGCTGCTTGCTGCCGTCGCCGAAGGTACTGAACCCAGTCGCGTCATACGCGAGTAGGCGGCCCGGACTCACCGCAGTGTTCGCGTCGAGGTAGGGGATGCAGGCCCACAGCACCGCGGTGTTCGACGCCGCGCCATCGGCCGACAGGCACATCATACCGCCGGGCATCCCGCCGAACTGCTCTTGGGACTGGGCCGAGGCAACCTCGGCATTGCAGGCGAGATAGGTCGCGACACCGTTCGCGGCGACGCTCCAGGCGCGCAAATTTCCGTTCTCTCCCCAACAGAACAGCATCGGCCCGTGCTCGGCGCTGCGTCAATAGATCGGCGCGGCATGCTGATGATGCGTGCGCTGAAAAAATGCTGGTTTAGCGTCGAGATGTCGTTTGGCGCAGCACTGACCTGTGGTCCGGGACAGAACGTGAACCAGATCGGTGGCGCCGCGAGCTTGGCATGGTTGCCCGCGGGGTGGTCGAGATCGCCCGGCTCAGTCTTGCCCATCTCGTCGATCTTGACCACGAACAAGATGCCGTCCTTGCCGGCGCCGGCAATAAAGCCGAGATCCTCGATCAGCACCGGCCCGCCCGAGCCGAGATCCATGTCGTCCCACCCGGCTTTATCGTTCATCGCATAGACGCGCCGGTTTGCTTGGCGTCGGTATCATGTACTCGTCGCCCGACGGGTCGAGGCCGGAGCGCCCATCGTCGGTCCATGGCGTCCACCAGTCTACGACCGCGATCGAGCCTCCCCGGCGTCCGGCGGGCGGAGTGTAGCGGAGCTTTAGAAAGCACTCCGCCCAATCGGTTATCGCGTCGAACGTGCCATTGCCTGTCATGCAATAGATGAAACCATCGCGGTCGGCGACCAGGCCCGACCCAGCCTGCCAGATTCCGGCGCCAAAGCCCTTCGCCGCGCCTGCCCACGCCGCCGAGATCCGCCACGCGCTGGTGTCGCAAGCGATGATCCAGCCTCGGCTGTCCCGGTTTGTCTCGAAGAGGGAGCCGAAGGCGATAAATACTGTTCCCGAGACCAGCAGCAGCGAGGCGCGCTACTAGCGGGTGGCGGACGCAAACGACTGTACCGGCTGACCGTGGCCCGGATCATAGGTGGCGCCTTCGAGGTTGAGCGGCGGATGTACGGCGTGACCGTCGACGATGCTCAACGCATGAAGCCAATGTTGCGCTCCGGTGTATGAACCGTCCGGGCTCATCCAAGCGCAGGCGTACATCACACCAGCTGAGGCATCGACGACAGGCGTCGAAAGAATGCCCCAATGGTCGTTGATCGGATGCTCGTCGATCCGGCCCGAGCTGGTGATCGGCGTCCCAAGCGCGTGCTGCCAAACCGGGGTGCCATCATTGGCATCGAAGGCGAAGACCTGGTTCGCCATTGTGGCGAGCAGCAACAGATCACGGGTCCGTCCGCCCGGCAAGCCAACTCCAGGCACTATCAGGGGCTGGGCCTCGGCGCCGCGCCGGTCTCCCGGTAATGGCAGAGAGAACAGTCGCCGGATGCCGCGGCTGCGGACCGCTGCGGCCGTCAGCACGCTCTCCGCTGGGTTTGCGCCGGGGCGGGCGTTGTTGTAGCTGCGCGTCAGTACGGAAATGCTCATCGGAGGGCGAACTCCTGCGTTGCAGTGTAGGTCACGCTAAGCTCGAAGGGCACGCCGCTCTCTCGCGGCAGGCCGGCCCCGGTGGTCTTGAAGGCGTGCCAGCCGTCTCGACGAACCCTTGCTTGCAGCGCGAGCGCCCGATTCGACGTAACCTTCCCCGAGGTGAGCGCCGTCCCCACCGGATCGAGTACTTCTACGATGAGCGAAGCGTGCTGCCGCCAGAGGGCGAGCAGGCTCCGGAACTCCGCGGCGATACGCGTACCCTGGGCCGCCCAAATGCGCCCGACGATCGCCTCACCGTCCTGCGCCGGAGCGATGTCCAAGTCGCCGGCACCGAAGAATACCTGTATCGTGCTTCGCGGCCGAAGCACCGGCGCAGCGCCAAAGCCGGTCCGCGAGAAACAGAGACAGCTTTGACCACTGCCGAAGGCATTGCTCGGAACCGTAAAGGTCGCGCGCCCTTCGCCATCGGTCCGGATATTCGGGTGTCGGCCGGTATAGTCATGCAGCGGGGCATTCGCGCCGAAATTTGTCGAACAAGTGACTGTGTGGCGGTCCCAGGGATCCTTGCTGATCGCCGTCAACAGCCCCGGCTGACCCAGGCGCTCATGGACAAAGACCTGCCGATCGGCATGGCGGGTAAGCGTATTCCCTGATGCCAGGTTCTCATGGATCCAGACCAGATTGTCGATCCACGGCTTCAGCCCATAGCAGCCGGGCTCGGTGCTGTAATCCTTGTGATAGACGAATGGGTAGCCCTCGGTGGTGAGGATAAAAGCGTAGGCAAGCAGTTTGTTGCTGATCACCTGCTCGCCCGGCGATAGGTCTGTGTCCGGGTTGTCGACAAAGGTCGCCGAGTGCAGCGGGTCGAGAGCCGTGTAACCGAGGCCGTCGAGCCGGCGCATATCGAACCCGGCATCGTCGCACATATTCTGCAGCCCGAAATGCGTCGCGAAATCGAAGACCAGCGAGCGGCCGCCCATCGCGCTCTCCGCCCAGCCATAAAGGTTCTGCGGACTGCCGTCGAAATATTCGCTGACGCAGAACCGGCCGGTCATCGCCTTGGCGTCCATCCATTGCTTTACAAAGGCGACTGCCATTCCCTTGGTGTCGTCGACCCGGTAGCCCTGGCAGTCGAGCGAGCGGGTCAGCCAGTCGCCGAAATCGATCATCCCTTGGATCGTATAGCCCGGCGGCTCGCAATTGACATACACCAGCTCGTCGCCAAAGGGGAAATCGTCCGCCGGCACCGGCACCGGATCCTCCGGACGCCGCGGCGGAGCGCCACGGAAGCAGCCCGGGTTCTTCGGGAAGCGGCCAATGCCGGTAGCCCCATTGGCGCCCGAGTATCGATACACCCCGTTGTTGCCCCCGATCAGCTGGTGCAGCACCACGTCGACATAGACGTCGAGCCCGCAGGCATGGGCAATCGCGATCGAGCGTTGGAGCTGCTCGCGGCTGCCGAAGCGGGTCTCGACCGAGCCCATCTGATTCTTCGAGCCGATATCATACTGGTCGTAAACGCCATAACCGTCGCCGGTATTGAAGTGACCGGATTGAGTTTTGCACACCGGCGGGTAGAGGATCGCAGTGAAGCCGACATGGCGCAGTCCAGCGGCGTTCATTGCGATCCAGTCGTACCACCACGGCACTGTCGGCGTCTGCGGATCAACAGGGGCGGGCACGGTAATCTTGTGACCCTGCTGGTCGAGAAAGCGCGCGTGCGCGTGATAGGCGACGCCCATACCGAAACTCCGCGCCTTGACGGCCGAGCCGCCTTTAACCAATCGCGGATGTAGCACAGGTCGAGCCGGTGTCGGAAGTCGGTTCCTGGGGAGGATCTTTTGCGAAATAACTAATTGCATCCGGATTAACGTGATATCAATTAGCTAAATCAGCAAAGATATTTAAAGTCGGCAACAGCGTCCGATACTTGCTCCTCACCAGCATGTAGCCCGGCCAAAGTCACGAGGCCCCCCGGGCTCGGACCCGTCCGAAAGCATCGACAAATTCGGAGAAGGAACCAATGGGACAGTTCTCTGTCGCCATCGCAATATTGCTCGTCCTGTGTGCTGCGCCGGTTCGTGCCGAGAGCCAGCTCGATCGCGGCCGCTATCTCGTCGAGACCCTCGCCGGTTGCGGAAACTGTCACACGCCGAGGGGGCCGACCGGTCCTCTAAAGGACAAAAAATTTGCCGGCGGCGAGATTATCAAGCATGCCGATTTCACCGTGGTCACCCCCAACATAACGCCTGATCCCCGGACCGGCATCGGCAATTGGAGCGACGATCAGATAGCTCTGGCGATACGCGAAGGTCGACGTCCGGACGGCAGGCTGCTCGGTCCGGCGATGCCGTCACGATCCTATCGATCCTTGGCGGACGAAGACGTCAAAGCGATTGTCGCTTATCTGCGCAGCGTCCCACCAGTCGACAATCCGATCACCGCCGAGTCACACTACGATAAGCCGTTGCCGGTCAGCCGGGGCCCTCCGGTCGAGCATGTCGATGCGCCGCCCAAGGAGGACAAGATTGCCTATGGCCAGTACCTCGCCGGTCCATTAGCCCGTTGCATGGACTGCCACACCGAGCCGCCGCGGCCGGGCGAAGCCGCACGGCTCGGGGCAGGCGGCAAGGAGTTCCACGGTCCGTGGGGAATATCGGTCTCGGCGAACCTCACGCCAAGCGGGCTCGGTGACTGGAGCGACGCCGAAATCGAGCAAGCAATTCGCAGCGGCATCTCACGCGACGGGCGCAAACTATTTCCGCCAATGCCGTTTGCCGCATACAAAAATATTGCAGACGACGACATGGCGGCATTGATCGCCTATCTTCGGTCATTGCCGGCGATCGAATAGGCTACTCGGCAGGCCGAGTATCACTGCAACGACTTCAGCAAGCTGAGGTTGGCCTCGCGCGCTGCTGATACCAGCCCGGCATAAGGGACATCGGCGACGGAGACGAAACCCATGTGTCCGTTCTCGCCGTCGAGCAGGCGGCCGGTGAGCGGCTCGTCGACATATTGAAACCAGTGGCAGCCGACGATATCCGGGTTCGCCAGTGCAGAGCGCAAATAGGCGGCATAAGCAGGACCGCGCTCTCCCTCGACGGCGACGTCAAAGAGCCCCGGCCAGAATAATCCGGTGTCCGTCGAGCCGAATTGAAACTCGCCGATCAGCGCCGGCTTGTCCAGTGCGTGAAAGCGCGTCCATTCCTCGCCGGCGAGATCCTCGCGATAAACGTTGAAACTAACGACGTCGCAGTATTTTGCGCATGCTGCGACTGCCTCCGGCGTGCGCGCCTGGAAGCGGCTGCCCAGATAAAGATGATGCGGATCGTGGCGCCGGATCGCCTCGGAGACGATCCGAAAATAGGTCCCGGCGAAAAGTGCGCTGAACGCCCGAAGATCATCGATGACTGCCGGCCTCGCGAGGGCCGACGATGATAGCGTCAGTCCTGCTTGGCGGAGCTCGTCCCACGAGCGTGCAGTGATATCCCACGCGGCAGAAAAATTCTCGACATCCCGATATTTCTCACTGAGCTGAGCGACGAAGGCCCGCTTTGCCGGACTGGCCTGCCCGAGCCGCAACGCCTCCGCCGCGAGGCCATAGCGGAGCTGCGGATCCGTAGCATTGCCTAGCCCCCACGCCAGCTCGTTGTCGACGAAGTAACCAATCAGATATCGGTCGTCGCGGTAGGCCGAGGCCGCCTTTAGCACGTCGCGGTCGACTGCGGCCATGAATGCCTGATCGAACGGGTCCGGCATCTTTCCCCACCCGCTACTTATTCTCGCGAAATTTCCGTCTATTCCGTATATGTGGATGGGCACGACATAGGCCATCTCGCGGCGTTCGAGCAGCTGGGGCTCGCTCCAGTTGCCAATGGTGTTGAAGCCCCAGGTGCGCAGCCGCTCGACCGCGGTCTGGCGCCAAAACGGTAGATAGTCTTCCCCATATTTCCGCTGCAGATTAGCGGCGTAGAAGTCGAAACTTCGGCCGTGGTCGAAATGTCGGCCTCGCTCTTCGGGCAGGCTTCCGCGTTCATCCCCGTAGCTGTAATGCGTAGCCAAGGGACCTCCTGGGCCGGGAAGTTCCGCAAACATGAACTCCCGTCCCTCGACAAAGGTTGCCCCGATATTTGGAGCCACGACATCGATCCCGAGCGAGAAAAAGCCGTGGCCATCCGGTGTGACAAGCCACCAACGGCCATCCCGCCGCTCTGTGCGAAAAAAACCGGTCGCGCCAAAAAACGGACCCGCCAGCAGCCCGCCGTAGCGATCCAATGCCAAAGGCGGCGGAAGCCCCTCCCGCAACTCCTGCTCCTCGCGGGTCCGTGCGTGTTGCAGGTCTTTGTCTGAGCTCACTTTCCCCTCCCAGTGTGCGTGGGTGTATTGCCCAAAGCCGTCCACGATCGACCGATAAGCTTCCGGACCGAGATCGTCGCCACGGATGATGCCGGGATCGCCGAAAATCACGGTGCGTCCTGATGAGCGTTTGAGCAGGATCAAATGGATTGCTGTGACGTGGCGCCGGTCGACCGCCCCCCGCGCGCCGCCGATCACTCGGACGGGGGCATCGAGCCGGGGAGCCGCTGCGGGTGGTCCCGCGACCATTCCCATCGGTAGGGCGTCGTTGGTTGGTAAGGGCAGGATCAGCATCCCGGCCTCAGTAGAACGAAGCCGTGCATGTCCAGTCAGCGAATGCCGCTTCCCGTCAGCGTGTGGGTCGTCGTCGACGCGGATGACCAAATCGATTGGCTCGGCCGTCGGGTTGTCGACGGGTAGCGCGAGTGCTCGCATCCCCGACCAATCGGCCGGCTCTTCGGCCGGCCGAATTACCAGCTCCGGCCAATCGGCCTGCTCAAAATCGACCCGCGCCGCGGTCCCGCCGGCATTGACGCGGGTTCCCGTGACCGGGGAAAGGCGGGCCCTCGCGACCGTGATACGCACCGCATCGGCCGGATCGCCGAAGTGGATGATCGGCGTCACCTCCGGTTCCGACCCTAGGGCCTGCGGCGCTGCGGCAAAGGCGAGGAAAACAAGAACGAGCGGCAATCGCCGGATCATTGCTTTCCCGTTCCGGCGCTGGACGCGCCGCCCGGCATGTCGGATGCTGACACCATCAGCCTTCGCTTACGAGGTGCCGCCGCCATGCCTCAATCCACGTCAGGCCAGACGAACCCGCATAAAGTAGCGCTCTACGCCAGCGTCGGGCCGGAGCTGACCCACTATGATGTGGACGTTGACGCCGCCGCATTGGCCAAGAGAGGCACGGTGCCTCTGCCGGCGAACGTTCACTACGCTTGGCCACATGCTTCGCGCCGGTTCCTCTGCGTCGCGTCGAGCACCGCCTCTGGCATGGGTCCGGCCGGCGACAAACAACACGGGAGTGCGTTCCGTATTGATCCCGGATCGGGCGCTTTGGCCCCGCATGGCGATCCGATCACACTGCCGACCCGCCCTATCCATATGACCACCGACATTCCTTCCGAGCACCTGCTGGTCGCGTTCAGCAATCCGAGCGGACTTCGGGTTTATCGTATCAACGCCGACGCAACGCCGGGCGCGGAGGTCGTGCAGCCGGAGCCGATCGACCCCGGTATCTACGCGCACCAGGTCCGTGTCAGGTTGGACAACAGCGCAGTGATCCTCGTTACCCGCGGCCATGACGCCACCTTCAGCAAACCGGAAGAGCCGGGTGCGCTGAAGGTCTTCGCGTACCGGCAGGGGCAGCTGGCCAAGGAAGTCTCTGTCGCGCCTGATGGCGGTTATGGCTTCGGTCCGCGACATCTCGACTTTCACCCGAAAAGGCCCTGGGTCTACGTTTCACTGGAGCGGCAAAACAAGCTCGACATGTTCGAGTTTTCCGGGGACAGGCTGTCGCCGGCACCGGTCTTCCGCAAGGACGCCTTGGCCGAGCCGGGCAACATCCGGGGACGGCAGATCGCCGGCACCGTGCACGTGCATCCCAATGGCCGCTTTGTTTAGCGGTCAATCGTGCCTCCACAACCACGGAATTCCAGGGGAAGCGTGTCTTTGCCGGTGGAGATTCTGAGCACGATCTCGGTGGTGCTTTTCTTCTACCCCGGTCTCAATCTTGGGGTCGACTTCCGCGGCGGTGTCGTTGTCGAACTACGCGGACAGCAGGCGCTCCAGGTTGAAGCCTTCGCACCGCTCGGTTTCGGCGAGCTCAGGGTGCAGGAGTTCGGCTCGCCACAGGACGTCCTGGCGCGCTTCGGGAACAAGGCGAATTTGCAAAACGCGCAGCGAATGATCACCTCGCGAATGGCCGAAGCGTTGCCCGGTGTGCAGATTCGGCGGACCGAGGTCGTCGGCGCCAGGGTCAGCAGCGCGCTGTTTCGCAACGGCTTGCTCACAGCCGGCCTCGCCCTCGCGGCGGTGCTTGTCTACATA
>Ga0318515_10000844_pt1 | contig 10035 bp, 9 predicted proteins | sample GRESIP176b2f19_FD_202499 | JGI IMG/M metagenome (GOLD analysis project Ga0318515, IMG submission 202499) | Tropical soil microbial communities from Luquillo Experimental Forest, Puerto Rico - GRE.SIPMG.176b2f19 | ecosystem: Environmental > Terrestrial > Soil > Tropical forest > Bulk soil...
GGCCTGCAGCGGACGGTGCGCGGCTAAGCGCGTACCGGCAACCCGCATCGCCCGCCGCGACGCCCATCGGTTAGTGCCTGAGGCCGGTCTCCGGGCTCTCGAGTTGGAGCTTGACTCCGGGCGGATCGCCTTCCCGCGCCTGAATGGCGCAGTGGCTCCGTGTGATCCGCCTGATCTCGATTACCGTTGCGGGGGCAGCGCCGGCTTTGGACGAATCCGCACCGGACTTCCCGTTTAACCGCTCACAGCGCGCGCAGCGACAGCCTGCGGCCGCACGCGTTGGAACGGACACCTCATGCCGCGCAAAGCCTGCCAGCGCCTGAGAGCGGCCGTCAAGAGCCGCACCGGCGGATCAGCCCCCGTGGCATGATCCTCGCCCGTGGGCCTCACCGAAGACGACACCGGGACGACTCCGCTCAACACCCTCTCGGAGCGGGCGGGTTACGTGGGCGTGGCACCGCTGGTTTTGTGCCTGGCGGCTGTGGGATTGCTGCCGGCTTACGCCTGGCAGGAGCTCGCTCAGCGCGCCGCGCTCGCCTGGGGCGCCGTGTTGCTCGCTGCGGCTGCCGCGGTGCACTGCGGCCTCGCGCTCGCCGGCGGGTTGCCGTCGGGGCGCTCGCGCATCGCCGGCCTGCTGGTTGCCGCGCTGGTCGGTGCCGGCGGGGTGGTGGTGGGGGGGCAGCGCGGACTCGCGCTGCTGGTAGTGGGTCACGGCGGCTTCTGGCTCTACGAGAAGCACGCTCTCGGCAGTCGTCTGCCCGCGGCGTACCTCGCGCTGCGACGCCAGGTGACCTTCGCCACCTGCATGCTGCTCGCTCTCACCATGTTCGTCTCCGACGCGGCCGGTCTCAGCTGAGCGGGCCGCACCATGGAAGACCTCGTCTCCGCACCGTGGCTGCGCCGGCTGATCACCGTGACGTTGCTCGCCGGCCTGGTGCTGCTCGGCTTCCGGGTGATGGAGCCTTTCATCATTCCGGTGGTGTGGGCGGCGATCCTGGCCTTTGTCACCTGGCCGGCCTACGAGCGCGTGCTGCGGGCCTGCCATGGGCGCGCCATCATCGCCTCGCTCCTCCTCACCACGGCGGTCTCCCTGGCCGTGATCGTGCCGATCGCCTGGCTCGCTCTCGTGCTGCGCTTCGAGCTGGCGCGCGTCTGGCAGGACACCCAGGACCTGCTCGCCGGCGGGTTGCAGCTGCCGCCCGCGGTCCTGAAGATCCCCTGGATCGGCGAGCAATTGCGCGAGCTCGCCGCCCGCGTGTCCCAGGATCCGAACGTTCTCGGACTCGAGCTGCGTAAGGTAGCCGATCATTCCATCAACCAGATCGTGCGCCTGATCGGCGGCATCGGGCGCGAAGCCGCAAAAATGGGCCTGACCGCGGTGAGTCTCTTCTTCGTCTACAAGGACGGCCAGCGTGTTTCCGGCCAGCTCGCCGCCGCTCTCGGGCAGGTGCTCGGGCCGCAAGTCGACAGCTACCGCCGGGCCATTGGGCAGACCGTCAAGGCAGTGGTCTATGGGCTGGTGTTCGCGGCGCTGGTACAGGGCGTGTTGGTCGGCATCGGCTACTGGGCGGCGGGCGTCAGCGCGCCGGTGTTTCTCGCCGCGCTCACCACGGTCGCGGGTCTGATTCCCTTCGCCGCCCCGACGATCTGGGGTTGCGTGTGCGTGTGGCTCTTCGTCAAGGGCAGCACCGTCGCTGGAGTCGGGCTGCTCATCTGGGGCGGCATCGTCATGGGCTGGACGGACCACTTCGTGCGTCCGCTGCTCATCAGCCGCGAAGCCCAGATCCCGTTCCTGGTCGTGCTGTTCGGAGTGCTCGGCGGCCTCGCCGCGTTCGGTCTCGTGGGCCTGTTTGTCGGTCCCGTGATACTCGCCGTGCTGCTGGCGATCTGGCGCGAGTGGTTGAGCGGGAGTCGCCAGCCCGCGTCGCCGTGAGGCGAGCGCCGGCGTTCATGCCTGGTCCCCCGGGGTGCTTCAGGTGCCGAGGAACATGCGGTACGCCGGATTATCCGTCTCCTCGACGTAGGCATAGTGCAGCTCGTTGAGGTGCTGCAGGAAATCCGGCCGCTGCGCCGCGGGAACCTGGATGCCGGCGAGCACCCGGCCGTAGTCCGAGCCGTGATTGCGGTAATGGAACAGGCTGATGTTCCAGCGTGAGCCGATCGCCTGCAGGAACTTCAGCAGCGCTCCGGGGCGTTCCGGGAATTCGAAGCGGTACAGCACCTCGTCCGCGATCCCCCGCGCGTGCCCGCCGACCATGTAGCGCACGTGCAGCTTGGCCATCTCGTCGCCGGTCATGTCGGTGACGGTGAAGCCGGCGGCGCGCAGGTCGCCGAGCACCGCCTCCTTCTCGGCGCTGCCACCGCTGAGCGCGAGTCCCGCGAACACCTGGGCGCTGTCGGCGCCGGCGTAGCGGTAGTTGAACTCCGTGACGCTGCGCTGCCCGAGCGCCTCACAGAAATGGAGGAAGGTTCCCGGCCGCTCCGGTATCACCGCCGCGAGCAGTGCCTCGCGCTCGCCGCCGAAATCGGCGCGCTCGGCCACGTGCCGCAGGCGGTCGAAGTTCATGTTGGCGCCGCTGTTGATCGCCACCACGCGCTTGCCGCGCCAGCCCTCGCGCGCCAGGTATTTCTTCAGCCCCGCGACCGCGAGCGCACCAGCCGGCTCGACGATCGAGCGCGTATCCTCGAACACATCCTGGATGGCGGCACAGATCTCGTCGGTGGAGACCAGCAACACCTCATCGACCTGGCCACGGCAGAGCGCGAAGGTCTCCTCACCGACGCGCCGCACGGCGACCCCGTCGGCAAAGATGCCGACACGCTCGAGCGTGACGCGCCGACCGGCCTTGAGCGAGTCGTGCATGCTGGCGGCGTCCTGGGGCTCGACCCCGATCACCTTCACCCCCGGATACAGGTACTTCACGAACACCACGACGCCGGCGAGCAGTCCCCCGCCGCCGACCGGCACGAAGATGGCATCGAGCTTCCCGCCCGTCTGGCGCAGGATCTCGACGGCGATGGTGCCCTGGCCGGCGATGACGTCCGGATCGTCGAAGGGATGCACGAACACCAGGTTGCGCTCGCGTGCGAGCTGCAGCGCACGCTCGAGCGCGCTGTCGTAATCATCGCCCTGCAACACCACCTCGGCGCCGAGATCGAGGACCGCCTGCACCTTGATGTGGGGGGTGGTCTGCGGCATGACCACCACTGCGGTGATGCCGCGGCGGTGCGCAGCGAGCGCTACGCCCTGCGCGTGATTGCCGGCGGAGGCACACACCACGCCGCGGCGTGCCGCGAGCTCGGACAGATGCGCGATGCGGTTGCAGGCTCCGCGCAGCTTGAAGGAGAACACCGGCTGCAGGTCCTCACGCTTGAGCAGCACCTGGTTGCCGAGCCGCCGCGAGAGCCGGCAAGCTTCCTCGAGTGGTGACTCGATGGCGAGGTCGTAGACACGCGCCTTGAGGATTCTCTCGATGTAGGGACTTGCCACCGCTCTCGCTCGCTCGCCGCGCGTTGCGCGCACCGCCCGGGAGCTTAGCGGGGTCGCCGCGAAATTTCGCGGGTGCTTCAGCGGCAGCTGTCAGCGCTTGTCGGCGGCCTTGCGCACCACGAAGCGGTAGTGCATCCGGCCGATCGCGATCTGATCACCGTCGCGCAGCGTCTGACGGAAGACGCGCTGGCCGTTGACGTGCACGCCGTTGGTGCTGTTCAAGTCCTCGATGACGGCACTGGCCCGTCCCACCAGGATGACGGCGTGGTGACGGCTGATGAACTTGGTGTCGAGCTGCAGATCGTTGTCGGGCGTGCGGCCGATGCTCGTCTTGCGACTGAGGACGTGCACGACCTCCCGACCGTCGGCGCTGTGGATCAGCAGCCGTGTCGCGCCATCGGGCATGGGCTCGTCGCCGGGAGCTTCCTCCCCGGCGTGGCGCGCGTCGCCGGCAGCCTCGAGCTCCATGATGCGCGCAGCGCGGTTGCGCGTGTCGGCCTCGAGGCGCTGCACCAACTCCTCGGCCGCCGGCGGTTCCTTCTCGAGCCCGCGCAGGCGTGCGCCGTGCGTCGCGCGCTCGGCCTCGAGCGCACGCACGCGCTCCTCCCGGGAAACGGCCGCCTGCTCGAGCTCGTGCACGCGCGACTCCGCCGCGGCGATACTCGCGAGATGACCGCCGCGCTCCTGCTGCGCCGAGCGCAGGGCGCCGCCCCACTCCTCCATCTCTCCGCGCAACGTGGCCAGCTCGCCCTCGAGCTGTGCGGCCCGTTGCCGCTCGGCGCTGAGCCAGGCTTCGAGCTGCGCGGCCCGCTCGCCTTTCTGAGCGAGTGCGGACTGTTGCGAGCTCGCCTGCACCGCGGCCGTCGCGGCGCTGCGGCGCGCCGCCTCGAGCGCGGCGTCGGCGCTGACGATCTCGCTGCGCAAACGTTCCAGCTCCTCACGCTGTTGCCTTTCGCTGCTGTCGCGTTGGGCGAAATCCGCCTCGAGCGCCCGCACGCGCTCGGTACCCGCGTTGATCTCGGTCTGCAGTCGCGCGAGGCTCGACCGCAGCCCCTGCGCCTGCTGATGTTGATCCTGCAGTTCCGCATCGCGCTGCGTGACCATGGTGGTGAGCGCGCTCACCTGTTGCTCGAGCTGTGCGATGCGCCCGCCGCGTTGCGTGAGTGCCTCCTCCTGATGATGTGCCAGCTCATCGCGGCTCGCGAGCTCGCGGGTCAACCGTACGAGCTCCGCGGCACGGTCCTCGACCTCGTGATTGAGCTCGGTGACCAGGTGCTGTGCGATCTCCCGCCGTCGCTCGAGCGTCTGCAGCGACTCGAGGTAGCTCATGGCGCGGGCGCGCTCGCTGTGTAGATCCACCATGACGCCGGCGGCGTGCGCACGCCCCGCCGTCGCCAGCGTCTGCTGCTGCTCGAGCTCCCGCGTGCGTTGTGCGCGCCCGGCGCTTTCCTGCTGCTCGAGCCGCTGCTGCAGCTCCTGAGTGCGTGCGCCGGAGGCGCTCACCACGGCCCGCGCCTGAGCGAGGTCCTCGCTCGCGTCAGCGGCACGCTGCTCGGCGGCCGCAAGGGCTCGCGCCGACTCCTCGAGGCGCGCCGCGTTCTGGGCCGCCGCGGCCTGCCGTTGGGAGAGCTCCGCGCTCAACCTGGCGGCGCGCTGCTCGAGCTTGGCAAGGTGCTGCTCGAGCGACACGGTACGTTGCTCGGCGGCGGTGGCATGCTGCTCGGCGCTGGCGGCACGCTGCGCGGCGCTCGCGGCACGCTGCTCGGCGCTGGCGGCACGCTGCGCGGCGGCCGCCTGTGACGCGAGCGCCTCGTCGCGCGCCTGCTCGAGCTGCAGCAGCCGCTTGCCATGGCTCGCCAGGCGCTCCTCCGCCTCCCGCAGGGCGACCGTGCGCGACTCCAGCTCGAGTCGTAGCCGGCGTTGCTCTTCGCCGTTCGCCGCGGCGGCGGTCGAGGCAGCCTGTTCCGCCAGCGGGTGCGCCCAGGTGCCGGTCGTGGCCAGCGGGTCCTCTGTGGCCGATGCCGCGGTCGCCGCGGCGGTGCTCGCAGCCGGCGGGGGGACGTCCAGCACCGGCAGCTCGGCCGTGCTGTCCAGATCGGAACCCGCCCGTGGTGAGGCAGGCGGACGCCTCGGACGCGAACTCATTGAGGTACCCAGTGCTCCATGCGGGTGATGAAAAGTGTAGCGCTATGCGCTGCCGGCGGCCGCGCGTGGCGCAGTGATTAAGTGAAAAATCTCCCGAAAAATCCCCTATTCAGGAACGCAGGAACTCGCGCGCCGCTTCCGCGATGCCCTGCGGCGCGCAAGCCAGTATCTCAATGGCGTTCTGCTGCAATTCCGTTACACGCGCGGCGGGCAGCACCTCGCGCACGCGCCCCGTTGGTTCATAAAGCTCATCGTGCGAGCGCAGCACCAGCAGCCGCTGGGTGAGCCGCGCGAGGCGCTCGCGCATCGGATACTGCGCCGCCGCCTCGAGCACCCAGCGCGCGGCCTCGCCCGAGCTGAGCGCGCCGTCGGTCGGCGCGGGCGCCTGGCTGCGCGCCGCCTGCCGCTCAGCCTCGGTGAGCAGCGGCACCGACACCAGGATCACACGGCTCACCTGGGTCGGGCGCGTGAGGGCCAGCTCAGTCGCGGGGACGGCGCCGCCGCGCAGCCCGAGCACGGCGAGATTTCGAAGTCGCATGCTGTCGATGAAATCGCCGAGGGCCGCCGCGTAGTCAGCCATGGTCGGGCGCGTGCGCGGGCCGTCGGATTCGCCGAAACCCGGCAGATCCGGCGCGTACACCGAGCGATCCTCGCCGGCGAGCGGGAGGAGCCGGGTAAAAACCCGCCCGGAGCCCGGAAGGTCGTGCAGGCACAGGAGAGGTGTTCCCTCCTCGAATCCACCGCCGCGCGGCATGGCATGGTGCACATGAAGCTGTCCGTAGCGGCATTCGAAGTAGCCACGGCGGGCGCGCGCCGCGGGCGCGGGCAGCTGGGTAGGCATTCCCCTTGGCATGGGCAACATAGTGCCACGATCGGCGTTGCTCTTGCGCTCGCGGTCAGGCCGGGTAAATTGAAGACATGGAACGGTTTTGGGCATTGCTCGTCGTGGCGTTGCCCCTGGCCGGTTGCGGTGTAGCCGGGACCGGGGTCGGCGCGGCGACCGCGACCGAATCGGCAGCGCAGCAGGCGGCGCAGGCACAGGCGGCGCAGGACCAGGTCCGCAAGCAGATCGACGCCGCCTACCGCCAGGCCGCCGAGCAGCGGCGGGCGGCCGATGCGGATGGACAATGATCGTGCACAACCTGCAGGTCAGGATCAGGCGTCCGCCAGCGCGAGCGACCGATGTCGAGCTGATCGAAGGCGAGCGACCCGCGCTCACCAACGGCTCCTTCCTGGCGCGCGCTCTGTGGCTGGCGGTCGATCCTTTCCGCTGTGCGTCCGACATCCTGACCGGTGGGTTTCCACGCCCCGGCGATGTGGTCCCGGCGCGCGGCGTCGGCGAGGTGATCGACTCTCGCCACGACGTCTTCGGTGTCGGGAGCCTCGTCGTGCTCGACTGCGGCCTGCAGCAGCTGTGCGTCTCCGAAGGACATCACGCGTGGCTGTTGCATCCTGGACAGACACCCGCCTCGACGGCGCTCGGAGTCCTCGGCGCGCCCGGCATGGCGGCTTACTTCGGCCTGCTGCATCTGGCACGGCTGCGACCCGCTGAGACCGTGCTCGTGTCCGCGGCGGCCAACGCCGCCGGCGCCATGGCCGGCCAGATCGCCCAGCTCAAGGGCGCACGGGCAATCGGCATGGCCGGTACCTACGAGAAGTGCGACTGGGTGACGCGGCATGCGCGGCTGTCGGGCTGTATCAACTACGCCGCCGAGAACCTGGAGGCGCGGTTGCGGCAGCTGGCGCCGCACGGCGTCGACATCTACTTCGACAATGTTGGCGGGGAGTTGCTCGACAGGGTGGTGACGAGCGGGATCCTCGCGCGCGGCGCCCGCATCGTGCAGAACAGCGTCACGCCCGCGCAGCCGGAGGCATTGCTCGCCCGCGCCGGCTATGCGCCCGGAAGCCTGCAGGTCCTGAGCATGGACCTGCACCACTACGAGCACCGGCGCTCGGAATTCCTGCGGGACGCGATCGCCTGGTACGGGGCCGGGCGCATCGCCACCAAGGATCACGTGGTCGAGGGACTCGTCAACGCGCCGGCCCATCTGCTGCTCGTCATGCAGGGGGGCAACTTCGGCCGGCCGCTGGTGCGGCTCTGAAGAGTTGACGTGCGCACCGCGCACGCCGGGCGTGCACGGTGCGCTTCGTCGGACCGAGTGTCAGCGCCGCCGGCGCGCCGCGCGTCTCACGCGTCGCGCTGCCCGTCTCACGCCACGCGCCGCTCCACGTGCGCTGCGGCGCACGCGCCGCGCCGTCTTGCGCGCGGCTTTGCGGGCGGCACGCCGGACGCCCGGCCGGGCGGCCTTGCGCGCTGTTTTTCTGCCGGCGCGACGCACTTTGCGCGCCACCTTTCTCCCGGCCCGGCGCACTTTCCGGGCCGCCTTCTTGGCTTTCTTCGCTGCCTTCCTGGCCGTCTTCGCCACCTTCGCGGCCACGACGACCTTCGCCACCTTCGCGGCCACTGCGACCTTGGCCACGGTTGCCGCCGGGGTTGCGGGCTTTGCGGCGGCGGGCGTCGCGGCGGCAGGCTTGGCCGGCGCGGGCTTTACGGCGGCGGGCGTCGCGGGAGCGGTAGCGGGCTTCGGTGCGGCCGGCAGCTTGGCGGCCGCAGCCGGCTTCGGCGCGGCAGCCGGTTTCTGGCTCGCGGCACGCGGCGCTTCCTGCACCGCGAAGGCGCCACCCTGCGGGTCCATCATCATGGCGATCCAGCTCCCGCCGGGAACTTCCATCGGCCCGTGCAGGAGCCGTCCGCCGCCAGCCTTGGCGGCCGCGACCGCGCGGCTGGCTTCGGCGACGTTCACGTAGCTCAACCACGAGGGGGGCGTCGAGGGGGCCTGCACGTTGACAATGCCACCGACCTGGTCGCCGCCGTGCTGGAAGATCTGGTACACGCCCATCGCGCCCATGTCGTGCCCGGGACCCTTGGTCCAGCCGAACAACTGACCGTAGAAGCGCAGCGCGGCCGCGACGTCAGTGGTCGCGAGCTCGTGCCACGAGAAACCGCCTTGCGCAGGTGGCGCACCGGGAGGGGGCCCGGCCCCGGGGGTGAACAGTGCGAACGTTGCACCCTGTGGGTCGGTGAGGACGGCGAAGCGGCCGACGTTAGGGATGTCAGCAGGAGCCTTGACGATGCGCGCGCCGAGCCCTTGAGCCTGTGAGCAGGTGGCGTCGACATTCGGTGTTCCGACATAGACGAGCCAGTGTGGCGGCGTCGCGCCGGCCTCGGCCGGCAGTGCCATGAGGCCGCCGATCTGGGTTTGTCCGGCCATCCAGATGGTGTAGCCGGGCATGCTGGAGGGTGCCGTCCGCCAGGGCAGGACCTTGGGGTAGAACGCGGCGGCGGCCGCGGTGTCGGTTGTCAGCAACTCGTGCCAGACGAATCGTCCCAGGACTTCGGCGTTGCTCATGGTCGGTCTTCCTCTTGTTTGCGAGCGACAACTTCGACTGTCGGCGAATGGCCCAACATTCTGCCCTTCTCCGCCGCCGGCTGCCATGTCTGTCGCGCGGATTCGCCGCCCGCGAGCCGGCGCTGGTGCCAGATGAGATACAGCCCGGTCGCGATCACGAGCCCGCCGCCCAAACACACACGTGCCGAGGGGAGCACGTTCCACACCAGGCGGTCGATGGCGGCTCCCCAGAGGAGCGCCGTGTACTCGAAGGGTGTAACGACCGAGGGGGGTGCCGAGCGGAAGGCCTCGGTGAGCAGGTACTGCCCGATCGCCGCCAGCACGCCGAGGCCGACGAGCCATTTCCAGTGCGTGTGCTCGATCGGCACCCAGCCGGGGATGGAAATCGCCGTGGCGAACAGCGTCATCAGGCCGACGGCCCAGAAGACCACGCTGACGGTCGTGTCGCTGCGCGTCAACACCCGTACCGCGATGGCGCTCAGAGCGTAGGCGCAGGCCCCCACCAGCGCGGCCAGGGTCCCGAGAGTGCTCAGGCCCGAGGCGCTCGGGCGCAGCATGGTGAGCACGCCAACGAGGCCGACCATGATGGCAATCCAGTTGCGCCAGTCGATCCGTTCCCCGAGCAGTGGCACCGACAGCGCCGCCACGATGAGCGGCGCCGACAGGAACACCGCGTAGGCGTTGGCGAGCGACAGCACGCGCACCGCGTAGATGAACCCGCCGAGCACCAGCAGCATGAGCAACCCGCGCAGCAGGTGCATGGGCCAGCGCCGCGGCTTGAGGTCCTGCAGCCGCCCGCGCAGCAGCACCGGCAGCAGTGTGAAGGGGAGCGAGGTCGCACCGCGCAGCGCCGCCACCTGCATGGGCGGGTAGTTCGCCGCCAGCAGCTTCAGGAGCGCATCCATCAATGAGAATACGGCGACCGCGGCGATCATCGTCGCGATGGCCCGCAGCCGCCGCTCCCGCACCTGTCAGCCGCTCAGGTTCGCC
>Ga0318515_10000872_pt1 | contig 9945 bp, 5 predicted proteins | sample GRESIP176b2f19_FD_202499 | JGI IMG/M metagenome (GOLD analysis project Ga0318515, IMG submission 202499) | Tropical soil microbial communities from Luquillo Experimental Forest, Puerto Rico - GRE.SIPMG.176b2f19 | ecosystem: Environmental > Terrestrial > Soil > Tropical forest > Bulk soil | place...
CCCGAAGACCGACCCGCTCGTTATCCACACGCAGACTGCGACCGAGTACTGGCAGCGGCGCGGCTCGCTTGCCCACACCGATACGCGCGGCAACGATCTAGCGCAGCCCGACAGGGTCCGGATCTACATGTGGGCGAGCTCGCAACATTTCGCCGACCCGCTGCCGAAAAAGCCGGAGCGCGGGGTTTGCAAGAACTTCCTCAATACCGTCGCCACTTCGATGCTGTTCCGCGCCATGATCGACGCGATGGATCGGTGGGCGACGGCGGGTGTTGCACCACCCGAGAGCCGCATTCCGCGCCGCGCCGACGGCACATTGGTCGCCGTAGAGGAGTGGCGGCAGCAGTTCCCGGCAATCCCGGGAGTAGCCACGCCACGCGCGCCGAGCGCGCTGCCGCTGCTGGATTTCGGACCGGAGGCCGAGGGCGGGATTCTGAAGGAGCCGCCGGATATCGTGCCGGGCGGCGATTATGCCACCCTGGTGCCGGCGGTTGACGAGGACGGCAATGACAGAGCCGGCGTCAGGGCGCCGATGGTGGCAGCACCACTCGGTACCTATTGCGGCTGGAATCTCCGAGCCCGCGATTTTGGCCACGGCGCCATGCACGAATTCTCGGGCAGCTACATCCCGCTGCCCGAGACGCCCGAAGAACGGCGCGCGACAGGCGATCCGCGACGATCGATCCTCGAGCGCTACCCGAATGCGAAGGCCTATGTCCAGGCGATCACCGCGGCGGCACGGCAGCTCGTCGAGCAAGGACTGATGCTCGAAGAGGATGTCGAGCGCGTCGCTGCGGCTGCCGCCGATTGGGGTCGCCCGCGCCATGACGTGCGTTTAGAATAAACCGATGCGACGCCGGCCGGCCGGCAGCGCCCAGACCCTGATAGGATAAGGGGATCGATCCCACCGAGATGACGCGTAGCCCATCCCGTCCGCCGGCCTCGATCTACATCACCGGGCTGTTCGCGATGGGCTACACCGAATTCTACACATTCCTGATCCCGTTATACGGCCTCTCGCTGGGCATGAGCGCCGGTCAAATCGGTATGCTCGTCGGCGGGCGCTCGCTGCTTGCGGTCTTCCTGTCAATTCATATCGGCGTGCTGATGGATCGCTTCGGGACTCGCCGGGTAACATTGTTCTTCGTCTGGACGGCGATGGCATTGGCACCGGTTTTCCCGCTGGTGCCGTGGTTCTGGCCGTTGCTGCTGTTGCAGATCGTCAATGGCGCCGCGCTAAATTTTGCCTGGTCGGGCTCGCAGACCTTGATCGCGCAGCTGGCCGAAGGTGAGGCGGAATATATCGGCCGGTTCAGCTTCTTTGCACGCTTCGGCACGACGTTGACGCCAATGATCTCCGGCGTCGCCTGGGATTGGGGCGGGGCGTGGCCGGCCTACTTGCTGGGCGCCGCCTGGGGTGCGGTTCTGACGATTGTGTTGCTGCGCGCGCCCGAGGCGGACATCGCGGGAGCCGACGGACGGGCTCCGCATCGGCAGGCAAGCTTCCGCGTCCGGGACGTCGTTCCGCGGCTGCCCGACTATTTGCGCTGTTTCGCGCTGATGGCGATCCCGGCGGTGGCGACGACGATGGCCATCATCTTTTTGCGCACTGCGACCAATGGCGTGCAGAGCTCGCTCTATGTGGTTTATCTGAAGGGTGTCGGGCTCACCGGCACATCGATCGGCATCCTGTTTGCGGCGATCGAGGTAATGAGCGGCTTTGGCTCACTGTTCGCCGGGCGCGTATCGCGGCTCGGCGACCCGCAGCGCACGATGCTAAGTGGCACCGTGCTGTCGATTGTACTGATCTGTCTAACGCCGTTTCTGGGCGGCATCTTCCTCCTGTTGCTCCTGGCGCAAGCGGCGCGCGGCTGGCTGCAGGGTGTTGTCCAGCCCATGATGTTTTCGGTGCAGGCCAAGGCCGTCGGACGTTATCGGCAGGGATCGGTCGTCGGGCTGCGGCAGACGATGAACCGGCTCGCGGCGATCGTGATCCCGCCCGTGATGGGCATGATCGCCGACCGTTGGGGGGCCGGGGAGAGCTTCGTCATTCTCGGCAGCCTCATGCTCTTGCTCTCTGTCCCTGTCGCGCTGATCACCCGCCGCGCAACGCGCTCAGCGTCGGCGCAGGGGGCCGAGTCCACGCCGGCGGACTGACTTGCAACGCTCCTCCCGCAGAGGACGATGCTGGGCTATGCTGTCGGAAGGTTCAGAGACGGTGACGAGCATGCCGGATGCACCGCGCTACGACGACGACTTCTTTGCCTGCACGCAACATCAGGCGATGGTGCGGCGCACGATGGCGGTCACCGACAACCGTTTCGATCGCGAGAACCTCGCCGAGGAGATCGAGAGTTTGGGCAGGAGCGACCGCGACGCGGTGCGCGGTCAGATCCGGCGGATCATCGAGCATTTGTTGAAGCTTGCCTATTCGCCGGCTCAACAACCGCGCTTCGACTGGATGGCATCGGTCGCTGAGGCACGCGCTGCCTTGGGCGATAAGATTTCGGCGACATTGCGCCCGGATGCCGAGACCATGCTGCCGAAGCTCTACGAAGATGGCCGGGGCCGCGCCGAACTCGGGCTGCGCAGTCATGGCGAGATCCAGGCGGCCGACAATCTGCCAGCCAAGTGTCCCTATACGATCGAGGAGATCTTGCGTCGCGGCTGGTATGCCGAGCCGCCAGGAGACCAACAATGACGCGCGACTTCGTCGGCTACGGCGCCGAGCCGCCCCATGCCGGATGGCCCGGCAATGCCCGTATCGCCGTCAATTTCGTAATCAATTTCGAGGAAGGTTCCGAACTTTCCTATCCGGCGGGTGACGGCGTGTCCGAGACCGGGTTGACCGAGATGCTCGGCAGCGATCTCGGCGTCAGGGGGCGCGACCTCGGTGCCGAGAGCATGTTCGAATACGGCGCCAGAGTCGGCTTCTGGCGCCTCCATCGGATCTTCACGCGCTTCCGGCTGCCGGTGACGATTTTCGGCTGCGCTCGGGCATTCGAGGCGAACCCACCGGCGGCCGCGGCGATCGCTGCCAGCGACTGGGACATCTGCAGCCATGGCTATCGCTGGACCAACCACCCCGGGCTCGCCGAAGACGAGGAGCGGCAGCAGATCGCTGCGGCCGTCGACCTGATCCGCAAGACCACGGGGAAGAGCCCGGCCGGCTGGTATTGCCGTTATGCGCCATCGGAAAACACCCGCCGGCTCCTGGTCGAGCACGGCGGGTTTCTATACGACAGCGACACTTACAACGACGAGCTACCCTATTGGGTACGTGTCGGCGATAGGCCGCACCTCGTCGTGCCGTATTCGCTGACCACCAACGATTCGAAGTTCGGCCGCGGCGTTTTCGCCTCCGGAGAGGATTTCTTCGCCTTTCTGCGCGACAGCTTCGACCTTCTTTACGAAGAGGGCGCGGAACGGCCGCGGATGATGTCGGTCGGCTTGCACATGCGCCTGACCGGCCACCCGGGCCGGGCCAAGGCGCTGATCCGCTTTATCCAGCACATCCTCGCCCACAGCCACGTCTGGGTTTGCCGCCGCGAGGACATCGCCCGACATTGGGTCGCGCGGTTTCCGCCGCCGGGCTGAACGACGGATCGGCTTTACAGCAGCGATTCAACCCACTCGTAGAGCTTGCTCTTGGGCAGCGCGCCGATCTTGGTCGCGGCGACCTGCCCGTCTTTGAACAGGATCATCGTCGGGATCCCGCGCACCCCGTACTTCATCGGAGTCTGCGGGTTCTCGTCGATGTTGACCTTGGCTACGGTCAGCTTGCCCGCCATGTCGGTCGCGAGCTCTTCGAGAAAGGGACCGATCATGCGACAGGGGCCGCACCACTCTGCCCAGAAATCGACGAGAACGGGCTCGCTCGCGCGGAGGACCGCGGCGTCGAAAGTGCTGTCGGTGACGGCGTTCGGCTTCATCGGGTCATCCTAGCGTTGATTCGTCGCAGAGATTAAGGGAGCCGAAAAAGCAACGTCAAGGCGGGCACCCTGCGAGGCGCTCGGGGCTGATCGGCATCAGACGCGGGCCTTCGGTCCATAACAGCGCACAGCGGATCTGACGCCCGGGATAGATCTGGCTGAGTGCGGCGCGGTACAGGGCGAGCTGGCGCAGATAAATCGGCGCGACCTCCGCCTCGGTGGCTGGTGGTGGGCGCAATGTCTTGAAATCGACGACCAGCACGCGGTCGTCCTCGACCACTAGGCGATCGATTTGCCCCGACAACGCATGGCCTTCGACCAGCCCGACCAACGGCACTTCGGCCTGTGAACCAGGCCCGAAAATCGCGGCGAAATCGGGGTGACCCAGCACCGCCAGGGTCTCGTCTCGGATCTCGTCCTGCTCCTCGGCGGAGAGCCCGTGCGCTGGCAGCGCAAGAAACCGGCGCGCCATATCCTCGTGCTCTCCGGCAGGCAGCTCGGGCACGCTTTGCAGCAGCCGGTGGACGAGCAGCCCCCGCTTGAAGCGGTCACGTCCGCCCGTCTCAAGCGGCGAGGAAGCGGGAGGCGCGGGCTCGCTGGGGCGCGACGGGAAGAGTGGCTTCGGCGGGTCAGGCTCGGCGGGGGGCGGCTCTCTGACCCAATGCGGCAGAGGTAGCCCTGGACGGGCGGTCTTGGCCGGGGTCTCCAAGACGGGCGCCGCGGTTTGCGCGCCGGCGAGCCGCAATCCTTCACCCGACCACCCGTCGCGTCCGATCAGCGCCGTTGCATCGAAAGCGAACGGGGTGGCGATCCCGTTGAGACCAGCACGGCAGAGCGCATGCCAGCAAATTCCGTTTGGTGAGATTCGCGTTTGCCAACCGCAGATATAAAGCCGGTCCTGCGCCCGGCTGAGGCCGACATAGAGTAGCCGCCGATATTCCTGCAGCTCGCGCCGGCGTACGGCTTCTCGTTCGGTGGTATAGACCGGGACGGAGAACTCGGCGCGCGGGCGCCACAACGGCAGCTCCTGGGACTCGGTCCACAACAGTGGTTCCGGGGGTCTCGGCAGCTGCATCGTATCGGGAAGAAAGACGATCGGGGCTTCGAGCCCCTTGGCGCCGTGCACGGTCAATATGCGGACCTCGTCGCGTGGGCGCGCGCCGAAATCGCGCTTGACCTCGGTGTCGCCGGCGGCGAGCCAGCGCAGAAAGCCCTGCAGCGACGGCACGTGCTCGCGCTCATAGGCGAGGGCCAGCGCAAGGAACTCCTCGATCGGGTCGTCTGCCTCGGGTCCAAGGCGCTCGAGCCAGGCGCGCCGCCCGCCTCCGGCGCCGAGGATCTCGGCGTAGAGCTCGTAAGGCGGGACGAAATCGGCGCGGGCGAGGAGGGCGGAAAGTAATTCCGCCGCCTGCCGCAATGCCGCATTTGTCTCCGCGCGGCTGCGCAACCGGTCCCACAAATGCTCCTTGCCGCGCCCATGGGCGAGATCGAACAACGTCTCTTCGTCGACCGCGAAGAGTGGGCCCTTCAGCACGCAAGCCAGCGTCAAATCGTCATAGGGAAACAGCAAGAACCGACCGAGTGCCACCAGATCCTGCACCGCGAGCTGCTCGGTCAGGATCAGCCGATCGGCCCCGGCGACCGGCACGTGGCGCTGCTTGAGCGCGCGCAGCAACTCGCTGACAAAGGCGTTGCGCCGCCGTACCAGCACCATGACGTCCCCCGGCCGGATCGAGCGACCGCGGGCCGCCAAGGTCTCGCCGTGGTCGAGCCAGCCCCTGATCGTCGCGGCGATCGTGTCGGCGAGACGGGCATAAGGCTCGGCGACGCGGCTGCGGGTTACCGGCAATGCTTCGGGGTCGGCATCCTCGTCGGGTTGCGGCGCCACCGGCGGCCACAGCTCGACCAGCCCCGCCTGTCCCGCACGGGCGGCGACATGTCGGATCGCGTCGCCGTCGAGCGCCACCCCGTCATGCGCGGCTTCGTGCCGGAAGATCGCGTCGATCGCCCGCAATACCGGCTCGGTCGAGCGGAACGAGATCTCCAGCGGCACAAGCCGCCACTCCTGCTGGGCGGCGGCGATTCGCGCCGCAAAATGCCGGCGCATCCGCAGAAAGGCCTGTGGATCCGCCCGCTGAAAGCTGTAGATCGACTGCTTTGCATCGCCGACGGCAAAGATCGTGCGCGTCCGCTCGCGCGCGCTATCGCCGGCAAAGAATTCCTCGGCGAGTGCCGCCACGATCTCCCACTGCTCGGTGTTGGTGTCCTGCGCCTCGTCGAGCAGGATGTGGTCGAGCCCGCCGTCGAGCTTGTACAACACCCAGGGCGCCACACCGGGGCGGCGCAGCAGGTCGAGCGCCTTCACCACGAGATCCTCGTAATCGAGCGCCCCTTGTGCTCGCTTGCGCTCGTCATAGGCCTGGATCAGCGCGTCGCCGAGCCGGATCAGCGCGCAAGTCGCCTCGACTAGCACCGCCGAGGCCCGAGCCTCGCGGAATTTTCTTACCCGCTCCGCCTCGGCCATTAGGGCGGTGCAGGCGTCGCAGGCGGCTGCGCTTGCCGCCCTCCGGGTAATCAGCCGTTGGAGAATCTCACCCTTATCGTTCAAATAGGCTTCGGCATAGACCTCTAGCATCCGCTGACGCTGCTGCGGGTCCGCGCACCAGGCGGCGAGGGTCGCACCGCGCTTGCGATCCGTGACCGACCCGGCGAGGAGTGCTGCCGCCGCAGCGCGCAACGCGATTTCATCGCCCGCATCCTCGGCACAAAAGGCGGCAGCGAGGCGTTCCGAGGTGGCCTCCGCCGGCAGGGCCAGTGCCGCACAGAGCCGGTCGCGCAGCGCCGCGTGGCCGCCCTCGACCGCGCGGCGGAGCTTGCCGCGCTGGCCTGCGAGTGCCGCCATCAGCATGCCGAAGCGTTCCTCGCCGACGTGACCGGCGACCACCGCTAGCGCCTCGGCGAGCTCTCCCCGGTCACCAGCTACGCGGGCGGCGACGATGACGCTCTCGGCCGCCTCGAGGAGAGCCTCGGCGGCGCCGCGCTCGTCGAGCACGACAAACTCGGGCGAGACATCGGCCTCCAATGGAAAGCGGCGCAGCAATGCCTGGCAGAAAGCGTGGATTGTGGCGATCTTGACGCCGCCCGGGGTGTCGAGGACGCGGGCGAACAGCTGCCGCGCCTGCAGCATCATTGCGTCGTCCGGATCTCGCCCGGTCAGCTCGTGAAGCTCCTCGACGAACGCGTCATGCGGCAACGTCATCCACTGGGCGAGCCGCTCGTTGAGCCGGTTAGCCATCTCCGCGGCGGCCGCGCGCGTGAAGGTCAGGCATAAGACGCGCGCCGGATCGCTGCCCTCGAGCATCAGCCCGAGCAGCCGGTCGGTCAGCACCTTGGTCTTGCCGGTGCCGGCCGAAGCCGAGACCCAGGCGGAGACCCCAGGTGCGATCGCCCGGCGCTGGGCCGCGTGCGCTTCCGTCGCTCCGATCATTCCTCGTCCTCTCGCGCAGCGACCCGCTCAAGGTGGCGGTAGTCGGAGAGGCGCGGCGCCCATCGCGGCACCGGCTCGGCGAGGTAGGGTGTCTCAGTGTCGTCGAATCGATCGATCAGCGCCCTAACCCGGTCGAGCACCGATTGGATCAGCTTGTTGGGATCATCGTCGCCGACCGGCCGGCGCTCGCCGACCGGAACCCCGCCGGTCAGCCGCCAATATTCGAGCGCCGCGGGGGTGCCATTAGCCGAGGCGAACCTGCCGTCCCGCAGGATCGCCCCTTCTAGCGGCAGCTGCGGCGCGAACCCGGCGCTAATCTCCTTTTTCGAGGGCAGCGAGCCGGTTTTGTAGTCAACCAGCAAAAACCCTCCGGCCGCGAGGCGGTCAATACGGTCCGCCTTGGCGGTCAAGGTGAACGGCCCGCCGGGTGCGGGCAAGGTCAGGCTACCCTCGCTCTCGCTGAGGCTCTCGACGACGAGAGACCGGTGCACCCGCTCCTCGGCGACGAGCCAGCGAACAATCCGCTCGAAGCGCGGCCACCAGAAGGCCCAAGCGCCGGGCCGTGACAGGATCGGTCCGAAATGCGCGCGGCCGATCTCCAGCAATTCCGCCTCGACCTCGGCCGGCAATTCGCGCGGATAGCGGTGGACGAATTCGTCGAGCGCCCCGTGGATCGCGATGCCCAGATCGGCGCGGCCGGGATCGGCGTCGAGCTCGTCCAGCGAGTTGAGCTCGAGGATGTGGCGGGCGTAGATCGCATAGGGGTCGCGCAGCCAGATTTCGATTTGGGTCACCGAAAGCCGGCGCGGGCGGGCGGCGAGCGGCGGCCGGGGTGCAGCCGGCGGCAATGGCCGGTAACGTTCCGGCTCGTCGAGCTGCTCGGCGGCGGCCTTGACCGTCTCGTCCGGCCCGAGCGCGTGACCCAGTCCGGTAGCGCGCAATACCGTATCGAGGCGCAACAGCCAGCGCGACGGCACGGTCGGCACACCCTCCTGCCGCGCGGCGCGGGTCAGCGCCACCTCCGGCGCTCCGAAGGCCTGGACAAAATCATGGGCGGCGATGCCGACCGAGCGTTCGGGGACGGCGATGCGGAACTCGCGCCGCATCGGCCGTGACATCCACGGGTCGTGCTCGGCCGAACCCGGCCAGCTGCCTTCGTTGAGCCCGCCGAGGACCAGCAGGTCGGCCTGCTGCAGGCGCGCCTCGACGAGGCCCCAGATCGCCAGCCGAGGGTGGCGGCCAAAGGCCGGACGAACGACCATGCCGGCGGCGAGCGCTTCGAACAGTGCCGGATAATCGCGGCCGGGGAGCGGCGGGAAGTCGCGCGCGGCGTCGATCAGCTCGTGACAGAAGCGCGCGGCACTCTCGCCGGCGTCCCCGGCCCAGAGACGCTTGCTGCCGGCCTCGGTGGCACTCGCCGCGAGCCGCTCGGCAGCCTCGATATGAGGTATCACGAGGCGGGCAAGCGGCACCGCACCCGCCTCGAGCAGATCGGGTAGCCGGCCGAGGCAGGCATTTAGCCCGTCAACAAAGCGGCGCAACCCGGCGTCTTGATCGCGTAGCGCCGCTCTGAGCCCGGCAAAGCCCGGGGCCGGGCGCGGTCCGAGGATAGCCTCCTCGAGCCGGCGCGCCAGACGCCGAAAGACGGCCGGATCGAGCCCGCCGGCGGCGAGCGGGTGCTTTAGCGCGGCGAGCAATGGCACCGGGGCGAGCCGGCTCTCGGCGAGATCAAGCACTAGACGCAAAAAAGCGCCAGGTGGCGTGCGGTTCAATGGCAGGCCGGCCGAATCGTCGATCTCGATCCCCCAGCGGCGCAGCTCGACGGCTACCCGGCGGGCGAGCTCGCGGTCAGGAGTGACGAGTGCCGCGGTCGCCCCCGGCGTCTCGAGCTTGCGGCGCAGCAACAATGCGATCGTCACCGCCTCCTGCTGCGCGCTCGCGCAATCGAAGCGGCTGACCCCTTCGAAGGTGTCGGCCGCCTGCGGCGGCAAGCGGAGCCACGCGTCGCTGGTCGCCGCCGGCCGCAACGCTTCGCCGACCAGCCACGCCCGCCGCGCCCGCTTGTCACCCCCGCTCTTTTCGTCACCGCCGCCACTTCCGTCACCCCCGCGAAAGCGGGGGCCCAGGGGCGCGGTCTGAGGCGTAAGCCGCTTCGCCGCAGAGGCGAAAAGCGGCAAATCGGCGAGCTCCTTGGGGACATGGCGGGGGCGAGGGGTGAGAGTAGGAGGCCAGTCTCTTACGTCTGCTCGCGCAATCCCGAGCGCCTGTAGCAACAGCGCCAGCAGATATTGCGGATGCGCCTCGTCACCTGCGATCGCCCGCCACTCTTCATCATCCGCGCGGCGGTCGAGCCCGGGCAGGATCACGGCACCGTGGTCGAGCGCGGCGACGACCGAAAGCAGCTCGGTCATCGCCGGAATGCCGCCGGTGAGCCCGGCGGCGATGACCGGGTCGCGGGGAGGCGAGCGGCGCCAGGCCGCAGCCTGATGCTCGACCAGTCGGTTGCGCCGCACGGCCGGGTCGAGC
>Ga0318515_10000887_pt1 | contig 9886 bp, 11 predicted proteins | sample GRESIP176b2f19_FD_202499 | JGI IMG/M metagenome (GOLD analysis project Ga0318515, IMG submission 202499) | Tropical soil microbial communities from Luquillo Experimental Forest, Puerto Rico - GRE.SIPMG.176b2f19 | ecosystem: Environmental > Terrestrial > Soil > Tropical forest > Bulk soil...
GTCTACGGCCCGTTCACGGGCACCGTCGAGGCAGTGGACGGCGCGCTCGTCGTCGACGGCCGCCGCATCGAGACGCCTTCCGCCGCTGATCCATCCGCGTTGGACTGGAGCGAGCTCGGGGCGCAGGTCGTCGTCGAGTCGACGGGCCGGTTCCGCGCGCGCCACGACGCGGAGAAGCACCTCGACGCCGGTGCGGAGAAGGTGATCATCTCGGCACCCGCCAAGGACCCCGACGTCACCGTCGCGCTCGGCGTCAACTTCGACGAGGCGTACGACCCCGAGGCGCACCGGATCATCTCGAACGCCTCGTGCACGACGAACTGCCTCGCGCCGGTGGCCAAGGTGCTGCACGAGGGGCTCGGGATCCGTCACGGGCTGATGACGACCGTCCACGCCTACACCGGCGACCAGCGGCTGCTCGACGCGCCTCACAAGGACTATCGCCGCGCCCGCTCGGCAGCCTGCAACCTCGTGCCGACGACGACCGGCGCTGCCAAGGCGCTCGGCCTGGTGGTACCCGCCCTCGAAGGGCGGCTGCACGGCTATGCAGTCCGTGTTCCGGTTCCCACCGGATCGCTGGTCGACCTCACGCTCGAGGTCGAGCGGGGGACCACGGTCGAGGAGGTCAATTCGATCGTGCGCGGCCGGGCCGACCGCGACGAGCTCAGCGGCATCCTTGCCTACAGCGAGGAGCCGCTCGTTTCCTCGGACATCGTCAAGTCGCCGTACTCATCGATCTTCGATGCAGGGCTGACGGCCGTGATCGACGGGACACAGGTGAAGGTCGTGGCCTGGTACGACAACGAGTGGGGCTACTCGAACCGCCTGGTCGAGCTCGCACAGCGCGTGCTCGTCCCGGTGGCTGTCTGAGGCGCGGTTCGCCGGAGTCTGAAAGAGTTGCGAGCCGAGGGACTCACAATCGAGCCGAAGCAGTCGGTCATCTCACCCGGCGCGCTGGACGATTTGATCGGCGCGCTTCGCGAGCGCGGGTATCGCGTGCTCGGCCCCACCGTGCGAGACGGCGCGATCGTGTACGACGAGCTGGGCGGGGCGACGGAGCTCCCCATCGGCTGGACCGACAGTCAGGACGGCGGGCACTACCGCCTCGAGCGGCGCGGCGACGACGCGCGGTTCGGCTTCGCCGTCGGGCCGCAGTCGTGGAAGCGCTTTCTCTTCCCGCCGCGTCTGCGGCTCTGGCGCGCACGTCTCGGCGGCGCAGATGCCCCGGCCGTCGAGGAGGAGCCGGTCGACGAGCAGCCGCTCGCGTTCATCGGGGTGCGCGCGTGCGAGCTGCACGCGATCGAGATTCAGGACCAGGTGTTCCTCGGCGGCCGCTACACGGACCGCGACTACGCTGCTCGGCGAGAGGACGTCTTCCTCGTCGCGGTCGACTGCTTCGAGCCCGGAGGCACCTGCTTCTGCACGTCGATGGGCACAGGCCCGAAGGTCGGGTCGGGCTCGGATCTGACGCTCACCGAGCTCTTCGACGGCGAGCACCGCTTCCTCGTCCGGGCGGGCAGCGACCGCGGCGCCGAGGTGCTCGCAGGGCTGTCCGGTCGACCCGCCGGCCCGACCGACGTCGAGGAGGCGGAGCAGTCGGTCGCCACGGCTGCCGACCGCATGGGCCGGACGATGGAGGCCTTCGACCTGCGCGACCTGCTCGAGCGCAACCTCGAGCACCCGCGCTGGGACGACGTCGCGAAGCGCTGCCTCACGTGCGGCAACTGCACGATGGTGTGCCCGACCTGCTTCTGCTCCGCAGTCGAGGACGAGACCGACCTCTCCGGCGAAGAGGCCGAGCGCTGGCGCGTGTGGGACACCTGCTTCTCGGTCGACTACTCGCACATCCACGGCGGCAGCATCCGGCCCTCGGGCCGCTCGCGGTACCGGCAGTGGATGACACACAAGCTCGGCACCTGGCACGACCAGTTCGGCTCGTCCGGGTGCGTCGGCTGCGGGCGCTGCATCACCTGGTGCCCGGTGGGGATCGACATCACCGAGGAGGTTGCCGCGATCCGGGCGACCGATGGGGCCGGAGCCGATGCCACGGTCGCTTGAAGACCTCCTGGCGGACGTCCCACTGTTCGAGGGGCTCGATGACGAGGCACGCACGCTGGTCGCCGGGTGTGCACGCAACGTCCACTTCGGGGCCGGCGACCGGATCTTCAAGGAGGGGGGCGAGGCCGACGTGTTCTACGTCGTCCGCCACGGCAGCGTCGCGGTCGAGGCGTTCGTGCCCGCCCGTGGGCCGGTCACGATCGAGACGATCGAGGCCGGCGAGGTCCTCGGCTGGTCGTGGCTGTTCGCGCCCTACCGCTGGCACTTCGACGCCCGTGCGCTCACCGTCGTCCGCGCAACCGTCTTCGACGGGGTGTGCCTGCGGGAGAAATGCGAGAGCGACCCGGCGCTCGGCTACACGCTGATGGGGCGCTTCGCCCAGGTCCTGATCGACCGTCTCCAGTCGACGAGGGTCAGGCTGCTGGACGTCTATGGCAACGACGGCCGTCACTGAGCAGCACGAGCCGGGCGCAATGGTCCCTGCACCGTTTCGCGTTGCAGAGCGCGAGCAGGACACCGTCGACACCTGGACGCTCACCCTCGAGCCGCTCGAGGGGCCAGGCCCGTCGATCGGCCCCGGCCAATTCATGATGGTCTACGCCTTCGGGGTCGGCGAGGTTCCGATCTCGGTCAGCGGCCCGCCGGGGAGGCCGGGCCCGGTCGTGCTCACGGTTCGCTCGGTGGGCGCCGTCACCGCCGCTATCTGCGCCTCGGAGCCGGGAAGGACGCTCGGCCTGCGAGGCCCCTTCGGGACGGCCTGGCCGATCGAGGCCGCCGGTGGCGACGATGTCCTGATCATTGCCGGCGGGATCGGGCTCGCCCCGCTGCGCCCCGTCGTCCTGCACGTCCTCGACCAGCGCGCCGGTTACGGCAGCGCGGCGGTTCTCTACGGCGCCCGGACGCCGGGCGACCTGCTCTACACCGACCTCCACGCGGACTGGCGGCGCACGGTCGACGTCGAGGTGACCGTGGACACCGCCGGCCCTGACTGGCCCGGTCGTGTCGGTGTCGTGACGAAACTCCTCCCGGGAGCGCGCTTCCGCCCCGAGCAGACCACCGCGTTCGTCTGCGGGCCGGAGATCATGATGCGCTTCGCAGCCCGGGCGCTGCTCGACCGCGGGCTCGCGCCGGAGCGAATCCTGCTCTCGATGGAGCGGCACATGGACTGCGGGATCGGATTGTGTGGCCACTGCCAACTCGGCCCGACGCTGATCTGCCGCGACGGCCCCGTCTACCCGTACTCGACGCTCGCCCCCTGGTTGGAGGTGCGCGAGCTATGACCATGGTCAAGCCGAAGCTCGCGGTGTGGAAGTTCGCGTCGTGCGACGGCTGCCAACTGTCGCTGCTCGATCTCGAGGACGAGCTGCTCGCACTCGCCGACGCCGTCGAGCTCGCGGAGTTCCGGGAGGCGACGAGCGGCACGGTCGACGGTCCCTACGACCTCTCGTTGGTGGAGGGCTCGATCACCACCGCGCACGACGCGGAGCGCATTCGCGCCGTTCGGGACGCGTCGAAAGCGGTGGTGACGATCGGCGCATGCGCGACCGCAGGCGGTATCCAGGCGCTTCGCAACTTCGGTGACGTCGACGAGTTCGTCGAGGCGGTGTACGCGTCGCCGGAGTACATCTCGACGCTGACGACGTCGACTCCGATTGCTGCGCACATCGCGGTCGACTTCGAGCTCCACGGCTGTCCGGTCAACAAGCACCAGCTGCTCGAGGTCGTGACCGCGTTCCTGCACGGGCGCAAGCCCGGCATCCCGTCGACGAGCGTCTGCACCGAGTGCAAGCGGCGGGGAGTGGTGTGCGTCACCGTCGCCCACGGCACCCCGTGCCTGGGCCCAGTGACCCACGCGGGCTGCGGAGCGCTCTGCCCGGCGTACAACCGCGGCTGTTACGGGTGCTTCGGGCCGATGGAGACCCCGAACACCACCGCGCTGGTCCCGCTCCTCCGAAACCTCGGCCTGACCGAGCGCGGCGTCGAGCGCGTGTTCCGGACGTTCAACGCCGACGCAGAGCCCTTCCGCGAGGCGGTGCCGCGTGGGTGAGCGGCGCACGATCAGGACGGATTACCTCGCGCGGGTCGAAGGCGAGGGTGCGATGACGGTCCGTCTGCAGGCCGGCCTCGTGGAGCATGTCGAGCTGCGCATCTTCGAGCCGCCGCGGTTCTTCGAGGCGCTCCTTCGCGGGCGCGCGTACCTCGAGGCTCCGGATATCACCGCGCGGATCTGCGGAATCTGCCCGGTCGCCTACCAGACGAGCGCCGTCAACGCGCTCGAGGATCTGTGCGGGGTCGAGGTGCCCGAGCCGATCCGGCTGCTGCGGCGGCTCCTCTACTGCGGCGAGTGGATCGAGAGCCATGCCCTGCACGTCTACATGCTCCATGCGCCCGACTTCCTCGGTTACGACGGCGCCGTCGAGCTTGCGCGCGACGCACCGCAGGCGGTCGAGCGAGGTCTCGCTCTGAAGAAGACCGGGAACCACGTGATGGCCGTCGTCGGCGGCCGCGAGATCCATCCAATCAACGTCCGCGTCGGCGGGTTCTATCGCGCGCCGTCGCGCAGCGAGCTCCGGTCGCTCGTCGAGCCGCTCGAGCGCGCGCGCGAAGCGGCGCTCGAGACCGTCGCCTGGACCGCCGGCTTCGAGTTTCCGGAGCGCAACGTCGAGTGCACGCTCGTGGCGCTGTTCGATCCCGACTGTTATGCGATCGAGCGCGGACGGATCCGCTCCGACTCCGGGCTCGACCTCGCCCCGGCCGACTACGACGAGTTCTTCGTCGAGGAGCACGTCGAGCGCTCCACGGCGCTCCACTCCCATCTCCGAGACGGCGGGACGTATCTGTGCGGGCCGCTCGCGCGCTTCTCGCTGAATCACCACCAGCTCTCGGAGCCTGCGCTCCAGGCCGCGCGGGACGCCGGGCTCGAGGCTCCCTGCCGTGATCCGTTCCGCAGCATCGTCGTCCGCAGCGTCGAGCTCGTCTACGCGTGCGACGAGGCGCTTCGCCTCATCGCCGCGTACGAGGAGCCCGACGTCCCGGCCGTGCCGATGCAGCCCGTGGCGGGAACCGGGTTCGGTGTGAGCGAGGCGCCGAGAGGGCTGCTCTACCACCGCTATCGGGTCGACGGGGAGGGAACCATCCTCGACGCGAAGATCGTCCCGCCGACGTCACAGAACCAGCGCGCGATCGAGGACGACCTCCGTGACGTCGTGTCGCGCCATGTCGATCTCGACGACGACGCGCTGCGCGGGCTCTGCGAGCAGACGATCCGCAACTACGACCCATGCATCTCGTGCGCGACGCACTTTCTCGACCTGGAGGTGGAGCGGGGATGACCATGCGGCGTGTCGTCGTGACCATCGGCAACGGCTACCGCCGGGACGACGGCGCCGGTCTGGCCGTCGCCGAGCGCCTGCGGGGCCGGCTGCCGGGCGGGGTCGAGCTCGTGGAGTGCGAGCAAGAGCCGAGCAGGCTGATCGACGTGTGCGACGGCGCCGCCGCGGCGCTGGTGGTCGACGCCGTCGAGTCGGGCGCCGCTCCCGGCACGCTGCACCGGTTCGACGCGAGCGCTCACCCCGTCCCGGCGCGCCTCTTTCGTTCGTCCACGCATGCCTTCGGGGTCGGCGAGGCGATCGAGCTCGCGCGTGCGCTCGGCCGACTCCCGGCTCGAGTGATCGTCTACGGCATCGAAGGCGCCACGTTCGCCGCCGGCGAGGGTCTGACCGAACCGGTCGCGGCCGCGGTGGAGCGTGTCGCGGACGCCGTCCTCGCCGACGTCTGCAACCCGGAAGGAGATGCGGCCCATGCATGAGCAGGCGCTGATGAAGGACGTAGTGCGCGAGATCGAGGAGGTCGCTCGCGCAGGCGACGCCGTCCGTGTCACGCGGGTCGGCGTCCGTCTCGGAGCGCTCTCGCATTTCACCGCCGAGCACTTCCGAGAGCACTTCGTCGACGCCTCGCGCAACACGATCGCCGAGGGCGCCGAGGTCGACGCCGTCGTGGAGGAGGACATCGCCGATCCGCGTGCCCGCGACGTCGTGCTCGAAAGCATCGAGGTCGAGTCCTGATGTGCGTCGGGTCGATCGCAACGTTGACGGAGACCTGGGACGACGGCGGCGCGCGCGTCGGCCGGCTGGCGGACGGCTGCGTCGTGAGCCTGTCGTTCGTCCCCGACGCGGAGCCCGGCGCCGAGCTGCTCCTCCACCTCGGCATCCCGGTCGAGATCCTCGACCCGGAGACGGCGCGGGACGCGCTCGAGCTCCGGTCGGCGGCGCGGGAGGCAGATCCACGATGACGAATCGCGCTCGCGGCATCGCCCTCGCCTTCGTCACTGCGTTGATCAGCGGCGTCTCGATCTACGTCAACGGCCATGCCGTGAAGCACTTCGGCGATGCGACCGTCTACACGACGGCCAAGAACGCCGTCGCCGGCCTCCTGCTGCTCGTGTTCGCGCTCGCGGCGCCGGCGCGTCGCGCCACCGTCCGCGAGTCGACCCGGGGAAGGTACGAGCGGTGGCTTGCCTTCATCGCGGTCGCCGTGGTGGGCGGAAGCGTCGCGTTCGTGCTCTTCTTCGAGGGCCTCGCCCGCGCAGAAGCCACGCAGGCCGCCTTCATCCAGAAGACGCTGGTCGTCTGGGTTGCGCTGCTCGCAGTGCCCCTTCTGCACGAGCGCTTCGGCGCCTTCCACGCAGTTGCGATCGCATTGCTGATCGCGGGCCAGGCCTGGCTCGCAGGCCATCTCGGCACAGTCACGTTCGGGGCGGGGGAGGCGATGATCCTCGCCGCCACGCTGCTGTGGTCGGTCGAGATCGTGCTCGTCAAGTGGCTGCTCGCGTGGATCCCGCCGCAGACGCTCGCCGCCGCCCGCATGGGCCTCGGCACGCTGCTTCTCCTCGGCTGGCTCGCCGTCTCGGGCCGTTTCGGCCAGTTGACGAGCCTCGACGCCGAGCAATGGCGCTGGGTGCTGCTGACCGGCCTCCTGCTCACGGCGTACGTCGCAACCTGGTACGTCGCGCTGTCGCTCGCGCAGGCGATCGACGTCACCGCCGTGCTCGTCTTCGGCGCCGTCGTCACGGCGATCCTCTCCGGCGCCGCCGACGGTACGTCGATCAACGTGACCGGCGTCGTGCTGGTTGCGGTCGGCTCGATCATCGTCGCCTGGGCGGCTCTGCGGCGGCCGGCGCTGAAGACGGCCGCGTGACCGTCGCCCCCGGGCCGTTGCTCTTCGCGCGCTACGCGTATCCGCCGAACGCGCTCGGGCTCTGTGGGGCCGACGCACCGCGCACGCTGATCCAGTACGGGGACGCCCGCGAGTCCGACGGCGGCCTCGCGGAACTCGCGCGCACGTTTGAAGGGGCATGGCCCTACCTGGGCCTGATCGCCGCCGCGAACCGCATCGGCGACCCGCTGGACCCGCGGGTCGTCGAGGCCTACTGGGTCGGCAACGACCTGCTCGAGCAGGTGCGGCCCGGTGACCTCGTGCGCCACCTCGACGAGCGTGTCGGCCGGCGGCTGGGGCGCGCGCAGGAGACGGTGGCCGCCGCCGCCGCGGCCGGCGCGGTCCCGCATCACTGCTTTCACGTCTTCGCGGTCTACCCATGGCTGGGCCTGCTCCGGACGGGCATCGTCGACGAGCCCTTGCGGATCCTCGACCAGTGCCGGACGACGCCGGCCGTGGTCCTCGCCGTCGATGCTGACCTTCTGCAGGTGCTCGCGCGGCCGCTCACCTGGCACGACGGCAGACTCGGTCTGGGCGCGTTCGCCCCGCGAACCGTGCGCTGGAGGGAGGATGGCCTCGCGTTCGTCGCCCGGCCGCGGCCCGGCGACCTCGTTTCGCTGCACTGGGACTTCGTCTGCGACGTTCTCTCGCCCTCGGGTGCAGGCCGCCTGCAACAGGTCACGCACCGTGCGCTCGCATGCGCGAATGCCGCGGGAGTTGCCGCTCGTCAGGACGGGTCGTAGATGCCGCGGTTCGCATCGCGCAGGGCACTGACGTAGCCCGCGCGCTCGAAGGCCGCGCCATCCGCGTCGGCCTGGACGGCGAGCAGGCCGCGTAGATCCTCGACGGTGGCAAACCCCTTTCGTGCCATCCAGTCCGAGAGACCGTCGAGCAAGGCGGCCGCGTGGCCGGGGCCGTGGCGCAGCAGCGCGGAGGCGCTCATCACGACGTCGGCGCCCGCCAGAAGGTATTTCGCGACGTCGGCCGAGGTCTCGACCCCTGTGGTCGCCGCCAGGGAGGCGCGCACGCGACCGTGAAGGAGCGCGATCCAGGTCCGCGGCAGCCGTCCCTCCGCAGGGCTCGAGAGCGGGACCAGCCGCTCCACGGCGAGCGTGTCGGGATCGATGTCCGGCTGAAGGAAGCGGTTGAACAGCACCAGGCCGTCGGCGCCGGCCTCGTCGAGTCGCAGCGCCATCTCGCCCATCGAGCTGAAGAAGGGGCTCAACTTGACGGCCACGGGGACGCTCACCACGTCCTTGACCCGCGCGAGGATGTCGATGTGCCGCTGTTCGACCTCACGGGCCGTGGTGTGAGGATCGCCGGGCAGGTAGTAGATGTTGAGCTCGATGGCCGCGGCGCCGACGTCCTGCATGGCCCGGGCATAGTCCGACCAGCCGCTGGGCGTGATGCCGTTCAGGCTGCCGAGCACCGGAACGTCCACCGCTTCGACAGCACGCGCGAGCAGGCTGAGATAGCGCCGCGCGCCGGCCTCGTCCGCGACGTCGTCGGGGAAGTACGAGAGGGACTCCGCAAAGCTCTCCGTGCCGGCGTCGACCAGGCGCGCGTTCTCCTCGCTTTCGCGGCGCAGCTGCTCCTCGAAGAGCGAATAGAGGACGATCGCCGCGACACCGCCGTCGGCGAGACGCCGGACGTCGTCGACCGTCCGGGACAAGGGCGAGGCCGAGGCGACGAGCGGGTTGCGGAGTGGAAGCCCGAGATAGGAGGTGGAGAGGTCCATCAGCGCTCGCGACGCCCGTCTGCCGCGAAGTCCTGCGGCCCTCGGGTTGCCATCTCCTCGTACACGCTCCACCGCTGGTCGACCGCGTCCTCGGCCAGCCCATGAAGGCGTTCGGCCTCGGCCGGATTGGTGTTCGCGAGCGACCGAAAGCGGAGCTCGCGATCGGTGTAGGCGGCCAGCGGGATGCGCGGCCGCGGCGAGTCGAGCAGGAACGGATTCCCGCCATCCGCACGCACCACCGGGTCGTACCGGAGCAGCGGCCAGTAGCCGCTGGCGACGGCACGATACTGCTGGTCGAGCCCCTTCTCCATGTCGATGCCGTGCGCGATGCAATGACTGTAGGCGAGCACCAGCGAAGGGCCGTCGTAGGCTTCGGCTTCGCGGAGCGCAGTCAGTGTCTGCTGTGGGTCTGCGCCCATCGCGACACGCGCGACGTACACGTTGCCGTACGCGATCGCCTGCAGCGCGAGATCCTTCTTCGGCACCGTCTTGCCGGCGGCTGCGAACTTGGCCACGGCGCCGAGCGGCGTCGACTTCGACATCTGGCCGCCGGTGTTGGAGTAGACCTCCGTGTCGAGCACGAGCACGTTGACGTCTCGCCCGCTGGCAAGGACGTGATCGAGGCCGCCTGCGCCGATGTCGTACGCCCAGCCGTCGCCGCCGACGATCCAGACACTCCGCCGCACGAGATGATCGACGACGCTCTTCAGATCCTCGACCGCCGGTCCGTCGAGCTCGTCGAGGCGCCGTTTGAGCTCGGTCACTCGGTCCCGTTGGGCTCGGAGCTCCGACTCGCGCAGCTGCGGCGCAGCGAGGATCGCGTCGGCGAGGTCGCCGCCGACGACGTCGCGCAGCTCGGCAAGGCGCCGGCGGGCC
>Ga0318515_10000889_pt1 | contig 9881 bp, 8 predicted proteins | sample GRESIP176b2f19_FD_202499 | JGI IMG/M metagenome (GOLD analysis project Ga0318515, IMG submission 202499) | Tropical soil microbial communities from Luquillo Experimental Forest, Puerto Rico - GRE.SIPMG.176b2f19 | ecosystem: Environmental > Terrestrial > Soil > Tropical forest > Bulk soil | place...
CTGCCAGTGGGGCATCTTCCTGCGCAACCACGACGAGCTGACGCTGGAGATGGTGACCGACGACGAGCGCGACTACATGTACGCCGAGTACGCCAAGGATCCCCGGATGAAGGCCAACATCGGGATCCGGCGGCGGCTGGCCCCGCTGCTGGACAGCGACCGGAACCAGCTCGAGCTGTTCACCGCGCTGCTGCTGTCGCTGCCCGGCTCGCCGGTGCTGTACTACGGCGACGAGATCGCCATGGGCGACAACATCTGGCTGGGCGACCGGGACGGCGTGCGGACCCCCATGCAGTGGACGCCCGACCGCAACGGCGGCTTCTCCCCGAGCGACCCGCAGCGGCTGTACCTGCCGCCGATCATGGACCCGGTCTACGGCTACCAGGCGCTCAACGTGGAGGCGCAGCAGCGCAACCCGGCCTCGTTCCTGCAGTGGACCAGGCGCATGATCGAGATCCGCCATCGGCACCCGGTGTTCGGCACCGGCACCTACGAGGAGCTGACCTCCTCCAACCCCAGCGTGCTGGCCTTCGTCCGGCTGCCCTCGTCGGCCGATCCGGACCTGGACGGGTCGGACCGCATCCTGTGCGTCAACAACCTGTCCCGGTTCCCGCAGCCGGTCGAGCTCGACCTGCGGCGGTTCATCGGCGTGACGCCGGTGGAATGCATGGGCGGCGTGGTGTTCCCGCGGATCGGCGAGCTCAGCTACCTGCTGACGCTGCCCGGCCACGGGTTCTACTGGTTCCAGCTGCCCCCGGCCCGCGACGAACGGCCGGCGGAGTCCGCGGGCCCCCAGCTCTATCACGGTTGACGCCGTGTCCGACGGGTAAGGGCAGGCTCATGGCGTTCGAAGACGTACTGGCCGGGTGGCTGGTCAAGCAGCGGTGGTTCGCCGGCAAGGGGCGCACCGTCCATGACCTCGCGGTGGTGGCCGACACCGAGATCGTCCCCGGTGATCCGGGCCTGCGCCAGCTACTGGTCACCGTCTCGCACGGCGCGACCTCCGATTGCTACCAGCTGTTCATCGGCCTGCGGGCCCGGCTGCCCGCCCGGCTCCGGCACGCCCGGATCGGTTCTTTCGACGGGCTGCAGGTCTACGACGGGCTGCACGACAGCGACCTGACCCGGGCGCTGCTGGACGCGATCGCGGCCGACCGGACCGTCGGCGCACTGCGGTTCTGCCGGATCCCCGGAGCGGACCTGACCTGGGCCGGGGCCGGGACGGACAGCCTGGTGCTGACCGGCGAGCAGAGCAATACCAGCCTGGTGTTCGGCGAGTCGGCCATCTTCAAGGTGTTCCGCCGGGTCGCGCCGGGCCCCAACCCGGACCTGGAGGTCGCGGCGGCACTGGCCGACCTCGGCTCGACGCACATCGCCGAGCCCTACGGCTGGGCCGAGACCCGGATCGACGGCGCGCCGGCCGTGCTCGCCATCTTGTCCCGCTACCTGCGCGCGGCCGCGGACGGCTGGGCGCTGGCCGCGACGAGCGTCCGTGACCTGTACGCGGCTTCCGGGACCGCGGCGGTTTCCAGTCCCGGCGAGGCCGGCGGTGACTTCGCCGGCGAGGCCGAACGGCTCGGCGTCGCGACCGCGCAGGTACACGCGGATCTGGCCGAGGCGTTCGGCCGCTCCGAGCTCGAACCCGAAGCCGTCCGTGAGCTGGCCGAGCAGATGTTCCGGCGGCTCGACATGGCCATCGCGGCCGTCCCGGAGCTGGCCCGGTACGCCGACCGGATCGGCGACGCCTTCTCCAACCTGGCCAAGCTCACCGAACCGGTGCCGGCCCAGCGGGTACACGGCGACTACCACCTGGGCCAGGTGATGCGGACCCAGACCGGCTGGGTGGTGCTCGACTTCGAAGGCGAGCCCGCCAGCCCGCTGGCCCAGCGCCGGGCCCGCTCCTCGCCGCTGCGGGACGTGGCCGGCATGCTCCGCTCGTTCGACTACGCGGCCCGGCACCAGCTGCTCACCCATCCGGAGCGGGTCGCCCTGGCCCCGGTGGCCAGCGACTGGGTCCAGCGCAACGGGGAGGCGTTCTGCGCGGGCTACGCCGAGGCCGGCGGCCTCGATCCGGCCCGCAACGCCGTGCTGCTGCGGGCCCTGCTGCTGGACAAGGCGGTCTACGAGGTCATCTACGAGGCCAGGAACCGCCCGAACTGGCTGGTCATCCCCCTAGAGTTCATCGCAGAAACGTAACCGGGGAAGGTTATGACTGATACCGATACCAGCCTGAGCGAGTTGGAGCGGCTTGTCTCCGGGCAGTACCACGACCCGCACTCGATCCTCGGCGCCCACCCCGGACCGGACGGAGTGGTGGTCCGGGCGCTGCGGCCCATGGCCCGTTCGGTGACATTGATCCTGGACGACGGCCGCCGGCTGCCCATGACCCACCTGCACCAGGGCGTATTCACCGTCACCGTGCCCGAGGACAAGATGCCGGGCTACCGGATCGCCACCTCCTACTCCCCGGAAGAGGAGGACGAGACGGTGGCCGATGACCCGTACCGGTTCCTGCCCGTCCTCGGCGAACTCGACCTGCACCTGATCTCGGAGGGCCGGCACGAGGAGCTGTGGCGGGTGCTCGGCGCACACGTCCGCGAGATCAGCCCGGGAGAAGGCACTGTCGTCGGGACGTCCTTCGCCGTCTGGGCGCCGAACGCCCGCGGAGTGCGCGTGGCCGGCGACTTCAACTACTGGGACGGCCGCGCGTTCCCGATGCGCTCGCTGGGCGTGTCGGGCGTGTGGGAGCTGTTCATCCCCGGCGTGACCGACGGGGCCCGGTACAAGTATTCGGTCTGCGGCGCGGACGGGACGTGGCGGGACAAGGCCGACCCGCTGGCGCAGTACGCCGAGCGGTCGCCGGCCACCGCGTCGGTGGTATTCACCTCCCGGTACGCCTGGGACGACGCGGACTGGATGGCGGCCCGCGCCGACCGCCAGCCGGTGCGCGAGCCGATGAGCATCTACGAGGTGCACCTTGGCTCGTGGCGGCCCGGGCTGTCCTACCGCGAGCTGGCGGTTCAGCTCGTTGAATACGTTGTTGATCTCGGTTTTACGCACGTGGAGTTCCTGCCGGTGGCCGAGCACCCGTACGGCGGCTCGTGGGGCTACCAGGTCACCTCCTACTACGCGCCCACCTCGCGGTTCGGCGACCCGGACGACTTCCGCCACCTGGTCGACGCGCTGCACCAGGCGGGCATCGGCGTGCTGGTGGACTGGGTGCCCGCGCACTTCCCGCGGGACGACTGGGCGCTGGCCCGGTTCGACGGCACCGCGCTGTACGAGGACCCCGACCCGCGGCGCGGCGCGCACCCGGACTGGGGCACGCTGATCTTCAACTTCGGCCGCACCGAGGTGCGTAACTTCCTGGTCGCCAACGCCGTCTACTGGCTGGAGGAATTCCACGTCGACGGGCTGCGGGTCGACGCGGTGGCGTCCATGCTGTACCTGGACTACTCGCGCCAGCCCGGCGAGTGGGTGCCGAACGAGTACGGCGGCCGGGAGAACCTCGCCGCGATCTCGTTCCTGCAGGAGGCCAACGCCACCTGCTACAAGCGCGTGCCCGGCATCTCGATGATCGCCGAGGAGTCAACCGCCTGGCCGGGGGTGTCCCGGCCGGTGTACCTGGGCGGGCTCGGGTTCGGCTTCAAGTGGAACCTGGGCTGGATGCACGACACGCTGAACTACCTGTCGCTGGATCCCATCTACCGGCAGTATCACCACAACGAGATGACGTTCTCGATGATGTACGCCTATACCGAGAACTTCATCCTGCCGCTGTCGCACGACGAGGTGGTGCACGGCAAGGGCTCGCTGCTGGGCAAGATGCCCGGCGACGAATGGCGCAAATTCGCCGGGCTGCGCTCGCTGCTGGCCTACCTGTGGGCCCACCCGGGCAAGCAGCTGCTGTTCATGGGGGGCGAGTTCGGCCAGGCCAGCGAGTGGTCGGACACCAGAGGGCCGGACTGGTGGGTGCTCGACTTCGGCGTCCACCAGGGCGTGCAGCGGCTGTCCCGGGACCTGAACGCGGCCTACCAACAGGCCCCCGCGCTGTGGCAGCTCGACACGTCGCCGGACGGGTTCCGCTGGATCGACGCCAATGACGCGCAGGGCAACGTGCTGTCCTTCCTCCGGTTCCCGGCGTCTTCCGGGTCTTCGGATGCCACTGGTTCTTCCGGGGTGGTCGCGTGCATCGCCAACTTCTCCGCGGTACCGCACCGGAACTACCGGGTGGGCCTGCCCGCGACGGGCCGCTGGCTTGAGGTCATCAACACCGACGCGGCCGTGTACGGCGGCAGCGACGTCGGCAACCTGGGCGGCATCGAGGCCGTGCCGGAGCCCTGGCACGGCCTGCCGGCGTCGGCCCTGATCACCGTCCCCCCGCTGGGGGTCCTCTGGCTCACCCCGGAGGGATAGCCCGAGCCAGGCTGGCGCGGGAGACCACGGTCCGTTCGGCTGAAGAATTACTCCGAGCGGATGTCGTAGTCGTCCTCCTCGACGACGTGCACGGCCGCTTCCTCCGCGGTGGCCGCGCCGCCGTCGATCCCGACGTCGCGGGCCACCAGGTCCTCTTCCTCGTCCGGATGGGCGCCCTCATCCTCGGCCACCAGGCGGCCGGCCCGCGGGTCCGGGCCGTCGTCGAGCAGCAGGCCGTCCACGTCCTCGTCCCCGGCGTCGAAGTCCTCGATGTCCTCGGGCTCCTCCTCGTCATCCTCGAGCTCGTCTTCGGTGAGCTCCAGGGTGTCGTCCGGTTCCTCCTCGGCCAGCAGCTGGTCCAGGGACTCGCCTTCACTCTGCTCGGCCGCGGTGTCGCCGTATCTGACCCCGGCCGACCACCGCTCCGGGGGGACGACGCCGCGGTCCAGGGGATCGTCGCCCGGCGCGCCGAACAGCGTGTCGGTCGTGTCCTGGACCTGGTAGTCCTCGAGGTCCTCGGACTCGTGGCGGGTCTCGTCTGGCACTGTAAGCTCCCTTCAGGGTCGTCTCAAGCGGTGGCCAGCTGACCGCCGTCGACCACCAGGACCTGGCCGGTCATGTAGGACGAGGCGTCGCTGGCCAGGAACACGGCCGGGCCGCCCATCTCCTCGGCCCGGCCCCAGCGGCCCATCGGCACGTTCGCCACCGTGGACCGGCCGCCATCCGGCCCGTCCCACAGGTTCCGGTTCAGCTCGGTGGCGGTCCAGCCGGGACACAGCGCGTTCACCCGGATCCCGGCCGGGGCCCATTCGACCGCGAGGGTCTTGGTGATCGAGATGACCGCGGCCTTGGACGCACCGTACGGGGTCAGGAACGGGGCCCCGGACAGGCCCGCGACCGACGCGACGTTGATCACCGAGCCGGTGCCGCGCTCGCGCATATGCGGGCCCGCTGCCTGGCAGACATAGATCGTCGAATCCAGGTTCAGCCGCATGATCTTCTCCCACCCGGAGATGCGCATGTCCAGGAAGGGCACCATGAAGTTCAGGCCGCCCGCGTTGTTGACCACGATGTCCAGCTGCCCGAGCAGCCTGATCGCCTCCTGCACGGCGGCGGTGACATCGTCCTGGCGCGTTACGTCAAGCGGGAAGACGAAGGCCTTGCGCCCGAGGTCGGTCACCTCGCGTGCGGTCTCGGCCAGCCCGTCCTGGCTGCGGGCCGCGATGGCCACGTCGGCGCCGGCGGCCGCCAGCGCGACCGCGATGACCCGGCCGATCCCGCGGGACGCGCCCGTCACGAACGCCTTCTTCCCGGTCAGGTCAAACGCGGTCACGGTTCCTCCCATTGTGTCGGTAGCGTCATCGTAGGCGGCACCAGCGCGGCCGGGTTGACCCGGCGCACGATCTCGGTCAGCGCGACGCGCACGTAGGGTTCCCCGACCCACAGGTGCTTGGCGCCCGGGACGGCCACCACCTCGGCCGCGGGCACCCGGGTGAACCGCCGCCTGGCCTCCTCGGGCCGCAGGTAGTCGTCGAACTCAGGAATCAGCGCGACCAGCGGCTTGCCCGACGCGGCCCAGCGGTCCAGGTCGGCGTCCCCGGCCCGGTGCAGCGGCGGTGACAGCAGGATCGCGCCCTCGATTTCCGCCTGGGCGTCCACTTCGGCGTCCAGGCCCCATTTCAGGGCCAGCTCGGTACCGAACGACCAGCCGACCAGCCACCGGGCAGGCAGGCCCGCGTCGGCCGCCCAGGAAACGGCGGCGGCCACGTCGTGCCGTTCGGTCTCTCCGGCGCCGAAGTCCCCCTCGCTGGTCCCCTGCTCCGATGAGGTGCCGCGGGTGTTGAACCGCAGCACGGCCAGCTGGGCCAGGGCGGGCAGCCGGAACGCCGCCTTCTTGAACAGATGGCTGTCCATCATGCCGCCGTGGGTGGGCAGCGGGTGCAGGCAGATCAGCGTGGCGACCGGATCGGCGTCCGCCGGCCAGGCCAGCTCACCCACCAGCCGCAGCCCGTCGGGGGTGGGCAGGGTGACAGGGGTGCGCTTGGCCGGCAGCACGGTGCCGGGCCTGATCTCGCTCATGCGTCTGTCCTTCGTATCCCGCGCGGCCCGCGGCGCAGCCGGTGCTGCCAGCACGCGCGGTGCCAGTGCCTGCGCTCATCGACGCCGGTGTTGATCCCGTCGGCGGGCCAGGCCACCACGTGCGGCGTGCCGGGCGCGATCTCCTGGTCACAGCCCGGGCAACGGTAGCCCTTCGTCGTGCCCGCGCCGGGCTGCTGCCGGACCACCCAGTCCCCGTCGGGCCAGGATTCGACGCGCTCGGGTCCGGGCACCGGCGCCGGCGGGCCGGAGCGCTCACGGCGGATCCTGCGCGGGCTCACACCTGTCCACCCTATGCGGGCAGTAGAGTTACCGGACGTGCGGCTTGTCATCGCCCGGTGCAGCGTCGACTACGTCGGCAGGCTCACCGCCCACCTGCCTTCCGCCCTGCGCCTGCTCATCGTCAAGGCCGACGGGTCCGTGCTGGTGCACAGCGACGGCGGCTCGTACAAGCCGCTGAACTGGATGTCGCCGCCGTGCCGGCTGACCGAGGAGCCGGGTAAGTGGTCGGTCACCAACAAGGCGGGCGAGACGCTCGCGATCACCATCACCGAGGTGCTCAGCGACACCTCGGTGGACCTCGGCGTCGACCCGGGCCTGGTCAAGGACGGCGTGGAGGCGCATCTGCAGGAACTGCTGGCCGCCCAGCTTGAGCTGCTCGGCGATGGCTGGCGGCTGGTCCGCCGCGAGTACCCGACCCCGATCGGCCCGGTGGACCTGATGTGCCGGGACGAGGCGGGGCAGAGCGTAGCCATCGAGATCAAGCGCCGCGGCGAGATCGACGGGGTGGAGCAGCTCACCAGGTACCTGGAGCTGCTGAACCGGGACCCGCTGCTGGCCCCGGTGGCCGGTGTGTTCGCCGCCCAGGAGATCAGGCCGCAGGCCCGCGTGCTGGCGGTCGACCGCGGCATCCGCTGCGTGACGCTCGACTATGACCGGATGCGCGGCATGGAGCCGGAGGACACGCTCTTCTGACCGCGGCTAGCGCAACCGCACCGCTTTAGCACCTCCCGCCACTCCAGTCACCTGCCCCTCGCATCATTGTTGCTCCTGACGCAACATCATGCGCGCGACCATTATCGTGTGTCGTTAGCTCGGCCAGAACACGCTTTCGACACACGATCCCGGTCCGTCGGGCCTCGCTTGATCGGTGGAGGCACGGCGAGGCTGCATTGTTGCATATGACGAGATAAGTTGCGCTATATGCATCATCAGGCGAACCGCGATGGATGCGGGAGCGGGAACACCCACATCCATCGGGTCCGAGCACGCCTATTCGGCGCAGGACCGACGTTTCGGCGTCCGGCGACCGGGACACTGACGACGCTCACCGGGCCCGGCCGCGGGACGCCTGGTGCGGGCTCAGCACGCCGGCTGCCGCGGCGACCAGGATCGAGAGCGCGGCCGGGATCAGCAGCGCGTCGCGCAGGCCCACGCCGGAGGCGGCCGCGCCGATCGCGACCGGGCCGCCGAGCAGGCCGCTGTAGGCTACCGCCGCGATCCGGCCGATGTTGCGCCCAGCCCGGGCGGGGTCCAGCCGCACCGCCGAGGAGACGATCTGCGGGAAGATCGCGGCCAGGCCCGCGCCGAGCAGCGCGAACCCGGCCACGGCCGCGGCCGGGGTGCCGATGAGCAGCCCGGCGGCCAGGCCCAGGCCGGCCACCAGGCCGCTGCCGCGGACCAGCCGCACCGAACCGAACCTGGCCGATAGACGGTCCCCGGCCACCCGTCCGGCCGCCATCGTGACCGAGAACGCGGCCAGCCCGGCGGCCGCGACAGCGGCGGACGTGCCCAGATCGACGTGCAGGTAGACGGCGCTCCAGTCCCCGGCCGCGCCCTCGCCGACCTGCCCGCACAGGGCCAGCAGGCCGAGGACCCAGATCACCGCCGAGATCTGGCCCATCGAGCGGCGCGGCTGGTCTTGCGGCGGCGGGGCCGGAGCCGGAGCCGGCGGGATGACCATCCGCGGGCCGACCAGCAGGCCGCCGGCGATCAGCGCGACGGCGGTCGCGGAGAAGGTGGGCAGCGGGCCGAGGCCGAGCCAGGCGGACAGGCCGCCGATCCCCGCCCCGGCCAGCCCGGCGATGCTGTAGCCCGCGTGCAGCGAGGACAGGATGGGCCGCCCGTAGGCGGTCTCCAGCTGGGCGCCGCAGGCGTTCATCGCCACGTCCAGCAGTCCGGCCATTGCCCCGTAGCAGGCCAGGGCGACCACCAGCACGGCGAGGCTACCGGTCTGCGGAGCCAGGCCGATAGGGATCAGCGCGGCCGGAGTCGCGACGCCCGCGATCCGGGTCACCCGGACGGCGCCGAACCGGTCCGTGATGCGCCCGCTGAACGGGAGCGTCAGCACCGCCCCCGCCGGCACGGCGAACAGCGCCAGCCCGAGGCGGCCGTCGCTCAGGTGCAGGTCGGCCTTGATGGCCGGCAGCCGGGCGGCCCAGGTCGCGGTGGCCACGCCGAGGATGAAGAAATAGCAGAAGACCGCGATCCTGGCCCGCCGCAGCTCCCGTGCCGTCACGTGATCACGTACGGGGTCAGCAGGCTCTGGGTCATCAAGTCGTTTCTAGCACCGGCGCCGGGAACGCGCTAAAGCTCCCAGGACACGCGGACCACCTGGTCGGCCACGGCGGCTACCGTGCCGCCCTGGTCGGTCAGGGGCGGCTGCTGCTGGCCGTTGACGGTGATCCCGGCTCCCCCGCACCCGATCTCGTTGGCCGAGACCACGACGGCGGGATGGCTGGGCCGGGATACCGAGAAGGCCAGCTGGTACTCCGCGAAGATCGCCGGGCACGATGTGGTCCCGAGCGGTTCGGCCTGCATCCGGTCGAGCGCCTCGGCGAGCCGGGCGATGAACGCCTGGGACGTCACGACCTTGTGCACCGTGTGCGGCCGGCGGCCATAGATCCCAACGGTGATGCTCAGCACGTGGTAGCGGGCCGGGTCGATGTACTCGGCGGCGGAGCGGGGCGGGTACCAGACCACCTGGGCGTCGGCCCGCAGCAGCGATCCGCCGCCGGAGGAGGAGGCGGGTACCACGGTGACCACGAGCTGCGCCCCCGCAATGCCCGCGGGTACGTGATGGTCCAGGTACATGACGTCTTGCATCGTGTCGCCGCCGGGGCCGGATTCGCTGCCGGTGCCGCCCTCGCCCGTGCCGGCCGGCACGTGCGCCGCCAGGAAGGCAGCGGCGGCGCCGATCGGCTGGTCCAGGGCGAACAGCTGGTACTGGTCGAGCGACGGGGTGACGTCGGCGCCCGCGTACGCCGCCGAGCTCAGGGACGGCGGCAGCGGGGTCTGCGGCAGGCGGGCCGCGCCGGGTGGCAGGATCAGCCGGGACAACAGCAGCCCGCCCAGCGCGGCGGCCTCGG
>Ga0318515_10000900_pt1 | contig 9841 bp, 6 predicted proteins | sample GRESIP176b2f19_FD_202499 | JGI IMG/M metagenome (GOLD analysis project Ga0318515, IMG submission 202499) | Tropical soil microbial communities from Luquillo Experimental Forest, Puerto Rico - GRE.SIPMG.176b2f19 | ecosystem: Environmental > Terrestrial > Soil > Tropical forest > Bulk soil | place...
CACGTTGAACGTGTGCACTCCGTCCGGCACGACCAGTCGCACCGCCTGCCCAGGCCTGGTACCGGTGGTCCGGGCCAAAGCCGCATCCAGTACCACCTGACCAGCCGACGCCGGCGCAGCGCCGGCCTGCAGGGTGAACGGCGTCAAGGCGGCCGCCGACCAGGGGTGCCCCGACGCCCCCAGTATCACGGGGGCACCGCCGTGTGCCCCCGCGAGCTGCACCGGCACTGTCACGTCGAGCACGACCCGGCGGACGCCGGGCACCGCGGCGATCCGCGCGGCCAGGCCACTGCTCACCCGCCCCCCCTCGGGCAGCGGATTGCTGTTGACCGACAGGTCCTGGCCGCTGCCCTGCACGATCGTGAGGTCGGTAGCGGCCACCACGGCCGTGGCGGCCGCGTAGTGCTGCGGGACACCGTGATAGCGCAGCGCCGATTCGAGCAGTACCCCGCACACGGTGAGTACCGCCGCTCCATAGAACAAGGCAACAAACGTCGCGACCGCCCGCACGGGATGCTGGGTGAGCATCCGCCAGGCGACCCTGGTCATGCCCGTGCCCCTCGGGATGCCCGGCTGCCCAGCCTGGCCAGCCGCTCGGCGATCGCCCCGGCGCCGGGAGCCGCGACATCATCCACGATCGTTCCGTCGGCCAGGAACACCACCCGGTCCGCGTAGGACGCCGCGACCGGGTCGTGCGTGACCATGACCACGGTCTGGCCGCGGGTGTCCACCGCTTCGCGCAGCAGCCCGAGCACATCCGAGGCGGTGCTGCTGTCCAGCGCTCCGGTGGGCTCGTCGCAGAAGATCACCTCCGGCCGGGCCACCAGGGCCCGGGCGATCGCCACCCGCTGCTCCTGACCGCCGGACAGTTCGGCCGGGCGGTGGCGTACCCGGTCCTCCAGCCCAACCCGCCGGATGACCTCCTCCGGCCATCCGGTGTCCCACCGCGCGTGAGCAAGACGCAGCGGCAACACCACGTTCTCGCGCACGGTGAGCGCCGGGACGAGGTTGAACGCTTGGAAGACGAATCCGACGCTGGATCGCCGGAGCCTGGTCAGCCTCTTCTCGGACAGCTGGCCGAGGTCCTGTCCGGCGAGCCAGACCGTCCCAGAGGTCGGGCGCTCCAGCCCGGCTGCACAATGGAGCAGGGTGCTCTTGCCCGACCCGGACGGCCCCATCACCGCGGTGAACGAGTGCCGCGCGAACTCCGCGCTCACCCTGTCGAGCGCGCGGACAGCGCCCGGGCCGTGCCGGTATAGCTTGCTGACCTCCCGCAACGCCACCGGAACCGCAGGCTGCCAGCTCGCGCTTGACTCGTCACGCTCACGCGCGGTCAACCGGTGGTCCATCGTCATTTCCTTCCTCCCGGCCGGCGCTTCCGTTCGAGCTGGCCTGCGTTATGCATGCTGCCGTGCCCGCCAACCGGGGCCGAGGGGGCGGGCGGTCAAGCCGGTGAGGGTTTTCCCCTGTTTCGGCTTTGCGTCCGATGCGCACACTGAGAACGTGACCACGAAGCCGAAACCGCCGGTGAGCACGCTGGCAGTCGTGGACGATCACGCCGCATTCCTGCTCAGGCAGCCCTTTGACGCGTGGACTCGGTCCCGGAGCCGTGGATTCGCCAGCAGCTGTCAGACGCGAACGGTCACCAGTGCGGTGCTGGGGTGTGTCGAACCCGGTCATGACTGCCTACCCGTTCTGCCGGCCCATCAACTGACGATGCCGATCAGCGGCTTACGGCGCTGGCCGGGCGTGAATCCGGTCCAGGCCCAGGCTCGATGACCTGCAGCGCCGGGTGGCTGCCGAAGTAAGCGGAGCTGGTGATGTACAGCTGGTGGCGCGCGCCGAAGGCGACCGCGCTGGGGTTCTCCACTCCGTCGTGCGCCTTGTCGGCGATCACCACGACCGGGCCGTTCGGACGGAACTGCACCACCTGGTCACTGATATTGAGCGCCGCGGTGATCTGGCTGTCGTCGCCGATGGCGAAGTCGTCGAATGCCAGTCCACGTCGGATGACCACCGGACTGCCGGGGGATCCGGCGTTGACTGGGATCCGCATCAGCAGCCCGCGGGCTGTGTTCGTCGCATACACCTGGCCGCGGTGCAGCTTCAGCCCGTTCACGCCCGGCAGCGGCACGCCGTGAAAGCTGGCCCCGGTGGGTGTGAGCAGGTTATTGGACAGCCAGGTGGTGACCGATGAGGCACCGGGCGCCACCTGGAGGATGAGCCCTCGGGTGGAGTCGGCGATGTATAGCGTGCCATCCGGGGCATAGGTGATTCCGTTGGGGAATGCCTCAGCCGGCAAGGCGACTGCCCGGCCGGGCGTGCCGTGACCGGCGAACGCGCTGAAAGGCACGGTCCAGATTCCGGTGGTGCCCGGGTCTTGTGAGATCAGCGCGACGGCCAGCTGGCCGGGGTGACGCGGGTCGATGGCAACGCCGGTGGCCTCGCCTGCGGGGAGCGACACGGCCGCCTGGGAGCCATCGGGCCGGACTGCGACGACGCTGTGCGCGAACAGCCAGGTTACGTAGACGGTGCCGTCTCGGCCAACGACTAGGTTCTCCGGGTTCTGGCCCTTAGCGGGGTCAAAGCTCGCCACGACCTCTACCCCCTTTGTCTCGATGCTCTTGAGCCGGGGCGGCGTCGACGCCAGGGCTGGCGGGGAAATCAGAGCCGCTACGGCGATGGCGGCCAGGACCCTGTAGCTGTTGTTCACGGTGGACTCTCCTCAAGACCAGTTGCCCGTTTCGTTGTGCGTTGCTGATCGGGACGGTAGGGGCAGGCCCCGGGGCATGGCATCGCTCGAAGGGGTGCGTGCGGGGGGAATCTTCGCCGTTCCCGTACCGGGCGGGGCCTGGGCTGGCTGCCTCGAAGGAGGTAGCGGAGCGGTCTTGCTACTCCAGCAGGCCGAGCGCGCGGGCGCGGGCGACGGCCTGGGTCCGGTTGGCGGCGCCGAGTTTGCCCAGGATGTGGCTGACGTGTTTTTTGACCGTCTCCAGCGCGACCACCAGCTCGCGGGCGATCTGCTGGTTCGAGATGCCCGCGGCCAGCAGCGCCAGCACCTGCAGCTCCCGGTCGGTCAGCGGCTCGGCCAGCGGCGGCGCGGCCACCGCGGCCGCCGGGATCACCTGAGGCGGGACGGCGCGGGTCTCACCCGGCCGGTACGCCGCCTGCAGGCGGCGCAGGTAGGCCAGCGGGACGCCGGGTGCCGGGGGCATGCGGCCGCTGCGCTGGGCTGCGATGAGCCGGTCCAGCACGGCGGCCAGCGGCGGGCCCTCGTCGGCGAACACGCGCAGGTAACCCTCGGGGCAGGCCAGCTCCAGCGCCCCGGCCAGCGCGGCCACCGCCCCGGCCTCTTGGCCACAGGCCGCCCGCGCGGCCGCGGTGACCGCACCGATCTCGATCAGGCTGCCGGTGCGGGCCTGGGCCGCCGCCGCGGCCTGCAGCCGCTCCAGCAGCGGCAGCGCCCGGTCCGGCTGGCCTTGGGCGGTCAGCAGCCGGGCCAGCAGCAGGTACTCCCGCTCGCGCGGGTAGGACGGCTGGTCACCGGGGTCTAGGCCGCGCGCCGTCACCCATGCAGCGGCCTCGGCCAACTCGCCCAAGGCGAGCAGCAGCCGCACCCGCAGGGCGCCGGCCGGGTTGAACAAGTCCACCGCGTCCGGGCTGGGCCCGGCTTCAGCGGCCTCGCTGACCGCCGCGCTGGCCGCGGCCCGGTCGCCAAGCGCCAGCTGGACCCGCGCGAGGACGACCAGGGCTTCGGCCAGCGTCTGGCCCGAGGTTACCGACCAGCCCCTGACCAGCTGCCGGCAGCCCGCCACGCCCTCGGTCGCATGCTCCAGGGCAGCGGCTAGCTCATCTTGTTCATACAGCACCGCGGCCGCACCCGCGTGTATTGTGCCCAGGGCTGGCAGTGCAGGGCCTTCCGCCTGGGTGCCAGCGGCCAGCGCCTGCCGGTAGCTGGCCAGCGCCGTTCCCAGCCGGCCCTGGGCGCGCAGCACCTCTCCACGTTGCCAGCACATGGTTACGGCCAGCACTTCGCTCCCCGGCCTCGTGGCGGCGAGCGCGTGTTCGGCCTCGCCGAGCTCGCCGTTGAGCCAGTGCGCCCGGGCCAGGTTCCACTCGGCGTTGAACTGCAGCCAGCCCTCCCCAGCAGGCAGGCGGGCCAGCACCTGGCCGGCCATTCGGATGGCTCCATCGGCGTCGCCGCGCAGGCTAGCCAGGTGAGCCCGCAGGGCCAGCAGCGATCCCGGCAAGTCCGCCGAGAGCCAGCCCGGCTCCCGGCCGGCCGCCGCTTGTTCCCCTGTGATCTCTTCGGCCGGCGCGCTGGCCAGCGCCGCCTCGGCAGCGTCGAGCCAGCGCTCGGCCTCACCGGCCTGCCCGGCCATGACCGCCTGGGTCGCCCGCAGCGCGCACAGCCGCGGCCGGGCGCGGACCTGCTCGGCGGGCAGCCCGGCCAGCCACCGGGTCACCGTCGCGCCCTCACCCGATGCCAGAGCCGTCCAAACATGCCGCTCCACCAGCCGCACCGCCCACGCGGCATCCCCGGCGGCCAGCGCATGCCGCACCGCGTCATCGGCCAGCTCCTGCTGCTCGCACCAGGCCGCCGCGGCGCAGTGCAGCCCAGGCAGCCGCTCCGGCTGCTCCTGCGCCAGGCGGACGCGCAGCAGGCCGGCGAACAGCGGATGGTAGCGCCACCAGCCGCGCACCTCATCCAGCGGGGCCAGGAACAAGTTGGCCCGTTCGACGGCCTCCAGCAGCCGCTGGCTGCCGGTGCGGCCGGTGACCGCGTCGCATAGCGGCCCGCACAGCCGGTCGAGCACCGAAGTCTCTAGCAGAAAGGTCCGCAGGTGCCCAGGCTGGCGGTCCAGCACCTCCTCGGCCAGGTAATCCAGCACATACCGATGGCTGCCCGAGAAAGCCGCCACGAAGCGGGTGACATCCGCCCGCCCGCGCATTGACAGCCCGGCCAGCTGCAACCCAGCCGCCCAGCCCTCGGTGCGGGCCTCCAGCGCCGCTACCGCATCCTCCGGCAAGGCAGCCCCAGCCGCCTCGCGCAAGAGCGCGGCGGCCTCTTGGCGGGTGAAGCGCAACTGATCAGCGCGCAGCTCGGCGAGCTCGCCACCGGCTCGCAGCCGGGCCAGCGGCAGCGGCGGATCGGCGCGGCAGGTAATTACCAGCCGCAGCCCCGCCGGCAGATGCTCCAGCAGGAACATGACCGACTCGTGCACCGCCGATGCCTCGATCAGGTGATAGTCATCCAAGACCAGCACCACCGCACCAGGCGCCGCGGCCAGCTCGTTGACCAGCGCGGTCACCACCGCCTCCGGCGATCCCGGCGGCGGGTCGAGCAGAGCGGTGAGCCGCTGGGCGGCTTCTGGCCGAACGCTGCCCAGCGCGGCAGCGACGTGCCGCCAAAACCGCACTGGGTCGTTATCGCCGGTGTCCAGCGACAACCACGCCACCGGCCGGCCGCTGCGTCGCGCCCAGTCGGCCAGCGCCATCGTCTTGCCGAACCCGGCCGGCGCGCACACCACGGTCAGCTCACCCGCCAGCGCCCCGGTCAGCCACTCTGCCAGACGCGGGCGGGGCACCAAGCCATCACGCGCACGCGGGATATGCAGCTTGGTCGCCAGCAACGCGTCCAGCCCTGCCACGCCACCCTCGGGCGCGGCTGATAGGGGGGCTTCACCCATGGCATGCACCCACCCTGGCAGGGAGATCTGCCTGCATGCCGATTGTAGAGCGCCCCCGCCTGTCCAGGCATGCTGGAACCGCCGGGCGGCGAGCTTAGCAACGCCGGACAGGTCCGCCATCTCGCGGTCGGCTCCGGCGCGGCGCGGCCGGGCCGTGAGCGGGCGTGCGTCGAAGATTGCAGGCTCCTTGCCGTGCTGTCAGGCGAGCGTGCGTGCATCCAGAATCGCGGACCCATGGTGCCCCACCGGGCGCACGGTCGCCGACTGGCTTGCCCGGCTTGCCGGTGAGGGTGTGCTGGCTTGACACGGGCGCTGTGCCTGCCAGGGGTTGCTCAGCACGATCTCCGCGAAGGGCGCTCTGCCTACCACCTTGGGGGTAAGCAGACCGGGGCCCGGCTGGCATCCCATCCCAGGAAGATTCCACCCCCCACACCCCTTCGAGCGATGCCTTCCCCTTCGCCTGCCCATACCGTCGAGACGAAGAAAACACTCGGCCACCTCCCCTGGAGCTGGCCACATGCGGCCGCCACGGGCCGACGACAAGGAAGCGTGAACGCGCCTGCCCGCAGTGGCAGATGACCGGCCAGGAGCAACTCGGCGGCGTCCGGCCTGGCCGCAGAACAGGAAGCAACGATGAACAGCAAGCCTGTTGTCCCCGGGCGCCGGCAGCTGAGCCGGGGGCTGGTGGCTGCAGGCTTGCGACTCCGATCCGACGCTAAACGCGGTGCCGCCGGGCGGGCACCCATGCCGGGCTCTGGAAAGGACCAGGATGTGACCGCACACCGCTATGACCTGGTGATCGTGAGCGCGGGCGGCGGCAACCTGCTGCCAGGCGAACAGTTCGCTGGCGGACGGATCGCCGTGGCCACTGCTGGGGGCGGGGAGGCAGGCCGTAACCGCCGTGTCGCCCGGACCGTCAGGCGGCTGGCCGCCACCCGGGTGGCCGAGATGCACTTCGAGCCCATAACGGCTCGGTAGAGATCGCCGTCGCAATGGAGGCTTCATCCCGGCCGCAGTTGGAGCGCGGTTCACGGCGGCGGCCGTCCGGGCAGCCTCCTCCGCTGCCCCACCATCTGCAAGGCAGTGGGGCCGGGTGGCTGATCGCTGCTATTGCGCTGACCGCCGCGTCGATCGTGATCTTCGCCCGCGGCCTGCAGGGCCCGGCGGTCGGCGTTACTGTCGCCGATGATGCGGTGACGAGGTGGCTGGCCACGGCCCGGGTGCCCGGCGTGACGCCGATCGCGCGCGGGCTGGCCGAAGCTGGATCGGTGCCGGTGACGACGGCGATCGCATACGGGCTGGTGGCCCCGCTGCTCGTGCTGCGGCGATTCCGGCACCTGCTGGTCTTCGTGGCCAGCATCGAAGCCGCGAACGTGCTGAGCGGGGCGATGCAGCAAATGGTGCAGCGCCCCCGGCCGTTCGGGGTGCCGATCAGATTTGGCTGGGGTGGCTTCGCTCTGCCGTCGGTCCAGATCGTGTACCTGTGCGCGGTGGCGGTCGGGGTGCTGTATGCGCTGGTTCCGGCCGGCCGCTGGCGGCAGGTCGGCGAGCGCATCGTGTCCGGGCTGGTGGCGCTGGTCGCCCTGGCACGGGTGCGTCTTGGCGTGGACGCGCCGACGGACGTGCTGGTCGGTGCGGCCATCGGGGTGACGATCCCGCTGCTGGCATTCCGCTGGTTCACCCCCGACGAATGCTTCCCCATCGCTTACCGCCGGGGCCGCAGCGCCCATCTCGACCTCGGCGGGGCACGGGGCGGGGCTATCCGCAGCGCTATGACAGATCAGCTCGGCCTGGTCGTCACCGAGGTGCAGCCGTTCGGCCTGGCCGGCTCCAGGGGTTCCACGCCGATGCGGCTGCGCTGCGAGGGCGGCCCGGGCACGTATCTTTTTGGCAAGCTTTACGCCCGGTCCCATCTGCGCGCCGACCGGTGGTACAAGCTGGGCCGCGAGCTGTTGTATGGCCGCCTCGAGGACGAAAAGCCCTTCAGCGGGGTCCGCCGGCTCGTCCAGCAGGAGGACTACGCGCTGCGGCTGATGCGCGACGCGGGCCTGCCCACGCCCGCGCCGCACGGCTTCGCCGAGCTCACCCCCGAGCGCGAGTACGTCCTGGTCACCGAGTTCTTCACCGACGCCGTCGAACTCGGCCAGGCGGATGTGGATGACGGCGTGATCGACGAGAGCCTGGCCATCATTCGCCGGCTCTGGCACGCCGGGCTGGCCCACCGCGACATCAAGCCCGCCAACCTGCTGGTCCGCGACGGCCACGTGCTGCTGATCGACGTCGCCTTCGCCCAAGCGCGCCCCAGCCCGTGGCGCCAAGCCGTTGACCTGGCCAACATGATGCTATGCCTGGCCCTGCGCACCCCGCCCCAACGCGTCTACCAGCGGGCACTGCGCCAGTTCACCACCGCCGAGATCAGCGAGGCGTTCGCCGCCGCGCAGGGCCTGGCCCTGCCCTCACAGCTGCGCCACGCACTGCGGACCGCCGGGCGCGACATCCACGAAGAGTTCCTGCGGCTGCTGCCCGAACGCCCCCGGCCGATCAGAATCCAGCGGTGGAGCATCCGCCGAGCAGCACTGTGGGCCTGCGTGGCGCTCTGTGCCTTCCTCCTGATCGCCAACGTTCCCGGCCTGGTCCGAGGGAACTTCACCGCGGACACCGGACTTCCCGGCGCCAGCCTGGGCTGCCAGTCCCTGGACGGGCTGTGGGTGGAGGCGCAGTCGGTGCCCTCAGCCGCCCTGCTGCCCTGTGTCCGCCCGCTCCCGGTGGGCTGGACTTCGGCCCGCAGCAATGCCGGGAGCGGCCGCTCGGTCATCACCCTCGACAACGACCGGGCCGGGACCGGTGCGCTTCAGCTCATCCTTACGGCCCACTGCCTGACCGGCGATGCCACCCGGGTGCCTTCCCCAGTCCCCGGAGTCCGCCGATTCGCCGCCCGCCGGGCGGCAGGTGGCAGTTTGCCACTGTCCTGGTACGACCTCTTCCCTGGCGGCTGCGTCACCATCCAGCTCCACTCACAAAGCAGGCTGGCCGCCATCGACTCCGGGCTGCCCCATCAGGTGATGCTCATCCTCGGCTACATCCCACGGCGATACTTGCAGCACGCGCTGCAGCAGCAGTCCGGCGGCCGGCTGCACCTGACCTGACAGGTGCACGCAACGCCCCCCGCTGCCCGGCCGTGAGGCCGAAAGTACCGGCAGCGCGATTCCCAGCGGGAGCGAGGGTGTGGCGTTCGTTCTCGATCGAGTTGATCGTCTGCCGCGACACCCAGCGCCCGCGCCAGCCGGCCCTGCGCGAGGCTCTGCCGTGTCCGCAGCCTGCGCGCCTGGTTTTCTTATCGCCGCTGGGCAATCACCCAGCCGCGCCCCCGTGGCGCGACGGGCGCCGGCTGCGGCGCGCGCCACCCCAGGCGGCAACCACGACCGCCGGGATCCAGCCCACTGCGATGATGGGCGCCCAGCTGCCCTGGCGGATTGCCACCACGATCGAGCTCACCGCGACGAACACCGCGGCGAGCCCCGCGACCGGCCACAGCCATCGTGTCCATGGCCTCATGACGAACGAACCTCCCTCCTGTCAAGTGTCCTTGCACCCTCGCGCCGTGGCGTCGTCAGCGTCCCGGCTGGCTGGAACTCAGGGCCGCCGCAGCGAGGACGGCTAGGCTCTGTAGCTGTTTTACGGTGGCCTCCTCTGCAGACCGGCTGACCGGGTCGTCGTGCCGCCCGGCCCGCCGGGATGTCCCAGCAGCGGGCCGGGCGGTGCGTTGCTGATCTGGACGGTAGGGGCCCGCTGCGCTGCACGGCATCGCTCGAAGGGGTGGGTGCGGGGGGAATCTTTGCCGGGCGCGGTACAGACCCGGGCCTGGCTGGCTGCCTCGAAGGAGGTAGCAGCCGCGGTCGTGCTACCGGAGCAGGCCGAGTGCGCGGGCGCGGGCGACGGCCTGGGTGCGGTTGGCCGCGCCGAGTTTGCCCAGGATGTGGCTGACGTGTTTTTTGACCGTCTCCAGCGCCACCACCAGCTCGCTGGCGATCTGCTGATTCGAGATGCCCGCGGCCAGCAGCGCCAGCACCTGCAGCTCCCGGTCGGTCAGCGGCTCGGCCAGTTCCGGCGCGGCCACCTCGGCCACCGGGATCACCTGAGGCGGGACGGCG
>Ga0318515_10000901_pt1 | contig 9829 bp, 6 predicted proteins | sample GRESIP176b2f19_FD_202499 | JGI IMG/M metagenome (GOLD analysis project Ga0318515, IMG submission 202499) | Tropical soil microbial communities from Luquillo Experimental Forest, Puerto Rico - GRE.SIPMG.176b2f19 | ecosystem: Environmental > Terrestrial > Soil > Tropical forest > Bulk soil | place...
GGGTTCCACGGGCGCCCGTCGCCCTGGCAGAACACCAGGTCGTTGTCCTCCCAGGCCTCGCCCGCGGTCAGCCGCTGCCTGAGCTGGGTCTTGCGGTGCCCGCGCAGGAGGGCCGCCGTGTCGTGGTCGATGAACACTTTCCGCTCCCCGGCTCTTGTCTTGGCCCTGGACTCACGGAGCTTGCCGCCGATCTGAATGATCGGCCGCCGGACCACAAGCACCGCGCCGGAGCGCTGCTCGCCGGTCACCGGGTCCCGGTACGGCTTGTCGAGTTCGGCGTCGGCCCAGCGGAAGCCGCACAGCTCGGCCCGGCGGCAGCCCCGGAGCACCCCGACCCGGAACATCAGGCCCATCTCGTCATCGGCCGTCGCGGTGATGAACTGAGCGGCCTCGGCCGGAGTCCAGCGCTGCCGCTCGGCCGTCTCAGGTGTCTCCAGCTCCACCCCGCTGCACGGGTTCCAGCTGATCTTGCGCTGGCGCACTGCCGCGTTGAGCGCCGCCCGTAGCGTCGCGAAGACGCGGAGCTGGGTCGTCGGCCCGCACTCGCGGGACTGGTCCCGGACGTCTCCGTCGATCTTCACGTCCATCGGCGCGACCCCGGCGGCGCGCTGCCGGGCCAGCTCGGCGTTGTACCGGCTGATGGTGGCGAACAACTCCTCGATGTGACCGGCGCTCAGCCGTTCCAGCGGCAGGTGGCCAAGCTGCGGCTTGAGCCAGGTGCGGATGTGCATCTCGTATCCGCGGCAGGTGCTCTCCCGCTTGTTCCGGCGCTTGGCCGCGAGCCAGGTGTCCAGCCACTGCCCGACGGTGACGCCTTCCCGGGCCGGGTCCAGGCCGAGGCCGAGCCGCCGCTGTGCGTCCTCGATTGATGGCAACGGAGCGCCGTTTCTGGTCGCCTTCAGCATGTCGCCGATGCGCCGACGGTCGGCGTCGGTCTTCGCCAGGGCGAGCAGCTCACCCACGTGCTGCGCGGCAGCCTGGGCGGCCTTTCTGCTCGGGTAGCCGAACCGCTGGAGCGGCTTGGTCCCGGCGCTGGTTGGGATCCGGCCGATGAAGCCGGCCGTCCCGTGACGGACGTTCCACGAGCCGTCCCTGCGCCAGAGTTGCGGGCACGACTGCCCGAGCTGCTTCTTGTCCGGCCCACGGCAGCCGCACCGGACGTGATCGCTGTACTTCCAGGTCATGCTGATTCCTCCTGTTCTTCCTGTCATGGAGCTTGGCACCGCCGTCTGACATCTGCCGGTTACTGCCGGCCCTGTGGTCAGGACTCCCTGGTGAGCGCGCCGAGATAGCGGAGCAAGTCAAACTTGCTGACCTTGAACCGGCCGTGCGAGTCGATCACTCGGACGGGGTAGTCGCCCGACCGGACGAGCTCGTAGCCGTAGTTCTTGCCGATGCCAAGGATTCGGCTGGCCACCTGGAGCGGGATGACCGGCGGCAGGTCGGCGAGGCTCGCAGGGATGGGGTCAGTTGACTTCAAGGGCCGCACTCCCGCCTTGGCGCGGTGCCCGGGGACTGGTCGCTGCTGATGGGATCGTTGAGGATGGTCTGTATCATGGCGTGTCACCTGCTGGTCGTAGTGGATTAGTAACTGGGACGGTAGGTCGGGCAGGTGGGCAGGCCAATATCACAATGCGATATCACAGTGAGATAATCGCCAGAAATTTTGGACTACCTGGTCTTGATCAGGTTCCCGCCAGCTCGTGCTTATGACTGATCACCGCTCGCCAGCTCGGCCCTTAGGCGGTCCCGGTAGGCCCACAATTCGACCTCCAGCGGATCGTTGCGCAGTTCCTCGCCAGCGGACAGCAGTACTTCAGTAGCGAGCAGCAGGCATCTTGTGTCCGGCATGATTTCTCCTCCATGAGTGACTGGCTGAGGGTTCATCGTAACCATGACAGACCAAGACAAGGCAAGACAGGATACAGATACCCAGGTTAGGAGCCTGTCCTGTCCTGGCTTAGGTTGCTTGGGTGACCGAAGTGGATCTTGGCGCGCCAGAGCCGGCTTACCTTCAGCTAGCCGCCATCCTTCGGGCACGGATCAGCGCGGGCGAGTTTGCTACCGGGCCACTGCCGAGTAACCGCACGCTCCGCCAGGAGTACGGGATCGGAGAGTTTGCCGTATCCCACGCGCTGCGCGTCCTGATTGACGAGGGGTTGATCTACTCAGTCCCGAGACGGGGCTACTACGTGGTCAGGCGCAAGTGAACCGGTGGCGTTAGGGCCTCGTCCCCGGATTGTTGCGGGCGCGTCGCTCGTAGTGTGCTATCCGCCGGCTTCCCAGTCCAGGTCGTACTCGGCGGCCTTCTCCCGGAACTGCCACGCCGGGGGGATCTCGGGCTTGGGCGGCTGGAGGATCGCGCTCTGGTGTGGCTGCAGCCAGCTGGGGAAGAAGGATTCGGCCGTCGTCAGGTCGGGGATCTGGCTTTGGCGCCGGGCGAGCTTGTCGGACAGCTCGCGGTGCCGGGCCGCGAGACCGGTGGACCGCTTGGTGAGGATGTCGAGGTCGGCTTGGGACAACCCCGGCTGGTCCTCGCTGCTGGCCGGCGCGGCCGGTTCGGGTTCGGCGGAGCGAAGCGGGGGCCAGGGCTGCTCGGGATGGCGCCGGCGCAGCTCCGCGTCGGCGGCGACGGCCAGCTGCCGCTGCTGGCGGGTGACGCGTTCCCAGTCGTCGCGGTCGGCCATGTTGACGGCGAAGGCTGTCTCGCGTTCGCGGTAGGCCTCGGCCAAGGCCTGATAACTGGCGGCCAGAGCGTCGTGGCGGGCGGCCTGGCCGTGGTCTTCGGCCCAGCGCGCGACGATTGCCTCGGCAGCCAGGCGGATGCTGGCGAGTGAAGCGCAGCGGGCCCCAGCCCGGGACCGGCGGAGCTCGTCACCGGTCCACTGCGGTGCCCAGGCGGTCTCGAGAGGGTAGGTGTCGCGCAAGTGGATCAGCTGCCCGTCGGTCATGCTCCGGACGTCCGCGCTGCCAGTCCGGCCGAGGGCGGCTGCGGCCTCGTGCCACGCCGCGCGCAGTTCCGGTGACCCGGTCACCGGCTCCGGCCCGACCGGGTCGGTCGGGCTGGCGTACCCGGACAGCTCCCGGTAGGCGCCGACAGAGGCTGCCCGCCGCTGCCACTCCAGCCGGGCCGTGGGATCGGCGGGGACGGACCCGAGTGCGCCAGCTGCCCAAGGCGGGATGATGTTGGCGATGTGCTCGCCGATCCGCCCCTTGCGCTGGTCCATCAGCGCCGCAATCTGCACGGCGTAGGCGCGGCGCGCGGGGTCCGTGATGGCTGGCACTTGCTCCGACCACGCGGGCGCGGGAAGGGGCACGGGCGAGCCGATCCGGCGACGGACGCGCGCGTCGATCACGGCAGCTATGTCGCGGGCGCCGGTCAGGTCCCTTTCCCCCACCGCCTCGAGCAGGACCGCGCGGGCGTCCAGGCCGGCCAGCTCGGCGGTGCGGAGCGTCCGCCACAGCCACCTGGTTTGGTGGCTGGGTTCGGCCTGGTTCTGAGGCGGGAGGATGTCGGCCAGCATGTCCCGGTAGCGGGCTTCGCGGGCGGGCGCGGTCTCCGCCGTCCAGATGGCGTGCAAAAGGGCGAGGTGGTCGGCGTCGGACAAGGCCTGCCGCCAGGTCTGTGAAGCGGACAGCTCATGCCCGTCGCGGGCGAGCACGCCGGCCAGGACGCCGAGCGCCTCGGCCTGCTCGTGTCCGCGGCTGCCGTGGCCTTTCGCACGGCTGGCGTGGGTGAGCCGGTCATAGCGCTCCAGTTCCGGGGCGGGCCGCGGGCCGGGAGCGATGTCGGCCTGCTCAGGTGATGCGGTGTAGACATAGGCATGGTTGTGGTGGGTGCCGCGGGACAGGGCGACGTACGCGTGCTGGCGGTCCTCAGTCCCGGTGATCAGCGCTAGGCCGGTGTGGACGGTGCGGCCCTGGGCGGTGTGGTCGGTGACCGCGTAGCCGAGTTCGGCGTCGCGGAAATTGGCGAACAGGAACTGTCGGTCGGTCCAGCGCCGCTGCCCGGTTTCTGGATTTGCGTCCAGGGCGCGGCGCACCAGCAGGCCCCCGGGAAGGATTTGGTCGATGCGGAGAAGGTCGCCGTTGGCGAGCATCCGACCCGGCTCGCCCGCCTCGACGGCGTGGTCGTTACGAGTGCAGACGATGAGGTCGCCCTCACTCGCCCGGGCGCCGTCGGCGATGCGCACCGCCGGTCCGGGGCTAACGCGGCCGAGGCGCATCAGGTCGTCGCGGATGCGCCGCGACAGCTCCCGGCGCTGGCTGTGGCCGGCCGCCATCAGCAGCGCATCGATGCCCTGCAGCGTTAGCGCGACGTAGTCGGCGGCCGCGGTGTCGGTTACCTGCTCGGGGGGCCCGCCGGTGATGCGGGCGTGCTGGTCGTACTCGGTCAGGACGGTGGTGTCGTCGTCGCGCAGGCGGAGGGTGGCGGCCTGCTCCCAGGGCTCGCGGAACCGGACCGGCTCGGCGAGCCGGGCGAAACCGAGGCGGGCGGCGAGCAGGGTCATGCCGCCCCCGTTCTGTACGGCCTGCAGTTGCCCGGTGTCCCCGGCCACGATCACCTTCGCGTCGTGTTCTGCGGCGAGGGCGATGATGTCGGCCAGGTCCAGGCTGCTCATCATGGAGGCCTCGTCGACCACCAGCAGGGTGCCTTTTGTGATGGGCAGGTGGCCGAGCGCGCCGCGCTGCCCGGGCAGGTGCCCGAGGAACTGCGCGCTGTTGAATGACTCGATTCCCCCGGCGGCGAGGGTGTTGCGGGCGGACTGGGACGGGGTGATTCCCATGACCATGCCGAGGCCGGCTCCGGTCCAGGCGCGCGCGATCTCGGCGAGGGTACGGGTCTTGCCCGACCCGGCGGGCGCGTTGATCACCGACACCCGCCGACCGTCGGTCAGCGCCGAGAACGCTGCTGCTGCCTGATCCTCGCGTAGTCCCGATCTGGTTCGCTGCTCTCCTGACGCGCCGACCGTGTCACCGGCCAACGCGCGGCCGAGGCACGCGGGGTCGGCGCCGAGCGCGTGCGCGGCTTGCCCGCGGGTCAAGCGCGGCGCGCCCTCAACGGCGGCCTGCGCGGTCATGCGGTCTTCCATCAGCAGCTGCGCGCGGGTCGCGTAACGCGTCCCGCCGTGACGCCGGTAGACGCTGCGCCCATCTGCGCGCACCAGGTCGCGCGGAACGCTGGTCAGCTCCGGCGCTTCCAGGCAGACCACCGGGTCGAACTCCGAGCGCAGCGCCCGCTCCGCCAGGTCTTCCAGCAGTGCGGCGGCGCGGGCGGGATCGCGGCCGGTCCGGGGCAGGATCCGGCCGAGGTACTTGACCAGGTCCGCACGCGTCCAGGTGCTCTTTTCTTGCTGTGCCAGGGCGAGCGCCTGCTGTGCGGCGCGGCTCAACACCAGTGCTTCCGGGACAGCTCCCGGCGCCTGCGCCTCGTCGTGCTGCGCGTCGCCGGTGGCCGCGTGCCAGACCGAGGGGGCGACCGAGGCGAGCGGGACGCCGATCGTGCGCGCGAGCTTGTCAGCCCAGCCCGCGTGCAGCTGATCGGTGTGGAGTGCGCCTTCCTTGCTCCTGCGCGTGGCGAAGTTCGACGCCTGTCCGAGTTGCGCCAGTTCCCGCTGCGACGGGGCGCGCCCGTAACGCTGCTCGAACCGCGCGGCGCGGTCGCGCACGTCTGCGGTGATCGACTCGCGGCGCGAGGAGAACACGCGCATCATCTCGCCGCTGATGCCCTTGATCTCGAAGCCGTGGCCGTCGTCGCGGGCGGTCCACTCAAGCCCGAACCTCCGGGTGAGGGCTTCCTCGAGATGCTGCGCGGTGACCGCGCCGACCGCGCCAACGTGCTCGTTGTAGCCAAGGGAGTCCGGGGCACGCCACTTCCCGTCCTTCGCTGTCCGGGCGACGTGGGCGATCTGGGAGTGGACGTGCAGCTGCATGTCCCCGTCCCTGGACGTGTGCTGCAGCCAGTGCGCGACCGCGAGATCGGCCTCGTGCCACTGACCAGACTCGCGGCCGTTGACTCGTGTGTTGTGGGAGCCGGTGCGGGTGTAACCCGCCTCCTTCTGCAGGTAGGCGAAGCCGGCGTGGACGGCGGCGTAGATCATCTCGTCCATCTCGGCGACCAGGCCCGACCAGTACTCCTCTCCCGCCAGGTCCCCGGCCTCGCGGGCCAGGCGTGCGTTCTCGCCCAAGGACGCGTGGAAGATCGAGACCGACTTGCACAGAGACAGGGTCAGGTCGAAGAACAGCGGCGACTGCCGCGCCATCCGGGTGGCCTCCAGGCGCAGCTCGCGCTTGCGCTCCGCCGTCGCGTGCGGCTCAGCCGCCAGGAGCTGCTCGTACAGGTCGGCCGCCTTGCGGCCGCAGCCGGGCGGGCGGCCCAGCTGGGTGCCGTCAGGGGCCTTCCGCTCACCGAAGAGAAGATTGTACGGTTTCCGCTCGATCGTCTGGCCGTCGGCGAAGCCGAGCGCCTCCGCGCCCGGTCCCCACCAGCGGCCGGCAGGCTCACCACCCACCTCCGCGGCCTGCATGTAGTAGCTCGCCGCGGTCTTCACGGCGGATTGGTCGACTTGTTTCCAGACGTAGTCCAGGTCGTAGCCCTTGGTCAGGGTAGCGACGACGGCCAAGGGCTACCTCTGCGCCGCAGGCGCGACGGAATTGACCACAGTCGTCGGGTGGTGCATGGGTGTGACGCAGCCAGGAGTCATAAGACAAGAGTGACAAAACGGGTGACCAAGATCAGAAACGAAGTGTCCTGTGCCAGAGAAGTCGAGGCATTGCCAGCGCGCCTAAGGCATTTGGCGGAGCGCTGTCACTAAGTTGAGGCACCGAGTCATCTGGGTCGATCGTGAGGTTCGTGCGGTTGCGCGGCGGGAAAGTCAATCGCCGTCGCCGGATGCGCGCATTACCGGTGTCAGGCAGGCCAAGGGGATGACCGGCCAGCTGGCGGAGGATGGCATGGACAAGGCAGTGACCGATCGCATCGAGCAGCAGGTCAGGCTGGCCTTCCCCGACGGCGCGATCACGCGGGTCCAGGTGCTGCAGTACGGCGACGACCCGGAGGTCGAGCCCGGGCAGGCCGCGGTGCGGGCCTTCTTCGACTGGCCGGGCCGGGCCGAAGGCGGCCAGGCCGATCCGGCCGGGCCGATCCGAAGACCGTACACCGGTTCGTGACTGCCAACGCCGCGGCGCTCAGCGTGCTGCGCGACCAGCTGCCCCGCGTCATCGGATGGGCCGAGTTCCGCCCGGAAGGCGAGGCCCGGCCGGCCCGCGCCGGTGGCCTGTCCTACCGGATCGCCGGCCGCGGACGGCCGGCCGCCGCACGCGATGCAGCGTCAGAAGAGCGCACTCCTGTCATGGTCCGGCTCGGGGCCGCCGACCTGGCGACCGTAGACACCCTGATCACCGCGGGCATCGTGAACAGCCGGGCCGAGGGCCTGCGCTGGGCCCTGAGCCGCCTCCGGGAACACCCGGCCTACGCCCGCCTGCAGCAGCAAGCGGGCGAGAACGACGACCCGCGACCCAGTGACGACAAGGCATCCACGCGCGGGCCAGGAAAATGCCAGGCCAACGGAGATATGCGAAGAACCCGGGTCTCAGCCGAGCCGGCATACCCCTCAAGGCAGAACCGGCACCTGCCAGCTCAACTGAGACCGGACAACCAGCCAGCGCCCCCACGACGGAATACCCCACGTCAACTGGCAGACCAACGCCCGCGCCCCGGCCTCGAGCTCTCCCTGTCACTCCTGCTCCGGTGGTGTCTTCGTCAGCTGCATATCTTTGACGAGTTCGGCGAGGTCGCGCAGGCGCGCTTCCACCGCCGAGATCTGCGCCCGCATGCTCCGTACGTCTCCCGCCGTCGGCAGGTTGTACCCATGCAGCAGCCATGTGCTCTGGCGCTCGATGCGTCGCCGCAGCCGCGCCTCTAGGCGCGTCGCCATGGCGATCGCGTCGACGAATACGTTCGTCCGCACGAAGGCGTTCGACGGCGGCATGATCCGGCGGTCGATCCCGTCCACGAGCGGACGCCACCAGGGCCGTCCGGGCTTGTTCGCTTTGGCGCCGCTCATCGTGTTCCGAGCTCCCGTTTCAGAACCTTCCCCGTGCCGGTGCGCGGAAGCGCCGCGACGAACACGACCTCCCGCGGCGTCTTGAAGCGCGCGAGCCGGTCGTGCGCGTACGACTTGAGCTCGTCCTCGGTGACCGCCGAGCCGTGCGCCCGGACCACGAAGGCCTTCAGGCGCTGTCCGAATTCGACGTCTTGGACGCCGACGACGGCCGCCTCCTCGACGCCGGGATGCGTGGTCAACACCTCCTCGACTTCGCCCGGGAAGACGTTCTCGCCGCCGGAGACGATCATGTCGTCCTCGCGGCCGTCGATGTAGAGCCGACCCCAACGGTCGAAGTGGCCGAGGTCTCCCGTGACGACAAGCCCGTTCACGACGTCCTTGCCGCCGCCGCCGGAGTACTGGTCCATCCGCATGCCGCTTCCGACCAACACCCGGCCGGTCACGCCGGCCGGCAAGGGCCTGCCGCGCTGGTCCGCGATGCGGACGACGACGCCTAGTACCGGACGTCCGGTCGTACCGGGCGCTCGCCGAAGGTCGCGAGGCCCAGCGACGGTGGCCATGGCCGCCTCGCTCGAGCCGTAAACGTTGTAGAGCACGTCGCCGAAGCGGTCCATGAAGCGGCTCGCCAGCTCGCCGCTGAGCGCCGCGCCGCCACACAGCACGACCCGCAGCGACGAAAGGTCGTAGCGATCGATCGTGCCAGGGGGGATGGCCAGCAGGCGCTGCAGCATGATCGGCACGGCGATCAGCACCCTGGCGCGATGGCGCGCGACGTCCGCCAGCACGGTCTCCGGGTCGAACCGCCGGCGCACGACGACCGTCGAGCTCAAGGCCAGCGCGAGGTTCGCGCCGAAAAGGCCGAAGGCGTGAAACAGCGGCGCCGCGACAACAGTCGTGTCGCCCGCCATCACCGGAAGGCTCGCGACGAGCGCGGCACCCTGCAGCACCACGGGGCGACCCGCGCGCACCGCGCCCTTCGGTCGCCCTGTGGTGCCGGAAGTCAGCACGACAACGCGGCCGGCGCGCGCCGGCGGGCTGACCGGCCGGGGATCGCCGCCGGCCGCCGCCGCCCTGAGCTCATCCTCGGTTACGACGATCCGCGGGTTCGCCTCCGATGCAGCGTCGGCCAGCGAGTCGTCGTAGACCAGCGCATCGATGCCTTCGTCCTCGACCACGCCGGCGACCTGTGGTGGCGAGAAAGCGACGTTGACGTAGACGAGGTCGGCGCCGAGCTTCTGCGCGGCGACCGAGGAATCGAAGAACAGCCGCGAGTCGCGGCAGAGGAGGCCGACGGTGGTTCCAGGCCCGATCTCCCGTTCACGCCATGCCCGGGCGACAGCGTTGCTGCGCGCCTCGAGCTCGGCGAAGGTCAGCGAGCCCTCGTCATCGACGATCGCGGCGCGCTCGGGATACCGTGCGGCCGCCGCGACCAGCGCGCCCACCGGGTGCCTTCGCCATCGGAGCCAGGCGGCGAGCATCCGTGCCGTCCTCGACGGCGTCTGAAAGCCCGGCGGACTGGCCAGCAGGAGCGCCGTCGCCGCCTCCCAGCGGGTCATCAACCACCTAACCACGCGTGCCTACCCGGGCCGCGACCAGCGGCTGGTCGGCGCCGTAGGTCTCGCCCGCCTGCGCCTTGGCGACGAGCGAGGCGGGCGGCGTGAAGCGCTCGCCATAGGTCTCCGCGAGCTCGCGGGCGCGGGCGACGAACTCGCTCAAGCCGTAGCCGTTGATGTACTGCAGGACGCCACCGGTCCAGCCGGGAA
>Ga0318515_10000904_pt1 | contig 9814 bp, 8 predicted proteins | sample GRESIP176b2f19_FD_202499 | JGI IMG/M metagenome (GOLD analysis project Ga0318515, IMG submission 202499) | Tropical soil microbial communities from Luquillo Experimental Forest, Puerto Rico - GRE.SIPMG.176b2f19 | ecosystem: Environmental > Terrestrial > Soil > Tropical forest > Bulk soil | place...
AGTTCGACCTACCAGGTTCAGCAACGTGTGGTTACGTCGATGCGCAGCGGCAACGCCTTCCTGGTCGGTGACGCCGCCCACACCCACAGCCCGGCGGGCGGACAGGGGATGAACACCGGAATCCAGGACGCAGCCAACTTGGGCTGGAAGTTGCACCATGTGCTCACCGGCAGGACGGGCGAGCACCTGCTCGACACCTACGAAGCCGAGCGGCACCCGGTGGCCGAAGGCCTCATCGCGTTCACCGCACAGCTGATGGGCTTGGCAATGATCAACGATCGTGATGCCGCGGTCCTGCGCAACGACATGCTCGCTGCCGCGGCCACGGTGCCAGGTGCCCCCGAGTGGCTGGCCAACAAGCTGTCCCAGCTCGACATCGCGTACCCGCCGGCGCGGCCGGGCGACACAATCGCCGGACGCCGGATCGACCCACGGATCGCGGTGCCCCGCGGCTTGTCGTGGACGGTGGTGGCCCCGCCCAGCGCATCCTTCACCAACGTGCCTGACGACGTCACGCTCACGACGTCAGAGGACGTGAGCGAGCCGATTGCGGTGCGGCCAGACGGAATAGCCGCCGACGCCGCGCTAGCCGCTGAAGCGCTCGGCATCGAAGTCTCGGCTGACCGCGTCATCGTCGGAAACCCGGGATGACGACAATGACTGCCGCGGCGCTATCCGGATTACACCATCTCAAGATCTTCGTCTTCGATCTTGAGGCCAGTTTGGACTGGTACCAAAGGGTTTTCGGCGCACCGTTCGTCCCTCCACAATCTAAGGAGAGAGATTCATGTCTAAAAATCCTGCGGTAGCACCTCCGGATCGGATCGATCCGTTACACCCTGCCCACGACGCGGTTCCGCTGAACGCGGCCCCCACCGAGATCGTCGCCGAGTGGCCGGCAGGGACTTTTCTCGAGAACCTGGCCTCCGGCGTCAACGGCGAGACTTGGTTCGTCACTTCGCCGACGGACCGGGCCGTTTACGCGGTCGGCCCCGACAAATCGGTGCATAACGCGGCCCGATTCGATGGGACACCCACGGGCATCGCGTCGCATCCCCAGATGGGCACGCTGACCGCGGTAGGAACGCAGGGCAAACCCGATTGGCGCCTGTACCGGCTCGCCCCCGCCGGGGCCGAGGCTGTATGCGACCTGCCAGATGTGCTGGGCGCCAACGGAATGACGTGGGTCGGTGATCGGCTTCTCGTGGTTGACTCGCCGAGAAGCCTCGTCGTTAGCGTCGATGTTGTGACGGGTACCGCCGACACCTGGCTGCAGCACCCGTTGCTCACGCCGGCGGACGTCGGGTCGCCGTTACCGGGGATCAACGGACTCACGGTCCACGCCGGCTACGTGGTGATGACCTCCAGCGATCGCGGCCTGATCCTGAGGGTTCCGGCAGCGAGTCGGCACCCGGCCGACGACATCGAGGTCGTGGCGGAACGCCTGGTAGGTGATGACCTCGCCGCCGCGCCCGACGGCCGACTCTTCATCGCGACGCACACGTACCACAGCGTGCTGTGCTTGCACCCCGACGGGCGCCGTGAGGACATCGCCACCCACGAGGACCGTGTCACCGGGCCAACCGCCGTTGCGGTCAGCGACGGACCGTTTCCGGCCGTGTATGTCAGCACCAGCGGCGGTCTGCTCAGCCCGCCCACCGGAGGGGTTGAGCCTGCCCGGCTGATGCGCGTCGACGCGCTGCGCACGTCGACGGACTGAGAGCGGAGGCTGTCCATGATCGACGAATACCGGTGTGACGTCGTCGTCGTCGGAGGTTCCCTCGTCGGCTCGTCGGCGGCAATGTTTCTCGCCCAGCAGGGCTTGTCGGTGTGCTTAGTCGAGCGCCGAATGACTGTGTCGCCCCACCCTCGAGCACGCGGCATCAGCGCCAGGACGATGGAACTGTTCCGCGCGGCCGGCATCGAGTCCGAGATTCGGCAGGCGGGCGAAGACGACTTCCGCTTCGTACTCGGTGAGACTCTCGCCGGTGCGTATCAGCACGTCGCACGGCCCGATGCCGAGGTCATGGGCAGGCTGAGCCCGACAACACCGTATTCCTGCGATCAGAACAAAGTCGAACCCATTTTGCGCCGAAGGGCCGAAGCGCTTGGAGCCGAATTATGGAATGGCAGCGTCGCCAACGAGATCGAACAGCACTCGTCGGGAGTCAGCCTGCTGGTCGCACCTGCGTCCGCGCCCGATCACGCATCACCCCCGCGTCGCATCGCGGCGCGGTATCTAGTGGCTGCCGACGGCGCGAATAGCCCGTTGCGCACTAGTCTCGGCGTCGGCCAGCACGGCCGCGATGTCCCCGGCATTGGTATCAGCGTGCTATTCGACGCCGACCTCGACGGGGCGCTTCGCGGACGCCATGTGAGCGCTCTGGTGTCGTCCCGGCACGGCGCGATACTGTTTCCGAAAGGCAAAGTGCGCGAACATAACTGGTTCGGACTGGCACCGAGGGAAGGACTCGATGCGGTCGATGCCGACGACATCGACGCGATCGCGACGTCCGCGATTCGCGCGACCGTCGGGAACCCGAATTTGGCGGTAACGCTTCGCAGCGTGCTGACGTGGAAAACCGGTGCCTACGTTGCGGACCGATATCGAAGCGGGCGCGTATTCTTCGTCGGCGACGCCGCCCATATGATGCCGCCCTATGGCGGCTTCGGCGGAAACACCGGAATTGCCGATGCCCACAACCTCGCCTGGAAGTTAGCGGCGGTGTGCAAGGCCGAAGCGCCCGAATCACTCCTGGACACCTATGAACAAGAGCGGCAACCTATTGCCGAATTCACGGTCAACGAGGTAGTGAGGCGCGGATTCGGATTCCAACCAGCACCGACCAATTCGCCGAACTCTGCGCTCAACCCGGCTCAGATCAGCCTGGGATACTGCTATCCATTGGACGGTTCGACCACCGCGGAACGTCCCGTTCGCGATCCAAGCCAGGCGGCCGGCACTCCCGGCATGCGCGCTCCGCACGTGCGCCTTCGCGGATCCGTTTCCAGCACATTGGATCTTCTGGACCCATGCGGCTTCACCATCCTGACCATGGATGGCAGCCCCTTCGCATCGGCGCCGCATTCAAAATCCGTACCGGGCGTCCGAATTCCAGTGGTGCGTAAGGCAGACGTCGCAGATCTGGTGGCGTGGAACCGGGCATTCGGTAACGCATCTGGCGGTCTGTTGATCCGGCCCGACGGTGTGGTCGGCTGGCGTTCGGACGGCATCCCACCCGATCCAAGCGCGGCCGTCTCATCCGCGCGCGCACGCTGCCTGGCCCCGATCTAGCTCATGTCTGCGCCGGGAGGCGGCGCTCGATGATCCTCAGCGCATGCTCGGCCCATCGAATGTTCTCTTCCTCGAACGATATTCCGCGCAGCAGCGTCATATAGGGGCCCACTCGTTGGGTCTGGGCCAGGTATTCCTCCTCGCCGCGGCCGTCGAGCAATCGGGCCCGAAACCGTTCGTAGCGTTGCAATTTGGCGGTTGCCCATTTCAGTCGTTCGACGATGAATTCGCGAACAGCCGGCCCATCGCCGGCATCGACAGCGTTGACTTTGACCAGCAGTTCATCGCGAATCACGCAAGGCTTCGGCGCCCTGGCGGTGAACTGCCGGATCGCGTCGCGACCCGCATCGGTCAGGGAGAACATGCGCTTGTTGGGCCGGCGCTCCTGGTGAACGACGCGTGCCTGGATGAGGCCTTGCTCGGCCAGTCGGTCGAGTTCGCGATACAGCTGCTGCGGGGTGGCCATCCAGAAGTTCGAAACCGAGGCATCGAAACTCTTGGCCAGGTCGTATCCGGATGACTCGCCCTCGAGGAGTGCGGCCAGCACGGCGTCACGCAGCGACATCGGCAGATCATACAACGATACGAGTAATCAAAGAAGTGACTAATCGCATATGGACATATGCCAGGCGCGCGCTCTAGCGTCAGTCACACTTACTCAATCAATCGACCATGCGAGGTGTCAGATGCATCCCTTCCGTAGGGCAGTCGAGGCGCGCGACGAGGCGGCCATCCAGGCGCTGCTGGCCGACGACGTCGTGTTCACCAGCCCAGTGGCCTTCAAGCCCTATGTTGGCAAGCCGATAACCGCGGCCATCCTGCGCGGCGTGTTGCGCATCTTCGAGGACTTTCACTACGTCCGTGAAATCGCCGACAGCAAGGGCCGCGACCACGCGCTCGTGTTCGAGGCCAAGATATCCGGGGCGGCCGGCAAGAAGGTCAACGGTTGCGACTTCCTGCACCTCAACGACGACGGGCTGATCGACAACTTCATGGTGATGGTGCGGCCGCTGTCGGGTGCGACGGCTTTGTCGGAGGCGATGGGCGCCCAGTTCGACCGGATCCAGCAAGAGGCTGCCGAACTGGCCAATCAGTTCGCTACTGCGTAGGGGCGCCCGACATGCGGATCGGATTGGGCATCAACTACGCGGGCGGATTCAAGGACGTCGCCGCCGAAGTGGCCGACCTCGAAAGCGCCGGATTGGACATCGTCTTTGTCCCCGAGGCGTATTCGTTCGATGCGGTAAGCGCGCTGGGCTACCTGGCTGCCAGCACCCAACGGGTCCAGCTCGCCTCGGGAATCTTGCAGCTGTATACCCGAACACCCACACTAACCGCGATGACCGCGGCCGGTCTCGACTACGTCTCCGATGGCCGGTTCACGCTCGGGCTCGGCGCCTCCGGCCCGCAGGTCATCGAGGGCTTCCACGGTGTGCCCTACGACGCCCCGATCGCCCGCACTCGCGAAGTCGTCGACATCTGCCGCCAGGTTTGGCGTCGGGAGTACCTGCAGTACCAGGGCAAGCACTACACGATCCCGCTGCCCGCCGACCAGGGCACCGGACTGGGCAAACCGCTGAAGCTCATCAATCAGCCTGTCCGGGAACGTATCCCGATACTGGTGGCCGCGCTGGGACCCAAGAATGTCGAGCTGGTGGCCGAGATCGCCGAGGGCTGGCAACCGATCTTCTATCTGCCCGAGAAGGCACAGGAGGTTTGGGGAAAGGCGCTGGCCACCGGCCGGGCCAATCGGGACCCTGGTTTGGGTGAGCTTGACGTGTACGCCGGCCCGGTACTCGCTATCGGCGAAAACGTCGAGCCGCTGCGGGAATTCGTCAAACCGCATCTGGCCCTCTACATCGGCGGAATGGGCGCCAAGGGCAAGAACTTCTACCACGCCCTGGCCACCAAGTATGGCTACGGCCCGCAAGCCGACCGGATCCAAGAGCTCTACCTGGCCGGCGACAAGGACGGCGCCGCCAAGGTGGTGCCCGACGAGCTCGTACGGGACGTCAACCTGATCGGTACCCGCGAGTTCGTCAAGGAACGTTTGGCGGCGTTCCGCGAGGCGGGGGTGAGCACCTTGAACGTGGCACCCATCGCGGCAACACCCGCCGAGCGGGTCAAGCTCATCGAGACGCTTCGCAACCTCGTCGACTAGAGTGCTTCCGCTGCAGTCACATCTGCCCCATCAATCGCGAGGCTGAGCCGGTACACAGTCTTGTCCGCCTCGCAGCGACAAGCTAAGGCGCGCAGGGGATTTGTCGCTCGCGTTGGTTTCGGCGTCAACAGCCACCGGCGGTGGCTCTCAAATACCCGCTCGCCCGTGGTGATTCACACGTGGCTTTGCGCAGCCGCCAGCGCATCGTTGAACGTCTTGCTCGGCCGCATCACCGCGGTGGTCAGCTCGCTGTCCGGCGCGTAGTAGCCGCCGATGTCCACCGCGTCGCCCTGCACCTCGTTGAGTTCGGCGACGATGGCCTCTTCGTTTTTCGTCAGCGTCTCGGCCAGGGCGGCGAAGTGCTCCCTCAGCTCCTGGTCATCGGTCTGTGCGGCAAGTTCCTGCGCCCAGTACATGGCGAGGTAGAACTGGCTGCCCCGGTTGTCGAGCTCGCCGGTCCTGCGCGACGGACTCTTGTCGTTTTCCAGCAGTTTGCCCGTCGCGGCATCCAGCGTCTTGGCCAGGACCTTGGCCTTCTCGCTGTCGGCCTTGATCCCCAGGTCTTCCAGGCTGACGGCCAGCGCGAGGAACTCACCAAGCGAATCCCAGCGCAGGTGATTCTCCTCCACCAGCTGCTTGACGTGTTTGGGCGCCGAACCACCCGCCCCCGTTTCGTACATTCCGCCGCCGGCCATCAGCGGCACGATGGACAACATCTTGGCGCTGGTGCCCAGCTCCAAGATCGGGAACAGGTCGGTGAGGTAGTCGCGCAGGATGTTGCCGGTGGCGGCGATGGTATCGAGCCCACGGATCAGGCGTTCCAGCGTGTAACGCATGGCACGCACTTGCGACATGGGTGTATTGATCTGCCAGGTATTCCTCGACCTTCTTGATCAACTCGTTCTCGTGGGGGCGGTACGGGTCCAGCCAGAACACCACCGGCATGCCGGAGTTCCGCGCACGGGTGACGGCCAGCTTGACCCAGTCACGGATCGCAGCATCCGTAACGGTGCACATGCGCCAGATATCGCCGGTTTCCACATTCTCCGTCAACAGCACTTCGCCGGTGTCGAGGTCCACGATGTTGGCGACGCCGTCCTCGGGAATCTCGAACGTCTTGTCGTGCGAGCCGTACTCTTCCGCCTTCTGTGCCATGAGGCCGACGTTGGGGACCGTGCCCATGGTCGCCGGATCGAACTGGCCGTTGGTCTTACAGAAGTTGATGACCTCCTGGTAGATGCGCGAAAAGGTGGACTCCGGGTTCACGGCCTTGGTGTCCTTGGTCCGGCCGTCGGCGCCGTACATCTTGCCGCCGGCGCGGATCATCGCGGGCATCGAGGCGTCCACGATGACGTCGCTGGGGGAATGGAAGTTCGAGATTCCCCGGGCCGAATCCACCATCGCCAGCTCGGGGCGATGCTCATGACAGTCGTGCAGGTCCTTGATGATCTCGTCGCGTTGTGTTCCGGGCAGCGACTCGATCTTGCTGTAGAGATCGACTAGCCCGTTGTTGACGTTTACCCCCAGTTCGTCGAAGACCTTCTGGTGCTTGGCGAAGGCATCCTTGTAGAAGGTCTTCACCGCATGCCCGAAGACGATAGGGTGCGATATCTTCATCATCGTCGCCTTGACGTGCAGGGAGAACATCACGTCGGTCTCATACGCGTCCTCCATCTGCTCTTCGTAGAACTCGCACAACGCCTTCTTGCTCATGAACATGCTGTCGATGATGTCGCCGTCCCCCAGCGACACCTTGGGCTTGAGCACGATCGTCTCGCCGCCCTTGGTCACCAGTTCCATCTTCACGTCGCGCGCCCGGTCCAGCGTCATCGACTTCTCGCCGGCATAGAAGTCACCGTGCCGCATGTGCGCGACGTGCGTGCGCGAGGCCATCGACCACTCGCCCATGCTGTGCGGGTGCTTGCGCGCGTATTCCTTGACCGCCTTGGGTGCGCGACGATCCGAATTGCCTTCCCGCAGCACCGGGTTCACTGCGCTGCCGAGGCATCTGGCATAGCGGTTGCGGATTTCGCGTTCCTCATCGGTCTTCGGGTCGTCCGGATAGTCCGGAAGCTTGAAGCCCTTGCCTTGCAGTTCCTTGACGGCGGCCACCAGTTGCGGCACCGATGCGCTGATATTGGGCAGCTTGATGATGTTGGTGTCCGGTAGCTGCGTCAGTCGGCCCAGCTCGGCGAGGTTGTCCGGCACGCGCTGAGCTTCGGTCAGGTAGTCGGGAAACTCGGCCAGGATACGGGTGGCCACCGAGATGTCACTGGTCTTGACCTCGATGCCCGCGGGTTCGGCAAAGGCACGCACTATCGGCAAGAAGGCGTAGGTCGCCAATAGCGGCGCCTCGTCGGTCAGCGTGTAGATGATGGCGGGCTGCTGGGCGCTCATGGTTTTCTCCCGGCGTCGCTGTCGATCAGATACCTCAGGGCTCCGCGTTGTTGCGCAGGGGTTCACTCTAATCGTGCCCGTATCACCGCGGCGCAGCACCGTCGTCGCGATGCTCGTACGAGCGCTCCGCCCGGGGCCGACAACCCGGATAGACTGCCTTCCATCGCGCTGGCCGCCGCGATCCCACGGAGGCGGGCAGGCCGAAAAACCGTAGGAATGCAACTCAAATGGACCTCGACCGCATCACCTACCCGTTGCGACTGGCAAGGGGATCACACCAGCCGGGATCGGGTAAAGGGTGCGCCATGAACGCGATTTCATATATCAAGGGCGACGAGCAGATCACCGACTTCCCGGCGACATCGGCGCGCCCGTTGGCATCCTTTGTTCAGTTGTGCAACGACATGCTGGCCGGGCCGGACGGCTACTTGTCGCCGGAAGACAGCCTGACGGTGCTCGGCCTGGGATGGCTGACGGTCGGAACCGCCGAGGTCGCCGACACCGTCGTTCATACGTGGGTGACCGAACTGCTGATCAGCCCACCTTGGGGCGTCGTCGGATACGCCGAGGGCGCGGCCGCCGCCGCGATCTCCACGATCGCCGAACTACATCAGCAACTCTCCCCGGGGGATCCGCCGTCAATCGGCGCCTGGGACAGCGCCGCCCGCGCTGCGCGAGCGATCAGCAGCGCGCTGCCCGTGGGCGCCGAGCGGTACGCCGTCCGGGCCGCTTATCAATCGACCGCACTCGTCGAGACCGACGACTGGGACACGCTGGATGCCGTGACCGGCAACGCCCTGCGCGCCCACAGACTGGCGAACATGGATACCGGAACCGGCCATATCGTGGACGTCACGCGCAACGCGATTCGCTCATGGCGTCGGCTAGCCGGGTTAAGTAACGGCGGCGCAAGGGCTGACAGCCTGAATCAGCTCTGGCGGTGAGCATCCCGTCGCAGCCGCACCGCCCGGCTGACCGCCGTCGCCGACGCCAGCACAGCCATTACGGACAGAATCACCGCCGAGGTCGCGGACCCGACCGTCGCCAGGATCAGCGGCAGGCTGAAGCCGACGTAGGTGACCACGTAGAACACCCCTGTGAGGGCACCGCGCAGGCGTTGCGGCGCTGCGGCTTCCAAATCAATCAAGCCCTCGCGTAGCAGAAGCCCGGATGCGCACCCCAGCACCAGGAACACTGGCAGGCTCAACGCCGGCGTCATGGTCAGCGGTGCGACCGCGGTTACCGTGTAGCCGAGGGCGGCCAGCACTGCGCCGATGGTGCCGGCTCGAGGCCCCCATCTGCCCGCGCGGGCGACGCCCTGGATGAGCCCGCTGGTGCCATTGACGATCAGCGCCGCGGTGCCCGCAGCCATGGGAGCCGCGAGCCCCGTGTGTACCCGGGTAGGGATCGTGACGAACCCGAGTGTCGCGGAGGCGAACACCCACGGCGCCAGCGGCAGGGCCCAACTCAACGCCCGCGCGGTCCCCTGCGGCGCCGGCGTCGACGGCTCCGAGTCATGCGCTGTTGCCGGCGATCTCACGTCCGCGCGCTGCGCCGCCACGATGGTGGCGAATGTCGCCACCATGACGATCGCGGCGGCGACCCCGAACGACACCCCGATGCCGGATTGTCCGGCCCAGCCGATGACCCCTCCGGCGAACGGGCCGATGGCGAAACCGGCCGTTAGTACCGCTCCGGCGGCGGCGGCGCCGGCGGGACCTTTTAGATCGGAGGCCCATGCGGTGCAGGAGGTCATTACAAGACCCACGCCGAGCCCGACGATCAAACGCCCCACCAGCAATACGTCGGTTTGCTGCGAGAGCAGCATCGCGACGGTGCCCACCAGGGCTGTCGTCGAACCGGCCAGTGCCACCGATCGGCGCCCGAGCGCATCCGACGCGCGCCCGCCGATGAGCAGGCCGGGCAGCAACCCCACCGCGTAGATCCCGAAGATCGCGTCG
>Ga0318515_10000908_pt1 | contig 9806 bp, 8 predicted proteins | sample GRESIP176b2f19_FD_202499 | JGI IMG/M metagenome (GOLD analysis project Ga0318515, IMG submission 202499) | Tropical soil microbial communities from Luquillo Experimental Forest, Puerto Rico - GRE.SIPMG.176b2f19 | ecosystem: Environmental > Terrestrial > Soil > Tropical forest > Bulk soil | place...
CGCCAGCGGACCCCTGGCCGGGCTGCCCGTGTGGGGGACAGGCGGGCTCACCGTCGTCACCCGGGGGGCGATGACCAACGGGGCGACCTCGACCCAGGCCAACGGCTTCTTCGGCGCCAACCTCAAGTACGCGGGCTACGACGCCATCGTGGTCCAGGGCCAGGCGCCCGACTGGGTGTACCTCTTCGTCGACGAGGACCGGCTGGAGTTGCGGGACGCCCGCCACCTGGTGGGCAAGGACACCTGGGAGACTCAGGACGCCCTCCACGCCGAGCTGGGGCACGCCGGCCACATGCTGAGCGTGTACTCCATCGGTCCGGCCGGGGAGAACCTCGTTCGCTTCGCCGCGATCCAGGGTGACTACGGCCACGTGGCGTCCAAGAACGGCGTGGGCGCGGTGATGGGGCAGAAGCGGCTCAAGGCGGTGGCCATCGTGCGGGGGACGCGCGCGCTCCGGGCCGCCGATCCCCGCGGCCTCGTCGCGGCCGCCGACGAGATCGCCCACGACCTCCGGACGAACCCCGCCGCCCGGACGCTCTACGAGTACGGCACTCTGCCCGGGGTCGTGAACCTCCACGGGCTCGGGGCGCTGCCCATCAAGAACTACACGACAAGCGTGGCGCCGGCCGGCGTCGACATGAAGCAGTGGGAAGCGCCGGCGCTCCGGGAGGGATTCGATCACCGTGGCCACCAGTGCAACTCCTGCGGCATGCACCACTGCCACATGCAGGTGCTGCCACGAGGGCGCTACCAGGGCGCCATCGTCGACGAGCCGGAGTACGAGGGCTGGTCAGGCGCAGGCTGGACGATCGGGTGCACCGACCCGGTGGCCGTCTCGTGGCTCAACACTCAGCTCGACCGGGCCTGCGTCGACGTGAACGAGTTCGGCTGGCTCTGCGGCTGGGTGATGGAGTGTCAGGAGAAGGGTCTGATCACCGAGCCAGACCTGGGTTTCCGTCTGCACTGGGGGGACGCCGAGGGCGCCGACCGGCTGCTCCAGCTGATCAGCCGCCGCCAGGGCTTGGGCGATCTCCTGGCCGAGGGCACCAAGCTGGCGGCCGAGCGCCTCGGCGGCGCCGCCGCTGAGTGCGCCATCTACACCGGCAAGAACGCGTCGCCGCGTGGCCCCGATCATCGCGCGCGCTGGGACGAGATGCTCGATACCTGCACGGGCTCGACCGGCACCCTGGAAACGGGCCCTCCGGTCCATCCAGCCGAGCTGGGCCTTCCCGCTCGGATCAACCCTTTCGACGGCGAGCAGGTGGCCCGGCAGACCGCGGCGCTGAACGGTCGCCGCCACTTCGAGGACTCCCTGGGGGCGTGCATCTTCACGACCCGCACCTACCTCGAGAACCTCGCTCGGACGGTCTCGGCGGCCACCGGGTGGAGCTTCGACAGGGACGAGGCCATGCGGTTCGGCCGGCGGGTCGGCGCCATCTTCCGGGCCTTCAACCTGCGCTGCGGCATCGGCCCGGAGCTGGAGCGCCCGTCCCACCGCTATGGCTCGGCCCCGGTCGACGGGCCCGCCAAGGGTCAGGACATCGCCAAGCAGTGGGACCGCATGGTCGACCTGTGGTACGAGGGCATGGGCTACGACCGGGCGACCGGACGACCCAAGCCCGAGACCCTGCGCGCCCTCGACCTCGAGTGGATGGTGCCGGCGCTGTGGGGGTCGAGCCACTCCGCCTCGCGCTGACCGGCGACCGGCCGACGGCGCGAGTGACGCCGCGCGGGCCGGCGGCTGGAGCCATCGCGAGCGGACGATGACCGTTCGCGTGGACGTCATCTCGTGGGTCAACCGGCTCGCCGGCGGCCCGGGCACGGGTGAGGTGACCCTCACGGAGGAGATCTCGCCGGGCGCTACCGTCCGCGCCGTGCTCCACCGGGTCGGTGAGCGACATCCCGAGCTGGGTCGAGCCCTCTGGAACCCCGTCCGGCCGCTCGAGCTGGGGGACAACATCGAGGTGATGGTGAACAACGCCGTCCTCGGTGTCACGCACGACCTGGACTCCGCGGTCTCGGCCGAGGATCGAATCGCTCTGCTCGGTCAGTACATGGGCGGGTGACCCTCGGTTGTGCGCGCCGAGGGGGAAGCCGGACGTAACCCTCGGCCCATCCACCGGCGCCTCGGAACCGTCGAGTCAGCCCGCGAGTCGCCGCTGGCAACTGACGGTCCCTGCCGTCGTCGCGCTCGCCACCTCCTTCACGTTCGTCCCGGCCCGCAACAACGGGCTCGTCACCTGGGACAACGCGCGGATGTTCCTCCGCAACCTCGAGTTTCGTGGGCTTGGGGACGCGCAGCTCTGCTGGGCCTGGACGACCAGGCTCCTCGGGGAATACATGCCGGTCACCCGGATGACCTGCGAGGACGCCCTCGGCGCGGTCCGCGAGTCGCAGGGGCGGGTTGGGTCAGCCGTTCCGCGCGATCGTCGCGCCGTCACGCAGTGGCCGACCCATGGCCCGTTTCGAGTGGACCTCGGGCAGGCGCTCGCCCGGGCCGGTCGTCTCGAGGAAGCGCTGACCGGGCTACGCACCGCGGTGGCTCCCTCTTCATCGAACCGGACGAGCGGTTTTCCCGCATAGGCGACGCCCACCCGCGCCTGGGCGTCGTCCTCTTCGCGCTGGGCGAAACGGCCTCGGCGGAGAGGGAGTACGAGGCCGCGCCCCGGCTCGATCCCCGTTCGGCGGTCGCCCACTACGACATGTGCCTCCTGCGCGAGAATCAGCGGTGCGGGGACACGGCGGTGATTCACTACCGGCGCGCTCTGGAGGCCGATCCCCAGCTCTTCGAGGCGCCGGCGCGGCTGAGCCGGCTCCTGACGGTGGCTCCGAGCGCCCTGGGCGGGGACCGGGAGGGCGCTTCTGGTAGACTACCGTAGTCGCGGCGCGACGATGGCCGTTGGGCAGTCGTCCGCGCGAGGGAGGTAGCGTGCCGGACTCGGCGATGCTCGGACTGTTCGTGGTGGCGGCAGTGGTGCTCCTGGTGACCCCGGGACCCGCGGTGATGTACATCGTGGCCCGCAGCGTGGAGCAGGGGCGGGGAGCGGGTCTCGTCTCCGCGCTCGGCATCCACGTCGGGACGCTGGCGCACGTGACGGCCGCCGCCTTCGGCGTCTCGGCCCTCCTGGCCTCCTCGGCGCTGGCGTTCGCCACGGTGAAGTACCTCGGCGCCGCCTACCTCGTCTACCTCGGCGTCCGCAAGCTCCTCGAGCGAACGCCGCCCGCCGCCGGCCGCCCAGTGGCGCGGCGAAGCCTCGGTCGACTGTTCGGCCAAGGAGTGGTCGTGAACCTGCTGAACCCCAAGACCGCTCTCTTCTTCCTTGCCTTCCTGCCCCAGTTCGTGGATCTGGCGCGAGGCGGCGTCGCGGGGCAGATTCTCCTGCTCGGCGCGATCTTCGTTGGTCTCGGAATCGTGAGCGACGGGCTGTGGGCCATCGTCGCCGGAAGCGCGGGGAGCTGGCTCCGGCGGAACGGTTGCATCCTGCGCGGGGAGCGCTATATCAGCGGGACCATCTTCATCGGCCTGGGCCTGACCGCGGCGCTCGCCGGTGACGCCCGCAAGTAGCCGCCGCCCGGAGCCTCCCGCTCCGATAAGCAATCGCCGGGCGCGAGCTCCGGCGGGAGCGGCGAATGGCGAGAGGCGACCCGGGCGCGGTTAGCCGGCGACGTTCCGGAGGAACGCCAGGACCGCGCTCACGACCTGATTCATGGTCTCGTTGGCGCCACGGGCTCGCACCGATGGCGCGAGCGAGTGGTCGGCCTCCGGGATCCATTCGATACGGATCTGGGGCGAAAGGTCGTAGCCGGCGACGTCACTGGGCGTGCCAAACGGGTCGCGGGTTCCCTGGACGATCAGCGTCGGTGTCCGCAGGGTGGCGAGGTGCGCGGTGCGCAGGCGAGCGAGTTGGCCGGGTGGGTGGAAGGGGTACCCGAGACAGACGAGGCCCCCGACCGCCGCCTCGTCGGCGACCAGACTGGCCATTCGTCCGCCGAGTGACTTGCCGCCGATCACCAGGCGCCCGCCGCCTCCCAGGCCGGTGATCACGTCCAGCCAGGCCTGGCGCAGCACGGGCTCCCGATCCGGAGGCCGCCGCGCCCCGGTCTGGCGCCGCGCGCGCATGTAGGGGAACTCGAAACGCACCACGCGCAGGCCCCCGCCCGCGAGCCCTCGCGCGATCGCGTTCATAAACGGCGTGTGCATCGGCGCGCCCGCCCCGTGCGCCAGGACCACGGTCAGAGGAGCGGCTTCGGGCCCGTCGACGAGCAGGTCGTCGGGCGTTGGCACGACGGTCAGGTCGCCTCCCGCACGGCCGCGATGGCGCCAGGGCTCTCCAGGGCCGACAGATCGCCGGGCTCCTGGCCCAGATAGGTCGCCCGGATCACGCGCCGCATGATCTTGGCGCTTCGGGTCTTCGGCAGTTCGCGGGCGAAGAGGACCCGGTCGGGTCGGATCGCCTTCCCCATGTGCCGGGTCACCCGCTCCATCAGCTCCAGCCGGAGCTCTTCGGACCCCGCCCGTCCGGGCTTGAGAACGACGACACAAAGAACGGCCTCGCCCTTCACCGGGTGAGGGATGCCGACGACCCCTGCCTCGGCGACGGCCGGGTGGCCGACGAGCACCGACTCCACTTCGGCCGGTCCCACGCGCTTCCCGGCGATCTTGAGCGTGTCGTCGGAGCGCCCCTGGATGAACCAGAACCCGTCGTCGTCCACCAGGGCCCAGTCGCCGTGGACCCACACGTCCGGCCAGCGCGACCAGTAGGCGTCGAGGTAGCGCGCGTCGTCCTGCCAAAACCCCTTCGTCATCCCCGGCCACGGTCGCGTAACCACCAGCTCGCCCACCTGGCCGCGGACCGGGCGTCCGTCGTCACCGTAGACGTCCACGGCCATCCCCGGGATAGGCCCGGCAAACGAGCACGGCTTGATGGGAGCGATCGGGAAACAGCCGAGGATGCCCCCCGAGATCTCGGTGCCGCCGGTGTAGTTGATGATCGGTAGCCGGCCCTCGCCAACGGTGTCGAAGAGCCAGCGATAGGGAGCCGGGTTCCAGGGCTCGCCGGTCGAGCCGAGGAGACGGAGGGCCGAGAGGTCGTGGCGGCGGACCCACTCGTCGCCGTGGGGCATGAGGGCGCGGACCGCGGTGGGCGAGAGGCCCAGGACGCTGACGCGGTGCCGCGCGGCCAGGGCCCACAGCCGGTCGGGGGCCGGGTGATCCGGGGTGCCCTCGAAGACCACGGCCGTCGCGCCGAGGGCCAGCGCGGCGGTGAGGAGCCACGGTCCCATGAGCCAACCGAGATCGGTGAGCCAGAAGACGCGGTCCCGCTCGGCCACGTCGAAGCAATAGGCCATGTCGTGGGCGGCCTTCAGCAGAAAGCCGGAGTGGGTCAGAACGGCGCCCTTCGGCCGCCCGGTCGTACCCGAGGTGTAGATGATCAACGCCGGATGGTCGGGGTCGAGCGCCTCGGCGGGCGCTGGCGTCGCCGGGGCCGGGCTCTCCGCTTCCACCGCCTCGTGCCACCAGCGATCGCGCCCCGGGGTCCAGGGAACGTCCACGCCGAGACGGCGATGAACCAGGACGTTGCGGACCGTCGGCGATGCGGCGACCGCCTCGTCGGCCACGCGCTTCATTGCCACCGTCTGGCCGCGGCGCCGGAACGCGTCGGCCGTGATGAGCAGCTTCGCGCCGCAATCTTGAAGCCGTGTGGCGACTGCCAGCGCCCCGTACCCCGAGAAGCATGGCGTGTAGGTCGCGCCGATCCGGGCGACCGCGAGGACGGCGACCGCCGCCTCCGCGCTCATCGGCAGGAAGATGCCCGCGGTGTCGCCGGAGGCCAACCCGAGCCGCCGGAGCGCTGCCGCCAGCCGATCCACCTCGCGGGCCAGCGCCGCGAAGGTCAGCGTTCGCACCGACCCGTCGTCGGCCTCGGCGATGAGCGCCGGGCGGTCCCGTCGCGGTCCGTCTAGATGCCGGTCGAGGCACGTCTCGGACAGGTTGAGGAGGCCGCCGTCGAACCAGCGCGGCCACGCGATGCCGCGGCTCGCGTCGAGAACCCGGCGGTACGGTCTCTGCCAGCGGATCCCGAGGTCGCGGACGACGGCGTCCCAGTACCACTCGGGGTCCGCCACCGACCGCCGCTGCAAGTCGGCCAGCGACCCGAGGTCGTGCGCGGCCATGAAGCACCGCACCCGGGCCTCGCGCGCCTGTTCGGGTGACGGCCGCCAGACGATGGGGTCAGCCGTGTCGGTCATGATCAGGCCCGAGCGGAGACGCGCCCTACTCCCGCCCCACGCACTCGGAGAGCGGTGTCGCGGCCTCGGAGACGGACGCCGCGACCCCGGGGTGGACGATGCGCCCGCGCCACACGTTGACGCCCTTGGCCAGGACGGGGTTATGGCGCACCGCCGCGACCACCCCTTTCTGGGCCAACTCGAGGACGTAGGGCAGCGTCGCGTTGGTCAGCGCGAACGTTGAGGTCCGAGGGACCAGGGCCGGCATGTTGGCCACGCCATAGTGGACGACCCCGTGGATCCGGTAGATCGGCTCGGCGAGCGTGGTCGCGTGAACCGTCTCGATGCAGCCGCCCTGGTCGACGGCCACGTCCACGATGACGGCGCCCTCCTTCATCGTCCTGACCATCGTCTCGGTGACGAGGACGGGGGCGCGGGCCCCCGCGATGAGGACGCCCCCGATCAGGAGGTCGGCTCGCTGGACCAGTCGCGCGAGGTTGAAGGCGTTGGAGACGACGGTCACGACCCGGCCGCGGAAGAGATCGTCCACCTGACGGAGGCGGTCGACGTTCACGTCCAGGATCGATACGTCCGCGCCGAGGCCGACCGCCATCTTGACCGCGTTCAAGCCGACGACGCCGGCCCCGATGATCACGACGTTCCCGGGCGGCACGCCCGGGACGCCCGAGAGGAGGATGCCCCGGCCACCATGGGCTTTCCCGAGATAGAAGGCGCCCTCCTGGACGGCGAGGCGCCCGGCGACCTCGCTCATCGGCGTGAGGAGCGGGAGGCTCCCGTCGGCCCGCTGGACCGTCTCGTAGGCGAGGGCGATCGTGTCAGCCTTGCGCAGGGCCCTCGTCAGCTCGGGGACGGCCGCCAGGTGGAGGTAGGTGAAGAGCACCTGGTCAGCGCGGAGTCGTGAATGTTCGGAGGTGATGGGCTCCTTCACCTTGAGGACGAGGTCGGCGTCCGCCCAGACGCGATCGGGCGGTCGGAGCGTCGCCCCGACCGCCGTGTAGTCCTCGTCGCGGATACCGCTCCCGAGGCCGGCGCCGGGCTCGACCAGGACCTCGTGGCCGTGATCCACCAATGCCTGGGCACCAGGGGGGGCCAGAGCGACGCGCTGCTCTCCGGATTTGATCTCGCGAGGGACCCCGATGATCACGCGATCCGTCTCCGTGGCGACGCCGGGTGGCCCCTCAGCGTCCCTCGCCGTCGCGTCGGGGGTCGCGGGGGAAGTTGACCGAGGCGCCGTCAGCCACGAGCCACCCAACGTGACCCAGGATGATGACGCCCCGGATTGCGGCTAAACCCGGCGCCGCCCGTCGAACAATGGCGACGCAGCCCGGACCCCCGCTCGGCCACACGCGCGGGGGCGGACCTCCCTGTCTGTCTGGGCACAGGGTGGCGGGGTCGAGATGCGCCCCGCCACCCTACCACTCCTTACTTGGGCTGCGGCACGATCCGCATGTACGGCTTCGGCGCCTTCCAGCCTCCTGGGAACTTCTCCTTGGCCTCAGCATCGGAGACCGTCCCGCTGATGATCACGGCGTCACCCTGCTTCCAGTTGACGGGGGTCGAGACCTTGTGCTTCGCCGTCAGCTGGCAGGAGTCTAGGAGGCGCAGCACCTCGTCGAAGTTGCGGCCAGTGCTCATGGGGTAGGTCAGCATCGCCTTGACCTTCTTGTCGGGTCCGATGACGAACACGGAGCGCACGGTTGCGTTGTCGGCCGGCGTGCGACCCTGGGACGTGGTCCCGGCGGTTTCGGGCAGCATGTCGTAGGCTTTGGCCACCTTCAGCTCGGGGTCACCGATCATGGGGTAGGTCACGGCGTGCCCCTGGGTCTCCTCGATGTCCTTGGACCAATTCCGGTGGTCGCTGACGGAGTCGACGCTGAGCCCGATGATCTTGCACTGGCGCTTGTTGAACTCCGGTACCAGTCCGGCCATGTAACCAAGTTCGGTGGTGCAAACCGGCGTGAAATCCTTCGGATGCGAGAACAGGATGGCCCACCCGTTGCCGATCCACTCGTGGAAGTTGATCGTGCCCTGAGTGGTCTCCGCCGTGAAGTTGGGAGCGTCGCTGTTGATTCGGAGTGCCATAGGTTACCTCCAGCCCGTGACAGCTTGGTCAGGATCGAGGTGCGGCTTCCACGCCCCACTCCCGATGCCGAGGACAATCCAACCACCAGGCTGTGATATTGCCACATCTTGGGCCTGCCCGCACCGGGGCGGGTACGGCCCGGAAGACCCTCTTCGCCCGCTGCGGTCGACCGGCCAGGGCGCCGGCCCGCGCCCCGCGACCGCCTCGCCCGAACGCGCTTGCTGGTCGGTCGGCGCTCCGATGGCCCCGGCGGTCACCCGGCCCGCTCCGCGACGCTCTCGCGGGCGCGCCGGAGCCGCTGGTCGAAGTCGAAGCTCTCTCGGGCCGCCCACTGCAGGAGCCCGACCGGGACACTGACGGCGGCGATTCCTTCCAGCTCGTGCGGCAGGAGGCCGGCCTCCGGCGCGCCATCGGAGAGCGAGGGGCGCCGCGGCGAGCGGACCCGCCGGCTGGTGGCGGGCGCGCGCTCAGGCTGGCGGCGACCGGCGGCCGCGACGACCGACCGATGAAGCGCGCGGGTGGCCAAGAGCGGTCGGGGACTTCCGGCCGATGGCTGGCTCTCCGGCGAGGTGGCAATTCGCAGCAGCGCCCCGCGTCCACCAACACAGCCAAGCCTGCGATGAAGGCCAGTGGGCGCGTCACTCGACACCGGTCCTCCCGTCGCTTCATGCACCCAGCCGGCTGGTCGAGCACGCCGCCGATGTTACCCAAGCGCCCGGGGCGCTACGAATACCAGGTCGTCCCGAAACCTCATGCGCGCTCCGAGGCGACCGGCATGCACACATCCCGGATTCCTCCGGGGATTCCCCGTCGGGGATCCGGACTTCCGTCATCACGGTCCAGGCGCCACACTCGGTGACAGTCCCGATCCGCTCTCTCTAACGAGCACCACCACGGAACGCGCCTCTGTCCGGTAGCTCTGACCGGGCACTGATGGTGCGGACTCCCAGAGCACGATGTCGTCGGGGGCGTCGAGCGCCGTGTCAATCCATCGGCGCCACGGGTTGCGGCCACCGTCAGGCACGGGTGGCAGGGCGAAGTCAAGTGGCTCCCAGTACGCGTTCAGGATCAGGTGAACCAGGAGACGCTCCTTCCGGAGCTCGGCGGTAAAGGCCAGACTGTGCGAACACTCGCGCCAGTCCGGCTGATGGAGCTTGACGCCGTGCCACGCCTTGTTCGCCGTCCGGATCAGCTCGTTCAGGGTCACACGCTGGAGCTCGTGCTCCACGTCGCGCAAGAGACGTCTGGCGTTGAGCAGCGTGACGAATCGATGCACGTCGGCGTGCTTCACGAGGAGCGTCCAGTCGAACCAGCTCGTCTCATTGTCCTGACAGTAGGCGTTGTTATTGCCATGCTGGGTGCGCCGCACTTCGTCGCCCATCAAGATCATCGGCATACCCAAGGACAGCAGGGTGACGGTGAGGAGATTCTTCACCTGTCGGTTTCTGAGGTTCTCCACGGCGGGATCCGCCGA
>Ga0318515_10000909_pt1 | contig 9804 bp, 6 predicted proteins | sample GRESIP176b2f19_FD_202499 | JGI IMG/M metagenome (GOLD analysis project Ga0318515, IMG submission 202499) | Tropical soil microbial communities from Luquillo Experimental Forest, Puerto Rico - GRE.SIPMG.176b2f19 | ecosystem: Environmental > Terrestrial > Soil > Tropical forest > Bulk soil | place...
ATGGCGCTGTACCCGAGGCCCGAGGTCGCGCTGACGTAGTTCGGCAGGCTGGGGTGGGAGACGTTGTGATAGTTGGTGGCCAGCCCGCATTCGGTGGCCAGGGAGTTGATGTACGGGGCCTGGGACGAGCCGATGATGGTGTTGTAGCTGTGGTTTTCCATCCAAATCCAGATCACGTGCTTGTAGCCAGGCGCCGTGGCCTGCGTGCCGCACGGCGCGCTGGCGGCCGTCGTCGGGGGCGCCGGCCTGGCGACCGCCGCCACGGCGGTCGGTGCCCCTGCCAGGAGGGGCAAGGCTGCCGCGAGGGCAAGCAGTCTGGTCCGCATCGAAACCTCCGGGTGATCGTGGGACTGCTGCCAGTCTGCGATCGCCCTCGCGGGCCGGCCCCGGATGCGGAGAAAGCCTTACCGGCCGCTCATCGGGTATTCACCCGGGGCATGCCTACCGTGCAAGCGCCCCCATCGGGTCCCAGGCCGGCAGCACGATCGGCTCGGTGTCCAGCGCGGCCTGGAGGTCGGCGGGGAGCGCGGAGCGGCGTGCCGCGATCTCGAACACGTACTCGTCGAACCACGAGTCGTTCATCGTGTAGAAGCCGTCCTTGCCCTTGTCGGCGCCCCAGCTGTTCTCCACCCGCCACTTGCGGGTGGCGCCGTCGAGGACGTCCACGCCGGTGAACAGCATGGCGTGGGTCATCTGGGTCTCGTGGTAGAGCAGCCGGTCGGCCTTGCCGAGGGTGAAGGCGGTGTCGTACACCCCGGCGTAGTCGTACAGGCGGGCGTCCCAGATCCCGTACTCGGTGCTCATCATCGGGCCGACATCACAGCCGAACCAGACCGGCTCGCCGCCCTGCAGCGTCTGGGCGGCGATGTCCTTCATCAGCGGCATGCCCACGTTGAGGTAGATGACCGGCGGCGCGCCGAGCACGTTGCCGAGGTACTGCACGGTGAACGTCCGGCCCTCCGGGCTCGACGGGCGCGGGTCGTGCACCAGGCACACGTACTCGTCGAGCGGCAGGTCCACGTAGCGCTCCGCGAACTCCCGCGGGGTGAGCACCCCGTCCCGGTGGAACTCGCGGTCCTTGTCGGTCCACTGCCAGTCGAATCGCTCCGGCGGCGTGCCGAGGTGAATGCACAGCACCCGGTAGACCACCCGGAGCACCTCGGCCTTGGCGGCCCGCGCCGCCTCGATGCCCCCGGCGGCGAACGCCGCGCGCACCGACTTGGCCCCCTGCCGCAGCAGGTTACGCAGTGCAGAGTTCATCGGGCCGGTGTCGCGGGAACTGTGGGTCTCCGGCATGAACGCCTTGGGCACCAGGCCGTGCTTGGCGACGATGGCCACGAACATGTTCCACTGGCCGCCGTCCTCGGCCGGTGAGTCGAGCAGATGGCCCACGACCCGGTCGCCCAGGTCGCAGCCGGCCGTCTCGACGATCGCCTCGAGGTAGTAGTTGGCCCGCTCGATCTTGTCCCAGAACATGGCGTAGTTCTGGGAGAACTCGAACTCCTTGAGGCCCATCTTCTTCATGGCGCCCACGCGCAGCAGGTTGAGCCCGGCGAACAGCCAGCACCGGCCGCTGCGCTCCTGGTTGGTGACTTTCCAGTCGTCCAGCAGCGTGGACATGAAGTGATCGGTGCTGTTGACGATCTCCCGGTTGATGGCCACGTCGTCGACGGCCACCTGGGTCACCGCGTTCTGCGCCAGCCGGTATGCCGGATTCGCGGAGAAGTCTTTACGGAGCAGTTCCAGGTCCGCCGCGCTCAGCGCTCCATTCATCCAGCATCTCCCGCTTTCTTGGCCTCATCACCCCAACGCCATCAAAGTACCCCAGCGGGCCGACACCCAGACTGTGCTGGCCCGGGGGGGCGACCCCCCGGAACCCCCGCTGGCTCAAGGCCCCATTCCTTCGTCACCGAGCCTTGGCCCTGCCGGCCCGGGTTCACTGCTGGTGGCAGTGGCCAGCCGCCAGGGCAGCGGGGTCCGGGCGAACAGCAGGGTGAGCGCGAGCAAGATCATCATCGGGGCCCACCAGGTCCAGATGCCGCGCCAGGCACCCTGGGAGACGCCGGTCAGCACGCTCGCGACGATGCCCGCGGGGATCAGCCGGGACCACGATTGGCTGGCCACCACGAGCGCCACCGCCAGCGCGGGCCACAGGTAGTAGGACACCACCACCGGCTCGAATGCCCAGCGCAGCGCCAGCGCGAACGCGGCCCACCAGAGCACGTCGTAGAGCGTCCCGTTGTCCCACTCGGCGCCGCGGGCCGCGCGCCAGCGGCGCCCGGCCGCCACCGCGCAGCCGCAGGCCACGACGATCGCCACGATCCTCGCGGGTCCGGCCGCGATCACCCCGTCGCCCATGTGCGGGGACAGCGCCGCCCACGGGGTGGGGTGGTTGATATCCGGGAAATTGGGCTGGCGGGTCACCGCCGCATAGGTGGCGTTCCAGTTGGCCGCGGCCGCGGCGCCAAGCGCGATCGCGGCGGGGGCGGCGGCCCTGGCCAGGAACCCGGGCAACCGGCGCAGCGGCATCGCCATCGCCAGGACCGGCAGCGCGAGCAGCACCAGGGGCTGGATGGCGATGGCCGCCCCGGTCAGCCACGCGGACCGGCCCGGCCGGTCCCTGGCCAGCGCCAGGATGGCGTAAAGGAACAGCCCCACCGCCACCGCGTCCTCGGGATGGCCCCAGCGGACCGAGACGCTCCACAGCGTGGCCACCTCCGCCAGGGTGAGCGCGGCCCGCCGGAACCAGGGCGTGCCCAGGTGCTCGGCGATCGCGTCCGCGGCGAACAGGGTCACGGCCGACAGGATGACCTCGTAGGGCCCGGCGAGCAGCCAGACCGGCGGCTGCGGGTTGTGTGCGCTCTGTACGGCCAGCGGGATCCCGACCGCGTCGGCGACCGCGACCACGGGGACCAGGATGACCGCCGCGCCTGGCAGCGTGATCAGCCCGGTGGGCTGGGTGTACAGGCCGCCCAGGTGCAGGTGCAGCAAGCGGTCGGCGGCGGCCAGCGTCCCCCACAGGTCGTCGGGCAGCGCCCAGGCGGTCCTCCCGGCCATGGCCGGGCCCCACCAGGTCGTCGAGAGCATCCCGATGACCACAAGCGCGGCCGTGGCGATCAGTGGGAAGAGCCTGCGGGCAGCCCATGGCGCGGCCGGCCCGGGTCCGGCCCTGGCCGTCCCGGCGCCGAGCACCGCCAGCTTGCGGACAACCGTCACCGCGGCAAAGTTAGCGCACGTGGGCCTGCCCAGGCCAAGATGGGCTCCAGTACTTGGGGGGACGGCACGGCAGAGCGGAGCGGCGGTGGCCACGCGAACCGTCACATTGGCACGGATGAACCGGTGGGCGATCCTGGCCGGGTATGGCCTGCTTGCCGCCAGCACCCAGCTGCTGTGGCTGACCTACGCGCCGATCACCACCCAGACACACCGGGTGATGGGCGTCTCGACGGGCGCGGCCGGGGACCTGGCCGCCATCTTCCCGCTGATGTACGTGGTGCTCGCCCTGCCGAGCGGCCGCTGGCTGGACGCCCAGTTCGAGCGGGCGCTTTCGGCCGGTGCGATCCTCACCGCGGGCGGCGGCCTGCTGCGCCTGGCCGGTCCCACCTCCTACGGGTGGGCGCTGGCCGGGCAATTCGTGGTGGCCGCTGGCCAGCCGCTCGTGCTGAACTCGATCACCAAGGTCGCCGCGCGCTACTTCCCCGCGCCCGAGCGGACCGCGGCGATCTCGGCCGGCAGCGTGTCGCTGTACCTGGGCATCCTCGCGGCCGTGCTCAGCGGCGGCCCACTGTTCGACGCGGGCGGGCTGCGGCTGCTGCTCACTGTGCAGGCCCTCGTGGCGGTCGTCGCGGCGGCCTGGGTGCTGGTGGCGTTGCGCACCCAGGCGGCGTTCGGCGGGGATGCATCGGTGAGCGTGTCGCTGCGCTGGCTGTTGCGTGACCGGTTCCTGTGGGTCCTCGGCGGGCTGCTCTTCGTCGGGATGGGCGTGTTCAACGCGGTCGCGACCTGGCTCGACACGATCCTCGGCCACTTCGGCAGGGGCGGCGCCGCCGGGTACCTGATCGCGATCATGACAGTGGCCGGGATCCTGGGTGCCGCGGTGGTGCCGCAGGCCGTGGCCAGGTGGGACCGGCGGCGGGCGCTGCTGCAGATCACCGTCGGCGTCACGATCGTGGCGTTCGCGGTGATCGCGGTGGCCCATCCGGTGGGCTTTATCGCGGTGGCCCTGTTCGCGGAGGGATTTGTGCTGCTGGCCGCGCTCCCGGTGGTGCTCGACTGGTCCGAACTGCACACCGGCCCGGAGCGGGCCGGGGAAGCGGTCGGGTTCCTGCTGCTCGCCGGGAACCTCGGCGGGGTGGTCCTGGTGCTGATCATCCAGGGCGTGATCGGCAATCCGTACCTGTCCCTCGGCGTCTTGTCGGTGGCCGGGCTGGCCGGGCTGGTGCTGTCCACCAGGCTGCCCGCCCGGGTCGCCGGCGGCAGCTCTGCAGACCGCATGGGCGCCGGCGGCGCCGGCTGAAGGAGGCCTGACGGTGGAGGCAGACGAACTGGTGGCCGCCCTGCAGCGGCAATTGAAGCCCTACCGCGGCGAACTGCCGTCCTTTCCGCGGCTGCCGGAGGACGGCGTGCCACGGGCCGAGGTTGCCGGGCTCATCGAGCGGCTGGCCGCGGCCGAGGAGTCGCGCTGGCGCAACGGTTACGCCTCGGGCGCGGTCTACCACGGCGACCGGGACCACGTCGCCTTCCTCAACCGCGTGTACGCGGCCCAGTCCCAGAGCAATCCGCTGCACCCCGACCTGTGGCCGTCCGCCACGAAGTTCGAGGCGGAGATCGTCGCGATGACCGCGGACATGCTCGGGGCGCGGCACGCGGACCCGGCCGCCCCGATAGCCGGCACGGTCTCCTCCGGTGGAACCGAGAGCATCCTGCTCGCGATGAAGACCTACCGGGACTTCGCCCGGGCACGGCGGGGCATCGCCGAGCCGGAGATCGTCGCGCCGGTGACCGCGCACGCGGCGTTCGACAAGGCCGCGAGGTACTTCGACATGACCCTGGTCCGGGTCCCGGTGGACGCGGGCTTCAAGGCCGACCTGGCGGCCATGGCCGATGCCATCACCGAGCGCACCGCGGTCGTAGTGGGGTCCGCGCCGACGTTCCCGCACGGGATCATCGACCCGATACCGGAGATCGCCGCGCTGGCCGCCGAGCGGGGCGCTGGCTGCCACGTGGACGCCTGCCTCGGCGGGTTCATCGTGCCGTGGGCCGAGCAGCTCGGCTACCCCGTGCCGCCGTTCGACTTCCGGCTGCCCGGGGTGACGTCGATGTCCGCCGACACGCACAAGTACGGCTACGCGGCGAAGGGCTCCTCGGTGATCTTGTACCGGGGGAAGGAACTGCGGCAGTTCCAGTACTACACGACGACCGACTGGCCCGGCGGCCTGTACCTGTCGCCCACGTTCGCCGGGAGCCGGCCCGGCGCGCTGTCCGCCACCTGCTGGGCGGCGATGGTCTCCATCGGCGCGCACGGCTATACCGAGGCGGCCCGCCGCATCCTGGAGACCGGGGCGAAGGTGCGCGACGGCATCGCGGCCATCCCCGGCGTCCGGGTGCTCGGCGACCCGCTGTGGGTCATCGCGTTCGCCACCGAGGACGGCGTGGACGTGTTCCAGGTCCTGGAGAACATGTCCGGCCGGGGGTGGAGCCTGAACGGGCTGCAGCTGCCGCCGGCGGTGCACATCGCGATCACGCTGCGGCACACCCTGCCGGGGGTAGCCGGCCGGTTCCTCGCCGACCTGCGGGCGTCGGTCGAAGAGGCCCGTGCCAACCCCGGCGTCAGCACCGGGATGGCGCCGGTGTACGGCATGGCCGCATCGCTCCCCGCGGAACTGGTCCACGCGATGCTCGCCGCCTACCTCGACATCACCTTCGAGGTCTGAGGTGGCCCGCCACGTCCTGGCGATCGACCTGGGCACGTCGGCGCTGAAGGTGGCGCTGGTCTCGGTGACCGGCGAGGTGGTCGCCGCCGAGGAAGAGGCGCACCAGGTGAAACTGCTGCCGGGCGGCGGCGCCGAGCAGGACGCCGACGGGTGGTGGGCGCTGATCGGCCAGGTGTCCTCCCGGCTGATGGCACGCGGCACGGTCGCGGCCAGCGAGGTCGCCGCGGTCTGCTGCACCGCGCAGTGGTCGGGAACGGTGCCGGTGGACTCCGCGGGGCACCCGGTCCGCAACGCGATCATCTGGATGGACTCCCGGGGCGCGCCCTACGCCAGGCGGATCACCGGAGGGCCGGTGCGGGTCCAGGGCTACGGCCCGGACAAGCTGGCCCACTGGATACGGAAGACCGGCGGCATCCCCTCGCAGAGCGGCAAGGACCCGATCGCGCACATCCTGTGGCTCAAGCACGCCGAGCCGGAGTCCTACCGCGCCACCAGCCTGTTCCTCGAGCCGAAGGACTGGCTGAACCTGCGGCTCACCGGCCAGGCGGCCGCGTCCTTCGACTCGATCGCGCTGCACTGGGTCACCGACAACAGGGATCCGGCCCGGATCCGCTACGACCAGGCGCTGCTGCAGCGGGCCGGGGTGCCGCGGGAGAAGCTGCCGCCGCTGCGGGCCGCGACCGACGTACTCGGGCCGCTGCTGCCCGGGCCCGCCGCGGCGCTCGGCGTCCCGGCCGGCCTGCCCGTGGTCACCGGCACGCCCGACCTGCATTCGGCGGCGATCGGCTCCGGGGCCACCCGGGATTTCCAGGCGCACCTGTACGTCGGCACGTCCTCGTGGCTGACCTGTCATGTCCCGTTCAAGCGGACCGACATGCTGCGGAACATCGCCTCGCTGCCGTCGGCGATTCCCGGCCGCTACTTCGTCGCCGACGAGCAGGAGACCGCCGGCGCCGCGCTCACGTTCCTGCGCGACCGGGTGCTGTTCGACGGCGACCCGCCGCCGGGCGCCTACCGCGCGTTCGACCAGATGGCCGCCGGCGCTCCCCCCGGCAGTGGCGGGGTGATCTTCACCCCCTGGCTGTACGGCGAGCGGACCCCGGTGGAGGATCACCTGCTGCGCGGCGGGTTCCACAACCTGTCCCTGTCCACGACCCGCGACGATCTGGTCCGCGCCGTGTTCGAGGGGGTCGCGCTGAACACCAGGTGGCTGCTGAGCGCGGTGGAGCGGTTCACCAAGCGGCGGCTGGAGCCGATCCGGTTCATCGGCGGCGGCGCGCGCTCCGCCGTGTGGTGCCAGATCTTCGCCGACGTGCTTGGCCGGGAGATCGAGCAGGTCGCCGACCCGGTCAACGCGGGAGCCCGGGGTGTGGGGATGCTCGCCGCGGTGGCACTCGGCGAGCTCACCTTCGATAACATCCCCGACCGGGTGAGCGTGACCGCCAGCTACCGGCCGGATCCGGCCACCGCTGGCCTGTACGCCATGCTCTACGGCGAGTTCGTGGGGCTCTACAAGCGCAACCACAAGGCGCACGCCCGGCTGAACGGCGCCCGGTCCGGCTAGCGTGCGGCCAGGAGCATGACGCCGGCTCTGGGGAGAGCCTGCTCAGGCGGGCACGTCCGGAGCGCTGGCCACAGCGGGCAGCGCGGGCTCAAAGCGGGACGGCGCATCGCAGTAGCTGCGCACGGCCTCGGCGAACTGAGCGGCATGGAACCCGTCGACATACCGGTGGTCGAACGTCGCCGTCAGCGTCAGCATCGAGCGCACGGCGACCTCGTCGCCGACGGCTACCGGTGCCTTTCGGACCGCGCCGACGAGCACCAGCAGCGGCACCCGGTAGTAGTGCGCGAGCGGCGAGTACGCGTGGCCGATCCCCCACATGCCCACCGAGGTGATCATGGCACCGCCGAACGCCTGGCGCGGCATCCCGAGGCGGCTCAGGTCGAGGTTGAGGTCCGAGGTGAGCCAGGCCCCGATGTGCAATGCCGCGCGCAGTGCCCGAGGCGGCAGCTTCGACAGCATTGCCTTGCTGCGGCCCAGATCCGGGTCACTGCCCGCCTGGATCGTGGCGCAGCGCCGGGTGACTTCCCCGGCGATCTCAATCGCGGACTTGCGGTCGGCGTCGTGGATCTTCACGCCGGTCAGGTCCTGCCCTCCCTCGGAGGAGACGATAAAGAACACATCGACGCTGTCCCGCGGGTACTCACGGCCGTGGGCCAGCCGCACCTGGAGTTTCGGCACCGCGACCAGCCCGTGCGCCACCGCCCGGCCGATCAGATGGGTCATCGTGAGGTGCACGCCGGATAGCCGCCGGACATCCTCGATGTAGCTGAGCAGTGCGCCTGCGTCCAGTTCGAGGTCACCGAAGAACTGCGGATCGCTCGGGCGGCCCCAGGCCGCACCCGCTAGTTTCCGCCAGCCCTGCACCCGTCGCGCCATACCGGCACCTCCCCACGCCGTACCGAACCCTACGCCGATGCTGCGGCCGATCCATGGGCCGTTGGTCCCTCGTACCCTCGAAGGGGCAATGAGGCCGGGAGGAGGCGCGGGCATGGGCAACGGCCGGGCAGACGGACTGTGGGCGCCGCAGCGGCGGGCACTGACCGTGGGCCTGGTCCTGTCGATCACCTTCGTCGCGTCGGAGGCGCTGGCGGTGGTGACGGTGATGCCGGTGGCCGCCCATGACCTGGGCGGGCTGCAGCTGTACGGCTGGGTGTTCAGCGGGTTCATGCTGGGCAGCGTGATCGGCATCGTGCTGGCGGGCCGGGAGGCGGACCGGCGCGGGCCCGCGGTGCCGTTCGTGGCCGGGATGGTCTTCTTCGGCGTAGGGCTGGCCATCGCGGGCCTGGCTCCCACCATGGGCGTGCTTGTCGCGGGGCGGGTGCTGCAGGGCATGGGCGCGGGCGCGATCCCTTCGGTGGCCTACGTCGCGATCGGCCGGTGCCTGCCCGGGTCGCTGCGCGCCAGGATGATGGCGGTGCTGTCCACCGCCTGGGTCGTGCCCGGGCTGGCCGGGCCGGCGGTGGCCGCGGAGGTGGCGCGCGCGTTCGGCTGGCGGTGGGTGTTCCTCGGCCTGCTGCCGGTGGTGGCCGTGGCCGGGTCGATCACCGCGCCCGCCCTGATCCGCCTCGGCCCGCCCGGCTCCGCGAGCACCGGCGGGCCCAGGCTGATCGACGCGCTGCGTACCGCCGCCGGGGCCACGCTGCTGCTGGCCGGGCTCACGCTCGCGGCCGGGTCCGGCGAGGTGCTGGCCGGGTGCGCGCTGATCGTGGCGGGCGCGGTGATCGGGCTGCCGGCCCTGCGCCGGCTGGTGCCGCCCGGCACGCTGACCGCGCGTCGCGGGCTGCCCACGGTCATCCTCAGCCGGGGCCTGCTCACGTTCACGTTCTTCGGCGCCGACGCGTACGTGACCCTGGCGGTCACCACGATCCGCCACCACACCCCCGTGTACGCGGGCATCGCCGTCACCGGCGCCACGCTGTCGTGGACCGCGGGAGCCTGGGTGCAGGCACGGCTCAACGACACCTGGGAGGGCCGGCGGCTGGTCCGCATCGGCCTGGTGATCGTGCTGGCCGGCATCGCCGGCATGGTCGTGGCGCTGCAGCCTGCCATCCCGGCCTGGTCCGCCCTGGTCGCGTGGACCGTGGGCGGCCTGGGCATGGGGCTGGCCTATGCGCCGATCTCGCTGATGATGCTGCGCGAGGCACCGCCCGGCCAGGAGGGGCGGGTTTCCGCGTCGCTGAACCTGGCCGACGTGCTCGGCACCGCCATCGGCATCGGCATCGGCGGCGCCGCGGTGGCGGCCAGCACAGGCCACGACCTTCGCGTGGGCGTCACGGCCGCGTTCGCCGCGGCGGCGCTGGCTGGGAT
>Ga0318515_10000910_pt1 | contig 9803 bp, 11 predicted proteins | sample GRESIP176b2f19_FD_202499 | JGI IMG/M metagenome (GOLD analysis project Ga0318515, IMG submission 202499) | Tropical soil microbial communities from Luquillo Experimental Forest, Puerto Rico - GRE.SIPMG.176b2f19 | ecosystem: Environmental > Terrestrial > Soil > Tropical forest > Bulk soil...
CCCCTAGCGCAGCATCTTGAGCGCGTGCGATCGAGCCGCTCTGCATCCTCTGGTGCATCCCGGGCTTCCAGGGCCGGGGCCGGGCGCACGCGCTCAAGATGCTGCGCTAGGGGCGGGGTCCTCCTGGCCCGCCGTTCACCACTAGGGCGGGTGCCGCGCACGTCGGGCCCAAAATGACATCCGGGCCCTCCTCCCCAGCCATCCCCCGATGGGCCGGTTTGGAGAACCCGGAATGTTCTCGTCACGGACTCGCTGAGGTGCCCCGCTCCCGGAGGGAACGCGGCCTTTTGACGAGGCTCCGTGGCTATAAAGCGTATTCGCGCCCCGCGACCGGAACTGACAGGAGCATTTTTTCTCGACGAGAGTCTGCCAGAGAGGTCGCTATCACTCGACACGTGGGGAGGACTACGCGAGAATGACGCCGATCCCCCGCAGACACGATCAGAGGACCATGTCCGGATCGGATACGGGCCCATCGGCGCCTGAGGGTCTGCTGGCGGAGCTCTACGAGGAGCTCCGGGCGCTGGCTGCGCATCACCTGAGGGGAGAACGGCCGGAGCACACGCTCCAGCCGACCGCGCTCGTCCACGAGGCCTACCTCCGCATGCGGGCCCGGGAGGGGCTCGGGGTCATGCGCCGCACCCACTTCATGGCCGTGGCCTCGATCGCGATGCGGCACGTGCTCGTGGACCATGCGCGCGCCCGTGATGCCCTGAAGCGAGGCGGCGGGGTGACGCACGTCTCCGTGGGCCCGGAGAGCGCCATCACCGAGGACCGCACCGAGGACGTCCTGGCGGTCGAGAGGGCGCTGGAGAAGCTGGCAATCGAGGACCGCCAGGCCGAGCGCATCGTGGAGATGCGGTTCTTCGCCGGCATGACCGAGGCGGAGATCGCCGAGGTGCTGGGCTGCACCGACCGCTGGGTCCGCCGGCAGTGGGCGTTCGCGAGGGCCTGGCTGCGCCGGGAGCTCCAGGCGACCTGATCACCCGGGGCCGCGGGCGCGCAGCCCGCGGGGCTCTAGGGTCGCCCGACCGCCCGGGCGTGGGCCAGCGCGTCACGCTCGCGCCGGATGCGGAAGAGGAGCACCGAGTCGGCGTGCGCCTCCATGAGCACCTGCGCGCGGTCCAATGCCGCGTCGCCAGCCTCGAGCTGTCGGGCGTCGCCGGATGTGCCGAACCGGGCCCGGGCGAGCACGGCCTGGCGGATGCACACCCACCCAGCCTCGCGTGGAAGCGCGGTGGAAGGGAACGCGGGCGACGCCTCGCGGAGCCGGGCCTCGGCGTCGGCGAGCAGCTCGGTCCGGCGCCCGGCGAGCGAGAGCTCCGCCAGGACCTCGGCATCGAGCGATGCGAGCGAGGCCGAGGCTGCCACCGGAAGCTCGGTCCCGCGGAGCACCGCGAGCGCGGTGTCCACGTCACGGTGCCCTTGGCGGAGCAGCGTCTCGCGCCGGTGCGCATCCGGTGTCAGGCGGGCTCGATCGAGCGCGAGCCCCGCGAGCTCGGCCCGCGTTTGGACGAACACCCACGGCCGCTCGGGCCCGCGGTAGTCGGCCGAGGCGAGCAGGTAGCGCGCCGCGGAGTCGAGCACCGCGGGCGAGCCCGCCAGCGCGCCGTAGGCCCGGAGCGCGCGGCCGCGCTCGAAGAGCAGCGAGCCCAGCGCCGGCCAGTTCTGCATGAACGCCGCGCGTCGGCTGACCGCCGAGTCGGAGTAGGCCACGGCGCTCCGCGCGAGGGCCGTGTCGGAGCGGAACCGTGCGGCCTCGTCCGTGACCTCGGTGATCGAGTTGTAGAGGTAGGCGTAGGGGTCGGCCGAGCTCGGAGCGGACGGGCCGCCCACGAGCCTGCGCGGCGCCCCGCCGCGCAGGAACTCGCCCCTCGACATGCGAACCCAGTACTGTGCGTTCAGCACGGCGTTGCTCTCGCCCCAGAGCCGGTACTGCCCGAGGTAGGCCTCCGTGAGAAGCCCGTAGAGGTCGCGCTGCGGGACCTCGAGGTCCTGGAGCTGCGGCGTCTGGATGTCCTGCCGCCAGCCCGCGGTCGTGTCGGGGCCGAGCTGGATCGCGTGCTCGAGCGTGAGCGCGGACGTGCGGTAGGGCTGCATGTCCCACGTCAGCTCGCCGAGCAGGAACTGCGCGGTGCCCAGGTCCTTCTCGATCAGGCGCAGCATCAGGTCGTGGTGGCGGAGCGGCGGCACCTGCTCGATCAGGAAGCGCGCGCGCGAGTAGTCGTCGATCGCCTGCCGCATCCGGGACGGCGTGCGCTCGCCCTCGTAGAGGAGCGGCACGGCCTGCAGCCAGAGCCCCTCGGCCTCGCGGTAGGCGGCGAGGACGCGCTCGCGCGGCACCTTGCCGCGGCCGATCGCCACGAACCACACGACGGCGAGCAGGCCCCCGAACAGCAGCGCGAGCACCGCGGCGACCAGCGCCTTGCGCCGGCGCGACCATCGCAGCATGCGGCGCGCGAGGCTCGGGCCCCGCGTGCTCACCGGGCGGCCGGCGAGCTTCCGGCGCAGGTCGTCCGCGAGCGCCCGGGCGCTCGGGTAGCGGTAGCGGAGCTCCTTCTCCAGGGCCTTCGCGATCACGTGCTCGAGCGGGCCGCGGAACCTCGGGTCCGTGTCGCCCAACGAGGGCGGCTCCGCGGTGAGGATGACGTACATCGCGCGGTTGAACCCCACCGAGGACGCGTCGTACGGCAGCCGGCCCGCGCACAGCTCGTAGGCGATGATGCCGAGCGAGTAGACGTCGGAGGCGGGCGTGATGGCCGCGGGGTCGGCCTGCACCTGCTCGGGGCTCATGTACTGGGGCGTGCCGAGCAACTGGCCGAGGCGAGTGACGAGCTCCGTGGGGCGTTCGTCGCCGCCCGTGAGCCGCGCCACGCCGAAGTCCAGCACCACGGGCCTGCCGTCCGCGCGCACGAGGATGTTCGCGGGCTTCAAGTCCCGGTGCACGACGCCCTGCGTGTGCGCGTACTCGACGACGTCGCAGATCGTGGCCAGCAGCCGGAGCCGATCCTCGAGCCCGAGCCCCTCGCGCTTCGCGTACTCGTGGAGCTGCACGCCGTCCACGTACTCCATGGCGATCCACGGCTGGGACACGCCGCCCGCCCCGATCACCTCTCCGGCGTCGACGATGCGCGCGATGCCGTCGTGGTGGAGGCGTCCGAGGATCTCGGCCTCGAGCCGGAACCGCTCGCGCATCTCGGGGGACACCGCGCCCGCGGCGAGCAGCTTGACCGCGAACGGCCGGGCGTCCTTCTCGGCCAGGTGGACGACGCCCATGCCGCCGTGGCCGAGCTCGCGCACGATCCGGTACGGACCGATCGTGCCGCCGCTCGGCTCCGAGAGCCCGGCGAGCGCGCTGGCGCCGTCGAGCGGCTCGTCCAGCACCGAGTCGACCCCGCCGTGGAAGAGGAACAGCTCCAGCACCTCGCGGCGGAGCTGCTCGTCGCCTTCGCAGGCCGCGGCGATGAACGCGGCGCGCTTGGGGCGCGGCTCGTCGAGCGCGTCCATGAAGATCTGCTTCACGCGCGCGTGCCGCGACTCCGGCGGCGGCTCGGGCCGCCCCTGGGGTTCCTGCGGCTCCGGCGGGCCGTCCACTAGAAGTTGTCCCAGGTCCCCGGCGTCACGAGCTCCACCGAGTGCCCTCCGGGGTCGCGGAAGTAGAGGCTCTTTCCGCCGCGAGACCACGTCACGCGGCTCTCGATCTCGACGCCGCGCGCGGCGAGCCAGCGCTCCCAGTGCGCGAGCTGGTCCAAGGCGATGCCGATCGCGACGTGGAGCGGCCCCGAGCCGTCGTGCGGCGGGATCCAGCCGTCGGGCCAGCGCAGGCCCTTCGCGGTCTCCCCGCGGTGGAAGAGCAGCAGCACGGTGCCGCCCCCCGCGTCCACGGACACGAGCCGGTCGCCCTCGGCCATGACGCGCAGTCCGAGGACGTCCCGATAGAACGCCGCCGCGGCCCGCAGCGCTTCCACGCCGTCGAAGTAGAGCGCGGTCTCGACCACGCGCAGCACGGGTGGCGCGCCGCCGGGGCGAGCGGGCTCAGGCTGGGACATGCGGCCTCCGGCGGCGAACGCCGCGCGCGAACGGTCGCACGAGCCCGGGGGTGGCCCGGCGCGGGATGCCGGCGATCAGCGCGCCGGCGTGGGAGGGGAGTGCAGCGCTCCGGCGTCTCGAGCAGGAGGCTCGACCAGCATCGGTCGGCGCACGGCCTCCGGCGCGTCGCGCTCCCCGAACTCGGAGCGGCCGTGCGCCCGGAGCCGCGAGCGCAGCCACAGGAACGCGGCCACGAAGAGCGCCAGCGGCAGCAGCGACATCACGATCGTCATGATGAAGAACGCGAACCGGTTCGCCGGGTGGCCGCCCGCGCACGCGGCGCAAGCGAACGCCGGCGCGGGCAGCAACGTGGCGAGGAACGCGAGCCTGGAGATTCTTCTCATCGGTACACCACCAGCCAGAGGATGGGCCATACGAGCACCACGAAATACCAGAGGAGCTGGGCGGCGCCGAAGCGCGCCGGCCGGAACCGGCCGGCGACGAGCCCGGCCCAGCACCACGCCAGTATACCGAGCGCCACGACCGCGTGCAGCGCGTGTGTGCCGATGATGAGGTAGAAGAAAGACCCTACCTGGCTCGAGCTGAGCGTGAGCCCCTGGCGGAGGAGGCTCACCCACTCGGCCCCCTGGAGCGCCACGAACAGCACGCCGAGCACCAGGCCGAGCGTGAGCGGCAGCCGCGCCGCGCCGGGGCCGCGCCGGGTCGAGGCCCGGTGCGCCACCCACACGAGGACGCCGCTCGCCAGGAGCGCCGCCGTGTTGAGCGCGGTGCGCTCGAACGGGAGGCGCGGCTGGTCCACCGGCGGCCACAGTCCGGGCGGGACGGAGTTGCGGACGATCGTGTACGCCGAGATGAACCCGGCGAAGAACATGATCTCTGTGAACACGAACACCGCCATGCCGAACAGCGCGTGATCGGTGAACCCCCGCCGCGGCAGCGAGTGGACGACGTGCAGCTCAGGGCTTGTCATGCTCCTTCTGCTCCGGCGTTCCGCCCTCGTGGTGCTCGCCCGGCTCGATCGGCTTGGACGTGGTGAAGCTGTGGTGGAAGCCCGCGTCCTTCTTCCAGCTTTGGCCCACGCCCTTCTGCACGTCCGGCGCGAGCGCGCCGTAGAGCAGCACCATGAGCGCGAGCGCCACGACCAGCATCCAGTGCACGATCGGCTTCTCGATGTCCAGGTGCATGAAGTTCTTGGCCACCATGTACGCCTTGACCAGCGCCACGCCGAACGCGGTGCTCAGCATGACCCAGCGCCCGGCGATGTGCCCGAGCTTGGGCGCGACGATCGGACCCGCCACGCTCACCATCAGCAGCACGACGAGGATGCCCCAGATCATCACGTAGTTGCGGTGCGGGGCGTGCTCGTGGCCCGGCGGGTGGGTCGTTCCCTGGGCGGGCGCATGGGCGGTGGCGGTCATGGACGCGTGGTCTCCGGGACTCACTTGGCGATGTAGAGGAGCGGGAACAGGAAGATCCAGACGATGTCGACGAAGTGCCAGTAGATGCCCACGTTCTCCACGCGGTGGAGCTCCTGGTTCTTCCTGGCGCTGTTCGCGACCCAGGCGATCACGCACATGCCGGCGATGACGTGGAACGCGTGCAGCCCGGCGGCCGTGTAGTAGTAGGACCAGAACCCGCCCGCCTGGAGCGTGAAGCCCTCGCGGATCTCGTGCGTCCACTCGAACGACTTGACGATCAGGAACGTGAGCCCGCCGAGGATCGTGAGGTAGAGCAGGCGCGCCGCCTTGGCCCCGTTGCCCTGCTCGGCCGCCTGGTGGGCGAGCACGGCCGACAGGCTCGAGGACAGCAGCACCAGCGTGTTGAACGCTCCCAGCCACATGTTCGTGTACGCCGCCTGCTCGCCCCACTCCGGGTGGCCGAGGCGGTGCATGATGTAGCTCACGAGCACGCCGCCGAAGATCACGATCTCCGAGACCAGCACCCACCACACGGCCAGCCGGCCGGTGGGGATGTTCATGCTCGCGCGCTGCGTGGCGATGGTCTTCACGCTCATCGGCTCAAGCCCTCTCGTCCTGGGGCCAATAGTCGGTGTCACGGCCCGGGGTGGCGTACTCGTAGGGCCCCCGGTACACGGTCGGCATCTCGCGCCAGTTGCCGTGCGGCGGCGGCGAGTCCGCGGTCCACTCCAGCGTGTTCGAGCGCCACGGGTTCTTCTCGGCCTTCGGGCCGCGGATCCAGCTGTAGATGAAGTTGAACAGGAACACGAACTGGAACAGCAGCATGACCACGAGCGCCACCGTGGAGGTGATGCGCATGGATACGGCCCAGGGGTTCGCCAGGTCGGGGAAGTTCGTGTAGTCGTAGATGCGCCGGTGTTCGCCTTCCAGACCGAGGAAGAACATCGGGATGAAGATGAAGTTGAACGGGATGATCGTGCCCCAGAAATGGATCTTGCCCAGCGTCTCGTTCATCATCCTCCCGAAGATCTTCGGGAACCAGAACGTGATGCCGGCGAGCGTGCCGATGATGGCGATGGGGTAGAACGTGTAGTGGAAGTGCGCGACCACGAAGTAGGTGTCGTGGAAGAAGATGTCCGCGCCCGAGGCGCCGAGGTAGATGCCGGTCACGCCGCCGATCAGGAACTCGGCGATGAACGCCAGCGCCCACAGCATCGGCGTGGTGAAGCGGATCGAGCCGCCGTAGAGCGTCGCGATGTAGAGGAAGCACATCTCGGCGATCGGGATGGAGATGATCACGGTCGTGACCGTGAACACGTTCGCCATGCGCGGGTCGATGCCGGCCACGAACTGGTGGTGCGCCCAGACGAAGAACGACAGCACGCCGGTCGCCACGACCGTGTAGATGACGGTCTTGTAGCCGAACATCTTCTTGCGCGCGAACACGGTGATGACCTCGGCGACGATGCCCATCGCCGGCAGCAGCACCACGTACACCTCGGGGTGGCCGAAGAACCAGAACAAGTGCTGCCACAGGATGGGATCGCCGCCGCGGGCCGGGTTGTAGAAGCCTGTGCCCAGGTTCTGGTCGAACAGCAGCATCACCGCGCCGGCGATGAGCGGGCCCACCGACGCCATGAACAGCAGGCTCGCCACGACGATCATCCACACCGCGAGCGGCGTGTCGAACGCCCGCATGCCGGGCGCGCGCGCGTTCATCGCGGTGACGATGAAGTTGATGCCGCCGAGGAGGAACGCCACGAACTCGAGCGCCACGGCCGTCACCCACATGCTGCTGCCCATGGGCGTGAGGTTGTACTTGCCGACCGCGGAAAGAGGCGGGTACGCGGTCCACGCGCCGCCGAAGCCGCCGCCCGGCACGAACCACGACGCGATGAGGATCAGCGCGGAGAGCAGGAAGATCTGGTAGGAGAGCCGGTTGATGCGCGGGAACACCATGTCGTCGCAACCGCACATGAGCGGGATCAGGAAGTTGCCGAAGCCCGCGAGCAACACGGGCATCGCCACCCAGAACACCATGATGCTGCCGTGGTTCGTGATCAGCGCGTTGTAGGCGCCCGGGGAGACGCGGCCGAAGAACGGCACGTTCATGCCGGGGTAGGCGATCTGCATCCTGAACACGTAGGCCATGAACCCGGCGATCATCGCCATGAACATGCCGGTGAACATGTACTGCAGCGCGATCACCTTGTGATCGGTGGACCACAGGTACTTGATGAACCAGTTCGCCTCGGCGTGCCCGTGAGGCGGGTGGTGTTCGGGAGCGTGAGCGATCTCGGCCATGGTCCTTCCGTCAGTTCTTGGTGCTTGCGGGTGCAGCGGTGGAATCGGGGCCGGCGACCCCCGCATCGGCCATCGCGGCGTGCGCCTGCATCCAGGCGGCGTGTCGCTCCGGGGTCTCGATCGCGATGCGGCCGCCCATGACGCCGTGCCCGATGCCGCAGATCTCGGCGCACAGGATGTCGTAGTTGCCGGTCTTCGTGGGCTTGAACCAGCCGCTGATCGTGCGGCCCGGGATCGCGTCCTGCTTCAGGCGGAACACCGGCACGAAGAAGCTGTGGATCACGTCCTTCGACTCGAGCATGAAGTGATACGTCTTGCCCACGGCGACGTGGAGCGTGTCGCTCGTCCACACGTCGTCCGCGGTGTCGAGGACGCCGTCGGGGCCCGAGTGCTGGAACGACCACGTCCACTGCTGGGTCACGATGCGCACGGTGTCGTCCGCCGGTGGCATCGTCTGCTTGACCTTCACCCACACCCGCACCGCCATGACGATGATGACGATGTCGAAGACGAGGATGATCGTGTGCGGGATGTTGATCCAGCGTTTGAGCTCGGGCTCCTTGCCGGTGATGTAGCGCGACTTCACGCCGTCACGGGCGCGGAAGCGCCACAGGAGCCAGAAGAACATCCCCTCGGCGGCGAAGAACCAGAAGCCGGTGAGGATCGTGACCCAGAGGACGAGCTGGTCGATGTCCCACGAGAACGTCGAGGCGCTGGGCAGGTGGAGGAGCATGGCGCCGATCATCGGAAGATGAACAGGAACACGCAGCCCACGAACAGCACCACGCCGAGGACCGTGATCCTCATCGTCCAGCGGGCGGTGGTGTTCGCCCAGTCGTCTTCGAACGCATCACCGGCCATTCACGGGCTCCTTCTGCAGCGTGCGGATGTAGGCGACGACGTCGTGCATGGCCGTCGTGTCCTCGAGGGTCTGCGACATGGCCGCCATCTGTTCGCCCATGGCGTCTTCGGGGTGCGCGCCGCGCATGCCCGACTTGAACTTCTCGATCTGTCCGAGCATGTACCAGTCGTACTGGCGCTGGAGCGGCGGGGCGCCGAGCGCCTCGTTGCCCGAGCCGTCCTCCTGGTGGCACGTGATGCAGATCGACTGGTACCTCACGCGGCCGGCGGCGGTGTCGCCGTGCACCATGGCGAACACGGGCACGTGCGGCCGCATCGAGGCGACGTACTGGGCGACCGACGCGACGTCCCCCGGCCGGTAGAGCGCGCGCGCCATGGGCCGCATGCGCGCGCCGGTCGAGTCGCGGGGATGCGCGCCGCGCATCGACGTCCGGAAGTCCTCGAGCTGGCGCTCGACGTACCACTGCGGCAGCCCCGCGATCTCCGGCGCGGCGAGCGACTCGTTGCCGAGGCCGTCTTTCCCATGGCAGGGGACGCAATTGCTGTAGATCTGCTCGCCACGGGCAATGCCCGGACCGGGCGTCTGCGCGCAGCCCGCGGCCCAGGTCGTCGCGCACAGCGCCACGAGCGGGAGGAAGAATGCCTTCCGAGACAATGCCGCCTCCGGAGACGGGATGGGATGTCGCTCTCCTGCCTTGCGATCGCACTGCTGGACCCGCTCCGCACGGGGGGCCCCGGCCAACCTCGGACCTTATACACGAGGGGACTGCGGCGGGCAACCGCGAACGTGGGTCCAACTTCAAGCGGTGAAGCGATTAAGCCCCGTCGGAGTTGATCGTGCTCCTGAACGTCGCCCGACGACGACGGGTCAGTTGAGGGTCCGGTGCGCGCTCTCCTAATGTACGCGCTCCGCCGTGCGCTCCCACCGCTCGAGGTGCCCTTGGTCCGAACTCAGGTCTGCTCCGTAGTGCTGGTGCCCGCCCGCTCGGGGACGGGACACGCATGAACGAGACGGAACGGGATCGGCGCTGCTGGGAACGCGTGGCCGGGGGTGACCCGACCGCGTTCACCGAGCTCTACGATCGCTATGCCGACCTGCTGTACTCGCTGGCCCTGCGGATCGTCGGGAGCACGTCGGATGCCGAGGAGGTGCTGCAGGACTCGTGGCTC
>Ga0318515_10000913_pt1 | contig 9784 bp, 8 predicted proteins | sample GRESIP176b2f19_FD_202499 | JGI IMG/M metagenome (GOLD analysis project Ga0318515, IMG submission 202499) | Tropical soil microbial communities from Luquillo Experimental Forest, Puerto Rico - GRE.SIPMG.176b2f19 | ecosystem: Environmental > Terrestrial > Soil > Tropical forest > Bulk soil | place...
TCGCGGTGCTCCCGGGTTGCACGGGCCAGGGTCACTGCGAAGTTCACGGCCACCCCGTCTTCGCCCGTGACCGCGGCGGTGATCGCACGTTCGGCGGCGGCGTCCTGGTAGCCCAGGACCACCCGGCAGATCCGGTCGGCGATGGCGTGGCTCACCCGCGCGGTCCCGATCGCGTCGAACGGGTTCATGGCCGCGACCAGACGGAACCCGGCGTCCGCGCGAACCATGCCGAGCCGGGGGACGGCGATCTCACCCTCGGCAAGCACGGTGATCAGGACGTTGAGCGTCTCCTCCGGGACCCGGTTGAACTCCTCCAGGTACAACAGTGCGCCGGATCGCATTGCCCGCAGCAGCGGGCCGTCAGTGAAGGCGGCGGGTACGTACCCGTCGGCCAGTACCTGGGCAGGATCGTATTGTCCTATCAAACGTGCTGGCGTGAGTTCGGCGTTGCCTTCCGCGAACACCACGGCCTTGCCCGCATGACGGGCTATATCCCGCAGCAGCGTGGACTTGCCGGTGCCCGGCGGGCCCTCGATCACCACGTGCCGGCCTGTTTCCAGCGCGACCGTGAGGACCTCGCGCTCCCGCCGGAGCCCGACAATGGGCGGCGCGCGGCCCAGCGTGCCTGGTGGCCCGCTGGGTTCAGGGGCTGTCATGCAGGATCACGCCGCGGATGTTCTTCCCGTCGAGCAGGTCTTGATATCCCTGGTTGACCTGGTCGAGGGTGTACGTCGTGGTGATCAGCTCGTCCAGCTTCAGGTCGCCGGTCTGGTAGAGCTCCACCATCCGCGGGATGTCGTGGAACGGGTCGCCGGAACCGAACAGGCTCCCCTGGATGCGCTTCTCGAACAGGGTCAGGATCGCGCCCGAGACCTCAATCGTGTTCTTCATCGGGTCGGCCAGCCCGGTCACCACCACCGTGCCGCCCTTGCGGATCGCGTTGAACGCGTTCGTGACCACCTCGGAGGTCACGACCCCCACCGTGACGATCGCCTTGTCGGCGCCCACGCCGCGGGTCAGCTGGGTGATCAGCTCCTGCGCCTGCTCGGCGGTTTCGCAGCTGTGCGTGGCGCCGAGCTGTTCGGCGGCCTCGCGTTTGTTGGCCAGCGGGTCGATCGCCACGACATTCCGTGCGCCGGCCAGCGCGGCGCCCTGGACGGCGTTGATGCCGATGCCGCCGATGCCGTAGATGGCGATGGTGTCGCCCGGCTCGGTGGCCGCGGCGTGCACCGCCGAGCCGAAGCCCGTTGGCACCCCGCAGCCGATCAGCACGACCTTGTCCAGCGGCAGGTCCGGGTCCACCTTGACGGCAGAGTGCACGGAGATGACCCCGCGCTCGGAGAACGTGCCGAGCATACACATGCCGCCGAAGTCCTCGCCGCCGCCGTGGAACCGGTAGGTGCCGTCGGGCAGGCACCCGTCCAGGAGGGTGATGCCCAGGTCGCACAGGTTCGACTTGCCGGTGGAGCACCACCGGCAGTGCCCGCAGACCGGCAAGAACGAGCAGATGACGTGGTCACCGGGCTGCAGCCGCGTGACGCCTGGGCCGACTTCCTCGATGATCCCGGCGCCCTCGTGGCCGCCGATGATCGGGAAGCGCGGCAGGAGGTCGCCGTGCCGCAGATGCTCGTCGGAGTGGCACAGGCCCGCCGCCACGTACCGGATGAGCACCTCATCGGCCTTGGGGGGATCGAGTTCCAGCTCGGTGATCTCAAAGTCCGTGCCGGTTCCGCGCAGGACGGCGGCCTTGGTCTTCATGGATCCCTCCTGATTGCCGGACCGGCCGATGGCCGGGCACGTGGCCCCTGCGCGAGGTGCACCGGGCACGGCCACAGCCACGACCGGCGCAGACCGATGGTGACCTTGGTTGACACCTTAAAGGCCGGTATGCGCGGGGACCAGCCTCCCCCGGCCGCCTCCGCCCGCCTCCGCCCGGCGGTGCGAGGGCTCGGCCGCAGCGGGTGTGCTGGGCGCCGCCGCAGCGGTCAGCCGGACAGGCCCAGTTCGGTCGCGAGGAACTTGTCGCGGGCGATCTGGGCGGCGGTGGTCAGCTGGTGGTCAGAGTTGGGGAAGAAGCCGGCCGGCGACAGCGGCGCGGCGGCGGCGAACCGTCTGCGCACGCTGGCGCTGACGAAGATGTCTTTCCCCGCCCACTGGAACAGTTCGTGGCTGCCCAGCCGCGAGACGTGCCGCACCGGCTGGAGGCTGGTGAACAGCGCCTTGTAGTGTGCCGCGCGGCTGCCGGTGAAGCCCAGCCAGTACTTGACGAACCAATGGCCCCAGGTCGCGTCCGGGGTCGCGAGCACCGCGGTGTGCACGCGCGGGTCGGAGTCCGCGAGCAGCGCCCCGTACATCGCCCCGTAGTCGTGCCCCACCACGGCAATCCGTGAGCCGCTGACGTAGCGCTTCGAGATGAGCCAGTTCAGGCACGCCTGGAAGACCGCGAGCTGCCGCTTGATGGCGGTCACATCGGCCGGTTTCCCGCTGGGCGCCACACGCCAGGGAAAGACGCCCTGTGGCAGGAGGGACACGGCGCCACGTGGGGCCAGCTGGATGGCCTCGGCGAGGAATTCGGTCCTGTCGCTGTGGATCTGCCCGAGCCAGTGCAGGAAGAGTATGCCGGCCTGGCTGCCGGGCTTGAGGCCGCCAGCGGACCGGACCAGGTAGGCGGGGACCGGCTGCTGACCGGGAACCGGCACCCGGATGTCCTGGACGCTCACCTGGGCAACTGGCGCCGGTGTGGGTGTTCTGCCCTGCGGCGGCGACGCGGCCGCCACGGTTGCCAGGGCGCCCGCCACCGCAACTGCCAGAGCGGCCTTACCGATCAGCTTGCGCACCATGGACCCGCCTCCGTCAGTTGAATAGGACGCTTTGGTGCTGACGAAGCTAGTCGTGGGTGGTATAAGTCGTCAAGGAACTGACGCAAACGTATACCGAAAGGAGGCCGGGCAGGTAAGCCGCCCCGTCCTTGCGGACCCGGCCGCCGCCGTGCAAGGGCGGGGCCCTGCCTGCGTTTCCCCGCGGTGGCGCGCTGGCTGGTGGTGGCGCGCTGGCTGGTGGCGGCGCGCTGGCTGGTGGGTGGCGTTAGCTGGCCGTGGCGCGCTTCCGGCGGCGGTAGAGCAGGGCGGCCGCACGGTCATTGCATGCGGTGCAGCAGAACCTTCGCGTTTGCGCCCGGGTACGGTCAAGGAACGCGCATTCGCAGGGCAGCGCCGCGCAGGTGCCAAGCCTGCCGATCCCCCGCCGCGCGACGTACTCGGCCAGGGCTGCCGGAAGCCGTGCCGACAGCGCCGCGAGCCCGCGCGCCTCCGGGGCCACCTGGAGGCGCAGGCCATCGCCGGAAGGCACCAGTTGTGGCACGGCGGACGCGCGGACGAGCATGGGGTTCAGCAGCGACGCGGCTTCTGCGGGGGATCCGGCTTGGAAGACAGCCCGCAGTGATTCGCGCAACTGCCGGAGCCCGGCCGGGTCCGCGGCGGTCAGCGCATCAGCGATGTCGTCACGGCCTACGTCGGCCAGCACCTCAGAAAACCAGGTCAGGTTGGCCAGGCGGTCCGGTGGATCCTCGAGCAGGTCGAGCGAGTTGAGCAGCAGCACAACGATGTCCAGATCGGATGCTGGCTCACCCGGCCGCTCAAGCCAGTCCCTCATGTAGCCCGTCAAGTCCGCCTGCTCCCTTGCCCCGGCCCGCACCCTTCGGGCTCTCGGCCCTTGTCTTCGGCCGGGGAGGCCATGGTACGGCGGTTCGCGGCAGGTCAGGTCCCCGTGGGCTGCGCCGGGGTGAGACCGGTCAGCTTCTCGCTGATGTCCCACAGCCGCCGCGCGGCCGCATCGTCACGGGCGGCGGCCGACGGTTCACGCCGCTGCCGCTTGACGTAGTAACCGCCGGTCTCGCCCGCCACATCCGGCGAACTGGCCAGGTAGACGATGGTGTCCGCGCCGCGCTCGGGGGAGAGGAAGAACGGCCGGGCGATCGTCGTGCCGAGCCGCAGCAGTGGCTTGCCCTCACGGCCGAACCCGGTCCGCACAACCCCTGGGTGCGCGCAATTGGCGGTCACCCCGGTGCCGTCGAGCCTGCGGGCTAGCTCGCGGGTGAACAGGATGTTCGCGAGCTTGCTGTTGGCATACGAACGCCAGCTATCCCAGCCGTGCTCCAGGTTGGGGTCATCGAGGTCGAGATTGGCAGCGGAGTGCGCGTCGGAGGTGACGGTGACCACCCGCGCGGGTGCGGACCCGGTCAGCCTCGGCAGCAGCAGGTTGGTCAGCAGGAACGGCGCCAGATGGTTGACGGCAAAGACGTGCTCGAACCCGTCCTCAGTAACCCTGCGCTCGCCAAGCACCAAGCCGGCGTTGTTGACGACCACGTCGATGCGCTCCAGCGAGCCCAGGCGCCCGGCCAGGGCGTGCACCTGCTCCATCGAGGCTAGATCGGCGATCTCGGCCTTCGGCGGCACCGCGGCGTTCGCGCCGATCTCAGCGGCGGTCGCCTCGGTGCGGCCTTGGTCGCGGCCGACCAGCACGATCTGAGCGCCCATCCGGGCGAGCGCGGTTGCTGCCGCCTTCCCGATCCCGGAAGTCGCGCCCGTGACTACGCAAACCTTGCCATTCATGGCCGCATGCTAGCCTCGGCGGGTTTCGGTACACCGGGTGCCCCCGGAATGGCCCGGGTCGCGCTGCCCCGGGGCTGTGTCAGCTGGATCTCGGGTTGAGCGGGCTTGGCGCGCCGTACCAGATCCTCAGCCCGGTTTGGCCGCCAGGCAGCGTGACCAGGCTCAATGAAGGGTGGTATTTGGTTCGCTGCGCCTCGATGAACGACCGCATCCCGTTGATGTACGCCGAGGGAGTGAGGTGCGCTGGCGGATCGGCCGTTGCCAAGTCCATTGACCTCAGCAGGCTGGCGGGGCCACCACCGGGGGATCGATCGCCGAAGTCCACGATCTGCAACGGGTGGTAGTGGACCATGATGGCGAGGAGCTCCGGCAGCCGCGGATCGATGTTGCCGCTACGCAGTTGTGCCTTGGCCTCAGCCGAGAGCTTGATACTCCTGTTGGTCAGCAACTGAGCGTCTCTGAGCTTCCTGGCGCTTGCGTAGGTCCCTTGGAGGTCGCGGTAGCTGGTGGCGCCACCGGGAAATTCCAGCCGGATCTCGATCCTGGCATTCCCCGTGCCGAAGGCCGCGATGATGGCCGGGGCCCAGACCGAGGCCAGCCGATTGCGGAGCTGAGCCCGGACGGCAGCGGTCGAGACCACCAGATTAGCGCCGAGCGGATCGTTGGACTGAGGGCCGATTGGCAGCAGATTCGCGGCCGGGAACTTCCTGCTGACCAGCTCGTTGCACACCTGGGCATCACATGCCACGAACGCGGCCCTGCTGACCTGATGCACTATCCAGGTGACGGCCCGGTTTCTGACCGCAGCCACGTTGCTGGATGGCGGGTTGGTGCCGGGGCGGTGGCCCGGCGGTTGCGCCGTTGGTGCGCTGTTCCCGGCGAGGTTGACTGCGACGACGACGCCGGCGGCCAGCAGAACCGGGACCACAACGGCCGCCGCCCAACGCCAGCGGCGGCGATCGCCGCCGCGCTGCGCCGCCTGTGGTTCCCCGGCCGCCGGCCGGGCGCTGATCGGGCCGCCGTTACTGCCTTGCCGTGGCTCAGGGACCATGGCAGGCCCAGGCGGTGCGACGTATGCCTCCTCGTCGATGGGAACGGCGGGGGGCTCCGGCGGGAGCGGGCCTTCGGGCTGTGCCCCTGCGGCCACGAGCTGGCTGAGTGCGTCATGGGCCGACGGCCTGGCGGCGGGGTTCTTGCTGAGACAGCCGTGGATGATGGAGCCGAGCGGTTCGGGGAGCGGGCCAACAACGGGCTCGGAATGAATGATCGCGTACGCCGTGGCCGTCAGCGACTCGCCTCTGAAGGGCAGCTCGCCGGTGCCCGCGAATGCGATCGTCACCGCCCACGCCCACATGTCGGCCGCCGCGGTCACCCGCGCCCCGGAGAGCTGTTCGGGGGCCATGAACGCCGGAGTTCCCACCGCAACCTGGCCGGAGAGGCCCGTGGTGGTCATGCCGGGAACAGCCGCCAGCCCGAAGTCGATCACGACGGGGCCGTCGGGTCCGAGGAGGACGTTGCCGGGCTTGAAGTCGCGGTGCACCATCCCGACCGCATGCACCGCGCCCAGCGCGGTCAGCGTCGCGACGGCGATGCGCTCGAGCACCACGCCGCTGCGGGGCCCGTGCTGCTGGATGACCTCCACCAGCGATGGCCCGCTGACGTACTCGCTGACGATGAACGGCCGCCGTTCGAAGATCCCCGCATCCAGAACCTGCGCCGTGCAGAATCCGGCGACCTGCTGCGCCGCGGCGACTTCCTTCAGGAAGCGGCTCCGGACCTGCGGGTCCGTGGTCGGCGGCAGCAGCTTGACCGCCGCCCGGTTTCCGGTCGGGCTGAGGGCCAGGAACACGACGCCCTGCCCACCCTCACCGAGGCGCCCCAGCAGCCGGTATCCACCCACCTCGCGCGGGTCGTTATCGCGCAGAGGCAGCATCCCGGACATTGCGGGCCCTGCCATTGCCACCAGCCCATTCTGCCCCGGGTTGTCCTGACAGGAGCAACGACCACGTCCGGCGTGCAAAGATCCGCACGCTCGCGGGAAGGGTGTGCAGGTGAGCCCCGAGCCGCTGTGCTGCCGCGTCTAGTGCTATGACCGTTAACGTTTGCCCTTTCGCCGCTGCCGAAGGGAACCAGGATGTTGTGCTCGCTGTCTCAGCCTCTGCTGTTAGAGCGGGCTGCCAGCGCTTATGAGTTCGTCGAGCATGCGGTCGAGTTCGCCGAGCAGGACCGAGAGGTGGCCTTCGCCTTGTTCCAGATGCGCCGAAGTACCGGGAAGCTGGGAGGCAAGCCACTGGCCGTGGGAGAACGGCGTGCTCAGATCGGCGCTTCCGTGCCAGATCATGACCGGCGCCGAGATCTCCTCCAACCCGAAGCCCCACGGCCTGGTGGCTGCGATGTCGTCCTCGAACCACCCCTCCACGCCGGTGCGCACCGCCTCGCGGAAGCTGGCCGCAACATCCTCGCCGAACTCGCCGGTCAGCGCAGCCCGGTCCACGTCCGGGAGCAATGTCTCGGCTGACGTGACAATGTCGGCGGCGGTGACATCCGTGAGCTGTTCGCGCTCGTGGAGGAGGTATGACCGCAGCTGGTCTTCACCGTCGAGCGCAGCGGCAAACTCGGTGATGTTCTCCTGTCCCATGCCGGCCATCCAGTCCAGGCCCGCCGCTTCATAGGGGGCGCCCCCGGCGATCACCAGCACCCCGGCGGCGGCGCCGAGCCGGGCTCCGCAGGCCAGGGCGTAGGGACCACCGCCGGACCAGCCGGCGACCAGGCAGCGGGCGGCGCCGATTGCCGCCAGAACGGCGGCGGTGTCGGCCGCCCCGTCCACGACGCTGCGGCCCGGCTGGGGGGTTGAGTCCCCATACCCGGGCCGGGACGTCGTGACCAGCCGAAGCCCGCGCGCATGCGCTGCTCGTTCCAGCGCCCGGATCGGGGTGGCAGCACCCGGCGTCCCGTGGTGAAACACCAGCGGAAACCCGCCAGCGGGCCCGCTGACCCGCAGGTCGAGACGCCGGCCGTCCGGCAGCCGAACATGATCAACCGCGACCATCCCGCCATCCTGGCACGTCGAGGCGCAGTTCACCGCGCTGCGGTACTTCGCGCTCGACGGCACCGACCACGCCAGCCACGAAGAACAGGGCAGCATGATCCGCCGGTACATCATCTGGCGCAACAACCACGCCTACGACGAACGACTCCGGCGCATCATCGACCGGGCAAACGTTGCCTGAAGCGGCACTAGCTCGGCAGATCACTGTGCGGCAGCGCTTGCGCTGGCTGGCTGGCCGGTCGTGGCGGCGGGCGCCAAAGATCCGTCAGCTGACCGATGTCTCTCACTGCAAGTTGCAGCAGTATTTGTGTTGCAACAGCAAGATCGCGGGTCAGCTAGCTTGACCGGATCTTCCATCGGCAGGCCGCCCGGGGGCGAGTCGCGCCAGCCCGGATCGGCTCCCTCAGCCGGTAAGGAACCACAATGAACACGAGGGCGCTCACCCGTCCAACCGGACCGCGCAAGCTGCGCATCACACTGACCGCAGACCACGCCGTGGAGGCCGCCCGTCATGAGGTCCGCGCGGCCATCCGCGCCTGGGATGTCCCCGTCGACCCCGCCGTCGCGGTCCTGCTCACCAGCGAACTGGTGGCCAATGCGCTCAGGCAGGAAGCTGGCCGGGCCATCGAGCTAGTCGTCAGTTGTGCACTCGGCCAGTTACAGGTAGATGTCTACGACACCTCGCCCGCCACGGCGTTACAGATGGACGCGCCAGCAGGCTCGCGGACCGGCGCAGGGCTGATGCTGCTCGCGAGCCTGTCGACCACCTGGGGATACTGCCGGACCCCCAGGGGCGGGGCCGGGTATTTCACGCTCATGTTCTAGGCCGCGCCGGAGATCGTTCGCTGGCGGAACCTTCCACCCGTACGGGTCAGAGCGCCGACGTCGTGGCGGTCCGCTCCTCGGGGAGCAGGGCCGTGCTCGTGATCCGGCCGGGGCCGCCGTTTATGCGCCCCGGAAAGATGGGGTGTTCTCCTCATGTGCCGGAACCGGCCGTCTCGTTACATTCGCGTCATCAGCGATCCAAGCAGCTACGAATCGAGGCAGCCATGACCCTCCGGACCAAGTTCTTCGCCCTGACCTACGACCGCCAGATAGCCAGGACCGAGCGGGCGGGGTTGCGCGCCTTCCGGCAGGACCTGCTCGCCGGGGCGAAAGGTGATGTGCTTGAGATCGGCGGCGGGACCGGGGCGAACCTGCCCTTCTACGGCCCGGCCGTCGAGTCACTGACGATGACCGAACCCGCGGTGCCGATGGTGCGGCGCCTGGAACGCAATGTCCGCGAGCACGCTCCGGCCACCAAGGTCCTGCGCGCACCGGCCGAGGATCTTCCCTTCGACGACGGCACCTTCGACGTGGCGGTCTCCACCCTGGTGCTCTGCGGAGTCGACGATCAGCCGAGGGCGCTGCGCGAACTGCGGCGGGTGCTGCGGCCGGGCGGCCAGCTGCTGTTCATCGAGCACGTGCGCTCCGGCGACCCGCGCACGGCCCACATGCAGGACCGGATGAACTGGCTGAACCGGCTCGTCGTCTGCTGTGACTGCAACCGCCCCACGCTTGGCTCGATCCAGGAAGCGGGCTTCACCATCACCCAGGTCGAGCACACGGCGCTGCCGAAGGCCCCCAAGTTCGCCAGCCCCACCATCATCGGCACCGCCATGGCCCCGGCCCGAGCGCCTGCCAGCCACTCTCCGCTCGCGACGGGGACCGGCCCAAGGTCTTAACCGCTGGCGGGGACGGGCCGATCGACGTAGATCAGGGCCGGGTACCGGCAAGGGTCAGGCGGGCCCGTTCCGGCTTCTGCTGCCGAGGCTGTGGCAGCGATCCGCTGGGCGACGCGTTCCCACAGGACGAAACCGGTGCTGGCGGCCTGCTCCGCCAGCACCGCGGCACCGGCCGCGGCCCCCGCAGCATCGTCACGGGCGAGTGCGACGCAGACGGTCACGGCTACCGTGTCCAGGGTTCCCACGCTGACCCCGGGCCCTGCCCTGGAGATCTGCTCAGCGGCCCGATCAGCGTCCCGCTGAGCAGCTGGGATATCGCCGGCCGACACCTCGGCCAGCGCCCGGTGCAAAGCGATACTCGCCAGCAGGGACGGCTCGGTCATTCCGGCGGCCGCCTCAGC